>ERZ772960.55-NODE-55-length-106463-cov-13.154716_pt1 | contig 106463 bp, 120 predicted proteins | sample MGYA00580678_ERZ772960 | MGnify/ENA primary metagenome ERZ772960 (study PRJEB29015, sample SAMEA2737930) | human oral metagenome | biome: human oral; feature: human-associated habitat; material: dental | place: China | collected 2059 ...
CCCTTTTTTGGTCGGTATCTTCTATGCGCAGGATGAATTTTCCATTTGACTGCCGAGCAATGAGCCAAGCAAACAGCGCGGTACGCATACCGCCGACGTGCATATAGCCAGTCGGACTGGGTGCGAAACGAGTGCGCGTAGTCATGAGGCACTCTCTTCTAGTTTGGTGACGCGCCGGTCAAGTAATTCTAGCTCGTGCTGAGTGGTTTTGTCGTTATCAACGACAGCTCGTTTGATTGTTCTTACGTCGGTCTTGAGACTATCGAATTCCTCGCGTAAATTATTGAATTCCTCGCGAGTTGGCATCTTATCAAGTTTGCGTTGATTATCTGACACAATTTCTAGCACCGCGCTCATCTGCGAACGGATTTCTTCAAGAATGACGTTGGTATAATTTTTGTCGTCGCCCATGGCCTAATTATAGCAAAAAGCACCCGGCAGGTGCAAAAGTTAAGAGTTATCCCCATATCGCCAAGAATAAGGCCTATCTTTATATTATACCACAAATATGCATAAATTACAAACTGGCGGCTATCTTTTGGATTTGTTCTGGCGCTAGCTCGGCATTACCATCGACAGTGTAAAGAATGCCGGCGTTCACCCAGGCAGCATGAGTGCCATATGAATAGATGGTTAGGCCATTGGCGGCGGTCGTGGTGTACTTATCATGAGATTTCGGCTTGATGTAATTTTCGAGCACGGCCGATGAATCCCACTCGGAGCGGGTTTGCGCTAAGGTGAAATTCTCGTTGCTGCCGTTAGCGGCAAACTTCATGATTACGCTGCCTTGCTGGTAAGCAACTGGACCGTTGAGGCTATAGCCAGACGGCTGATAATTCGGATAAGAAGCGTTAATACCAGCCTGCGAGGCGGCTATGCGGGTGCTCAAAGTGGGCATATTGATATATGTGAAGTAAGCGCCTAGCAGTAGGACAGCTATAGCTGTGCTGCCAACGCTAACCAGGCGGCGCCAAAGCGAAGTATTCTTTGCTGGCTTGACTTCTTTGCGCTGTTGGCGCGTCAACATCTTGTCGGTAGCTTCCTGAATGGCTTGCTGCTTGATAACTTGTGATGGCAAGACGCTGCGCGTTTGCTGCTGCTTGATGATTGCTTGCCGCTGGCGAGCAGTCTGTTCAAGCTGATTGACGGTAGGCGCTATGTCTGGGGTCTCCGGGGTGGTTGGACGCTTAACAGGCGGCTTGGTAGCAGTTGTAGCTTTGGCAAAATGCGCAATATTAGACGATCGGCGAATATCTTGGACGCGGCGAGTTCTCTTGCTGCGGCGAATGATTTGCGGCGGCGTACTGCGCTCGGACACTAAGCGCTGCGAACTGCGAGCGGCAGAATTTTCTTTAATACCCACTGGGGTGGCGGCTCGCACTGGCGCTACTGAATCAATGGTGCGCGGTTGTTTCTTGATATATTTGCGCTGCAAGGTGTGGGATTTTTGGGTGCCGCTATGAAAATTGCTAGCCGCGGCCGCCGGCGTGCGTGCCGATCGCTGGGCATCGAGAATATTGCCAGTTTCGGCGTCGTAGACATTACCCTTGATGGTTATGTTGTTGTTTGTCATTTCCCTTACCTATGTTTGCGATACTACTCGTGCTTAACTATTATCATAGCCTAATTTGCTATTACGCGCAATAGCAAGTGGTATAATATGTACTATGAATCAGCAAAAAAATCGGCGCAAGCAGCGTATTAAATTAACCTTTACTTATGCTGTGATGACCCTGGCAGTTCTAGCGTTGGCAGTGGTTTGTTTGATGCTAGTACAAGGCTATCGTTTAGACTTTGATCGAGGCACGGTTAGACAAGGCGGCATGATGCAGTTTGACTCGCGGCCTGATGGCGCAACGATTCAGATAGATGCTGCCACCCTTGCTAACCGGACGGCGACGCGTATTGTAGCGACTGCCGGGCAGCACACGGTAACGGTATCGAAAGACGGCTTTGTGCCCTGGCAAAAACAAGTTAACGTCAAGGCCGGCTCAATCCTTTGGTTAAATTACGTCAAGCTAGTGCCGACGAGCATTGAGGCTAAAGATGCGATGGAACTCGTTAGTCTCGACAGCGCAGCGGCAGCGCCTGATAAATCGCGTTTTGCGGTCATCCAAAATAAGCAGCAGCCAGCGGTTGATTTTCTCAAAGTTGATAACGACCGGATCGAACATAAGCAGCGTGTTCTACCTGCTGATAGTTACACGGCCGACGGCGCTAATCACAGTTTTGTAATTGAATCGTGGAGCAAGGATAGCAAACGAGTGTTAATCAGCCATTCTTTTGATGATTCAAAAGAATGGCTTATCGTTGACCTCGATGGCAAGGCGCAAAACATCACCCGCGATATCGGCGTGCAAATCAGCAAATTAGCTTTCGATAAAAGCGACTCGCAGAATGTGTATGTTTTAACGGCCGACAGCGATGTTCGCCGGATTAGACTGTCGGATAAAACGTTGTCGGGTCCGCTAATTAGCGATGCTAGCGATTTTTATGTTTCTAGAAACGGTTGGATTAGCTATACCACCAAGCCGAATAACAGCGGCGAGCGGACGGTTGGCTATTTGTCGAAAGGCGCATCAAAGCCGCGGGCCTTGCAAACTTTCAAGGATATGGCTGGGCGCAGTCTTAATCTAGCGATTGAGGAGTATTATTATGATAATTTTGCGCTCATTACTCACGGCAAAATGGTTGCTGTCAAGAAAGTAAAATTACCAGCAAGCGATTCAACAGACGAACTGCAGCAAGAGTTGCTAGCGACGCTGCCGTTAGCCACTGACGTTTCGCATGCAGGCTTCTCGCCCAACGAGCATCTGTATGTTTATGCGCAGGCTGGGGCTAGCTTGGTGACTTATAATTTAGAGCTGCGGTCGATTGCTAACGTCTCGATGAAGACTACCGCTACGAGTGAAATCGCTTGGCTGGATAATTCGCATATTATGCGGGTGTCTGGTGGCACTTTTGAGTTCGGTGATTATGACGGTACTAATATGCACACCATGGCGACCGATGCAGTTGGCTCGTCGGCAATGCAATCATCGAATAACCGTTTTCTGTATTATTTCCGCAAACAAGCTTCGGGCAAAATTACTGCTTCTTATATCAAGATGTACGATTAAGTTTAATGTCGATGTATAATAAAGTTGTCTTTGCCAGACGCTTATTTTCTCGGTTACCGTGCGATAGCTGTAGTCTGATTACTAACGATTTATGGTCGTGCTGGTTATTATCGCTAATTACCGATGCCAAATATTCGTTGCAAGAATGTCGGCGAGTTGGCTGGCATTTTCTTGGTCGAGGTGGCGGTATTGCTGTTTTGCTCGGCGGTTTTGGCTTCGTTCGGATTCGGGCTGATTTGCTCGCCAAAAACTAGCAGGCGGTTTTGTGCTGTGCCTAGCGGCGTACAAGTGATTAGCGTAATGTACGGCTTATCGTTGCCGATTTGCAGCGACGCGACGTCGGTTGGCTTGACTACCTTGGTGCCGGTAATTTTGTAAGTATAGCGCGTGCCGTTGTAGTTGGCGTAAACTACATCGCCGGCGGCCATCTTTTCTAGCCGAGCAAAAATAAATTTATAATCGCCGCTGTCAGTCCAGTCGTTAGAAGAATGGCCAGAAACGACGAAATTGCCTTTTTCGCCAGGCTTAGCGTTGGCGCCTTGGATGTTGAACCAAACGATGCCTTTGTCCATGGCCTTATTGAGCGAGTTGGTGTCGGCGGCATTAGCATCCCAAATAATCGGCACATCGACGGCAATCTTCGGGATAAGCAGCCGCGACTCGTTGGTAGCGACTTTGGTGGTATTTGGCGAGACGATAATTGATTCGGGGTCAGCGGCGCCTGGCGAGACATACGCTTCGACGTAGGCGAACAAAACGCGATTATACTGCAAAAATAGAAAAACAATCATCACCGCGCAGGCGGCCATGATTGGCATAAAATGGCGGCTGCCGCGGACCTTCTTGGCTTTGTCGTTGATTTTGCGGCGAATGGAACTGCGCAAGTCGTTGACGGCTTCCTCTTGCGATACGGTGCCATTGTTTGGCGTTGAGTTTTGGTTTTTTTGCGCTTGCTGAGCGGCTTGCTTTTTGAGCGACTTGCGAGTAGCATCAATCTGCGAGACATAGTAGCGCTCGTAATACTGCTGATAATATGTTTGCCAGGCGGTGTGGTATTTTTGCCAAGAAGCATCATGCGCAGCAGGCGTGGAGCTCTGGTTCATGGTGCGGGTATACGGGTTTTTGTCTGGGTCGACGGCGCCAGGGCCGGCCGTAACGCTGTTAGACTGCGCACTATCAGCGATGGTGCCAGATGGCTGCGGGTAGGCGTTTGTTTGTAGCGAGTGCGAGTTCTTTTGGGGCTCCTCGGCCTGTTTAGGCTTTTTTGCGTTAGAATTTGGCTGCTGGCCAGCTGCAGCAGTAGCGTGCGGATCGTTTTGAATAATCGAACTGATCTGTTGGCGGACAATATCAGCCGCTGCCGACCGGTGCTGGTCGGTTAGTGCGCTGTGATGAGGCGCTCCGTCTCTGGGCGGAACGGTTAATGATGAACGATCGTCTGGCTTCATACTTTCTGTGCTAATTATAGCGTAATTAGCGGTTATTTACTAGTTAGCGCTGGTCTGTTACAATGAAAATGTACCTTTTCTGCCGCGGTGATGGAATTGGTAGACATGAGAGACTCAAAATCTCTTGAGCATTAGCTCGTGCCGGTTCAAGTCCGGCCCGCGGTACCATAAGATAGACGTATGTGGGCGTCTTTTTTTGATGCGCTTACCCCTGTTATGGTAGCGGCGTAAAGCATAAGTAACAATATTATGCAAAAGTGTTGACATAATTAAAAGTTTATGCTACAATGACATCATAAGCGTGGAATAATGCACGCAGGGAGGAAATCAATGAAACTATCAATTAAGAATCTGGCGATTGTCGGCGCGGTTATAGCTGCTATCGCTGGTGGAATCTGGTTGGCTAAGCCATCAGAAGCATCTGTCTGTGACGGATGGATTAACGTGATTACTTGCGGTACGCCAAGTCATCAAGACCTTAAAAATGTTTACTACGGACGCAACGACATCAAAGCGCTGTATCAGTGGAACAACATAAATGATGCCATGATTGAAGGCAAAGGCATGAAGAACGGTACCGTTTATAAGGATGGCCGGATCGTTGTCGACGGCCAAGTCGTAGCAACTAACGCCAAGACCGTTCAGCGTAATACGCGCTACCCAGGTTCGTCATACGGCCGCGAGACGGTTGGCGGACATTCGTTCTACAAGTTTACGACTCAGAACAGCTTTGTCTACAATCAGTTTGACGCTTTCGTCTGGTTCGATGAAAATGGCAAGTTTATCGCAGCCATTATCAAGGATTGCGGTAACCCAGTCTGGGGTGATGCAACCTGGAAACCGAAAGATATCCAAGTCTGTGATCTTACCAGCAAGAAAATCATCACCATCAAAGAGAATGAGTTCAACAGCAGCAAACATTCCAAAGATATCAACGATTGTAAAGAAATCAAGGTCTGCGACCTGACTAGCAAGCAAATCGTAACTATCAAGGAAAAAGAGTTCAACAGTAAGAAGCACTCGAAAGACATTAACGACTGTAAGGAAATCCAAGTCTGCGACCTCTCAACCGATACTATCATTACTATCAAAGAGAAAGAATTTGACAGCAAGAAGCACTCTAAGAATTTCGCTGACTGTAATAAGGTAAAGGTTTGCGAACTCGAGACTGGTAACATCATCACCATCAAAGAGACCGAGTTTGACAGCAAGAAGCATTCCAAGAATGAAGCAGACTGCGACAAGGTGAAAGTTTGCCGCATCGCTGACAAGAAAATCGTCGAAGTTACCCGTAAAGAGTCAAGCGACAGCCAGTACACCACTGACATGAGCAAATGTGAAGAAACTCCAGCGACTCCACCGGAAACTCCAAAAACGCCAACCCCATCAAATCCAGTTGAATTGCCAAAGACTGGTACCGGCGAAGTAGTCGCCTCGGTGGTCGGCCTCGGCGGTCTAACCGCAGCAGTCAGCGCTTACATCGCTAGCCGCAAACGCCTCTAGCCAATCCCCCCAGCTAGAAACAATCCGCTCTGAAATATCAGGGCGGATTTGTTTTGTTGGATTATTTAGAGAGAAGACTGGCGGTGATGGCCTCAAGCGGCCGCGACGGATTCCAAATATAATAAACGCTAGCACGCGCTGCTACCGTGCCGCGCCAGATGCGCATTGGGTCATTCCATGGCATGGTCGCAACTTTCCCGCTGCTAGCAGTAACGAGCGTGTCTTGATGCAAGGTGGTAATGGTAATTGGATATGTCACGGTGAATTTGTGCAAAGCTTCGACTAACTGCAGCAGCTGCATGCTGAAAGTCAAAATTTTGGGATAATAAAGCGTGCGAAAAAGTTTTTGCAGCTGCGCGAAACTCAAAATTAACACGGTATTCTGGCGTGCTGCTAGTATGGCGGAATCGTTGCGCACTAGATCGGCGGCGTCGCGGGTGATAATTGCTGGGCCTTGGTAGTCGCGCAGCAACTGGCTATAGACGATCGCTGTTTGGCTGTTGCGCCCGGCGTCGCCTATTAGCAGTAAACCATCGCTCCACGTGCTAAGCGCACGTAGTTCACTGATAGACTCTTGAGCTAAGCTGCCGCTGGGATTGCTAGGCGCGTAAGTGACGCCAGTCATGGTGCGCGGCAAGGTGTTCTTGAGCACATCCGGCAGCAGGACGCGGACCTCCCCTACTCCGCTAGCCAGCGCTGTCGAGTAGGCCTCGGCGACACCAGCAAAGCCAAGTTTGTTGCCGCCAACGATGCCGAGTTTTCCCGCGCGCGAGCGCTGTTCGGGCTTGTTCCACTCAATATCGGGAAAGAGCGGCTGCTCGGGTGTTTGGCGCTGCCAATATGCTAATTCCATGAATGTATTGTAGCGCGAAAAGTGCGGACATACCAGCTCAAGCGCTTGCCGCAGCCGTCGGGCTAGCGTACAATTTAGGCTATGGAAAAACACATCGCCGAGCACTATCAAACTATATCGCAGCGCCTAGCGGCGGCCAAGTCGAAAACTGATTTGGCAGAATTGGCGCACTATCACCGCACGCGCGTGCAAGAATTTCAGCACGAGCGGCTGATTCACCTACTGGTGACATTTTTCTTCGCCGGGCTATTTTTAGCGTCCCTGGCGGCATTTTTGGCAACCGCGGCGATGGGGCTGGCGATGAACTGTTTACTGGGACTATTGGCGCTAATTTTGTTTGTGCTAGAGTTAGCTTATATTCGGCATTATTACCAGTTAGAGAATGGCGTGCAGCGGCTGTACGAGTTAACGGTAGCGATCGAAGAAAAACGTTTTGCCAAAGACCGGATTTGATCAAGCTGGCGAGTCAGTTGCATTTGCTTGCCGGACGATTTTTTCGATAATATACCTATCTCTTGGCTCAAAATCGTATTCTTTTACAGTTGCAATGCCGTTTTTGATAGCAATATCTGGCAGCGTAACGCGCCCTTCTGGATAGCCGCGGACTTTGTCTTGATCGATTCTAAATGCGCCTTGATTATTCTTTGCAGCCATTAGTTTAACGGCTTGAGCGAAAATATCAATGTGCGACGTCTCGAATCTGCTGAATAAGTTGTTGAATGTAACTTCGCCTAGGATTTCGTCTGATTCTTTATCAATGCCGAACCCTAATTCTCCAATCTCGAATAAGATAGGTTCGAATATGTCGATGTTTTCCATCAAGTAGCGGTTATTGCTGAGTATTCTGCCATCGGCATAGACTTTAGTTGTATCTCCGCCGCTTCTGGTTATATTCCAAGTATAGACAAGTTTGTCGTACGAGCCGATAGACGTGTTGCTTGGCAACGATGATTTGATTTCGTTAAGATTGGCGGCATTCATCTCAACTTTGCAGTCAAGGTAATGATAATATAGAGTACGCTGTCCGTTCGCTGTTTTGTTTTTCTCTGATTTCTCTAGTACTCTAGCTGAAATTTTGGCTTTGAAATTAGACTCTTTAAGCTTATCGAATAGCGCCGGGAGTTTTTCGGGAATTTTGTAAAACACGTTAGCTTCCGAGTCGGTGTTGATTGCGCCGTCGCCCTGCTTCTGAGTTATTGCAATGAAGTTTTGTTGCGGCCATTCTCGGATCGGCGAGATAACGTCGGCGATTTTCTTTACTGCGATGACAGTTTGATCTTTAGGGTAATCCGGCTGAAGCGTTATTTTGTAAGTACCTTTTTTGTTGCCAAAAAAGTCCTCTACGATGTCTGATAATTTGAGGTCGACTTTCTCTACGCCCGGTATTTGGCGTATTTGTTCGGCGCAATAGTTCAGCTGTCCGAAAGAGCTTGCTGGATTTTGCGAAAATGTTTCGGATAGCCCGTAAATGACGCCAATAGATATTAGTATTACGAATAGTATTGCGAGTGGCGAAACGATCAAAGCAATCGTCAGGAGTATTTTGTTTGGTTTCTGCGAAGAATACTGCTGATATTGCGGCTGTGGTGAAGCGTATTGAGGTTGGTTTTGCGGCGGATACTGCTGTGGGTATTGCTGATATTGCGGTTGCTGCGGATATTGCGTTTGTTGAAGTGGTTGCTGCGAGTTATTTTCTGGAGACATAAGACTACCTTACTATTTATATTATTTCAATACTTACTGGGCAGTGGTCGCTGCCCATTTGTTCGGCGTGGATTTGCGGATTTTTGACACGCTTAGCGATTTCGCGCGACGCCAGCCAATAGTCAATCCGCCAGCCGACATTGCGCGCCCGGGCGTTGGCCCAGTGCGTCCACCAGGTGTAAGCTTCGGTCTTTTCAGGGAAAGCCGCCCGGAAGGTATCGACAAATCCAGCGTCTAGGTAATTCTGAAAGCCTTCTCGCTCCTCGTCAGTGAAGCCGTGCTTGCCGACATTAGGCTTTGGATTTGCCAGGTCAATTTCTTGATGCGCCACGTTCATATCGCCGCAGTATAATACTGGCTTGACTAGCTCCAATTCCTCCAGATAGGCCAGCACTGCCGGATCCCATTGTTCATGACGTAATTTCAGCCGGCTCAAATCCCCTTTCGAATTTGGCGTATAACACGTCACCACCCAAAAATCGTCAAACTCGGCAGTGATGATGCGCCCTTCGTCCGCCGGATTGCCATACTTATCGCCGGTCACATTGAACCGCTCAATGATAGCTAGCGGCAGCCCGTCGCGCCAGTGTAGCGGCCGGATTTTCGACAAAATCGCCGTGCCGGAATAACCTTTTTTGGCGGCTGAATAGAAATGCTCGTGGTACTCTGGCAGATCAATTTCTACCTGGTCACGGGCGGCCTTGGTTTCTTGCAGGCATAAGATATCCGGATCGTAGGTTTGCAGGAAGCGGGCAAACTCGCCCTTGTTGATGACGGCGCGGATACCATTGACGTTCCAAGAGAATAGCTTCATATAGCTATTATAACGTAAAATCGCCGCGGTGCTATTGACAAAACTGCCTAGTTTTGGGTATATGTCTAAAGTAGGGCTTGATAGGCCCTCGCTCTCGTCAAAAAATCTCGGGGCGGACTGTGGTGCTATGTGTGCAACTCATGGCGCAATTGTCTGCTCCGGGATGCGCATGCCCGGGCAGAGGAAGACGGAGATGATTTCTCTCATTGTTGGCACTATGGCTGTTGTTGTTATAATTATTGGCTTGATTGCGGCCATTGAGATGATTCTGGTTATTGTTTGCTTGTTTACGGGCAAAGATATGACGTTTATCATCTCCCCTAGGTCGTGGCAGGTGCCGCGGCCGCCTGGCGCCGACGACCTCTATAAAGGAATCTATGAATCCTTTATAGAGAAAGGAAAAGACGGCAGAGACTGAGAGTACACTGCGGTGCTAGCGGCGAGATATTTTGTCTCATTGCTAGCGCCGCTCACTCATTTTGTGAAGCGTTAACTCTAGAAAGATGCAGCCAGTCGGCGGATGTGCTAATATTTATAGGTATGAAGGTCCTGATAGTAAGCGAAGTATATCGGCCTGGTGTTGGAGGCGTGCAGACAGCGCTGGATACACTGATTACTGGCTTGAAGGCAGCTGGCGACGAGGTGACGGTGTTAACTGGCTCGCCGGACGGTTTATTTAGCCATTTCACAGAGGTAGATGAAATAAATGGCGCGAAAGTGTTGCGGTTGCCAGCGGTAAAATGGATTGCTAATCGCGACAACAACCGGGTGGCATTCTTACCGAAAAGATTCGTGCGGCGGTACTTTCGACAGAACCAGCCCGATATTATTCATCTGATGACGCCGATTTCGTGGCTGCACCAGGCGGTTATTCGCCAGGCTAGGCGGCGGCAGATTCCAATCGTCACGACTAATCACACCATGGCGCTGAATCTCGTGATGAATGCCAAAAACAAAACTATTGCCCGCTGGTTTGTCCGAGTGGTCGAGGGTAAAATGTGCAAGCTGGTTAATCAAACCGCCTATATGACGGCGCCGACGCGCGCGGCATTATCGACTACGCCAGCGATTCATATACCAACGAAAGTAGTTTCTAACGGTGTCAATGCGGCATTCTATGCACCGGGTAAAGCTGACGAGAAGCTCTTGCAGCGTTTTGCGATTGATGCGTTGCGACCAGTGGTGGTCTATGTTGGGCGGCTTGATGGCGAGAAGCGGATTGACTTGCTGATTGCCGCGATGGAACGCTTGAAAACTGATACGCAGTTGGTGATCATTGGTAAAGGCTTAATAGAAAAGCAACTGCGAAGTCAAGCAGCCAGTCTGGGCGATCGCTGTATTTTTACCGGTTTTGTTAGCGACGAGGAAAAGCGCGCTTTATTGCGGCGAGCAGATATACTCGCGATGGCTAGTCCTGCCGAGCTGCAATGTATTGCGGCGTTAGAAGCGCTGGCTTGCGGCACGCCAGTGGTGGTGTCTGATCAGGTTGCTCTGCCCGAGCTATTGGATGGCGGCAAGAATGGAGACAGCTTTCATTATCCAGACGTCAACGATCTAGCGCATAAAATTGATGAGCTGCTGAATGATGAGCCGCGCCGGCGCCAGATGAGCCGGGCTGCTCGCCAGTGGATTATTGATAACCATACTTATGAACGCACCGTTGATCAGTACCGCGAACTGTATGCTCGTCTTTTAACTAGCAAGCATTAATTTGTCGAGTTTTTCAGAATGATAACTCTATAAATAAATGCAAGAGATTATTTACACCGCGAATATTTGGTTATAGCTTGTTGGTAGAGTTTTACGAAAGAAGTAGCAGTGGCTTCGGGAGAGAGCTCTTTGAATACGCTTTTGGTGCCAGCAGACAGTTTCTTGCGGTAAGTGGAACTGGCTAATTTTTTCATACCTTGCGCCAAACTCTCTTCATCTGGTTGTACCAATAAGCTATTTGTGCCGTTATGGAGCCCAACGTCCAATCGATCATCGCAATATAGAACCGGTAATCCCATCACTAACGATTCAGGAATAACGATTGGCTGGTTATCAAAACGGTAAGATGCTAGTACGAAAACATCGGAATCTCGAAGCAATTGAACAATTTGTTTGCGATCGCTAACATGTCCGGCAAAAGTAATATTGGGCGTATCAGCAGCCAGGCGAATAAGTTTTTTGCGTTCTGTACCGTCGCCAACAACCAGCAGTTCGCTATTCGGTATGGCAGCACGCTGGAAGGCTTTGATGACGCAATCTAGGTGTTTTTCTTTGACTAGTCGGCTAATGCTGATGAAGCGCACGGTCTTGTTTCTGCGCTGCCGCTGCGCGACACGAGCGTACTCCTCAAAGATACGGTTATAGCCAGTAGGTATAATGGCGCTGAGCGATACTTCCCCACTAGCGGCCGCGTGAATGTAATTGGTCATATAGTGCGACGGTGTGGTTGACGCATCGACAGCATTAGCAATAATAGCCTGAGTACGCCAGTCGAAGCGGCCAATACGGCTTTCGTCGGCTAGCAGCGCAGTAGATTTAGATTTGGCGTGTTTTTGCGGTCGCCGCTTATGGATTGCTGCTACATTTAGTGCGTATAATCTAAAGCCAATGCTAGCGAAAAATGTCGGTATCGGTACTGTGTGCGATCCGGCGATATTGGTATGAAAAGTGTGAATGTGCGGGATATGTTGCTGGCGAGCGATTTTGGCGGCTAGCAGTAAGGCTCCAGTGTCTGTTTGGCTGTGAACAAGATTGAAGTGATGCTGCTGGCTGATAACTTTTGCTGTGTGATTGGTTGCGTATAGTATCCGCGTATGTATTGGCAAGCCTGGCAAGCGGAAAGAATTGACGGGAATAGTTTTTGCTTGTCTTGGTACCTCTAGGTTGTCGTACGGTGCTAGAAGTGTAACCTTATGACTCAGACGTGTTAATTCCTCGATTTGTGTTTGGACAGACCGACTGACGCCGCTTGATGACGGAAACTTGTCGTCAATAATTAGCGCTATAGAAAGAGACTTCATGTATGTATTATAGCAAGAGACTATAAAGTAGTATAATTATTACTATGCCTGAAATTCCAACATTGCGACAAATTTACGAAAAACTCGGCTGCCAAGAAAAGACGGCTGGCGGAGTTTGCTGGTTTGAGTGTAATACTAGCGCTGATAAAGCGGTAATACTTTTTCACGGCGTGACTGGCGGCAAGATCGATATGGTGCCGCTAGCCGAGCGGTACGTTAATTTTGGCTATGCGGTGTACGCGATAGATTTACCAGGGCATGGCGGGTCGGTGCAACCGCCGCTGAACACTTACGATGATTTAGCTGATTGGCTTGCGGAAGACTTGGTGCGGCTCGGACGGACGCCGGATTTGATTGTCAGCAACTCGTATTCTTCATCAATAGTTTATCATGCGCTGCGTACCGAAAAAATCCCGAAAAATACCAAAGTCATTATGGCTTGCCCGACGCCAGATCAATCGCGGTTAGCTGATACCTTGCAGGTACTTTCTAGCTATTTGCCCGAAAAGATTACCTGGGAAGCTTACAACTGCATGCTTGGACAGAAGATTCGGATGGCATGCGTTCTGAAGACCAAGCGCCAGTATGCCTGGCAATGGCTTGGCGAGTCTGAAAAATACAAAAAGTCCACTACGACGCTTAAAAAATCTAATGCATTGACGACGCTGCTATATCAGAAAAATCCTTATATTGAGGGCGTGCCTAGCGATTATGATGTAACTATTATAATTGGCGGCGAAGACAATATTATTACTCCAAAAACGCAAGGTATTATGAAAGATTTGCTGCCGACAGCGAAGTTTATAATTGATCCGGCTGCCGGCCATATTTTGCAGTTCGAAGCGGTAGACTCATATCCTGACGTTTAGCGTAGTTAGCGCGCCATGGTATAATAGGAATTAGTTATGAGAATAGCTTTTTTTATTGACGATTACCTGCCATCGGTGCATGGCGTGGCAACATCGACTTTGAACTATAAGCAGGCTTTGGAATCGCTTGGGCATGAGGTTTTCGTGGTAGCGCCAAAATGCGAAGGCTATGAAGACCACGACGATCACGTTATCCGCTTGCCGTCAGCCAAGAATTATGTTTTTGATAAGCGTGAAATGGCGGTTATTTACCCTGGCCTAGCCAGGAAACTCGATGAATACCAGTTCGATATCGTGCATAGCCAAATGCAATTTTATATGGGCGTACTGGCGCACAGCGTGGCTAAGCGGCAGAACATACCGCATGTGACGACCATTCACACGCTTTATGTTGAATTAGTTAATGATTATCCGTTTATGGTGACTTCCGGCTTGATTGCGGCGACAGCGGCGTTTCCGGTAGTGTTGCGAACAAGGCCGATTTTGCCGAAAGCCTCGCGCGAACAGCTGCGTTCAATGAGCAAAAGTACTATCAAAGACATCATGTCGCGCCAGGGCTGGCGACTGATGGCGGCGTTTGCTAATAAGTGCGATGCTTGTATTGCGCCGTCGAAACACCTCGAGCGTATGCTGATCGAAGATGGCGGCTTGACGGTGCCATGCTACGTTTTTCCAAACGGTATTGACACCAAACGCTATAAGAAAGCGTCGGCGGCTGATTCGCCGATTGAAAAGCGTCCGGGTGAAAAGTTTATCATTTCGGTGGCGCGGCTAAGCCCAGAGAAGCGTCAGCGAACTTTGATTGAGGCTATGCCGCATATCCGCGATAAAAAAGCCAAGCTGGTCTTGGTTGGCGGCGGCCCGTATGAAGAGGAGCTTAGGCAGCGCGTTGAGGAGTTGGGCGTCGGCGATCGAGTAATTTTCGCTGGTATGCGTTCGGGCGACGAGGTAGCGGCGATGCTCAAGCAAGCTGACGTGTTCTCGCTGGCGTCGTATCATTTTGATAACCAGCCAATGACTTTCCTAGAGGCGGCGGCTAGCGGTTTGCCGATTGTTTACTGCGACGAACGGATGACCGAGGCTTTGACTGAGCGCAACGCTGTCTTGACTGATGGCATTGAAGGTGAAGATTTCGCAAAAGTATTTAATGATTTATTCGCGCACCCAGAGAAAATCGAGGAGTTGTCGCGCGGCGCGTTGAGCGTTGCCAAGAAGTTTGATTCGACGGCGATGGCCAAAAAGATGGTTGAATTATACGAAAGTTTGATTTCGTCACATCAAGTACTTGAAGAAGAGTAGTGGCGGTTCAGGGCGCGAGACTCGGTGTATTCGGCGCAGCTAAAATTTGCGCAAAATGCGGCTGTGTTCGCGTTCTAGATCGCGCTGTTTGATAGCTTGGCGTTTGTCGTAGCGTTTCTTGCCCTTGCCTAGAGCGATGACTAATTTGATGTAGCGTCCGCTAGTAAGCAGTTTGGTTGGAACGATAGTGAAGCCTTCTTTTTTGCGAGCAGCTAATTGGTCGATTTGGCGGCGGCTGGCTAGCAATTTGCGTGCACTGGTGTCGACAGTTCGCGCATTTGGTTGGCCGCGCTCGTTTTGCCGCAGCGAAAAACTGGCGTTGTTAAGCCATAGCTCGCCGCCGCGAATAGTGACGTAAGCGCCTTTGAGCTGGACGTGGCCTTCCCTGGCTGCTCGCACTTCGAGTCCGGTTAAACTTAGGCCTGCTACGATTTCATCGCCAAGCTCATAATCAAACCGCGCTCGCCGGTTAACAATCGTTTGAGCAGCTAGCCTTTTTGCCTTAGCGCTAGATTTCTTAGACATATGTTAATTATAACAGGTTTAAGTAATGCTTGGCGGCTCTGGGTCGGCGTTATCGTCGGTGTCCTCTGGTTTGTATGTTAGCTGTTGCCAGGCAATCTCTGCCATGCTAGCGGCTTGACGGTCGGGATGAGTTGGGTGTCTAGAGAGTCTGATAATTCTTTCGAGTTCAGCGAGAACGCTCGCTTTATCAAGAACTTCGATTGTTTCAGGGTTAAAAACGGCTAGTGTTAGTATACATACTCCCAATTCCTTCGTGCTGTTATCCCTAGGTTTATCGTCTGGCCGCTTATACGCCTTGTCTAATAATTCGACGATCTTTTCGGCAATTTCTTTATAATTTTGCGGATCATCGCCTTCCTTACACTTAAATTTTTTCGCAATAGCATCATTGACTAGTTCGCTAACCTCCTGGCGGATTTCAGACGGCATATCGGGAATTTCTATAATTTGCGCGTCTTGATCATCGCTTCCACTGCTGCGTATAGATGAGAACTCAACGACTTTCGCACCCATTGCACCCAGCGGCTTCGGGGGCCTTTCACGCTTAGAGAAAAGATCTATGATTTTTGCGCCTTGCTCTGGAGGTTTGTCCATACTTATATTATACAACATTTATGATTAAAATACAATAGTGCCCGGGGCTACTCTCTGTTACAATAGAGTGAATGATAGCTGACATTCATATTACCGAGAAGAGTTTTGGCGACAAACGGCTGATGAGCGACGTTAAATTCAGTGTGAATGACGGCGAGAAAGTTGGGTTGGTTGGCCGCAACGGCGTTGGCAAATCGACGCTATTTGGCATGTTGGCGGGAGCGGATAGCGACTATAGAGGGTCGGTTGTTTTTCGGCGCGGCAGCACGATTGTAGCGACGGCGCAGGAACACCATAGTTTGGGTGATATTACAGTGCTGGAATATATCCTGCGCGGGCTGCCGGAATATGCGCGGCTGCGGCACATTTTGACGACTTATCCAGCGGCGATGGGTAGCGATATGCGCAAGATCGAGGAGTACAGCCAGGCGTTGGAACGCTTTGGACAGAAGGATTTTTATCGCGTTGAAGAACTGGTGGCTGAGGAGCTGAAAAATTTCCAGATGGAAGGTTTTGGCGAGCACCAATTGGCGGCTTTGAGCGGCGGGCAGAAACGCTTGGTCGAAGTTGTGAAAATCATGCATGCGCAAGCGGACTTGGCCTTGATTGACGAACCGACTAACCATATGGATTATATTGCTAAAAAGCAGTTTATCGATTGGATGAAAAGCGCCCGCCAAGCGATGTTGATTATCACCCATGACCGCGATGTGCTGGCAGAGGTTGATCGAATTGTTGAGCTGCGCGATGGCGCATCAGTGAGTTATCGCGGCAATTATGATGATTATTTGCGCCAAAATGCTTCAGCGACAGGCAATGCTATGCAGGATTATGAGCAAACCGAACGGCGGATTGCTAATTTGCGCGACAAAGTTCTGCAATTTCGCCGCCTAAAGGAGAAAGCCCGCGATCCTGGCACGATTGCGCAATTCAAGCGGCGCGAGAACCAAGCGGCGGCCGAGCTAGAGAAACTGGAGAAAATCGACAAGCCGACTTTTTGGATTGACAGAGAGAATGTGGCGCAATTGGATTATAAAGTAGCTGATCGCTATCAAAAATTCAAAGCTCGCAACATTCGTTTGAATATGCGAGACGGCGCTATGCGTTCGCAGCGCAAGCTTGTCGAAGCTCGCGATTTGGCGCTAGGTTTCGATGAGCGGATTTTGTTTGAAGGTGTTAATATCGATTTGCGCGAGGGCGAAGCTATTGAACTGCGCGGCCGCAATGGTACTGGCAAGACGACGTTGATTCGAGCGTTGATGGCAAAAGCGCCCTCTAGCGCCGCTTCCTCTGGCCGGCTTCGTAAAACGGCTCAAGTCACGCCCCAGCTAGCTCAGGCTTTAATTAAGAATACTGCTCAATCTGCCTCAATCGTTTACGCGGGCTCTCTCTATCTCGATCCGCATATTCGCGTTGGTATTTACGAGCAAGAGATAGCGGCGACTTATCTGAACTTGCCGCTGGCGCGAGCGATTGAGCAGATGTATCTCGATCGCGGGCTGAAAATTAATGATACCAAAATCCGCCAGCTGATGGGCGATTATCTTTTTGTTGAGAGCGACGGCGCGGTGCCCTTGGCTAGCTTGAGCGGCGGGCAAAAAGCTCGGTTTCAGCTCATTAGCATGTTAGCAAATGAGCCGCAATTGCTCATTCTGGACGAGCCGACCAACCACCTGGATTTGCCTTCAATTGAGGAACTGGAAGCGGCGCTCGAGCGCTACGCTGGCGCAATTTTGTATGTTAGCCACGACGATTATTTTCGGCGCAAAATCGGCGGTTCGGTTGTTCAGATTGGCAGTTAGCGGACTGCTTTTCCTGAACGCGCTCTTGTTTTGGTACGGCACGTATCAGGGCTAGAATGTATTTACGTAAAATTAATTTGAATAATCGCCGCCCGTAACATTGAAGTACTCTTCGAGAGTTTTAATCTCGCGCTTTTTCATGTCTTGAGCGGTTTCGCGGCCGACGTAACGCCAGTGCCAAGACTCGACGACATAGCCGGTGATATTTTTGGCGTTGTCAGGATAGCGCTGGATGAAACCGTACTCGGCGGCGTGCTCGGCCAGCCACTTGTATGTCGGCGTAGTGGCGAAGCACTGCAGGACGCAATTGTCAGCCTTGAGGTCGACAGCTAAGCCAGTTTGATGCTCGCTGCAACCTGGCCGGGCGCTAGCGGAGTCGGCTTCTTTTTGGTTGCTGTGTTTGACCCAATAATTATAAGTTTCGACTTGGTCGTTGTAAGATCGGTAGCCGCTAGTCGAGGCTAACGGCATTTTTGCTTGCGCAGCAGCGGCTTTCATGGCGTTATATTGGGCAGCGGCCTCTTTGCGCAAGGATATCCCCCTTTCGATAGGCGCCAAATCATTCGGCTGCCAAGTTTTCGGCTCGAAGCAGTGCTTTTTGTTAATAACAATAATCGTGCTGTTGTAATCTTTTAAGACTTTTTTGCGGAGGGCGGCTTTTTCGGCCCAAGCTTTTTGCTGGGCGGCAGCGAGCTTGTCGGCGGTTTCCTGCTCTTTGGCCCTGATGTCTTTAGCGGTTTTGTAATAATCTAGTCCAGTAAAAGTAGCCAAACCTAGTATTGCTGAAAAAGCTAGCGTGATTAAAAGCACGCTAAACTTATGCCTATTCAAAAATTCACCCTTCATAACTTATGATTCTATTCTATCACAGTTAAGCGCTGGCAGTATAGAAAATCTTTGCAAGTTAATTGGTTAAAGCCGTGATGATGGTCGAGTAGTATCAATGATACTGCGTCTATATTTTCCTATAGCAACACCGCCGCCAGCAAAAGCTAAAGCGACGAGCGTATATACAACTTTGGTGATAAACATAACGCCATAGTAGTTGCGCAGCGCAAAATACCATCCTAATCCAGCAAGTACGAGGCAAACAAAACCCGCGCCACGGGTTCACCATGACACGGGTTTGAGTACGGGTTCAATGGTCGGGGTGACTGGATTTGAACCAGCGACCTCACCGTCCCGAACGGTGCGCGCTACCAAGCTGCGCCACACCCCGACACTTAGCCTATTATATCCTAGGCGCCGGAGTGTGTAAACTATTTAGTTAATCAACAACTTCTACGCCCATGCTGCGAGCGGTACCAGCAACTACCTTGACGGCGCCGTCTAAATCAATAGCGTTGAGCTGATCCATCTTGGTTTTGGCGATTTCTTCTAGCTGGGCGCGAGTGATTTTGCCGACTTTATCGACGTGCGGCTTGCCGCTGCCCTTTTGAATACCGATAGCACTGCGGATCATGTCGTCGACCGGCTGACCCAAGCAATTCCAGGTGAAAGTGCGATCTTCGTAGACTTGAATGTGCACGATGACATCTTTGCCCATCATGCCTTTGGTGGTTTCGTTGAATGGATTGATAAAGTCCATCATGTTCAAGCCCCACTGGCCAAGTGTTGAACCGACCGGAGGTCCGGCAGTTGCTCGGCCGGCCGGAATACGTAACTTCAAGTTACCAATAATTTTCTTTGCCATAATTTTCCTTTACTAAATATATTGAGAAGCTGATATTTAGTGCGTAACTGCTATAGTATAGCGTGTTTTACGAGATTACGCAAGCTAAAACTCTGCGAGTTGTATGGTTTTGCAGGGCGGCAACTCTCTTGCCGTGATAAGAATTTTGCTTGGCGGCCTAGACTTTTTTGACCTGCAAAGCGTCAAGCTCAACTGGCGTGTCGCGGCCGAACATGCTGACCATGACCTTGAGAGTGCCTTTGGCAGCGTCAATCTCGCTAACGGCGCCGTCGAAACCTTTGAAGGGCCCGTCGATGATATTAACTACTTCTCCTTCTGTGAAGTCGATTTGGTGTTTTGGATCCTCGATGTTCATACGCTTTTTAATTTTGGTAATTTCTGCTTCGGAAACTGGAGTTGGCGATGTGCCGCTGCCGACAAAGCCGGTAACGCCTGGCGTGTTGCGGACGATATACCAGGTTTCGTCGGTTAATTTCATCTCGACCAAGACATAACCCTGAAAGATGATGGCGTTGATGATTTTGCGCTTGCCATTTTTGATTTGGACTTGCTTTTCTTTCGGCACGATGGCGTCAAAAATTTTATCAGCCATGTCGATAGTTTGAGCGCGCTGGCGGATGCTTTCAGCGACTTTTTCCTCGTAGCCGCTGTAAGTATGGATAGCATACCATTGCCGCGAGCTGTCATAACGATTTGATTTTGCCATAAGATCCTTTCTACTTTGTTCCCATGATTAGTTTGAATAGCCAGGCGAAGCCATAATCCAGCAAGATAATGACCAGAAACAGCGCTGCGGTAAAAACGATCAGCGCGCCGACCATACCCCAAGTCGAGCGGCGGTCTGGCCAGCGGACTTGCTTGATTTCTTGCCAGGCGCCGTGGAAATAACCAGTGATGGCGCTGAGCGGATTGCGGCGGCTTTTTGAGTTTTTAGGACTGCTGGCGGCAGTTTTGGCCTTGGCGCTAGACTTAGTAGTTTTGGCGCTAGATTTTTCGGTTTGCGCGCGGCCAGCTAATTCTTTGGCGGTCGCCAGGATGCTCGGCTTTTTTGGCTTTGTAGCTTTGTCACCGGCAGTAATGCGAGTAATATGGCTTTGTGATTTTTGCTTTGATTTACCTTTTGCGGATTTTGCCACGATAGTGTTTCCTCCCAAATTAAATAGCCTGGTATGTCCCAGACTGTCAAGTTAATTATACGACTGCCGAGCGAAAATAGCAAGCGATTTCGCGTCTTTTCTAAAGCGCTAAGACTTAATTTTTTTTCACAGCGGGCAATGAAAAGCTGAAAGTCGAGCCGTGATTGAGGCGGCTTTTGAGTTTGATCTCGGTTTTGAGTTTGAGAGCTAGTTTGGCGACAACGTAAAGACCAAGCCCAGTACCGCTAGTTTCGCGGGTGCGATAATCTTCGCTGCGCCAGAATTTTTGGTATAAGTGTGCTTGGTCGCTGCGACTGATGCCGATGCCAGTGTCTTTGACGGCAAAATTGATGGTGTCGTTTTCGCCGGGCTTGACGATGATGGTAACGCCGCCCTTTTCGGTGTAGCGGATGGCGTTGGTGATGAAGTTTTGCAGGATTTCTTTGAGGTAGAGGCGGCTTTGGCTAACTTGGCCGATTTGCGGCGCGATATCAATGTCAAAGGTTAGTGATTTGTCGGCGGCTTGCGGTGCGTATTCGGCGTACAGTTCGTCGATTAGCGATTGGACGTCAATATTCTCTGGCTCGTCAGCGACACCGCGTTCAGCACGGCTCAAGGTTGAAAGATCGTTGACCATTCGCGCCAAAAATATAATTTGTTCGTGAGCAGTGCTGATGCCATTGATTAATCTTTCTTTTGGAATGTCGGGGCGTTTAATCATCAGCGAGACATTGCTCAGCGATCCTTCGGCGATAGTTATCGGAGTGCGCAGCTCGTGGCTGACAACCGAAATAAACTCGTCGCGCTCGTCGTCAAGAGATTTTTGCTTGGTGATATCGCGCAAGATGATTACATAGCCATCGTCGCTGACACTGTTGGTGCTGCGAATTGGCGAGTATGTTGCGCCGAGGCGAATGCTTTCGTTGGATATTCTGGCAGTTAGATCGTCGCGGTATTGCGTAGTTTTGGCGGAATGCAGCTTGTCAGCGAACTTGAATGGCTGTTTATTCTTATCAATGATCGAAATAAAATCGTCAATACATTTGCCAGCGAGATCGGTATTAGTATCAAATAGGTTTAGCGCCGAGGCGTTGTATAGCGAAATGATGCCGTTTCTATCGGTGCTAATAATAGCGTCAGAGAGGTTGTTGACGATAGTAACTATGCGATCGCGCTGCAGACGCTCGGCGGTTTGGCTGCGCAAGAGTTCGGCTTGATCAATCGCCTGGGCTGAAATGACCATCTTGACCATGTAACTGATGATGAGCGTACCCAGAAAATGGATGACGATAGACACAACTTGTTTGTCGTCGCTAGCATGAATAATGACACTGCCCGAGGCAGCCGCAAACAATGTTGCAATACTAATATTGATGCCCGTCTGACCCAAGTAAACAGAGCTAGCTAGCAACAGCGCCGACCAGGTGTAAATCAGCGGCATATCAAAACCTGAAACTGTCAGCACATAGACTAACGCTAGAATATGATAACTAATGAGTCCGATAATGTAGCCAGTATGCTGCCGCACCGTGAAAAATTGCCAAAAGCCGATAATGACCCAACAGATATTAACCGCGTAAAAAGCGTACATATTCACTGCTGTCGGCTTGCCGAGCGGCGAGAATTGCATGAAGACGCTGTACGCCACTAATAGTAGCGGAATCAAAAGTGCTATCCAGCGAATAATCTTCATTCGATGCGTTGACGGATCGATGTTTATATAATCTTTGACTTGGCCACCCATAGCTATTATTAAGTATAACCGTAAAGACGATTTATGAAAAGACTTAGACGATCGGAGTTTGGCGCTTGAGTTGCTGCCGGTGGAGGCGGTAGCGCGGATCGTAGCGTTCAACTTCGCGCCAAAAGGCTGCGGAATGATTCATGTGGCGAGTGTGGCAGAGCTCGTGGATTAATACATATCGGATCAATTCATCGGGTAGCTTCATTAGAGCGATATTGAGGCTGATCGTACCATTAGAACTGCAACTGCCCCATCGGCTACCAGCGTGGCTAAAGCGAACGCGCTGGTAAGCGAAACCATGAGCGCCAGCTAATTCTTCTAGTAGCGGCGGTAAGTATTTTTTGGCATCGCGGCGCAGGATCTTGATTGCTTCGTCGCGGATTTGCTGCTGAACATCTTGATCTTCGAGTGAAAATTCGGGCGGCAGCTTGACCAGAAGCTTGCTGCGCATGGTACGAATTTCCGGCTGTTTGATCATCTGTGTCGGCACAATAGCTAATTGATGGGTTTTGCCGATGAGCTGCCCGTCGCGATACGGCTGGGCGATGGAAGAATCTTTGGCTATTTTGCGCAAGTCTTCGCGCGACTGTTCAATAAACGAGCGAATAAACGCCAGCGGTACTAGCCGGCCGCTAGTAACGACAAAGCGCCCGTCGGTGCCGAGCTTGATGCGGGTGTAGCGAGTAGCGCGGCGCATGATAGCAATATCGCCGAACTCCGGATCATCGATAGTCTGGGATTTGGCAGGCATATTATTGGATACTGATGCCGCGGCGGCGAACTTCTGGTCGCTGTCTGGCTAAGCTAGTCATTGGCCGGCTAGGACGATTGCTATCGCCGAGACGGGCTAATACGGTGCGCGCTTGGGTTTTGTATGTGTGTTTGCCGCTGATAACGACTGGTTTCTCGATGGCGTTTGGTTCGGTGAAACTCTTGACGGCGGCATCAAAGTTTATAGTATCTAGCGAGTGGCCTTTTTGAATACGGCGCCGGCAAGTTGCTTCATCAGTCTGCACCCAAATAATAAGCGGCTTATAACCATGCCCTTTGGCCCAGCGCGCAAATTCGGCGCGGCGGACGCGGCTTAAGTTGCTGTCTTCATAAATAAAAGTTTGCTTGGTGCGTGCTATCTCGGCCAAAAATCGCTGACAAACCTCCTCGCTGGCATTGCTATCTAGGCTGTGCTCGCTAATAAATTGCGAATCAACAAACGGCGCATTAAACATCTCAGAAAATTGCTGCGCAAAAAATGTTTTGCCGCTGCCTGGCAAGCCAACCATCATGATAGCGTGCGGATGAGAGATAGAACTAGGATTCATAAAATTATTATAGGTAATGGAACTTAAAACTGCAATTATGCACTTATGTGGTTTGTGGCAGGGGCATGAGGAATCGAACCTCAATCTACGGTTTTGGAGACCGTTATACTAGCCGTTGTACTATGCCCCTTTACGCTTTCCTATTATAGCATAGCGAAATGCTTTTTAGATATCATCAATGGCGATATCTTTAGGCTGATCTTTTTTGACGCGGACGGCACGCTTGAAGCGGCGGTTAGCGGTTTCATCAGCAGCATGCGGAATTGGCGGCAGCGACAGTAAGCGTTCGGATTTTTCTTTGTCGTCATCTAGGCTAGAAACAGCTTCGACGAAAAATTTATCAATTAGCCATTCCCGCCCCGGCGGAGTTTGCCCGGTGACAGTAATACGCCAGCGCTCGTCGCCCCATTTATCGATGTTGGTAATTCGCAATGGGTGCGCTAGCATCATCGTGCCCTTTGGAATGGCGGCGATAATTCGGCGGATAGCAGCGACGCCGGCTCGCTTGTCGCGAACGAAAATATCAACAGCGATCGTGCGTACACCATGCGGCGTGACGCGGGCGCCAGTGATGTTTTGGTTGTGAACGGTGATGACTTCGCCATTGAGAGCGCGAATACGCGTCGAGGTCAGCGTGAAGCGCTCGACAACGCCGCTCAAGTCCGTGAATGGATCGAGCTTGACGAAATCGCCTATCTTGTACCAGTTTTCTGAAATCATAATCGCGCTAGCGGTCAGGTCGCGCAACACGATACCGATAGTTTGTCCGGCCACCAAAGCAAACATAGCACCAGCACCAATAGCGGCTAGCCCGCCGGAAGTACTAGATTTGGCGGCGGTTGGGCTGAGAACTCGCCAAGCAATATAGCCGACAGACACTACCACTAATGCGCGAATGATGGCAATAGACACGCTCAGGTATGTTTCGGTTTGCCGCAACCGAGTGACGCGCGCTTCGTCTGATTCATTGTCGCTGCGGCGGCCGATACGTTGTGCTATGAAAATCAAGCCGCGCGCTAGAAACTTACTCAACCAATAAGCAGCAATCATCGACAAAACTAGCACTAGCAGCGAGCGAAAAGCATTCGGTGATACCAGCAGGCTCTTTAGATCGTTAATTACCGAAGTTGATATTGCGCTATCCATGCTTACTATCATGCACCGTTTGCTGTAAAAAATCTATATGTTTTCACGATAATTTTTCACAAAATTTCACAAAATGCTTATTTTTGTTGCAATCATAAGCAAAAAAGCGCTATACTGTTAAATGAACAACATAAGGGAATGGTTAGGCTACGGCATGACCGAGTAGAATTTTTATGAAGATATTAATGTTAGGGTGGGAACTCCCGCCGCACAACAGCGGAGGTCTCGGTGTCGCGTGTTATCACTTGTCTAAGGCGCTTGCTCAGCGGGGCGCGTCAATTGATTTCGTGCTCCCCTACACTGCAAAGTACGATGATATTGATTTCTTGAATATTTACTCGGCGACCGAGTTGCCGCCGTTTCATGGCGATAAGGCGTTGAATTCTTATGGCGGCGGCGCAGTGACGGCACGTAATCTCGATGACGTCCCGGCTGGCGATTTGACGACCATGCGGGGCGTGCAAAAGCAATATGTCGGCTATGTCGAGCAGCTAGTCGATCGGATTGACAAGCCGGATGCTATCCATGTCCACGATTGGCTAACGATGGAAGCTGGCATGCGCGCCAAACAATTAACCGACGCGCCGCTAATCGTTCATGTTCACGCTACGGAATTTGACCGCGCTGGCGCTAGCGAATTTGGCAATCCTGTCATTCACGAGATTGAATATAATGGTCTGATGATGGCTGACCGAATCATTGCTGTTAGCAATATTACTAAGGGAATTATCGTTCATAAATACCATATTCCAGCTGACAAAATTGAGGTCGTACACAACGCAATCGATGCTAGTTCGCTGATTAACTACGATTATGACCGGCGGACTTACAAGTACTTAGAATTGCTTAAGGACGAAGGCTATACGGTGGTATCGACAGTGACGCGCTTTACGGCGCAGAAGGGCCTGGTGCAGCTGATGCGCGGTTTTGCCAAGGCCTGCCAGCAGCACGACCGCTTTGCATTTTTGCTAGCTGGCGACGGCGAGCAGCGCGACGAGCTGATTCGGATTGCTGCTGACCATGGGGTTGCTGATAAAGTATATTTTACAGGTTTTGTCCGCGGCAAGCAGTGGCGCGACGCTTATCGCGTGTCGGACGTCTTCGTGATGAGTTCGGTTAGCGAGCCGTTTGGCCTGGCCGCGCTCGAGGCGGCGCATTACGATACCGCGCTAATCGTGACTAACCAGTCTGGTGTTGGCGAAGTTCTCGATACGGTTTTTCGTTATGATTTTTGGGATACGCATAAGTTGGCTGATCAGCTAGTGGCTTTGGCTAAATCGCCGCAACTGCTGAACGATATGAAGCGCGGCATCAAGTCGGAATATGCTCGTATCAGCTGGGATGACGTTGCTAGCAAGTGCTTATCAATTTATAGCCGCACTCAGAAAGGAGCCAAATGATGAGCAAAAAACGCGGAGTGGTTTTGTATCTGCATATGCATCAACCGTGGCGCGTACGCGAATATTCGGTGTTTGATATCGCGGATCGGCATGATTATTTCGATAATTTCGATGATAAATATCGCAGCAACCGCTTTATTTTTGAGAAGGTTGCCGATAAGTCGTACCGGCCGATGCTGGTATTATTACGCAAATTGCTAGCTACATATCCAGATTTTTGCGTGTCGCTATCGGTGACTGGCACATTGTTAGACCAGGCTGAGCGCTGGGCGCCAGACGTGATCGATTTGCTGCGCGATATTATCGCAACTGGCCGCGTCGAGATTGTCGGCGAAACTTATTACCATAGCTTGGCGTTTTTCTATAGCCGCGACGAATTTCAGCGGCAAGTTGATATTCATCGCCAGAAGATTCGCGACTTGTTTGGCGTCGAAATCACCGCTTTTCGCAACACCGAGCTGAGTTACAATAACGAGCTAGCCGAATGGGCTGACCAGCAAGGCTACAAAGGCATTATCGCTGAGGGCTGGGATAAAGTCCTCGGTTGGCGCAACGCTAATTATATGTACCGGCCAGCTGGCACGAAAAATGTCAAATTATTGTTGAAAAATTACCGTTTGAGCGACGATATCGCTTTTCGTTTTAGTAATCGCGACTGGGAATCGTATCCGCTGACTTCCCCGACCTATGTCGATTGGGTTGACGCAAGCATGGGCCACGACGGCGAAATAATTAACCTGTTTATGGATTTCGAGACTTTTGGTGAAAATATTTGGGCGGACACAGGCATTTTCGAGTTCTTTGCTGACTTTGTTGAGCGTTGGCTGGGGCGTTACAACCATACTTTCTACACGATTAGCGGTGCCTGCCAAGCGCTAGAGCCGCATGACGAGATTGACTGCCCGCAGACGACTACTTGGGCTGATACCGAGCGCGACTTGTCAGCATGGCTAGGTAATAGTATGCAGCACGAAGCAATGCGCGACCTATACGCCATGGAAAAGGATGTGCTTGGTTCGGGCGATCTTGGCTTGATAGCTGACTGGCGGCAGTTGACGACCAGCGACCATCCGTACTACATGTGTACTAAGTACTTTAATGACGGCGACGTGCATGCGTATTTTAGTCCGTATGATTCGCCGTACGACGCGTTCTTGTATTTCATGAATGCGCTGCGCGATGTGCGCTATCGATTGCATGAACATAATGTTGCGGGGTATTGATGGCGCGACCGATAATTCTTAGCAATAACGAACTGCAAGTTGGGCTGAGTCGTCATGGCGAGGTTAGCGATGTTTATTTCCCTTACGTTGGTTTAGAAAACCATACGATTGGCGGCAATACTCGGCATCGTGTCGGTGTTTGGGCGGATGGCCGTGTATCGTGGCTGAGCGACGATGGCTGGTCATTCAAATTTAGCTATCACCACGAGGCGCTGATCGGCCATATCGTGGCTGTGAATGAGCAAATTGGCATTATGTTAGAGTTCGACGACGCTGTCGATACAGATTTTAACGTGCTTCTGCGGACGATTCATGTGGTTAATTTGCGGCCTGAAACGCGCGATGTTCGGTTATTTATGCATCAAGCTTTCATTATCGGTGATTCTGGTAGCAGCACTGATACCGTTCAAGTGTTGCCAGACGATAACGCTGTCATTCATTACCGTGGACGCCGAGTCTTTGCGGCATCGGGCCAAGTTGACGGCGGTAAGTTCTTTGACCAATATGCAGTTGGCGTATTTGGCCGCGAGGGCCGCGAAGGTACTTATCGCGATGCTGACGATGGCGAGCTATCGAATTCGACTGCCGAGCATGGCCGCGTCGACTCGACGATCCGCTTCAAATTAGAATTAGCCGGTCACGGTTCGGCGCGGGTAAACTATTGGCTGGCCGCTGGTACTTCCTTGCGCGAAGTACTTTACATACACAAAAATATTATTTCACAGACAATTCATAAGCGCTTTGAAGCTACTGCTAAATGGTGGCGGCTGTGGTTGCGCCCGGCGAAGAAAGTGGCGCAGCGTGTCAAACCGGAGTATCGCCAGGCGTTTATCAATAGTACGATGCTTCTCAAGGCGCATATTGATAAGCGCGGTGCTGTTATTGCTAGCAGCGATGGCGAGGCGCTTAATTATCAGCGCGATGCCTACGCGTACTGCTGGCCGCGTGATAGCGTGTATGTTCTCTGGCCGTTAATTCGCATGGGTTATACCGAGGAAGCCTACAATTTCTTTGATTTTTGCCGCCGGGCGTTAAGTCCGAAAGGTTATCTATCGCATAAATACCGTGCCGACGGAGCTCTGGGTAGTAGCTGGCATTCGTACGTACACCCAGATGGCACTGTCTCGGCGCCAATTCAAGAGGACGAGACGGCTTCGGTGCTGTTCTTATTCTGTCAATTTTATAATAAGACTGGCGATGACACGCTGCTGCAGCGGTTCTATACGTCGATGGTGGTACCGATGGCGAATTTTCTGGCCAGCTACGTTGATAATCGGACGCACCTGCCAAAACCAAGTTATGATCTCTGGGAAGAGCATTTCATGGTGACGACGTACACGACAGCGACCGTTCAAGCGGCACTGTTCGCGGCGGCTAATCTGGCTGATCGGCGCCGAGACGAAGTCGGAGCTGTCGCTTGGCGGACGGTTGCCGAGGATGTCAAACAGTCCGCGCAAAAACGCTTGTATGATCCTCATCAGAAAGCTTTCCGCAAAGGTTTGTGCTGCAACAAAAACGGCACTTACACGCCCGATGATACGCTTGATATGTCGGCTGTTTATGGCGCTTTTATTTATGGCTTATACGATAATCAAGAAGATTTGCACCACGCCGTACAAACAGCTCTCGACCGCTTTCATTTCAAGCTGGAAGCGCCAGGCCTGCCGCGCTACGAGGATGACGCCTATTACCGCAGCGCCCCAGACGCTCCGAGTAACTGGTGGTTTATCGTTTCGCTATGGCTTGCTCAGTATTATTTGGAGTGCGGCGACGAAAATTCGGCGCAGCGGATAATTTCGTGGGTGGCTAGCCAAGCTTGGCCGACTGGCGTTTTATCTGAGCAAATTGATCCGGTTTCGGGGCACGAATGCTCGGTAGCGCCGCTTTGTTGGAGCCAGGCTGAATTTATATCGACGATTCTTGACACAATAAAAAGATGAGGATAACAGGGTGGGAGTCAGTTCGAGAACAAAATTGAAAGCATCTAGAGCTCTTCGCCGGCTTACGCCGCGGCATATTGCTAAGACTCGCGCTACGCGCCAAGCAATGCGCCGCTTCGCAGATCGCGCCGGCTTGGTATATTTTGGTTACGCTAATCAGCATGACGACGACCATCGCTTGGTGCGCGGCCATACGGTTTCGCACACGCATATTGATGATTATCTTTGCATAGGTACAATTCGCGGTTACGATACGACAGTTCTGCAGCGGCGCGACACTGTTCGTGTCCGCCAGGGCCAGTCGCATAAGTACAAGGATCAACGCTGCCATTGGCTAATCGCTACTGTCGATTTACACACTGAACGTCCGCTGCCGCACATTTATATTGGCATGAAACGGACAGATCCGATTTATCAAGCGTCGTACAGTGCTCTACAGCCGCTAATTTTGGGGGCTACAGCGCGCTACCTGCAGGCTTTTCTTAATAAATATAATATTTATGGTGCTGCTACTCGGGCTATAGAAATTGAGTCAATTATATCGCCGCAGGCTGCCGAAGTGATAGTTTCGCATTTCGACAAAATTAATATTGAAATCGAGCGCAACACTGTATATCTATACACCGAAAATGAGCGTCCAACCGAGGCGCAAATTGAGAAGCTAGTCTCGAACGCATTGTGGCTAGCCGAGGTAATTGATACCGCCGTACAGCAAAACAGCCCTCGCTAGAGGGCTGCTGGTTTGCCTAGAAAGGCTGCTATTTTAGCCTTTGCGCTCTTTTACTTTATTACGACCAAGAGACACATTGGTAACTTCCTTGTATTCAGCATGTCGGCGTATTTTTGGGTCGTATTTACGCAGAGTTATTTTACCTGGCGTATTTGCCGAGTTTTTGCGCGTAATATAAGTGCGGTCTTTGCTTAGTTGGCTGACGAGTGCGATAGTCTTGCGCTTAGTGTTATTCTTCTTTGCCATAACTTCCCTTTAATGTTGTTATAAAACTTCAGTAATCAAGTATAACAGATTGGTACAGCAATTTCAAGCTAGATATGTTATTATCGCTGACGCATAATTTTCTAGCGTAAATTTGCAGAAAGAGTTGTTTTAGCGCGGCTTGGATACTGTGCCGCTCATCTCAAAACATACTGCTGCAACCAGCAATACATCGCCACGGTGGCTGCTGCGCCGACATTGATGGAGCGGGTCGAGCCGAATTGCTCAATGGCGACAATTTTGTCCGCCGTTTGCGCCATCTCCTCAGAAATCCCCGGCCCTTCCTGACCAAACACCAACACCGCTCGCTTTGGCAAAGTCGTCTCTGACATATTGACGCTGCCCGGGATATTGTCAATTGCAATAATCGTCCTGCTTTTAGACCGCATCAGCTCGACAAACTCCGCCGTCGAACCGACATAATGCACGTGCAGATATTTATCCGTCATCATGGCGCCGCGCTTGTTCCATTGCCGCCTGCCGATGACGTAAATCTGCCGCACGCCAAACGCATTGGCGCTGCGAACAATCGTTCCCATATTAAAATCCCGCTCGGTGTTCTCGAGAGCGATCACCAAGCCATGATCTACAGCGTCCAGTTCTTTCACAATCTCTGTCTCGCTCCGGCCTTTGAATTTGTCGATTACATTCCGCGTGTCTTCCATGTATGTTATTTTAGCAAATATTAAGCTAGCGGGACCGGCTGGCATAAGTCTGCTCGTCGTTGGTTTAATAATACCTGAAAAAGGAAGCGCGGCATTATCGCCAACGCACAATTTCGTCGAGCTGGCGGCGAGTTTTGGCTGGCACCTCGCGCTGGCTACGGTAACCTAGAGCTAACATTACCACTGGCTTTTCTAGATCTGGGCCTATTAGCTGGTGCTGCGACAAGACTTGGCTGAGCTTGCTAATCGAAAAGCCTTCAATCGGGCACGAGTCAATCCTGCGCCCGGCGGCGGCCAGCAGCACAAAGCCTAGCGCAATGTAAGCTTGCCGCGCCGCCCACTGGTGAATCATTGCTGGTTGACTGAGTATTTCGAAATCTTTTTTAGCCCAATATCGCCAAAAAGTCTTGAAGCCAGCGGCCTTGATGGAACTTTGCTTCTTGATATCGTGCAGCATATGGTCTATATGTCCGCCTTTTTGCAACAAGCCTTCGCTGGTTTTGGCAGTAAATATCAAGATGTGGCTGGCGTCAAAACGAGCAGCATTGGCGCCTGCGCAGCGTTTGACATCGGCGCGTAGCTGTTCGTCTTCCTGCACGACGATAATATTCCACGGCTCAAAACCGTACGAACTTGGCGCTAGGCGGGCGGCTTCTAGGAGCAGTTCGATGTTCTCTTGCGAGATTTTCTTGCTAGAGTCGAAAGCTTTGGTGGCATAGCGAAATTCGAGCGCTTGCTTGATGTCGTCTATCGATATGATTGGCTTATTCATTTCATCGTCCCCTCTTTAGCCGCCAAAATCTTGTTGGCGCAGATTAGCTTATATATACGATTTTAGCACTTCCCTAACTATCTTGAAAACTTGATAGTGTCCTAATGGTGAAAAATGCAAGCCGTCTGATAGCGGTAATTTAGGCAGCTCAATATAATTGCCAAGTTCTTTTTTGCGCTGCAGCAGTTTTTGGCGAAGCTGTTCGGACGCGTCGGTAAACTCATACCCCGAATTGTCGCTAGTGTCAAAACACGGCGGCAAAATGTAGATAATTGGAGTCTTGCCAGCAAGATTGCGATATTCTAATAAGTCACGAACAATGTCCTCAGGTGTTCGCGCGAAACGCTGTTGCAGGTCGTTGGTGCCGAGGGCGATAATGATTAAGTCGAAGTTATCGGCCTTTTGTAGAGCTGTCGTAAATGTTGACAAGCCATTCTTATGCGGCTTATCGGTGCGGAAATCGCCAGCAACTCTGCCGCGGACGCCGTCGGCAGTGACCTGTGCTCTACCGCGCAAAGCTCGGCCGAGGCGGTTAACCCAACGATCACTGTAGCGGATACGTTTGCTAGCAAAGTTAGCGCCCCAGACGTTTGAATCGCCGTAGATTAGAATACGTTTTGCTGTTGTCGTCTGTTTTTTACTCAAGGTTGCGTCCTTTCTTCTTTGAAATAACCGCTTGCTGCTCGGGTGTAAAGCGTCGCGATTCGCGCATTTTTTGGTAAGCTTTGTTGCGCGTCCAAGTGTCGATATGCTCGTTTTCTAATTCCGCCAGCGTTAGCTCAAAAAAGTGTACTGCCGCCGTCGCGTACAGCCAGGCCAATGCCATTTTGACGTAATAACCGTCGTGTTTAACGTTTAGCAGCACTGCGAAAACCTGATCGATGTGTGCTTCGTCTAGGAAATTAGTCATCAGCGAAATCACGCCGTAGCGCACCGTGAACTCGTCTTCATTCTGTAAGCATTCTAGTGCAAAATCCCACCACACTTCGCCAGCAAAGCGTCGCTTTTTCTCGACAAACACATCAATGTGCGCCCACGAATCAACGCATGGTAAGTATTGCCGAGTCAGCCTAATCGCCTCCTCGTCGCTGATTTTAGCGCGGTTAATCAACAAACCGCACAACAAAACATACTCGTAGAGATTGCTCGGTGCCGCCAGCAGCCGGCTGATATCCGCTGCCGACATCTCGCCAGCCAGCTCCTTCGCTAGCCGCCGCAAATCCGGCACGCGCACGCCGATGACCGGCATCTTAGTGTTGACGATGCGCCGGTTAAAGGCGGTGTAGGATTCGTTGCCTTGGGCGAGGTCTATCAGTTGAGCTTTAATACGATCGTACATATTTACAATTCCTCGATTTTAAGCGCTTCTTTCTATCAGTCTGGACTATACATCACCTCTCCCGCTAGAAAAATATCTGGGATCAAGTCTTGATTGGATGAAACTGGAGTCCTAATAATCATTGCGCAATTGAAAAATATCAAAACAGAGCGACTCTTTCGAACCTTCTAAAGTCTATTCTAACAAACCTCCAAAATAAAACCAATTAAACTGCTCTTAGGCGGAATTATTGAGTACACAGATAACGCTATGCATTTACGATAACTTCACAGTTATGAAAATGATATAATACTAGCACCAATGGAAATAGCAGCAATTGTGTTAGTGATAATAACGCTGCTCGTAATCGCCGGCAGACGTAAGCCGGTGGAATCTGCACGCAGTATAAGCGACCAGGACGAGCAGAAAAAGAAAGAACAACAAACCGACGAACTAATCACGGTGATTTTGCCGACGATAGATAATGATAAGTAGACAAAATGACGGTAATGCCGTCAAATTCTGAAAGCTAATTTGGAGCCACGATCGGGGCTTGAACCCGAGACCTCATCCTTACCATGGATGCGCTCTACCAACTGAGCTATCGCGGCATGAAAGCCTACTAATTTTAACATATTTGCCGCGGTCGAGGCAAGCTACTTCTGGCGGCGGGTTTTCTTGCTGGCTGTCGATTCGGGTTTCGGCAGGTTCGGCGCTACGAACGCTTCCAGTAGCGCCCAGGCGATGCCGTTTACCAAGTAAACTACTGCGAATCCGGCAGCAATCATCGCAAACAAACGGCTTTGTGGTACATTCAGGAGTGTCAGCAATCCAGCTAGAATCAGCCCAATTAAAACTACTGTTAGATAAGCTTGCTGTAATTTGCGGCGCTGATCCTTTTGGTGGCCCCAACTACTCAGCGACTGCTTAATAAACTCGTACATACTATATATTATAGCATATACACTGTATAAAGTCAATAAAAACCGCCCGCGAGCAGCGGACGGCCTAAAAATCTACGCATGGTACCGGAGGTAGGACTCGAACCTACGAAGCTAAAAAGCGGGAGATTTACAGTCTCCTGTCATTGCCACTAGACGACTCCGGCATGAATTATGGAGCCGACTCTCGGACTCGAACCGAGGACCTGCTGTTTACAAAACAGCTGCTCTAGCCAGCTGAGCTAAGTCGGCATAAATTGAAAGGTACGACCCGAAAGCACACCTAACAGTGTAGCGTATTTGCGTAACCTTGGCAAGTGTTTTATTGCGGAGAGATGGCGCCAGCTGGCTGTTTGACGCGGCGGTCTACATGCTGTCCGCGCGACATGGCGCGATTGATTTTGTCGCGAATAGCAGCGGCCTTCTCTTTCTGGCCGTTGCGGTCATATGAATCGGCTAAGATGTTAATACTTTGAATGCTTGGCTCTAAGGTGACGGCACGTTCAAGGTGCTGCAAGACAAGCTTAGCATTGCCGAGTTTTTCTTGTACTTTGGCGTAGGCGATGTGGCGCGAAGCAACTTCCTCCTCCATCTCTAACGCTTGCTCAAACGCTAATGCGGCCTTTTCATAACTTTCGGTTTCGTAGTAAATCAGGCCGACATTATGCAAACTAGAGGCGCTCGGCTCTAAGCTTTGGGCGATTTCGAAGCATTCAATAGCGTCATCGTAGGCATGCTGCTTGGCATACAAAATACCTAGACGGTTGTAAGCGTTGGCGTTTTTGGCGTCGATACGCAGAATGGTCAGCAAGGCTTTTTCGGCGCGCAGATATTTTTGCGCCTTGAGCGATTCTTGAGCGATCTCCCAGAGCTTATCGAGCTTTGACGATAATTTCGCTGGTAAGTCGCCTGCGATGTCTTCGGGTGACTGGCGGTACGCGACTGCAGCGGCGCCTAGTCCCAGAACCAGTAAAAATCCAAACATACTATGCATTATTATAGCACATAATCACGCGATCAAAGCGGCAAGCTGAAGCTTGATATTGCCGTTGGCGGCGATGCGCTCGTAGGTTTCGCTGAGACGAGCTAACTTATCGATGGTAGCTGGCGTGTTGTTTTTGGCGGTGGCATTTTGGACGAGCAGAATGCTATAGCGTAGCAGCTCTAAAGTAGCTTTGCGGTCGGTATATCGAGCAGCAACAGTTAGTTTATCATTCATCGGACCAGCAATTAATGCTTGCGAGTCTTTGATGATGGCGCCGATATCGGCGAGCTCGCTGGGTTTGCTGGCCAAGCGCGAGATTAATGCCGGCCGGCCGCTTGCTAAAAACATAATCTGAGCAATCGCTGTAGTGTCAAGCTGCCGATATTTAGCGAGGAGCAGCCGGCTAGCCTCCTCAGAAATCGGACGGATAGTAAGCCGCTCGACGCGCGACATGATAGTCGGCAGCAGCAAATTCGGCTGGTGCGATGTTAATATAAAATGGATATTGCGGGCTGGTTCTTCTAATAATTTCAAGAAAGCATTTTGCGCCTGATGATTCATGGCGCTGGCATCGTCGATAGCATAAACTGCCTTACTATTAGCGACACCGCGGGTGTATTGGCGCAGGTCGCGGATTTGGTTGATACGAATGACGCCGTTCGCGTCGGCTTGTCCGTCTTTGTTGGTAGGCTGAATAATTCCAGCGAGTGCTGGGCCAGCTAAGTATTTGGCTGTAGTTAGCAGACCAGCGCCATCGGCGCCTGTCAAAAGTAAAGCTTGCGGTAGACTGCGGGCTAGCGTTTGAATTTGTCGCTCGGTTGACGGCTCAAAGATTAGGCTCATCATCTAGCTCCGGGAAAAGTTTGGTAAATTCGCTAGGCAGCGGCGCAATGAATGTCTGGCGCTTGCCAGGCTGCGTGGTAATTTCTAATTTGTAAGCATGCAGATAGAGGCGATCGGCAGATTTGCCATAGACGCGGTCACCGTGAATCGGCGTGTGCAAATGACGCAGATGAACGCGCAGTTGATGAGTGCGCCCAGTTTGCGGGCAGAGTTTAATAGCGCTGAGATTATGGTGCGCGGCGAGCGTTTGGTAAACGGTTTGCGCCGGCTTGCCGTTCGGGTCGGGGCGAAAGGTACTGGGCGCCGACGGGTTGCGGCCGATCGGAATATCAATTTTGGCGGTTGGTGGCTGCGGTATACCGTCGACGATAGCTAAGTACGTTTTTTTTGCTAGATGCTGTGAGAATTGCCTCTTGAGCAATTCAAAAGCTTCGGGAGTACGCGCCCCGATGATAACGCCGCTGGTGTCGCGGTCTAGCCGATGGACGATGCCTGGGCGATTAGTTTCCAGCCCGACGGTGGTGTAACGGCGGAAAAAGTCGGCGACCGTAAATTCGTCATTCAGCGCTCCCTTGCTGTGAGTCAGAATACCGGCTGGTTTGTTGACAACGATGACGTTATCGTCTAGATAAAGTATCGGTAGCTCCTCGTCACTGTAATCGGTAGCTTCGGGCAGATTGACGGCGATTTCGTCGGCTTCGGTGACTAGTTGGCTGGCGCTTTTGGCTGGCGTGCCGTTGACGGAAATGTTGCCAGATTTGATATATTTTTGCCAGGTTGATCGGCTGGTTTTTGGGTAGCGTTTAGCTAGCAAACTATCCAGCCGCTGGTTGTCGCTCACCTGTTGAAACAGATAGATATCTTTGCCTTTGAACGGCAAGCCGTAGGTAGTTAACTCGCTGGTTGGGTTTTCGAAAATCACGCCGCGAGCGTCGCTTTTGGCGGTAAATATTTGCTCCATGATATAATTTTCGCGGTCTTCGGCGGTGTCGTCAATCAGCACGAAATAATGCTGTCGGTTAAAACGAAAGCACACCAGCTGGTTGATCGGGCTAGGATTGCTACTTTTGATCTGGTCAATGTGGCGCGGCAGGTTGTCTGCGTTTGCTACGTTGAAGCGGCGTAAAATCGCCAGTAAGTCATTGGCGGTGATTTTCATTGTTTGCCGCCTCGTCTGGCAGATTGGTTGTTGGAGATTCCCGATTTGTAACTCATCGCAGGATTTATCTCCTGAGTCCCACGGCTTTTTGGACGCGGAGCAAGGTTTCGTTGGCGACGATGGTCATGGCGCGCTCGGACCGCTCGAGGACTTTCAATAAATCATCGTCGGTGATGGCGTTGAGGCGCGCTTGGAAGTTGCTCAAAAAGCTGGCTACTGCTTCGGCTACGGTTTTTTTCAGCGGCCCGTATTGTGTTTGGCCAATCCACTCGGCATTGACTTCTTCTTGCGGCCGATCAGTTAAAATCGCCAAAAGCTGTAATAAGTTGGTGATACCTGGCTGATTTTCCCAGTCAAAATTGATAACGCCAAGCGAATCGGTTGTTGCCGACATTATTTTCTTGCGAGCTTGTTCTGGCGTATCGTTCAAATTAATTTTTGATTTTTGATCGTCCGAGCTCTTGCTCATTTTCTTGTTTGGATTGGTTAAGCTGCGAATGCGCAAACCTTTGTCGCGCTTGATAAACTCAGTTTGCTTGGCTGTAGAGTCAGGCACGGTGAATAATTCGCCGAACTTATTATTCATGCGAATGGCGATGTCGCGGGTGATTTCTAGATGCTGGAATTGGTCCTCGCCAACGGGCACATAGCGGGCATTATAGAGTAAGATATCGGCAGCCATCAACACCGGATAATTAAACAACCCGACACTGACGTTGCCGCTGTGTTCGGCGGACTTTTCTTTGAACTGCGTCATGCGGCTCATCTCGCCGAAGCTAGTGAAGCAGTCTAAGATCCAAGTCAATTCGCTGTGCGCCGGGATAAAACTCTGGCGGTAAATAAAAGTATTTTCGTCTCTAGTGTCGAGCCCAGCGGCGATAAAATATTTAAGGTTTTTGAGGGTGTTGGCATACAACGCAGAATGGTCGATTGGCGTCGTAAAACTGTGCAAATCTGGCACAAACATGTTGATTTGGTACTCTCCTGCGTACTTTTTCTGCATTTGCACCATTGGCACGAACGCACCGAGATAATTACCGAGCGTTGGCTCTTCGTTGGCACGCACGCCAGTCAGAATTGTTTCTTTAGACATAGTATAATTATAACAGAGTACGCTTGTGCTGTCATATTGAGCACGACGATTGAGATAGTTGCTGTTTGACGCTAGTGTTGGCTGCGTATACAATAGCGTTATGAATAAAACTCAGTGTCGGATTGCATATTACGTTTTCTTGTTTGCGTCGGCGCTAGTTTCGTATATTTCAATTGAGACATCTATGGATACGATGAGTGCTAAGCAGCCGCCAAACGTACCACTTCATTTATTTGAATTCGCGCTGGCTATCGCGCTGGTGTGCGCGGCGTTGTATTTTCAGTATAAGGCTTATCGTGATGACGATACTAAAAGTTAATTATATTTACACGTCTTGACAAAGACTCTTTTCTTGACTGTTATGCGTAGGTGTGTGCGTAAGGTATGAACACAGAGAAGAGGAAGGAGTGGCCAGTATGAAGCTGGTCTTCAGGCTTGCAGCGGTCTTTGCTGTCTTTGTCGCTAGCATGGCGTTTTTCACGCCGGTGGCTAGCGCCGCCGATCCGGGGATTGACCTGAATAGGTACTGTGACTCACAGTATCCCGGCACTTTTGTTTACGCGGCGCTTAGGGGTAGTACCGTGATGGACTGGAAGTGCAGCGTCAGCTGGCACGGACTGTTCCGCCACGACGTCGATCTGTCTAGTGCTGATATACAAAATGCGTGCATTAAGCAGTACGGCCGTCGTCACGCATACTACCTCAGCTATAGCAACCCCTACTCTTGGCGTTGCAGGTAGCCAATCTCGATCGTCCCGCTCGTGCTTTTCTGTTTATGAAAGGTGCGAGCGGGACAAATCACTTTTGTGAGTAATTATTAGATAAGCGACCACTGGCATAATTATAATTTATTACATTGTATTTTTACAGTGCAGAGGATATTGTTTTAGTTGTCGCGTATATCTTGGACTGGATTGCGGCGCATGTTGCGTAGTAGTGGCTGAATGCTGGAGATTAGGCTGACTATGAATATCGAGCTAACAACAGCTATAATTATAGGCGATTCTAGGCTAAAAACGCTAAATTGCGGCGCGCTGCCAACTGTTCCGAAGGCTGTCGCTGCAGTGTTAGTTAGGTTTTTGCCGTAGGTATTTGCTATAGCGAAAGCAGTTGCAATACCTAAAATCAGAGAGGCGATGGCAATTCTTAGTGCTACAATTACGACGTATATGATGTATATACAAGCGATATCTCGTCGTTTTGCGCCCATCGCGCGGTAAATGGCAGTTTCTTTACGGTTTTCTGCGATGATACGTGAAACAGTGAACCAAATTATAATTATCGCCAATCCTAGTACTGCAGGTAGAGCGACGCTAGCGATTTGATTAAATAACTTCCCTATTTCATCCAGAATCAGGTAGTTTGACCCATATGGGTTGGCGGCAAACTGCTTATTGCATTTATCATTAAGCTCTGGACAAGCCTCGTTGTCGAGGAACGCTCGCGCTTTTGCAACGCTAGAAAATTCTAAAACGCGGGGAGTGAATTCATCTCTCATTAGCCGTACAGCCGTAGAGCTTGCTTCTTGTTGCTGGACGTCGCTGAACTTTAGTTTTTCTGGCAGAGAATCGTATAGTTGGATAGGAATGTCTAGCGCCGATGAAGAATCTTGCGAAGATAGTAGATTCTTGATATATTCGCTGGCGTTTTTCTTGTAATCAGTTTGCGGTTGCGCGTACTTAATGCCTACAATTTGAAAAGTGAGCAATTTGTGCTTAGGCTCTATATATGTCCCAAGTTTTTTCTGATTGGCTTCGTTAGAATCGTCACTCTTCTTTTCGGTGGTAGTTCGCGTGTCGGACTTGACAGTGATATCGCCGCAGGCTTGCTTCGGGTAATCATAAATCAAGCTGGGCTTTTGGTAGTTTTTGTTGGCTTCGTTGGCTTTTGCTTCGATGTAGTCTTGCTGTATTTTCTTGAGCAGCGTTTGTTCGGCTGAATTACGGTAGCAAACCTGATAAGTATGGCCATTTAATTTTTCTTGGATGTTTTTAAGCCATGTAGATTTTTGATTAGTGTCGGTTGGCTCGGCTTCAAGATTAAGCTTCTTGCCAAATAATGAGACGGCTTCTTGAACGGAGACCACCACTGGTATGCCGTTTAGGCGTGACGCATCGGTTGCTAGCATATAACGGCGTAGAAGCTGCTGGTCGGTGAAAGTATAGTTGCTATTATATATGGCGTTAGTGTAATAGCCGTAAGTTGTCATATCGTCTGCTTTGGGGTTAGAGTTGCCGAAGTCTTCTTTGTCATTTTGGATTAGGCGTAGCGCGGGGATTTGGGGTAAACCGCTTATTTTGTCAACGATATAATAGCCAGCGGCGTCGTATTTGCTGCCGATTTCTTTGAGATTGGTTAGCTTGTTGTTGGCAGTTTTAGCGTATTTTTCAAATTGCTGGTCATTGAAATCACTTATGACTGGCGAAGAAAAATTAACAGTCACTCGTTGTTCTTCTGGAAGTGAGTCGGGCATCCAAGAAGCTGGTAGCAGGGCTGGAGCTTCGGTACTCTTGTCGTAAGCTAATCCCAGCGATTTATATTTGTCTTGCAAATTCTGATAGTATTTTTTCTCGAACGCTTTGAGTTCTCTAATCTCTTCTAAGGATAGGTTGTTGGTGATTCCTAAAGCTTTGTTTGGTATATTTGGTGATGCTTTGACAAGGTAGCGGTCGTTGCCAACTTTCTTTATAAACATTTCTGCGCTCTTTTCGGCGCCAGTAAAGACAATAATTATGGCGATTAACGCCGCGAATAACAAGCTTGCCACGATAGTGGAAGCGAAAAGCATGCCGCATTTTGAATGAAGCTTGGTGCGGGCTAGTTTTACAGCGTACGATGGGCGAATCATGTGATAGCTCCGTCTTTTAATTCTATGACGCGGTCGGCTTGGCGGGCAATGCTCGCATCGTGAGTAACTATAACAATTGTTGAACCGAGAGTTGAGCGGATTTCGCGGAACAGATCGATAATTGATTGACTGTTGGTCGAATCCAAGTTGCCAGTTGGCTCGTCGGCCAGAATGATACGCGGATTGTTTATTAGCGCTCGAGCAATTGCGGCACGTTGAATTTGCCCGCCTGAAAGCTCTTTGGGTAGGCGGTTTGCGTACTCTTCTAGACCGACTTTTTGAAGTAGCCAAGTTACTTTGGCGTCAATAAGATTTTTCTTTTTAGCGGTAAACATGGCTGGTACAGCAATATTGTCGCTAAGCTGCAAAAAAGGCTGTAGATAAAACGATTGAAAAACAAAGCCGATAGTATTTTGACGAAGCTGGCTGAGCTGGCTGTCGCGCAAGTCAGTCGTCTCCTTGGACTCGATGACAACAGATCCTGAGGTTGGCTGATCAAGGCAGCCGATAATTTGCAGTAGCGTACTTTTGCCGCTACCGCTAGCGCCAGTAATGGTGATAAGCTCGCCTTGTTTGATTGCCAGGTTTATTCCGCGAAGCGCTTTAACGGTTTGCTTGCCGAGTTTGTAGTCTTTCGAGACGTTATTGAGGAAGATTGCTGTTTGGCTAGAATTCGTCGCGATTATGTTTTCTGATTTTTTGATGTTATCAGTGTTTGTATCCATGTTGGTAATCCTTATGTGTAAGTATAGCACGTACAGGCTAGCGTAATAAAGTCAAAACACCCCGCCATGCGAGAGCGAGGTGTTCAATTGCAATATGATGTTATTTGCTAGCGGATGGCATGTTTGTAGGCGAGGCCGGCGCTGCTGGCGGTAGTGGATCAACGTTGCTCGGCGCTCCTTTTTCCCGGCAATCTTCTGGGTGGAGGCTATATCGCTGGGGATGTCTTCGTAATTCTTCAGAACCTACTACTCTGATAAGTCCTTTATCTTGGTCGCAGACTACGACACCCTGGGGCGTGCCATGACTCGGATATCCGGGCGGCATCGGTTTTTGTCGCTGCTCGCGTGCTGGCTTTGGGGTGTCGTTGCTGCAGGCTGCGGTTACCGCTAATAAGCCGGTGAATCCTAATATTCCTAGCGCTCCTAGCGCTCCGCGGCGGCTAACACTTTCTCCTTCTCTTGTTCCTGTTAGAACTTCTGGGCCTTTTGAGCCTGTTGCCATGATGTTTCAATCCCCTCCTTCGGGATTAGCGGCTTGTAGCCTATATGCAACCCACCTAGCATTTATAATAAGTATTACTATACACTTTTATAGCAAAATAATCAAATGATGCTCAAGCAAAAAAACAAATACCCCGCCCTAACAAGCGGAGTATTTGAGTCTGCTCTAAACGGCAAAAACTTAGCGCTTTGAATATTGCTCGCGTTTGCGGGCGCTGCGCAGGCCGTATTTCTTGCGCTCTTTCTCGCGCGGGTCGCGCTTCATGAAGCCGGCCTTCTTGAGTGGAGTACGCAAGTCGGCGGCACCAGCAGTAATCGCTTTGGCGATGGCTTGCTTGATAGCGTCAACCTGGCCGCTAAGTCCGCCGCCGCGTACTAGTACGCTGACGTCAAACTCTTTTTGCTTGTTGACGGTTGCTAACGGATCAGTAATCTCGGCTAGCAAAGTCTTGTTGCCTGATAAGTATTCATCGGCAGTCTTGCCGTTGATGGTGATCGCGCCTTTACCGGCGGTCAGGCGAGCGCGGGCAGTAGCGCTTTTGCGCCGGCCCAAGCCGTAGTCGTATTTGTCGGTAGCCATTTACTTAACCTCTACTTTCTCTGGTTTCTGGGCTGCGTGGTCGTGCTCAGCACCCGGGAAGACACGCAGGCGAGCCATACGGCCAGCCGCGAGTTTATTCTTGGGCAGCATGCCTTTGACGGCGTGCTCAATGATGCTTGCCGGGCTTTTGGCGCGGAGATCTTTGAGCTGAGCTTCTTTCAAACCGCCTGGAAAACCGCTGTAGCTGTAGTATATTTTGTCAGTTTCTTTATCACCAGTCACGACAAGTTCGCTAGCGTTAACGACGATAACGTAATCGCCGTTGTCAACGTGCGGCGTGTAAGTTGGCTTGTATTTACCAGTGAGGTAGCTAGCGATCACGGTCGATAATCGGCCCAGGCTAGCGTCGCGGGCGTCAATCAATATCCAGCGACGAGCAATGTCGGCAGGCTTCTGTGAAAAGGTTTTTCCAGCCATTACTTAGCCTCCTTTGCTGCTTTTGGCATTGGTTTGAGTTCGTCGACGAATTCAACGATTGCCATTTGAGCGCCATCGCCAACGCGCAGCCGAGTGCGCTCGACGCGAACGTGCCCGCTAGTGCGGCCAGTTAGCTGCGGCGCGATTTGGTCGACGAGCTTGACGGCGGCAACTTGCGTACTGAGTCCAGCGATGACCGCTCGGCGGTTGGCCAGATTGCCTTTTTTGGCTTTGGTGATTAGTTTTTCGATATAACGTACGAGCTCTTTGGCTTTGGGCAAAGTCGTCTCAATACTTTCTTCCATAACCAAGCTCGTCGCTAGACCTTTCAGGAGCGCTCGTCGTTGGTCGCGTTGGCGGCCGAGCTTGCGTCCTCTGTATCCGTGTCGATGCATTTAGAGCTCCAATTCTGCTAGTTTATCTTTAACTTCGTCGAGTGCCTTGCTGCCGAAACCTTTAAGTTCGCGCAAGTCTTGCTCGTTGAGCGTGACTAAATCGTGAACGGTACGAATTTCGTTATTGACTAAGGCATTGGCGGTGCGAGCGCTCAGACCTAAGTCTTCGATTGAGGCGTTCAAGCCGTCATTATCGTCCTCGACCTCTGTACCAAGTGCTGGTGCAGATTCGACAGTAGTACTGCCAGCCAGAGCTGTGTACTGATTGACGAGAATAGCGGCAGCTTCTTCGAAAGCTTCGCGCGGCGTCAGACTGCCGTCGGTTTCGATGGTCATCTCGAGCTTATCGAGGTTAGTCTCTTGACCGATACGAGTCGGGTCGACCTTGAAGCGAACACGAGTAACTGGGCTGAACATAGCATCAATTGCAATCATGTCGCTATGCAGGCGTTTTTCGCTAGATTCTTCGATAGGCTGATAGCCGCGGCCTGATTCAACTACTAGATCGATGACAACTGTCTTGTTTGGGTCGTCAACGTGGCAAATCACGTGGTCAGGATTCATCACCTCGACATCAGCATTGGTTGCGATATCGCCAGCAGTAATGACGTCGGCGCCAGTTTTTTCTAGGCGTAGCTCGATCGGTTCGTCGGTAGCAATACGGAAGTTGACGCCTTTGAGATTCAAAGTGATGTCGACGACGTCCTCTTGAATGCCAGGAACAGTTGTGAATTCGTGCGTGGCACCTTCGATTCGGAAAGCGACAATTGCGCCGCCGCGGATGCTGGAAAGCAATACGCGGCGCAGGCTGTTGCCGAGCGTGTTGCCGTAATTAAAGTGCAGCGGCTCAATAACAAACGTACTTGAGTTCTCGCTGTTATCGATAATCTTGGCGAGCGCTGGGTTGTGAATAACTTTAGACATTTTAATCTTTCCTCCCTTTTTAACGTGAGTAGTACTCAACAATTAGCTGCTCGTTGATGCCCGCTTCGGCCTCTTCGCGCTTTGGTTCACTAGTAATTTCAATTTTTAGTTTTTTGATATCTCCCTTTAGCCAGCTAAGCGGCGCCTGAGTGGTATTGCCAAAGATATCGTTGATCGCCGTAAAGTAGCCAGACTTGGTGCTCTTCGGGCGAACAGTAATTACGTCGCCAGCCTTGACGCGAATCGACGGAATATCGACGCGGCGGCCATTGAGTTCGAAATGTCCGTGGCTAACCAGCTGGCGAGCCTGGCGGCGGCTAGTAGCAAAACCAGCGCGGTAAACGACGTTGTCGAGACGCAACTCTAGGAAGCGCAGCAAATTTTCGCCGCTAAGACCCGGTTTGCGAGTCGCTTCGTTCATCAGCTTAGCAAATTGCTTTTCCAACAAACCGTACATGCGCCGGACTTTCTGCTTTTCGCGCAGCTGCTGAGAGTACATACTCTGCTTGCCTTGGCGGCCATGAGCGTGTTCGCCCGGGATGCCGCTTTTGCGCGCAAGGATTTTGTGCGCTTTAGGATGCAGCGCAACTCCTTCGCGGCGGCTCTGTTTGACGATTGGGCTAGTGTCTCGTGCCATTACGCTCTCCTTGCCTTTCGCGGACGAACACCGCCGTGCGGTACGCCCGTTACGTCCTTAATACTGTTAATTGAAATGTCAAAGCTGCTCATGGCGCGGATTGCCGCGTCGCGGCCTAGGCCGACGCCTTTGACAAAGACGTCAACTGTGCGCAAACCATAGGTTGATTTAGCAGCTTCGGCGGCCTTTTCAGCAGCAATTTGCGCTGCATAGGCGGTGCCTTTTTTGCTGCCGCGGAAACCGCAAGCGCCAGCGCTGGCGGCGGTCAACGCGTTGCCTTTGCTGTCGGCAAAGGTGATGATCGTGTTATTAAATGTCGCTTGGACATGCAGCTGACCGGTCGGGACTGATCGGCGCTGCTTCTTTTTTGATTTAGCTTCTGCCATTATTTAAAAGTCCTTCCTTATCAAGTCTTGCTTGCTGCTTTTGGCTGCGTGCCGCCGACGGCGATTGCTTTGCCTTTGCGGGTTCGCGCATTGGTGCGAGTCCGCTGGCCGCGTGTCGGCAAACCGTTTTTGTGCCTTAGGCCGCGGTAAGAACCGATGTCCTTTAAGCGTTTGATATTGTTGGTCACCAGGCGCTGCAGATCGCCTTCGGTGACATAATCCTTGTCGATAATGTCGCGAAGCTTCTGCTCCTCAGCCTCGGTGAGATCTTTCACCCGAGTGGTCGGCTTGATTTTAGCCGCCGCAAGGATGTCTCGAGAGTACTTCGGCCCAATACCATAGATATAGGTAAGGGCGATTTGTACCTGCTTGTCACTTGGGATGACTACCCCAGCAATTCGAGCCATGCTTAACCCTGCCTTTGTTTATGCTTAGGGTTTTTCTTGTTGATGACGTAGAGACGGCCTCCGCGGCGAACAAATTGATCACCCGGACCTCTCTTCTTGACACTCGGTTTAACTTTCATGAGCGTACAACTTTCTACAGGAAAAACCTGTTTTTTAATGAGAGATGCTTGATATCAGGAGCAGCTCTGCGTTATTAATCGCGTGCGCGGAAGACGATTCTACCCTTCGTGAGATCGTAAGGACTCAACTCGACTTCTACGTTATCGCCTGGGACCAAGCGGATGTAGTGCTTGCGCATTTTGCCGCTGATATAAGCGATAATTGTTAGGCTGTTCTCTAGTTCGACAACAAATTGAGTATTAGGCAGTGCTTCCACTACCTTGCCGCGCAGTTTGATGACTTCCTTTTGACTCGCCATAGATATACAGCTAACCATTATAGCGGATTTTACATCATTTGTAAATGCATTTTGGCGATTTTGTTAAATATAATTAAGAGGTGTTGGCCCAGTCCCGACCGGGATATAGTTCAACCGATCGGGACCGGGGCTTTAAATCCTCTCTATTTTCAGGAAAGAGAGGATTATACAGATATATTATGATGCAGGTATCTTCAAAATGCAAATTGCAGATTATGCTGCTCGGCGCAGGCGCAGAAGTTTGCGCCGATTTTTCTTTGTTTGGCCGTCGTCGAGGTCGTCAACACTGAAGTCGTCGTAGGTCACCATCAGAGCGCGCGAATTGATTTGCCGCAGCGTCTCGAGGCCGACAGTCACTACAATCAGCAGTCCGGTACCGCCAATCGACAAGTTCGAAACGTTGAGCCCGAGTTGCGCAAAGATATAGTCAATGGCGAACGGCATGATAGCAATAATGCCAAGAGCGATTGAGCCAAACAAAATCAAGCGGTTAACGGTGCGCGTTAAATACTCTTCGGTTTGAGCGCCTGGCCGAATGCCGGCGATGAAGCCGCCTTGCTTTTGCAGATTTTCGGAAATTTCGTTAGCGTTAAAGACGATACCTGTGTAGAAATAAGTGAAGGCGATAACCAGCACAAAGTACAAAATTGGATAAATCGCTACCGTCCAGTCGCCGTTGCTGAAGCTAGCCGCCGTTGGTGTTTGGAACCACTTGATTAGGTTGTTGGCGATAGTGTGGTTGGCACCAGGCATAGCGCGCATAACTTGGCCGACAAATGCTGGCAAGCTGAGGAAAGCCACCGCGAAAATCACTGGAATAACACCAGCAGCGATCAGCTTAATTGGTAAAATGCTTTTGACGCCGCCATAGCTAGTGTTGCCAGCGACGCGCTTAGCGTAATTGATGGTAATGACTCGCTGCGCTTCGTTGATCTTGACCAAGAAGTATAGCAATACCAAACCGACCGTACCGAGAATTAGCAGTAGCCAGAACGTTGTTGGATCGACTGGTACATCAAACCAGCCAAAGATGCTAAGTTTGCCCTTGGCGGTGCTTAATAGCGAGTTAATTAGCGTACCAAAAGTATTTGGCAGCTGGCTAACAATACCAGCGAAGATGATAAGCGAAATACCATTGCCGATTCCCTGTTCGGTGATCAGCTCGCCGATCCACATCAGCAAGATTGAGCCGGCAGTCATGGCGGTTACCGAAATTGCCCACTGCCAAATCGAGGTGCCAGTGGTGCCGGTTGACGAATTCGCCAAGACGGATTGCTGCAGAATGTAAACAAAAGCGATAGATTGAACGATAGCTAGCGGCACAGTAACGACGCGCGTCCACTGGTTAATTTTGCGGCGGCCTGATTCGCCGTCGTTATGCAGCTCTTCTAGCTTCGGGATTGCTTTGGTGAGTAGCTGCGTGATGATGCTAGCAGTGATAAATGGACTCATGCCGACCAGAACAATACTAATCTGGCTGAGCGCGCCGCCGCTCATGAGATTAAGAAATCCGCCAAAGTCGCTGCTGCCAATAACGCTTTGAATGACGGTGCGCAGCTCGGTTGGATTAGCCAGCGGCACCGGTACGTGCGCCATGAAGCGAAACGCTACAATTAGCCCGAAGACGATTAGCAAGCGCTTTTGCATATCTTTATTTTTCAGTGAGCGGAAAATTATTCTCCAATTCATTATCTAGCCCCTCTAGCTACTAACAATTCATTAACTCATCACAGTATACAGTATTGAGCTAATAATAGCAAAACGCCCTCCAGGGAGAGCGTTTCGTTGTGAGATTGCGGGTCGCTGCAAGTTATCTTATTCGGCTGGGCTAGGCAGCTTTGTCGTCTGCTTCGGCTTGCTTGGCAGATTTTGGCAGCGGCGGTACGGCAGCTTTTTCAAAAGCACCGCCGGCTTTCTCTAGCATAGCGACCACGCTTTGCGATGCGCCCTGCGTTTGCAGAGTAATCTTGGTGGTCAAGTCGCCGCGGGCAATCACCTTGACGTTGTGAAACGGCGTAGTTATTAGGCCGGCTTCGTATAACGTAAAGTTGTCGACGTTGCCTTTCAAATCATTCAAGCGGTCGCTATACACCACCTGAGCTGGTATGCGCAAGCTTTTGAAGCCGCGCGCCTTTGGAATAGCGGTAACAATGCCGTTCTGGCCGCCCTGGAATGTGCTGCGAAGCTTTTTGCCAGTGCGAGCATTTTGACCTTTGGTACCGCGGCCAGCGGTCTTGCCGCCGCCAGCGGCGATACCGCGACCAACACGCTTGCGGTCTTTGTTAGCCGAAACTTGGAGTTGATTGTACTTCATATTAATTCTCCTCCTTGGCGGCTACCTTTGCTTTTTCGGCTTTTTTCTCAGCGCCAACCCACTTTTCGCGCGGAACTAAGCCAGCCAGCGCTTCGACAGTTGCGTAAGCAATATTGACTTTGTTGGTGCTGCCTAAACTCTTGGAGAGCAGGTTGCGGATGCCAGTCACGCCTATAACTGCGCGCACCACGCCGCCAGCAATAATACCGGTACCAGGTGCCGCTGGCTTGATAAGAACGCGGGCGCCGCTAAGCTTGACCTCCATATCGTGCGGAATGGTTTCGTTGACTACCGGGATAGTAACCAGGTGTTTTTTGGCGATGGCCGTAGCCTTGGCGATGGCTGCCTGGACATCAGCGCCTTTGGCTACGCCGACGCCGACCTTGTTCTTGCGATTACCGACGACGACTAGCGCTTTGAAACGGAAGCGGCGGCCACCTTTGACGACACGCGCCACGCGGTCGATATTGATTACTACTTCTTCGAATTCTTTAGGCGCGTCATCGCGCTGATTGCGCCGGTCATCGCGGCGACCGCCTCGACCTTGACGGCGGCTGCGCGGGGCGCGTTTGTCGTCTCGGGGCGTGGTTTGTTCCTTGGCTTCGGCCATTTTAGAACTCCAATCCTTCCTTGCGAGCTGCGTCGGCCAGAGCTTTCAGGCGGCCAGCGTACTGGCGGCCGTTGCGGTCGAATACAACTGCGTTAATCTTTGCTTTCTTGGCTTTTTTGGCGATTTCAGTACCGATTAAGGCGCACTTTTCAGTCATCGTGCCCTTAGCCTTGCTGCCGACAGTGGTAGCCGCTGCTAGGGTGTTGCCAGCGGTATCATCGATTAGCTGAGCGCTAACGTGCATATTGCTGATAACGACGCTGAGGCGCGGGCGCTCTGGCGTGCCGTTAACTTTGGCGCGAACGCGGTTCTTGCGCAAGTTGCGGTTCAATAGCTTGTGCGAAAGTGAATTAGACATTATTTCTTACCTGCCTTTCCTGCTTTACGCAAAATTTGTTCATCGACGTAAGCGATACCCTTGCCCTTGTATGGCTCCGGCTTCTTGAGCGCGCGGATTTCGGCGGCTGCTTGGCCGACTTTTTGCTTGTCTATACCAGAGACGACGATAATCATCTTCTCGTTGCTCACGTTGACGCCTTCGGGTGCTTTGTACTTGACCTCATGGCTGAAACCTAAGCTCATCGTCAGCTCGTTGTTGCTTGACGACACGCGGAAGCCGACGCCTTTAACCTCGAGACGCTTCTCGTAGCCCTTGGTAACGCCGATTACCATGTTGTTGATCAGCGCGCGCATCAGACCGTGCTGGGCGCGAGCAGTTTTGGACTCATCTTTGGGATGAACCGTGACTTGTCCGTCTTCGACTTTCACCTCAACTGCTGGCGTGATGAATTGTGTCAATTCACCTTTCGGGCCCTTTACGACCACGTCACCAGAGTCAACCGTGATTGTCACACCGGCCGGAATAACCACCGGCAGTTTTCCGATTCGACTCAGACTCATTACTCACCTTTCGTGTGATTTGATATTAACTTCGGTATTTTAGCATAGATTAGGGGTGAAATGCAAATCTGTGATATACTAATTGACAGAGAAATAATAATCGTGAATAAACTTGATAAATATACAACCCCTCCACCTCCCCCCATTTCCTATCCTGAGTCGTCTCGAACATATTCGTGGCTTGTCAAGAGAGTGCGACGCTTCATGTACGAGTATAGTATCTAAACTGTTTGAAGTAGCTAAAATAGCCATCACCGTTGACGACCAACTGGAGCAACTTGACGATAGCGACTCTGGGACGCTCTTTGTAGGTGATCATAGACAAGGCATTGAATATCTGCCTTTACTCGCAAAGTTTGGTGATTCAGAAAAGAAAAATGTTCATTTTGTAGCAAAGCCTTTTTCTATGCAAGCGCGAATTATGGGTCATTTAGCAGCCACAGCATCCGATCTTACGTTGCCTGTAATTCCAAGAACCTTGTCAAGAGATAGAAAAAATATTTTTAATAGAGATTTATTCTGGCGTCTCACCAAAAGAAGCTTCTTGCCAAGCGAGTCGGAAATTAAAGAGATAAATGGTAGTACGTTAGAAAAAGCTTCTTGCTATATACAAGAAAAAGAAGCAGTGGTTATTTACCCTGCAGGCGGTGTCGTAGATGCCTGTAGTGCACGGTGGAAACGAGGTGTAGGTGAAATTATTAAGAAAGTTGACCCGTCTAACAGAGATAATGTAAAAATAATTCCCTTTCGTTTCGATGATTTTTCGCGTTGGCGTCTCGCACAAGCACTAATAAGAGCTTGTAATAATAGGCAGCATTCTGCCGGAATACAAGAAATAACGTTACGATTAGGTGAATGCGGCACAGTAGGTGATTTATTTCCTGACGTCGATGAATTATCTTCTATGGAAATAACTTCTCGATTACACAATCAATTTATAGAAAAATTTGGAGAGACGTTTTGAATGCGACACCTCACCTCATCCTCATCCCTGGCCTAGGTGATCGTAAATGGCTATACCAGCTGGTTTGTCTTATATGGCGAGCACGCGGTTTTTGCCCGCATGTTTTGGCGTTCGGCTGGGAGGATACAGCGAATGACTACCATAAGAAGCAAAACCGTTTGCATGATTATATCCGTAATCTGGAGAGAGATGTGTATCTTATCGGGGCGAGCGCGGGCGGTGTAGCAGTATTGAACGCCCTGGCGATGGATAGTAGCGACAGAATCAAAGCCGTCGCGACAATTGCTACGCCGTATGTTTATCGGCAGCGCTTGAAAAACCAGACGCTTGCCCGGGCAATTGACGAATTAGCCAGCAACCTGCCTAACATGCAAGCAAAGTTCGCGCGCATCACTTCCTTTTACGGTACACGCGACCAAGTTGTACCGCCAAACGACAGCCAACCCAATACCGCTCGATGCATAAAACAGCCAAACAATAGTAAACCCACAAACATTAACTATCAGCAATTGCCAACTTTCGGTCATGGACTAACGATTGCGGCGGGATTGACGGTGTTTGGCGGGCGGATAGCGGTTAGTCTGACTTCGATGGCTCAATAATTCGCAAAGCTTTCCCGATATATCACGTCCATATCCTTTTACATAACGGCGGAGACTTATGGTGACAAAACAGTACCGAATCGAGCGTAAGCGGAAATTTGTAGGCAATCTGAGCGAGCTCATCGTGCAGCTAACGTTGCAAAGTTTTTCTTGACAAACGAGATGGTTGAGATTAACACATAATTATTCTCGGTCGGATATTGATTTTATAAAGACCTTTGAAAGATTGCCAATCAGCGTAGAATCTAGCTTTTCTTGCTTGATTTCATGAATATCGAAATAGTTAAAATTTGAAACTTCATCTGTTAAGCAAGGCGTTGTTAGTAGAGTAATCTCGTAGATGATGATTAAAACTGGATCATCGAACTTCGTATTCCATGTCGGGATTATACGTGGGCGGTCGCTGTCTATTGTAATGTCGACGCCTAATTCTTCCCGAAATTCACGAGTGAGTGCTTCGACTATATTTTCTCCGTGTTCTAGCCCACCACCAGGAAGGTCCCATGAGTCACTTCTCTCTTGAACGAACAGCAGCTTACCTGATTGATCGCGTACTAATCCCTTTACTGCTACTCGATATGCCGATTTTATATTCTTCAATCTTTCAGTCATTTTATGATAAAATTTTATCATAAAAATAAGGTAATAATATGGCTAAGATAGTTGCAAAGACGCTAGTGCGGAATTCTGAAGGATTATATTTGGTACTGTATAGAAGCAATACGCATCCGCTATTTCCCGGGCATATTGATTTTCCCGGCGGAGAGGTTGAGTCAGAAGAAACACCGGAAGCAGCAGTAGCGCGCGAAATACAGGAAGAGACAAGACTATCCGTTAATCCAAATAAATTGAAGAAGCTATTTGCCAAACAATACCGGCAAACGACGCATATATTGTTTGAGGCAAAGCTCGCCGAACCGGACGCGAAAATCGCTTTAAGCTGGGAACATAAAGACTACCGCTGGATAACGCCAGAGGAGTTGAAGCGCTTGCCTAAATTCCCAGGCGCCGACCCGTATTATACAGACGCAGTAGATTATCTAGCTAACTGATAAATCCTTTCTCCTTGAGTGCAGCGTCAATTTTAGTTCGGTTGAAGCCGCGAATGATTACGCCATCGATGTCGGTGACAGGTATGCTGCTAGATTTGTCGCCAACTTTAGCGAGAAGTTCATCCATTGCACCCTCATCTTCGTCGATGTCGCGAACGGTATACTTCACGCCTAATTTGTCTAAGTATTCTTTTTCGGTTTTACAGTACGCGCACCACGCGGCGCTGTAAATGATTACTTGATTATCTTGATTATCTTGATCGTTTTGGTCGTCTCGATGGCTTGTCTGGTCATCCATAATTATCCCCCTTCGTTAATTACAATCATTATATACACAACATCTAGCGTATGCAAGCTATTTATCGGCGCTAGATGTACGGCTAGTCAAATACCACCCACCGTCAGCTGGCGATTGATAAATATCAAGATCGAGGTCAAGGTGGTATTTTTGCAGTTCTTTGATGGCGTTTAGGGCGGCTTGCCGGCTAGCGAAACGTTTCTTTTGCGGCGCGCGAGCGCTTTTGTTTTGGTACGGTGTATGTTTAGGGGTGCGGTTTCGTCTAGGCATAATGTCTTAAATTATACACTTTACATATAGCGGCTCATACTGCTACAATAGTGCTATGACCAGTGGGGCTGACAATACCGCCGAGACGCGGACTTCTGATAATACTGTATCTCGAGAAACTTTTACATCGTTAGGGCTGGCTATGGTCGGCGTGACGTGGAGGATGTATGTACCGATGCTTGGCTTGTTTTTTGCTGGCTTGTGGCTGGATAGTTTATTTAATAGTAAGCCGTGGTTGATGTTCAGCGGGTTTGCGGTAGGCGCGGCCGCCGCAGTGATTTTGGTGCGGCAACAGATAAAAAAGGTTAATAAGAAATGATGTTCGCGGCGCTACCCCATATATCGGTTAAGGCCGACGAAGTGTTTTCAATCGCCGGTTTGCCAATAACTAATGCTAATCTGGTTGGCATTCTAGGATTGGTGCTTCTGATGTGGCTGATGTTTCGTACGCGAGCAGCGGTGCTTGGCCGCAAAAAATCAAACTTCGCAACGCGCTTAACTCTTTGGTGCATAGAAGGATTGTATAAGACGGTTGGGCAAGTGATTCCTAACCAAAAGTGGGCTCGCCGAGTGGCGCCACTGGTAATGACGATGTTTTTCTTTATAGCCGGACAATATTGGCTCGGTTTGCTACCGATTGTTGGGCCGATAACTGTCGGCCATACGCCGCTGTTCCGCGGTCAGGATGCCGATTTGAATATGACGTTTGCGCTGGCGACGGTAACTATCGTGATGGCGCAGGTGTATGCTGCGCGCGAGCTGGGTTTTGTTGGTAATCTGAAGCGTTACTTCGTTAATCCGTTGCGCGACCCGATTATGTCGTTTGTTGGTATTCTGGAGCTTGTAGCGGAGTTTTCGCGCTTGCTTAGTTTGTCGTTCCGCTTGTTTGGCAACGTGCTGGCGGGCGAAATATTGATTGCTATGATTGCTTATCTAGCACAAGTTGCGATGCCTGCGGTTCTGCAGCCATTTTATATTTTTGAGCTGTTTATCGGCGGTATTCAGGCTTATATTTTCTTTATGCTTTCGACAGTGTTTATATCGCTCGGTTTGGCGCATCACGGCGGTGATGAGGAAAAACAAACGCATGATGATTCTTCGACTTCTTCCGGCATGAAATTAACGGCCGAGGGAGTAAAATAAATTTAGGTAATAACTAAACCATAAGGAGAAAAAATATTATGGAAACTATAGCATTTACGCTAGCTTATATCGTCCCTGCATCGTTTGCAGCTATCGGCTGTAGCTGGATTGGCGCTTCGGCGATGAAGGCTGCCGGCCGCAACCCAGAAAAAATCAACGATTTGCGCACGATGATGATTCTCGGTATCTCGTTTATCGACGCTCTGGCGATTATCGGTTTCGTGGCAGCTATTGTCGGCAAAGTGATGTAAGGATTCGCGCGCGTGAATAACTTGCACTACTTTGCATCGGCTGGAGCTGGAAGCGATAGCCTATTGGGGCCACTAGGAATTGATTGGCGGTTGTTCGTGCTGCAAACGGTTGCTTTTGCGGTCTTGCTGTTAGTGCTGAAAAAATGGGTTTATCCGCCTATTCTGGCCATGCTTGATAAGCGCGACGAGTCTATCAAAGAAGGTTTAGAGGCTGCCGAGCAAGCCAAAAAAGCGGCAAGCGAAAGCGAAAAGCGCACGGCCGCTATGCTGAAAAAGGCCCAGCAAGAGTCGCGAACTATTGTTGCTACTGCCAAGAATGAAGCGGCTGAAATGGTTGCTGAAGCCGAACAAAAGGCCAAGAACCAAGCCGATTCTATTCTCGAATCGGCCCGCAACGACGTCAGAGCAGAAGTTGCCCAGGCCAAGAAAGATTTGCGCGACCAGATGGTAGACCTAGTGGTCGATACAACCAGGAAAGTTACGCTAGATACGGTCGATCCAAGCAAAGACACTAGCTTGATCAAAAAACAGCTAGAGGAGATCAAATAGCGTGGCGGCCAGTACTATATCGCAGCGAAGATTAGCAGCGTATGTGGCTGGCCAATTGCTTGCAAGCGGCGATAAGAAGCGTCTTATCAAAGAGTTAGCAGCCTATTTGATCGAAACTGGCCGTGTGCGCGATCTCAATCAAGTGGTGGCGGCTATTGAAGAGGCGCTAGCGTCGCGCGGCGCTGTTGTAGCGACGGTTACGACTGCTCGCCCGCTCTCGCCAGAAAATAAGCAAGCAATTGTTAAGCAATTTACGCCGACTGGTGCCAAACTATATATTCGCGAACAGATTGACCCGAGCGTTATCGGCGGCTTCAAGATTGAACTGCCTGGCAGCCAGTTTGACGGCACAGTGATACATAAACTAACAACCCTCAAGGGTATAAAGTAAAGGAAAAGAATGGCTGATATTACAGTGACAGAATTGTCGGACGAACTGCGCCAGGCGATTGCCCAGCTCGAGGTGTCTGAAGGTTTAGAAAAAGTTGGTATTGTGACTCGCGTGGGCGACGGCGTGGCGTGGGTGCATGGATTGCGCGAGGCTGGTTATAGCGAAGTTTTGGAAATTCAAACAGCCGAGGGTATGGTTGAAGCCTTTGCTTTGAACTTGATGGAAGACGAAATCGGCGCGGTGCTGTTAGGTAGCGACCAAGGTGTTTCGGCTGGCGATAAAGTCAAACTAAAAGGCGAAGTGCTGAGCGTACCAGTTGGCGAAGAACTACTGGGGCGCGTAGTTAATCCGTTGGGCGAACCGCTTGACGGCGGTCCAGTGATCAAATCAAAGCAGCGCGGTCTGGTCGAGCGCGAAGCTATCGGCGTAATGGGTCGCAAGTCAGTTCATGAGCCGTTGATGACGGGCATTATGAGCGTCGATGCGATGTTCCCGATTGGCCGCGGCCAGCGCGAGCTAATTATCGGCGACCGCCAGACTGGCAAAACCGCCATTGCGCTTGACACGATGATTAACCAAGCCCGCCAGAAAACCGGCGTGGTCAATATCTACGTAGCGGTTGGCCAGAAGCTCAGCAAGATTGCTCGCCTAGTCGAACGCTTGAAATCTGAAGGTGTGATGGATCAGACTATCGTGGTGGCGACTAGTCCGAGCGACCCGGCTTCCCTACTCTATCTGGCGCCATATGCCGGTACCGCCATGGGTGAATATTTCCGTGATAATAGCAAGCACGCCTTGATGATTTATGATGATTTAACCAAGCACGCAGTCGCCTACCGCCAGATGTCGCTGCTGTTGCGCCGTCCGCCAGGCCGAGAGGCGTTTCCGGGCGACGTGTTTTATCTGCATTCTCGCCTGTTGGAGCGATCGGCTAAGTTGTCGGACGAGCTAGGTGCTGGCAGCTTGACTGCTCTGCCGATTATCGAGACGCAAGCTGGTGATATTTCTGCTTATATTCCAACCAATGTTATTTCTATCACCGACGGCCAGATATTTATGGAGACTGATCTATTCTACCAAGGTATTCGCCCGGCGATTAGCGCAGGCTTGTCGGTGTCGCGCGTCGGCGGTGCGGCTCAGACCAAAGCGCTGAAGAGTGTCAGCGGCAATCTTAAACTTGGCCTCAGCCAGTTCCGCGAATTAGCTAGTTTCGCACAGTTTGGCAGCGATCTCGATGCCGAGACCAAGGCGCAAATTGAACGCGGCCAACGCCTAACTGAATTGCTTAAACAGCCGCAGTATCAGCCGATGAGCGTCTGGGAGCAAGTTGTTAGCATTGTTGCGGTTAGCGAGGGTTATTTTGATGAAGTTCCAGCCGCCAAGATTAAAGACGCGCAGGCCGACTTGCTGGCTCGCTTGTGGACGAACCACAAAGCTGAAATGAAAGCACTAAACCGAGGCGATAAAAAATTTGGCGAGGACAAATCTACTGCCAAGATTGTCAAGGACGCGGCCCTAGCAGTCGCTAAAGGATTTGAGGACTAACTAGATGCCGTCGACTCAGCAGCTTAAATCGCGTATTCGTTCGGTCAAGAACACTCGGCAAATCACCAAAGCCATGCAAATGGTGGCAGCTAGCAAGATGCGCCGCGCTCAAGAGGCGACCAAAAGTTCTCAAGCCTATACGGTAGCAGCACGCGAATTACTAGCATATCTAGCGCAGCAAGGTGCGACCGATAATCATCGTTGGTTTGTGCAGCGGCCGGTCAAAGCGCGCCTGCTGATTGTGGCAGCAAGCGACAAAGGGTTGGCTGGTGCTTATAACGCTAATATCATCAAGACTTACCTGCACGAGCTGCATCAAGATGACCAATCGGGTATCGCTAACAAAACTATCGCTATCGGCCGCAAAATCGCTCAAGCAGCAACGCGCATCAAAGATACTGAAATCGTCGGTACCTACGAAGATTTGCCTGACCGCGTGCCAGGCGCGCAGTTTCACGCTATCCTCAACACTGCCAAAGACATGTTCGAGGCTGGTACTGTCGATGCTGTTGACGTGATTTTCACGCGCTTTGTTAGTAGTATGACGCAGAAAGCTGATATCGTTCGCTTGTTCCCCGCCGGCTTTGTGCCCGACGATGAAATTAGCGATGATATCCGCGAAGCTAAGTTTGAACCAAGTCCTAAATATATCATAGATGATATAGCTTACCGGCTGATTAGCGCTCGTTTGTACCAAGCCCTGCTTGACTCGCGTGCTAGCGAACATAGCATGCGAATGCTGGCGATGAAGAATGCCACTGATAACGCTAGCGATTTGGTGGCTGACTTGACGCTAGAAATGAATAAGGAACGCCAGAGCGCAATCACTCAAGAACTGACCGAGATCAGCGCTGGCGTGGAGGCGATGCAATGATAAAAAAAGGAGTTACTATGAGTAAAAACCAAGGAAAAATCATTCAAATCATGGGCGTGGTGGTCGATGTTGAGTTTGATGATGATTCGTTGCCAGAAATATATGAAGCGTTGACGGTCAAGCGCGGCCAGCAGACGATTACGCTCGAGGTAGCGCAGCATCTCGACCAACAGACAGTACGAACGATTAGTTTGCAAAACACTGACGGATTGCGCCGCGGTCAAGTTGTCACGGCGACTGGCGCGCCGATTAGTGTGCCAGTTGGCGAAGACACGCAAGGCCGCATGTTTAACGTAGTTGGCGAACCAATCGACGGCCGCGAGATTGCCAAAAGTGCCAAACGGGCGCCGATTCATCGCCAACCGCCGGCGTTGACCGAACAGTCCAACAAAACTGAAATCCTCGAAACCGGTATCAAAGTTATCGACTTGATCGCGCCGCTGACCAAGGGCGGTAAGGCTGGTTTGTTTGCTGGCGCTGGTGTTGGCAAGACGGTTCTTATCCAAGAGCTGATCAACAATATTGCTAAGTTTCACTCAGGCAACTCGGTTTTTGCGGGTGTTGGCGAGCGAACCCGCGAAGGTAACGACCTCTATTACGAGATGAAAGACGCGGGCGTGCTGGACAAGACTTCGCTAGTATTCGGCCAGATGAACGAACCGCCTGGAGCTCGTTTGCGCGTGGCGTTATCGGGCTTAGCAATTGCCGAGTCCTTCCGCGATGAAGGTAAGGACGTGCTGCTATTTATCGACAATATCTTTCGCTTCACTCAAGCAGGCGCCGAAGTATCAGCGCTATTGGGACGCTTGCCGAGCGCGGTTGGTTACCAGCCAAATTTGCAGCAAGAAATGGGCGCCCTGCAGGAGCGTATCACTAGCACTAAAAAAGGTTCAATCACCTCTGTCCAGGCCGTCTACGTACCGGCTGACGACTTGACCGACCCAGCACCAGCGACCACTTTTGCCCACCTGGATGCCACTATCGTGATGAACCGTGCCTTGACAGAAATTGGCATCTATCCTGCCGTGGACGTGTTGGATTCCAGTTCTAACTCGCTTGATCCAGAGATTGTTGGCGAGGAGCATTATGCAGTGGCTCGCGAAGTCCAGCGAGTGTTGCAGCAATACAAAGAATTGCAGGATATCATCGCTATTCTCGGTATGGAGGAGTTATCAGACGATCAAAAGCAAACTGTGGCGCGGGCTCGCCGCTTGCAGCGCTTCTTGGCGCAACCGTTCCATGTCGCTGAGCAATTCACTGGCAATCCGGGTAGCTACTTCAAGTTAGAAGATACCATCAAGGATGCTAAAGACATTCTCGACGGCAAATACGACGACAAGCCAGAAAGCTGGTTCTATATGTCACCAGTGCCGCTCAGCGAGAAGAAGGACTAAGCTCGAGATGATGCAGTTTCAGCTAATCACGCTAGCTGGCGTTAAGCTCGACGAGCCAGTCTACGAGGTAATGATACCAACTACCGAAGGGCAAATCGCAGTCTTCCCGAGTCACGAACCGCTGGTAGCAGTGGCGCAGCCTGGCGCGGTAGCGGTCCGCCGCCAGAAAACCGACAGCGATGACCAACTGGAATATTTCGCGATTAGCGGCGGCGTGGTTGAAATCAACCAGCAGCGCGTGCGGATTTTAGTCGACGAAGCCGAACACGGCGACGATATCGTTGAAGCCGAGACTCAGGCCGCTCTCGAGCGCGCTCTCAAAATGCGCGATGAGGCTCAGGATCAGGTTGAGCTCGAAAAGGCTCACCAGCTGGTCGATCGCCACCGCGTACGTTTGCACGTGGCTGGCTTGCGCCGCCGCCATCGCCGGCGATAATTACGACTGTCTATGCTCTGTTATCGCCAGATGGCGATAGTATATCGTCGGTTGTTGCTGTCATGCAGTCTACGACGCTATACATTTCGCGCCGTAGGTGGCCGCGCAGGAACATATTCGGAATTTCTTCGCGATATGGTGCTAGAAAACAATCTAGTATTTGCTCTTTGGATGCTACTGGTTTGCGCGTATCGAAATCTGATAGCGAGCCTATGTATGTTTTAAGGTCTCCGGTAAAGTCTCGCGGGTTGTTCCGTTTCTTAGCGCCAGTTATATCAATAATTCGCGGTTGAAGCCTGGCGTCATAGGCAGTGTTCTGGACTTGGTAATCACCATGTTCATAGCCTAAGCCGTGTAAAATTATTAAGCCTCTAGCAGCACAACCTAGCGCCCAAGCCACGGTATTTTCGTTCGGCTTTTCTTCTTTATCTTTATACAAAATATTATTGAAGCTTGTCACGCCCTCTTCAAATTCAGTGATGATAGATAGCTTGCTGCTGCCATCACTCTTGCCTATGTTTGCAAAACCGATTGGCTGGAATGTTAGTCGTCGTTGATCGTGACTGTTGATGTCTGTGGCAGTACGGAGCTCCTGAGTTGCGAGACGAGGTATGTCTACTGGCTTGATAGCCACGGGTTGCCTTGCTAGGGTGCCGCCTTCACCGTGTATCGTCATGTCCGCAAACCAAACCTCAAAGAAACTTTTGCGGCGACTTCGCCATAGTCAGGACGCATAGTTAGATGCGCAGTATTCGATAGTTGCTCGGGCGTTTCGGTTTCGGTAATGAGTAATAGTTGGTTGGTGCTCAGCTCGCCTAGTTTCTGAGTTAAACCTCTACCTTTTCGGGTCTGTTCTGGTGTTATAAAATTCGTACTAAGGTTTAGACGCTCTTCCATCTTTCTATTATAACATAAATATTATAAATTTTCAAGTAGCTGGCGGACTTCGTCGGTGTTTTTGGTGTTCATTAATTGGTCGCGCAGTTCCTTGGCGCCGTCGAAGTCGCGGATGTAGATTTTGAAGAAGCGTTTGAGGGTTTCGAAAGGGCGGCCGAGGGCTGGTTGGTAGTGGTCGAAGAGGTCGAGGTGGTAGTTGAGGAGTTTAATTAGTTCTTGTTTATGATTGGTGACGGGGATTTTCGTTTCCTCGGTTGGAGCACTCTTTCTGTTTGTCTCTCGGGTACCGTCAGAAAATAATTCGGGGCCCACGTAAAGTTGCCCAAATTTTTTCTGAGGTACCACTCGAGACGCTCGAAAGCAAAACGGATCGCTAAAAACGCCCCGCCCGATCATGATACCATTCAGACCTGGGTGGGCTGCGAATAGCTCCTCGCCGTGGGCTCGGTTGCGGATATCGCCGTTGATAGTTAGTAAAGTTTGCGGGGCGATTTCGTCGCGTAGTTTGACAACGTCATCGATGAGTTCGTAATGGGCTGGCACTTTGCTCATTTCCTTTTTGGTGCGCAGGTGGATGGTTAGGTTGGCGAGGTTTTGCGCGAGTAAGATACTAAGCCATTCGTGCCACTCGTCGATATAAGTATAGCCGAGCCGTGTTTTGACGCTGACTGGCAGTCCTGCAGTTTTGGCGGCAGCGATGGCGGTGACCGCTACGTCGGGTTGGCGGATCAGCGCTGCTCCCCCAGATTTGATAGCGGACTTGGCGGGGCATCCCATGTTGATGTCGATGCCGTCAAAGCCGAGCTCCATACAGTGAGCGGCAAATTGCTCCATGTCGCCCGGCTCACCGCCCCAGATTTGGGCGACCAATGGATGCTCATCGTCGGTCTTGACGAGCCGCCCAGCGATGGCTTTGTCTCCGGCGTGCACCCAGCCAGTGGCGTTAGCGAACTCCGTGAAAAACACGTCGGGTGCGCCCGCCTGCTTGACGACATGACGAAACACCACGTCAGTGACGGCTTCCATGGGTGCCAAGATGAAAAATGGCTGTGGTAGGTTGTCCCAAAATGATGTCATCTCTGTTATTTTAGCACAAAAAAGAAAAAGCCCCTATCTCGCCATTGAGATAGGGGCGGCTGGGGACTCTAGCGGTTCTACTGGGAATAAGCCAAAGACTGGCCTAACCTTGAGTAGAAACGCGAGTCGCGCCATGGGCGAGCGTAATGCTCTAGCCCTGAAGTTTAAGAACGGCAGCGATCCAGGCACGCAGATTCCGTTCCGATGGTAGACCAGGTCGTTATCGGTTTTAACGACCCTCATAGTGCCTACCATTCCGCTGACAGCATACCACCCGGAGGTGAGGATGGTATACGTCGCCTGTAGCGGAGGTATAGGGGGGGCGGGAGCACTTCATTGTGCTCCCGGACGCACTATACATACCGCGCCTCGCCGCGCAGCGGTCCCCAGTGTATCTGTCTATGCATCCGCTCCCGCAGCGCGATGCATACCCCTAGCGAGCGTGACGGGAATCGAACCCGTAGGCCATTGGGCTTTGGAGGCCCGACCGTTCCCAGAGCTCACGCCCATGATTCTTTTTTCCGGACTACCGGCTGGGGAATCTGACCCAGTGGTGGGCGGACGGACGCCCTGTTGCTGGCTTGGTACCAGCGGTTCTCGAGGTGCACGCCCCGAGCCGCCAAAACAAAGGAAAGAGATTACCTGTTCCCTCTCCTCTCGCTTTCTTCAAGCGCCGCACGCGCGGCACTGAAAACACCACCGCCTGCCTGTGAAGCGGCACGTTCGACGGCCTCGGCCTGCTGAGCTGAGGCCTTGCCAGCCTGGACCGCGCTGATAGCGCGGTCCAGGTCCTTTGATGTGACGGGATCAAAAAATCCCATAGGGTTTTCACCCCCTTTCCGCCCCAGTTTGAGGCAAAAAAAGAGCGAACTTTCTTTTTGGTAACGCTTCCGTGCAGGAGCGTCGCCTAGATCCGGCTTTTCACCGAATCAAAAGTTCGCTCCGTTGGACAAAAGCTAATATATATATATCAATAATAGAAAACAATGTCAAGAAAACTTGTCAAGATTGTGGTATAAAACTATTAACTTGGCAGAAATTAAGCTTATTTATCGCCTGTTTTTGGCTGTTCGTAAGCCGGATATTTGCCCGCTAGCAAGTCTTCTTCAAACTGCAAGATTCCCCGATAATTTGCCTCGTAATGGCTGGTGTCTGGCAATTCTAAGGAGGTGATGCAGCGCCAAACAGCGGCGATTAGGCGTTGAAAATCGGCTAGCTCGTCGCGGCTGAAGCGGTCGTCAAGCTGGTAGATGTCGCCGCGGGAGTCTGGTTCGACAAACTGCAGTACAGCGCCGCCGAAATCGTATTTCGCGTAGTCGCGCGAGTTAGCGCACAACAGCTCGTAAAATATCAGCTGCTGGCGGTATTTGTGGAGCTTAATTTTTTCGTAGTCTGATTTGCCGGTCCATGAAGTTGATGGTTTGCCGGTTTTGTAATCGGTGACGGTGATGGTCTGATTGTCGATATCAACTAGGTCGAGCGAGCCAGTCAGGCGGGCTTGGCCGAGAACGACGCCCTGCCCGGCAAAACTAAGCTCGGGTTTTTGCGATGGCTTAAAGGTGTCGTATTTGGCGCCCAGAAAGACTTCGAGCGCCTCAATGCCGCGCTTACTATAGAGTGCTAAATCATTGTCGCTCAGCTCTTGTTGCTGCAGCAGACGGATGAACTCGCCAGTGATGTCTTCGATTGGTTTGCGAGTGCCGCTGGCCACCAAATGGCTGTGCGCGTGCTGCAGAACGGCGTGAATCAGAGTGCCGTAAATGGCATTAGCGCTTTTGGCCTGCGGGAAGCGCAGCAAATTATTTAGCAAAAAGTTCTGCGGCCCGCCGCGCGTAACGTCGATAAAGTTATTGAGGTGCGTGACAGATAACTTGTAATTTTCGAGCGTTGGCGCTAGCAGCTCTTTCATGGTGCGGTTAATCGGCATAGTCAAGCGGTCGTGCCAGACGATTTCGCTCTGAGCGGCGAGCGCGGCGGTGCTATTCGGCTGGCGGTCAATTTCTTGCAAATTGGTGCCAGCCAGAAAACTAGCTTTGAGTGTGTCTTTGGCGGTGTCGTCGCTGCGGGCATAGCTCAGGTAAAGCTGGCGTTTGGCACGCGTCATAGCCACGAAGTACAGACGAATGCGTTCGTCATAGCTATCGGCGTTTGGCGAGATAGCCAAGTTCTCTGGATAACCAATCAAGCGGCTGCGGCTGCGCACGCGTTCGCCCCACATCGAATCGATTGAGTTGATGACATAGACGGTGTCGAACTCTAGGCCTTTGGATTTGTGGGCGCTCATTAGGTTGATGGCATGCTGAGCGGCCTCGCTGGCGCGCCGAATACTAACGACGGGGATATTAAGCTGGCGGTAGGTGTCGATTAGCGTCAAGAAGTCGCTGGCTAGCAGTGTGCTGTCTGGCGCGCCCTCGCGCAATTTACTGCGCAAGGTTTGCAATGCTTCCAAGGCAGTTAGGTAAGTGTCGGGTGAGCTGCCAAGAATATCGCTGTTAAAATAATATTGGTAGAACGGCGAGGTGAAGGCGTTGCGGTGCGGCTTGATTGGTTTGCGCGCGGCGTCGCTATCATCATTATCGTCGTCGGTGTCGTCGTTGGCTGTGTAGTTTTGCGGCACGCCGATGAGCGTGTCTAGGAAAGTTTCGAGCGGCTCGGTCAGGCTAGCCTTGGCGCGGTCGAGCAGCCACTTGGCTAGCGGTTGAAAAGTCGGCGACGCCAGCATCGCTTCAAGCCAGTTAGTGCGGTTGCGGTAGGCTTGCAAACTTAGCCGCCAGATGGCTTCGCTGTCAAAGTCGAACATTGGTTGAGCTATCAGTTCGGGCAGCAGGCTGTTGGCTTCGTCATGCTCCCCTGCTGCGATATCAACGCAGATACGGGCCATTAGCTCTAGCAGCTGGATGCGCTCGTCGTCGAGAACATTATCGCGGCGCTCGTAATTAACAGCAATACCAGCGTGGTTCAGATACGGTAGCAGCGCAATCAAATCGCTGTGGCGCCGGGCAATGACGGCGATCTCTGATGGTTTTATACCTTTTGTGATATTCTCTTGGATTGATTCGGAGATCCAAGCGAACTCCTCTTGGCGGCTTGGTAGCGCGGATAGTGTAACTTGGCTGTTAGCGTCGTTAGTGTGCGCCTGTAACTGCTTATTTATATCCATAGATGTTTCTAGGCGGCCGCTAGCCTGAACGATAATTTCACGGGCGCGATTAAGGATCTCTTGCGACGAGCGGTAGTTGTCGGTCAAAACGACGCTGGCGTGATTGGGGTAGCGCTTACGGAAACGATGAATATTGCCGACATCGGCGCCTTGAAAGCTGTAGATTGCTTGATCATCGTCGCCTACCGCCATGATGTTTGGCGCATCGCCGTGCGGCGTGTCTGTCAGGTTGAAGAGAATACGCAGTTGCGCTAGGTTGGTGTCTTGAAATTCGTCGACCATGATATATTGATAGCGTTCTTGCAGATTGAAGCGCAGGTCTGGATACTGCTCAATCGCTTGCACGACGTTCAGAATCATGTCGTCGTAGTCGAATAGCTCGGCTTGACGCATTTCGGTGAGATAACGATCATAGATCGGCGCGGTAGCGCGTAATTTTGCGTGGCGTTTGCGGTCTTTGAATACGAACTCGCCGCGAGCGTCCTTTTCGAGCCAGGTATTGCGCCAGGCGGTGATCGGCGTTGTCTTGCCGCTAGCGACTGCTTCGTCAAAGGCGCGCGCCATACTTAATGCCAAAGCGTCAGCTAGCGGCGCAATAGCTGGCGGCAATTGCGGTGCTGGCAGTTCGGCAATTTTGTTGGCAATTGGTGGTAGCAGGGCGATAGTGGTTTTGCTGATGCGATTAGCAAAAATAGCTGCGAGCTCTGGCTCGATAGTGTCAAGCAGCTTTTCGTTGCTATCGATGATTTGCAGCAGCTCGCTGCTAGATAGACCGGCCTGCTTTAACTCGCTGATTACTTGCGCCGTGTCGCGCAGATGCGTGAAATCGCCGTTCATTTTGCTGGCTAGCGGATTATTGTAGTCGAGCTCCTCGAAAATATCAGTTAGAATCGAGTAAGTCGCCACTTCGTCGGCTGGCGAAAAATTAGCGCCGCGATAGAAATATTCGCTATGATGATTGATTATTTCGGTGCCGAAACTGTGAAAAGTTTGAATTGCCACTTTATAAGCATCGGTACCAATGATTGATGCTAGACGCGCCCGCATAGCGTTAGCACCGCTATCGGTAAAAGTTAGGCAGAGGATATTTTCGGGCAGTGTGTCGGTGGCGCGCAGAATATTGGCAGCGCGCATGCTGAGTAGCTCAGTTTTGCCAGTGCCTGGGCCGGCGACGACCAACAGCGGGCCGTCAATGGTGTCGACGGCTTGTTTTTGAGCAGAATTAAGCTTATTGTAGCGAGTTTTGAACTTTTCCATCTATCTCATTGTAGCGCAAAAGCTCAGTAAATGCCCTAATGTTTTATGGTATAATTTGATTGTGAATAATGATTTCTTTGACGATGCTGCAATCGAGCAAATAGCCAAAGACCGCTTTGGCGTGTCCTTAGAGGTGAGTACGGTGGTGGCGCGGCGGATTGATTGCGGACAAGCTGCTTTGGCAACTTTTTTTCTCTCGGCCAAGAAGCAGTTATACTGCTACATTGAAGGTTCGTCGCAGCTGACGCTGGGCGATATTCGCAAGATGGCGGTGCGTATGGGCGTGCGGCCCGAGATATTTTTTCCGCCGAAAGGCCAGCCGCAATATTTCGAGGAAATTGCCCGTGATATGTTCGTCAAGGTCTATCCAGGCCGGCGCGATATCAGCCAGGACGACTTGCGTTTCTATCGAACTCTGGTGCCGTATTGTCCGGCGCTTTTCTTGGTTGAGGAAGTCAAAAACGGCACCATTTATTGCGCTGACCATGATGCAAGCTCTGGCTGGCGGCCAGCGGCGAAGTTTGTCTATCGGAGGCTCCGAACGAGTTAAATGCGGGATTATTTAGATATTATTCGCCGTAATTTGATGTCGCCAATTGTCATTGCGATTTTTTTGTTGGCGCTAGCGCTATTGTACGCTGGCGAGCGGCGCGATGCTTGGTTTATATCAGTGGTGATTGCTGTCAATACAGTAATTGGTATCGTTCAGGAAGTCCGTGCCAAGTATGCTCTCAAACAATTAGAGTTAATGAGTGCGCCGCGAGCACGATTAGTCCGCGGCGATGAAGTTGTAGAAGTGATGTACGATGCCTTGCAGGTTGGAGACGAGATTTTGCTCGAGGCTGGCGATGAACTGCCAGCGGACGGCGTAGTTCTATCAGCTCGCGGATTAGAGGTCAACGAGAGCATGCTGACTGGAGAATCAGCCTCAATTGACAAGAAGAAACACGATGAAGTCTACGCGGCAACCACGGTGATAGCGGGTAGTGCGCGAGTGCGAGTAACGGCAGTCGGCGATGCCACTAAGGCGGGTGCAATCAGTGCTACGCTCAAGCAGTATACGCCGCGCTTGACGCCGCTGCAGCAAGCGATTCAGAATGCGATTACTTTCTTGACATATTGCGCGATTGTGTTGTCGCTTCTGGTTTTCGCGCGCTACCGTATTGCTGGTTTCGAGTCGGTGCGAATCCTAAAAACGATTATCACCAGTGCTATTACCATCGTGCCAGAGGGGTTGCTGCTGGCTAGCTCGCTGCTGCTGGCGTTTGGCTCGCTAAAGTTGGCTCAGGCCAAGGTTCTGCCACAGAAATTGTCGGCAATTGAAGCTATGGCACTGCTTAATATATTATGTACTGACAAAACGGGCACGCTGACTAGCGATGAGATTACTTTAGAGTGCGTCGAACCCTTTGGCAGTGGTAATGAGCCAGTCAAGCAGCTAGCGGCAATGGTAGCGCACGAGACTAGCGGCGGTAACGCTACCGGACAAGCAATTATCACTGCGCTTGATTTACCTTATGAATATACCGTAGATGATATATTAGCGTTTTCTTCGGCGCGTAAATTTGCTGGCGTTAGAGCGCGAGTCGATGGCCGAGTTCGGACGCTTATCATGGGCGCGCCGGAATATGTGGCGCGGATGGCGCCGCTATCGACAGCCGAGCAGCAACAGATTGAGAAGTGGACTGACGATGGTCTACGCGTATTGTTGCTGGCCGAGTTTAATGATAATGATACGCCGCTAAAGTCTCTAAAGCTAGGCAGCGGCCGGCCGTTGGCGGTAGTTTTGCTGCGTAATTTGCTGCGCGATGGCGTCGTCGATACGGTAGCGTTTTTGCAGCGCCAGGGCGTAAACATTCGCGTTATCAGCGGCGATAATCCGCGGACGGTTCAATATGTGGCGCGCGCTGCTGGAATTAACAATCCTGACACGGCAATTACTGGCGCCGAGCTGGCAGAGCTTGACGAGCCGGCATTTGCTACAGCTGCCGACCAGCATACGATTTTTGCGCGCGTTTTACCAGAACAAAAGGAACATCTAATTGCCCACTTCTCGCAGCAAAACCATCAATTTACTGGCATGGTTGGCGATGGTGTCAATGACGCTCTAGCGCTCAAGAAAGCCGACCTTGGCGTAGCCATGTATGCCGGGGCGCCAGCTAGCCGGCGGGTAGCAGATATTATTTTGCTTAATAATTCGTTTAATTCATTGCCGCTGGGTATGCGTTTGGGGAATCAAATCATGCAAGCGATCGAGGTAATCGCAACGCTGTTCTTCCACAAAATTATTTACGGTTTGGTGCTGCTGGCGGTAACGCTAGTGCTGGGCGTGATACACCCGTATGCGCCGCGTCACATTACTTTTTTGAATATTTTCTTGGTGACAATGCCGACGATTATGTGGACTCTCTTCCCGCCGCGGTCGCATCATCGAATTAACCCGCACAATTTTTGGCACGATACGCTGGGCGCAGTGACGCCAATTGCGCTCGTGTCGGGTGCGGCGGTATCGATAACGTACTTGATGCTGCGCGCTATGCAGCCGCACGATCAGGATACGGTATCGACGATGACGGTGCTAGTAGCAACGTTTTTTGGCGTATATTTGGTATTTTTGGTGGGGCCGATGTTGGGTGTGGTGCTGGATCGGCGCGCCAAGACAGCGCGAATGCTGTATATAGCGGCAGCGCTGCTGGTAGCGTCGACTAGCTTTGCTGTACCGCTGTTACGCCGATTCTTTGACTTCACGATACCGACCTTAGCAATGATTGGCCCGGTGGCCGGCGTGGTGGTGATCGCCGCCCTGTTACAATGGCATCTGGCCCGCCGTGCTGGTAAAATCTATCAGAATAGATAGAAGTTAATAAATAAAAACGCTCTTGAAAGTTTTCTGTGTGTTATCACTTTTTCATGTCTCAATAATCAGTAGAATGCAATCTAAAAATTATGTTCAGTAAAAACCATAGGATACTCACCTGGTTGACGGTCTAGTTTTGCTAATTCATAGCTTCGTATTGATGTTATAAGTGAGCTTGTTGCAATTGCACAATAGACAAACTCATCTTTATTACAATCAATATCAATCTTGTCTAGTAGGCGGCTAGTGGTGATGTAAGGCTTTGTGTTAATTGAATTTGCTCTATTGAGTAGTTCGTGAACATCCCAATAGATTGGTTCTCTGTGCTCACTCATCCATACAGACCCAACCCATGATTGTACTGATTCAATTGCAGCTTTTTCTATAGCGACATATTCATCGGTGTCACATCCGCCGCCGAGTACTGCGAAAGGATAACTAGCTGTATTAGAAAGTATTGAATATGCTACCGTTTTTTCTGAGGAGCTAGACGGTGCTAAACCAATTGAAAAAGAAAAATCTCTAGGAGTATCAATACCGACATTTTCCAGAAGCTGTTTAGATTCTGAGGTAGTAAGTATATAAACAGGCTGTCTTCTATATGTCCACCAAGACGCTAAAGACACCCTTTCAACTGCTTCTGTTATAGCATTTTCTTTAGCTTTTGTCTGTTCTATGTGAGCTGCGGAGGCTATAGCCGCTATCCCCATATCACGCAACTTAGACAGAGTTCTGTTCTCATAGCGTTCCATTTCGGTGTGTAGTTGCATCTCTTCTAGATCTGTGCCCGTTGAGCAAGGACGAAACGTATCGCTCTCTGATAAACGAAGTGTTTTTATACCAGAAAAAGGTGTTTGAATAATATCGTACATAGTTGAGTGGCGACCTCGGCGAGAAGATATATCTCGCCGAGGTCGCGTTGGCCTTACTAGGCCGTGATACCGACCGACGCAAAGGTTCGGGCGAACCCAGACTGCCAGGCGGTGGTCGCGTTGATAGCCAGCAGCGCCTTGGTGAAGCTCTCGGTCAGCGCCGAGTTACGCCACAGAGACTGCTGCAACGATCCCTTGACGCTCATGGCCATGAGCTCCATCTTGGCGATCTGCACCCTGTTCGTGGCGATAACCAGGAGCTCCTGCTGGTCCTTGAAGGAGACGCTCTTGTCAGAGATCATCGCCCACATGGAAGCCACACTGCCCAGATTGGTCATGGCCTCACCGAGCATGTTCTCCGAAGCCTCGAGCTTCTCGATAGCGTCGGAGACCTTGGAGACCTTGCCGGTCCCGCTCAGCACGGCCTTCTCGATTGCCACGTTGGCAGCGAAGAAGCTAGCCGATCCGCTGAACAGGGCGTGGCAGTAGCGCGCCAGCCTATCGGTGTAGGTAGCGAGGAGCTCCTTGGAGATCTCCTCGCGCTCGCCCTCCCTGAAGGGAGGAGGGCAGTTGATGCCACCCATGGTTTGTCCTTTCTGTGACGAAGACGGGTAGTCTTACAGAGGAACTTCCCCTGTTGTTTAGATATTAGCAAAAAAAAAGCGGTTCTGTCAAGGCTTTCTATATTTTAATTTTCTTTGTTATTCCAATGTTTTCAACAAAGTCTCGATCGTGAGATACTACTACCACACCTCCTCTATATCGATTTAGCGCTAGCTCGAGCGCTTCAATTGTAGGAATGTCAAGATTGTTTGTTGGCTCATCAAGGATAATAAGGTCAGGTGAGCTTGTTGACATTGCTGCTAATAGAACTTTAGCTCGTTCGCCACCACTTAGATCAGCTGCTCTTGTCGAAGAGATTGTTCGTTTATCTAAACCAAAACGAATCAAAGTATTAATTGCATCATGCAATTCAAGCTCTGGCGATAAATGTCGTAGATTATCTAATGGCGAGCTGTTTTCGAGCGGCAAGGTTTGCGACTGATTCATGTAGATTGTTTTTACATTCTCATTCTTAATCACTTCTCCAGAACGATACGATAATGAGTTGTCCATGATTAAATTTAGCAGCGAGGACTTGCCTGAGCCATTTTCTCCCTGAATCAGTATCCTGTCGCTAGGACGTACATTAAAGGTGACAGGGCCGATTATTTTTTTTCCATCGTGTGAAATACTCAAGGAGCGTACAGAGACAAGACTGCATTTTTTGGAGGAAACTTCATCAAAAGTAAATTTAATAGCAATTTCGTCTTCCACTCTTTCTGGTTCATCTAACTGCTGCAAGCGAGACTCTGCGCCGCTGGATGCGCTAGCCAAGTTTGATGATGCTCGTTCCTTACGAAAATGCTCGTTTAATTTATCACCGTCAGATTTTTTGCGATTGGACCCAGCCGAGTTTGCGCGAATCTTGGCATCTCGTGCAACACGGCGCAACCGCTTTTTTTCTTTCTCGTATTGTTCGTAGCGGTTAATCATTGCCTGACGATCTTTGGCTCTTGCTTTAATATATTCGTCATAGCCAAGGTTATATTTATTTATGCCTTTGTTGCCAACTAGCTCTATGATTTGTTTTGTAGCGTTTCTTAAAAACCGCCGATCATGCGATACGATCAGAAATGAAACTGGTGAGTTGCTAATAAAGTCTTCGAGTAGGGCCACTCCGTTATCGTCAAGATTATTTGTTGGCTCGTCAAGTAAAATCAGATCATAGCGGGATGCAAAAATTGCCGCTAAAGCTATCCGAGTGCGTTGTCCGCCGGAAAACGTATCGAGACGTCTTTCTGGATTAATGTCGCGCAAAGTAGCTCGTGACAAAGCTTTTTTGATTGTTGCATCAAAATTTGCAACCTCAAATTTCTCGTATTGTTCTAGAGCTTTATTATAATTTAACAGTGTATTCTCGCTAGTGTCTTGCGCTAGCCGTTCGCATTGAGCGGCAAACTCTTCTCTGGCTGATTTAACGCCGGTTACTTCTTCAATAAAGCTATAGACTGTTTTGTCAAGCCATTTGTTTAGGTTTTGCGGCAAAATTCCAATTTTCTCGCCACTCAAAATAACATTACCGAAGGTAGGCTTAAGATCTCCATTAATGATTTTTAGTAAAGTAGTTTTACCTACTCCATTTGGACCAACTAATCCAATTTTGTCGCCTGCGTTGATAGTAAAACTCACATTACGAAATAACTCTCGGTTACCTGTTTCGTAAGATATTCTTTTAAGATCAACCATATACTCATTATATAATGATTTCATCATCAGAGTTAAGATCTGCGTATTATTACGTAATATAAAACGAGCATCCATGATAAGGATGCTCGTTTTATATTTAGGGTTGTGGCTAGTAAACCTTCAGCAATACTTCGCCGCCAAGCTTACTCTTGACAGCCTCGGCACCGGTCATGACACCTTTGCTGGTGCTGACTAGGACGATGCCGCGGCCTTGCTTGACCTTCGGAATGTCATCGCTAGAAACGTAGACGCGGCGACCTGGTTTAGAGACGCGCGCTAGCTCGGTAAAAGCTGCGTTCTCGCCATTGTTATTGATGGTGATGACGAGCGTACCGCGCGGCTTGCCGTCCTCGAGCTTGACGTCGGCCAAGTAGTGATTCTTGACCAATTGCTCGGCGACGATTTTCTTGAGCTTGCTAGTAGGTACGCGCACTTCAGTTTTACCGACTAGTGCGGCATTGCGGATGCGGGTCAGGAGATCCGCGATTGGGTCAGTAGATTGTAAACTCATATCTTTTTCTCCTTTCCTTTACCAACTACTCTTTGTGACGCCTGGGATATTACCTTTGCTGGCTTCTTCGCGGAAGCGAATGCGGCTCATGCCGAAGCGGCGCATATAGCCGCGCGGACGGCCATCAGACATATCGCGAAATTTGCGCCGGGTTGGGCTAGAGTTGCGCGGTAATTTCTGTAAAGCATCAGGGTCGGTAGCTTTTAGAGCGGCGCGTTTAGCGGCAAACTTCTTGATCAGTTTCAAGCGCTTTTTGTCGCGAGCGATCATAGATTTTTTCGCCATTATTTGTCCTCCTTTTCAAATGGTAGGCCAAATTTCTCGAGCAATGCGCGCGAATTTTCCTTGCTACCGTTTTTGATTACGAACGTTACTTGCAGGCCGTGTACTAGCTGAGTTTCTTCAAATGTCAACTCTGGAAAGATTGACTGGTCGGTGATACCGAGGTTGTAGTTGCCGCTTTTGTCAAATTTGCTGCCGACGCCGTGAAAGTCGCGAACACGCGGCAAGCTAACGTTGACTAGGCGGTCAAGAAACTCGTACATGCGAACACCGCGCAAGGTCACCATCACGCCGATTGGCGAGCCCATGCCTTTGCGAATCTTGAACGTAGCAATTGATTTTTTGGCTAGGCGTTCGACTGGCGCTTGGCCGGTGATGCGCGTTAAGGTATTTTTGACGGCGGCAAGCATGCGCTTGTCATCTTTACTTTTGCCGGTACCGACACTCACGACGATTTTCTCGAGTCTAGGAGCCTGGTTCACGTTGTCGAGATTCAGTTCGGCCTGCAGTTCCTTGAGGTACGTTTCGTTGTACAAGGCTTTCAGGCGAGGAGTGTAAACGGCTGATTGTTTAGCTTCTGCCATTATTTAATCTCCTTATTGTTAAGTTGGCGGGCGACGCGAACTTTAGCGCCGTCTTTGGTTGAGTAGCCGACACGGCTGGTCTGTCCAGATTTTTCGTCGACGACAAGTGCGAGTTTGCTTAGATCAACTGGTACGTGGATATCCTTTTTGCCGCCGCGCGGATTAAGCTGGTTCGGGCGGATGTGGCGAGTCTTGGCGCCGACGCCTTCAACTAGCGCTGCATTTTGCTGCGGCAAGACGGCTAATACTTTACCAGTGGTGCCTTTGTTGGCGCCAGCGATGATTTTGACAGTATCATCTTTATGAATACGCTGAGTCATTAGAGTACCTCCGGAGCCAGGCTGACGATCTTCATGTAGCCCATGTCGCGTAGTTCGCGTGGCACTGGGCCGAAGACGCGGGTAGCCTTTGGCTGCTTGTCATCGTTGATAATCACCACGGCGTTGTCATCAAAGCAAATGGTTGAGCCGTCTTTGCGGTGGATTTGGTCGCGGGTACGAACTACCACAGCTTTAACGACAGATTTCTTTTTGACATTGCCGGTTGGGCTGGCGTCTTTGACTGAACAGACGATCACGTCGCCAACGCGAGCGTAGCGGCGGCGGGTACCGCCGAGAACGCGGATACACAATACTTCTTTAGCACCGCTGTTATCAGCGACTTTGAGGCGGGATTCTTGCTGAATCATTATTTTTCCTCCTCGGTGTCGTGATCGTAGTCGACCTTGTCGTTAACTTCACTGTTGACGTCGCTTTTGAGCTCGACTGAGCCGACCGAGCGCTTGACGATTTTGTCGAGCTGGAAGCTCTTGCGGCGGCTAATCGGACGAGTCTCGATGATACGTACCGTATCGCCCTTGTGAGCGTCATTCTTCTCGTCGTGTGCGGCGTATTTACGAGTCACAGTATACTGCTTCTTGTAAATCGGGTGCGTTTCGCGAGATGTCACGGTAACGGTAATCGTCTTGTCGGCGGCGTCTGACGTCACGACGCCTGTCAATGTCTTTGCCATTACTTATTCTCCTGTTCTGCTGCTAACTCTTGCGCACGGATCGCGGTGAGTAGACGCGCGATTTCTTTGCGAATTTGGCCGAGGGCGCGCGGATTGACGAGCTCGCCGGCTTTGTGGCTGCGGCGGCTGTCGAGCAATTCCTGGCGCTTGGCGGCTAATTCAGCGCGCAGTTCGTCGATTGACTTGACGACGCTGGCGGCCTTGGCGGTTTTCTTGGTTTCGGCCATTATGCTTCCTCCTTCTTAACAAATCGGACGCGGACTGGCAATTTGTGGCCGGCGAGGCGCATAGCTTCACGAGCGATTTCTTCGCTAACGCCCTTCATCTCAAACATAACCGTGCCAGTTTTGACCTTGGCGACGTAGTATTCAGGGTTGCCTTTACCGCCGCCCATTTTCAAGCCCAAAGCTTTTTTGGTGACTGGCGTGTGCGGAAAAATACGAATCCAAATCTTACCGCCGCGCTTGATGTAGCGAGTCATCGCCTGGCGAGCTGCCTCGATCTGACGGCTGGTAATACGTTCGTTGTCAAGGCTCTGCAGACCGTAGTCGCCAAATGCGACATAGTTGCAGCGCGTAGCGTTACCGCGGTTTTTGCCGATGCGGACTTTGCGGTGAGCAACTTTTTTTGGTAATAACATTACTTCAAGCTCCTTTCACCTTTGTAAATCCATACTTTGACACCAACGATACCAGTACCGTTCGGGCCTTGAGCGCGAGCGACGTGAAAATCAACGTCGGCGCGCAGCGTATGTAGTGGCACTGAACCTTCGATAAACTTTTCGCGGCGGCTCATCTCGGCACCGTTAAGCCGTCCTGCGACTTCAATACGGATACCTTTGGCGCCAGCGTTGCGGCTGCTTTGAATTGCCATCTTAACAGCACGTCGGAAGTTAGCGCGGCGTTCTAGCTGATGCGCAATGTTTTCGGCGACGAGCTTGGCGTTTAATTCTGGCCGGCGTACTTCTTCTACATTGATACGAATCGGCAAGCTGACGATTTTTTCGATTTCCTTCTTGAGCTCGGCGATACCGGCGCCGCCGCGGCCGATCACTACACCAGCTTTGGCGGTGTAAATGGTGATAGTAACAAGATTGGCGCTACGCTCGATTTCGACTTTAGCGATTGTCGGGCGCGATGAGAATTTTTTCTCTATCAAGTCGCGGATCTTGCCGTCTTCGGCTAGCCAAACCGCAAAGTCTTTCTTGCTGGCGAACCAGCGCGAATTCCAAGCTTTGCTGGTCTGGAGGCGGAAGCTCAACGGGTTAACTTTCTGTCCCATTTATTTCTTCTCCTCTTTTTCTGCTGGCTTAACAGCTTTTGCTTCAGTCTTCTTGGCAGGTTTCTTGATAACTTTCTCGACGCCCGAGACCTCGACTAGAATGTGGCTCGATTTTTTCTCGAACGGCAAGGCGCGTCCGCGCGAAGCTGGCTTGTAGCGGCGCATGCGCGAACCAGCGGTAACACTAAGCGTAGTGATTTGCAGGCTGCGAGCGTCTAGGCCGTGATTCTCAACGGCGTTAGCAGCGGCACTTTTGATGGCTTTCTTGACAGCCAGAGCGGCGCGCTTCGGCGTGTGGTCAAGGATAACTTCGGCGTCGGCAACGCTGCGGCCGCGCACCAAGGCGGCGACTAGACTGACTTTGCGCGGTGCCTGGTCAACGCCTTTGATCATCGCGCGAACTGTGTGAATAGTTGCTTCGGCCATTATTTCTTATCCTTTCCACCGTGCTTGCGGAACTTGCGGGTCGGACTAAACTCGCCGAGTTTATGGCCAACCATGTTTTCAGTAATAAGCACCGGTACGTGTACGCGACCGTTGTGCACTGCAAAAGTGAACCCGACCATCTCTGGCGTGATCGTGCTGCTGCGTGCCCAGGTCTTTATCACGGTGCGGTCGCCAACTTTCAGCGCTGCCACTTTTTTGGCAAGCTTCGCGTCGACGAATGGGCCTTTTTTGAGTGAACGACTCATAGACTACCTCTTCCTCTTAGCTTCGTGACGACTGCGGACAATCATCTTATTAGTTGATTTGCGGCGGCGGGTCTTGAAGCCAATTGCTGGCTTGCCCCACGGCGTCTTCGGGATGCGGCCAGGACCGGTCTTGCCTTCACCGCCACCCATTGGGTGATCGGCTGGGTTCATGGCTTTACCATGGACGCTTGGGCGCCAACCCATGCGGCGGCGGCGGCCAGCCGAGCCGAGCTTGACGTTCTGGTGCTGGACATTGCCGACTACGCCGAGGCTAGCTTCGCATTCCAAGCGGAACCTGCGAACCTCGCCTGATGGCATACGCACCATGGCATAGTTGCCTTCTTTGGCCATCAATTGAGCCTTAGTACCAGCCGAGCGAACCATTTGGGCGCCGCGGCCTGGATTAATCTCGATAGCGTAAATCTGCGTACCAACTGGAATACTAGCTAGCGGCATGCGGTTGCTAGACTCGACAGGAGCGTCGGCGCCAGTTTTGATGACTGCACCTTTAGTCATGGCGGTATCTGCTAGAATGTAGTGGTACAAGCCGTGTTGATCTTTGACGCGGGCGATACGAGCGCTACGACCTGGGTCGTACTCGATTTCTTCGACGGTCAAAGTCATGTTGGCTGGCATAGCATGATTAACTAAACGATAATGCCGCTTGACGCCGCCGCCGCGATGGCGCACGGTGATTTTGCCGGTATTGTTACGGCCAGCTTTCTGCTTGCCGGCTTTAACCAAGCTTTTCAACGGTTTACGAGTAGTTACCTCGCTGAGATCCTGCGAAGTCATACCGCGACGGGCAGGAGTGGTTGGATTGTATTGCTTGACAGCCATTACTTCTTGTCCTCCTTGACTTCTTCTTGCTCGAAGACTTTGATTTTACCTTCGCTCAGGCGAACGTAAGCCTTTTTGCTGTCCTGGCGATGAGTAGTGCCAGGGTAGCGGTTTTTGCCGCGCGAGAAGCGAACAGCTTTGCCGCTTTGAACGAGCGTCGTTACTTTGGCGACTTTGACGCCTTCGAATTGTGCTTCAACGGCCGCTTTGATTTCGTTTTTGTTAGCGCTCATCGGCACATCGAAAATGTAAGTATTTTCGTTGGTAACTAGCCGGTAAGCTTTCTCGCTAACGCGTGGAGTAACTAACACGAGTTTCATTACTTCGCCTCCTTTGTTAGCCACGCCTCGACTGCCTTGACGGCGGCTGGCGTGATAACGATTTTGTCGGCGTTCAAAATGTAGTAAACGCTGAGGTATTGCGCGCGCACCAAGAGGGCATTGGCTAAGTTATTTGTAGCGCGCATCAGCTCTGGAGCCTTTTCGTCGACGACGAGTAGAACGCGGTCTTTCTCGCTGCATTTCTTGGCGGCGAGGAATTTAGCGACTTCAGTGGTTTTGCCGGTAGTTTTGATATCGCTGACCAAGATTTTCTTATCTTGGTTGGCGAGGGTCAAAGCTTGGCGTAAAGCGACGTGCTTGCTAGTCTTGGATAGTTTCTTGCTGTAGTTTTCGTTGCCGCGCGGCCCGAAAACGATACCACCGTGACGCCAGATTGGGTTACGGGTCGAACCGAAGCGTGCCCGGCCAGTTCCTTTTTGTCTCCACGGTTTCTTGCCGCCGCCGCGAACTTCGCCGCGGGTTTTGGTGGTAGCACTTGCCTGGCGGCTGTTGGCCAAAAATGCGTCGTACGCAAGTTTTAGCAGCTCGTGGTTTGGTACGTCAACCTCAAATACACTCTTTGGCAAGGCTGCTTTTGCTGGCTTGGTTGATTCAGCCATTACTTAGCACCTCCTAGTTTGATTAAGCCCTTCTTAGGACCTGGCACTGCGCCCTTGACACCAATCAAGTTGTTCTCGACCGAAATGTACGCCACTTTCAGGTTCTTGACAGTGACCTGTTCGGCGCCCATGTGTCCGGCCATGCGCTTGCCTTTGAATATTTTTTGCGGGTACATGCTGCCGATTGAACCGACTTTGCGAGTATTACCCTTGCCGCCGTGGGTTTTGCGGTGGCGTTTGAAGTTGTGCCGCTTGATAGTGCCAGCCCAACCTTTACCCTTGCTGATGCCTGTAGCATCAATAACGTCGCCGAGCTCGAACTCCGAGACGTTCCATGTGTCGCCGACCTTGACTTCGCCAAGTTCGTCAACGCGAATTTCCCCGATTTTTTTCGGGGTCACACCGGCTGGTTTGACATGTCCAGCCACGGCCTTGCTCAGGTTCTTACCCGTACCATATGCCACCTGGACTGCGTTGTAGCCGTCGGTTTCGACAGACTTGACCTGAGTCACAGTCATCGGGCCAGCTTGGATCAGCGTCACCGGAATAGTGGTACCGTCCTCGCCAATGATTTGGGTCATACCAATTTTGGTACCGAAAAGTGCTTTCATTGCCCTCTTGCTCCCATTTAAAAGCCTCGGCGGCTGGTAGTATCCGTTGCCCGGACTTGCCAATTCGCGCGAGTCTCTATAGTTAATATTACGCGTAATAGAATTACATCTACTATTATAGCACGTCTAGCTACAACTCGTCAATATCACGCAGCCTTATTTATCAAAGTATTCTGGCAAGACCTTGCCCGCTAAAGTTGCCGCTAACAGCACTGCGAAACCACACATAATCGACGGAATACCAGAAATCGTCGACGGATCTACGATATTAACAAACGTTGTCGGCACCATAAACAAGATATAGCCAATCATTAGCGAACACAGAGATCGGCGAATATTTTTTACAGCAGCTTTACTCTGGATGTAAGCGTATACAATAGCAATAATCAACAAACCATAGTAGTATCCCGCATAAATCGGATAAAATTCATCGCGATTCTCAAAGATTACGTAATTGCCTAAACAGGCGCCAGCTTTTACACCGTCAGCTTCCAATAAGAAATAACCGACGAATAGTGCTGCCAAAATATAACCTAGAACCGGAATCCAGCGCCTTTTATCGCCAGAAAGTTGATAAATCAGATGAATACCCAGAGGTGGCAGCATAGTAATCGCCACATAACCGAGCTTCGCCCAACCTAGGCTATCAAGAAAAATCGTACCTTCGCAGACATTATACTCAGCCCACTGAAATAGCGCCAGGCAGATTAATAGCGCTATAGCAATCCTCGTCACAGCGTTTAGTTTATAACGCCAAAACGTATAAATTGCCAAAGCGACTTCAATCGCTAGCGTTGCCAGCATCACCGGCGGCGAAAAGCAGTAAAGTTTCAGCTTCTTAAACTTATTCATACGATGAATTATACACCATTGCGGTAGCTAATCGTTGTCGCGAGCAGTAAACCATTCGCCAAATTTCTGCCAATGCTGAAAATGAGTAGGGTTAATCTCCGCGCCGTCATGACGGAGCGCAAATTCCTCAGCAATTGTTAACCCACCGCTATCCTCCATCGACACAACCTGATTCATTGATGTTCCTTCGCCGCGCGGCTCGTTTATAAACACGCCAGTTTGATCATATATAAGCAGCTTTAATTGCTCGCCATCAAAATACGCCACGACGTCATGCAATATAATTATCCGATCATTTTTATCTTTCATCAAAGCCAAAAAATCTTCAGCCGCAAACCAATTAGCGACATCCTTCATGTAACCACCAGGAAAGCCGCCCAGTGCTGGAATTTCCCAGCTGCTATCGTTAACGACAACCGGCTGGCCTGCTTTTTCATACGCCGACTTAACTTTTGCTTCGGTAATTTTCAGCGGATCATGATGCTGGATTTCATCAATGTCAATTTGCAGCGGCTCGACAACAATCCCATAGCCTTTCAGAACCGACTTGGCTTCTTCAAGTTTGTGCGGATTGCCGGTGATAAAAGTAATTGTCTTCATCACGCTTACATCTTAATTTCAGAGTTTATTTTCTGAAATCGCGGCACAGACTTCCCATCCAGTACTACTGTTTCCGTAAACATGCTGGCAGGGCGAGCGAATAGTTCATATTCATTTTCATAGAGAGGCCGGTAAATCACCAGGAGCTCTTCCGTCTCAGTTTCTAATGCTAAGCCGATCACCTCGTATAGTTTGCCTGATTTGCTATGCTTGTACGTACCCTTGCTGATTTTCGCGCAACGGCTCCGTTCTTTGCTGTCCGCCGCTTCTTCGCGATACTTCCCCGGCTGAGCGCGGAAGATTTCCACCCATTTACTATCATCAGCCAAATCATGATATTTAATGTAATGTCGTTTGTCAAAGCCGCCCTTATCTTGCTTTTTACGCGCCATTTCCTCTTGAACTTGCTCTATAGAAAAGCCAAAATCTTGGCGCAGCGCGTCAACGACTTCCTGCAAATCAGCCAGCTCTTTGAGCGATTCATCGCGCTGATTATCGCCCAGTGGAATTTCGTCCGCCTCCTCGTGAACCTTGCGGAGCAACTCGCGGCGAAACTCTTGTTTGTCTAATGTGTGGTACTCTGTGTGTAAAACTTCTTCGTCATCCAGACACTTTTTCACGACTTTATCGCGAACTAGTTTTTGTAAATAAAATCGAATCATTTTAAATTAAGGTCTTAATGCTGTCTTTGTAGATTGATGTATTAGATTATAAGTAATATTTAGCGTTCTATACAATCGCTTTTTAGCGCGGCAAAACAACGCCCGTATCTTTCGCTATCTTTAGCAATTCTTCGTTAATGACTAGCAGCTTTTCTTTTGACGACATCTTGGCGAAGCTAGCGCTCATCAAAGTTTTATTCGGCTTGCTATAAATAACATCGTATATTTCTTCAATATCGTTAGTAAGTGCCTGCAGCTCGCCTTCAACTCGCCCGAGTCGATTTTTGACCTCGCGCATCTCGCTTTCAACACCGTTAAGTCGATCCTTAACTTCGCGAATATCACTCTCAACACTGTCGAGCCGGCTTTTGACCTCGCGCATGTCGCTTTTCAAACTAGAGACATCTTCTTTCAGCCCAGAGACATCTTCTTTCAATACAGATACATCTTCTTTCAGCCCAGAGACATCTCTTTTTAGTTCCGATATATCTGCTTCAACTGCGTCAAATCGCGGCAGTACAATTGTCTCCAACGCTCCGTTAACGCCTTCAACAATTGCTTCTTTAATCCATTGCTTGTCGTCATCAGTTAGTGCCATGCGCCCTCCTGAATTCCATTATACCATGCCGTATTCATGTACAGACGAAGCGCTAAAAATTTAGAGTCATTTAAGTACAAACTTTTATCGGTTATCAAAGCAAGATTCCCGCCGGCAAGAAATATGACACAATAGCTACGATCAGCAAAATCGCGTACCATATGTGCCGGTTGCCTGGGCGCTTTTCCCAGAGATAAACGGCCAGTGCTCCGCCAATTAGCCCCAGCGGAAAGGCTGATAGCGTTAAGTTGCCGATGTCTAGCGGCACTTTGAATTTTAGCCATAATGTGCCAGCAATCGTTACCGTGACTAGTTTTAGCAAATAGACGCCGTCGGGCTCGAACTTTTCGTTGCCGCGCCGGCTAAATACACGGTTGCGGGCGTATGTGCGTTGTTTGTGTTGCCGTGAAACCATAATTCAAGTATATCATAAGCGTTATACTTCCCTGTTTTGTGGCTCTATAGCTGCTATTCTGTCTCATAGAAAAAGAAAAGACTCTCTCAGTGCCCGTAGAGTCTTTTCTTGTGCAAATAGCGAGATGCTATTTACATTTTAATTTCGGCGTCAACACCAGCTGGCAATGATAGATTTTGCAAGTTCTCGATGGTTTTTGGCGTAGCGTTAGAAATGTCAATCAAGCGCTTGTGTACGCGCATTTCGAATGTCTCGCCGCCCATTTTGTAGACGTGCGGGCTTTTCGTTACCGTATAAGTGCTGCGGCGAGTTGGTAGCGGCACTGGTCCGGCGACTGTCGCGCCAGTACGAACAGCGGTGTCGACGATTCGCTTAGCGGATTCATCAATAACTGTGTGATCATACGCCTTGAGGCGGATGCGGATAGTGAGACCTTTATCTTCGGCCATTTTGTTACTCCTTTTACCTCGTAACCTCCGCTCGAATCGGTTTCGTTAGCGTCTGGCAGAGTTCTCGAGGCGATTAATTAATACGAACACTACTATAGCAATAATTAGCGTGAATTGCAAGAACTGCGCGGGCGATAAGATGTGTTAAGGTTTAATCTTGTCAGTGGTTGCTGGTTGCAGACAATAAAAAGCACCCCCGATAGTCCGGAGGTGCTTTCGATAGCAACTTACAGAGTGTAAATTACTTGATGATGTTGGTCACCACGCCAGCGCCGACAGTACGGCCGCCTTCGCGGATAGCGAAGTCTTGACCTTTGTCCATAGCGATTGGAGCGAGTAATTTAACCTTGAAGGTCACTTGGTCGCCTGGCATAACCATTTCTTTGTCGGCTGGCAATTCAACTTCACCGGTCACGTCAGTGGTGCGGAAGTAGAACTGCGGCTTGTAGCCCTTGCTGAACGGCGTGTGGCGTCCACCCTCTTCTTTCTTGAGGATGTAGACTTCAGCCTCAAACTCGGTGTGCGGAGTCAGCGTGCCTGGAGCAACAATGACCTGTCCGCGCTCGATTTGTTCGCGCTCGATACCGCGCAGCAGCAAACCAGCGTTGTCGCCAGCTTGGCCCTGGTCGAGAGTTTTCTTGAAGGCTTCGATACCAGTTACGACCGAGCTCTGAGTTGGTTTTAGACCAACGATTTCGACTGGGTCGTTCAGTTTGATGACACCTTGCTCAATACGGCCAGTCGCTACTGTACCACGACCTTTGATCGAGAAGACGTCTTCGATTGGCATTAAGAATGGTTTGTCGAGGTCGCGCTTTGGCAGCTCGAAGTAGTCGTCCATCGCCTTGACCAATTCCATGATAGCGTCTTCAGACTCTTTGTCGCCTTCGAGAGCTTTGGTGGCTGAGCCCTTGATGATTGGCGTATTGTCGCCGTCGTAGCCGTTCTTGGTGAGCAGTTCGCGAACGTCCATCTCGACCAATTCGACCAGCTCTGGGTCGGCCAAGTCCATCTTGTTGAGGAAGACGATGATCTTCGGCACGCCAACCTGGTGAGCCAACAATACGTGCTCGCGAGTTTGCGGCAATGGGCCGTCGTTGGCAGCCACCACGAGGATAGCACCATCGATCTGAGCAGCGCCGGTGATCATGTTCTTGACGTAGTCGGCGTGGCCTGGCATATCGACGTGCGCGTAGTGGCGATTCTCTGACTCGTATTCCTGGTGAGAGGTAGCAATAGTGATACCGCGTGCCTTTTCTTCTGGTGCGTTATCGATGTCCGCGTAGTCGCGTGCTTTATTCACGTCGCTTGGGAGCCGCTTAGCCAAAACGTGGGTAATGGCGGCGGTCAAAGTCGTCTTACCGTGGTCGACGTGACCCATGGTACCGACGTTGATGTGAGGCTTTGAACGGTCAAAGTCTGCCATAGAAGTAGTTCTCCTAACGTTAGTATTATGTTATTCACGACGCGAGCAATTATCGAAAGTGTTACCACCTCGACAAAACGCGTCGCGCGTTATTTCTTATTATAGTTGAAAGCTCTGCGGGTGTAAAGTGGCTACTGGCGTAAACGCTTATCAATATGCCGGCAAACGATAAACAACCAAATAGCAGCCAGCAGTCCCAATATAGCTTCGATAATCACAAACCAAAAGCTTCGCAAGATGTAGCCCTGAGCTGCCAGAATTGCTGCAAAAATCGGAAAGCCGAATGACAACAGCCGCTCGCGCTGTGTCAAATAATTAAGGCTCGACGGTAAAGTCAGCATCATTAACACCATAGCGACAATTATCCCGCGCGAAAAAACAAAATGCGCTGCGTGCATAGTGTCATTCGGACAAAGCGCTACGCCAATCATACATACAGACAAAGTAATCATCAGCCAAGCTGACAATTTGGCGGTGCGCGATTGCTGAAGCTTAGCATAGCTTTTGGTCATGTAAATACCGATAGCAGTAAGTATCAATCCTGAGGCAAAAACACCAGCATTAAAAGCCAAAGCTGATTGGCGGTTGGTGCTAGTCTCGCCCAACCGGCTGAGACTCCAGCCTGTCCAGTGCGAATCATCAGACAGCACAATTGAGGTAATCACGCCAAAAGCTAAAATCACTACGTATAGCGCGCAGAGTACCTGCAAGCGATTACGCCTGTAAAATTGAACAGCTAGCTGGTAGCTCATGTATCTATTATAGCAGCAAACGCGCCTTGGTGAGAGGCGCGTTTACGTATTTAGCGAAGTTCTCGCTAAAGCTAATTATCAAACTACTTGTTGCGTTTTTCGATAATCTCGGCAGCAACGTTTGGCGGAACTTCCTCGTAGTGAGCTAGCTCCATCGTCGATGCAGCACGGCCTTGGCTCATCGAGCGGATGTCTGATGTGTAGCCGAACATGTTGGCTAGCGGCACGATTGCTTTGATTAGTTTAGCGCCGCCCATTAGATCATCCATGCTTTCGATGCGGCCGCGGCGGCTGTTGAGGTCGCCGATGATGTCGCCCATGAACTCCTCTGGGGTAGTGACTTCTACTTTCATGACTGGCTCGAGCAAGACTGGATTGGCTTGTTTGATACCAGCGCGGGTCGCGATATGCGCTGCCAAACTAAACGCCAGCTCGCTAGAGTCAACGTCGTGGTACGAGCCATCGTAGAGGGTTGCCTTGACGTCCACCACTGGGTAGCCAGCAATAACGCCGCCGTCTAGAGTCTCGCGAATACCTTTTTGTACGGCTGGGCGATACTCTTGCGGCACCACGCCGCCTTTGATTTCGTCGATGAATTCAAAGCCCTTGCCTGCCTCATTCGGCTCGAAGCGTACCCAAACGTCACCGTACTGGCCGCGACCACCGGACTGTTTGGCGTGCTTACCTTGAACCTCAGCGGTGCCTTTGATAGTTTCGCGGAAAGCAACTTGCGGCTCGCCGACATTAGCTTCAACATTGAACTCTCGCTTCATGCGGTCAATTAGAATCTCCAGATGCAACTCGCCCATGCCTGACATAATCGTCTGCCCAGTCTCTTCATCGGTGTGAATGCGGAAGGTTGGGTCTTCCTCGGCGAGGCGCTGCAAAGCAATGCCCATCTTCTCTTGGTCGGCTTTGGTCTTTGGCTCGACAGCAATTGATACCGGCGGTTCTGGGAACTCAATAGATTCCAGAGCGATTGGATGACTCAATTCAGCTAAAGTATTACCGGTGAAAGTATTTTTTAGCCCGACCACTGCAGCAATATCGCCGGCGCCAACGCTATCGATTTCTTCGCGTTTGTCGGCGTGCATTCGGACGATGCGGCCAATGCGCTCTTTCTCGCCAGTGGTGGTGTTAAGGACGTAGCTGCCAGCTTTTAGTACGCCAGAGTAGACGCGGATGAAGATTAGCTTGCCGACGAACGGATCAGCGGCAATCTTGAAGGCCAGCGCAGCCATTGGTTCTTTGTCGCTTGGTTTGCGGCCGACTTCGTCGCCAGTTTTTGGATTTTTGCCCCAAATTTCGTCGACGTCGAGCGGACTTGGCAAGTAATCTGCCATCAAATCAAGTAGTTTTTCGACAATCACGCCGCGGCCGTCGCCGCCAGTTACCAAATAGAAGTCGCCAGCCAGCACGCGTTTGCGCAGCGCGCTCTTGAGTTCGTCGATGGTAATTGCTTCCTCGCCCTCGTCGAAGAATTTCATCATCAAACCGTCGTCAGCTTCGACCGCGTTCTCGACCAACAAGCTGCGCGCATGCTTGGCTTTTTCGAGCATATCAGCCGGAATCTCGCCGACTTTCAGCTCGTGGTCAGTGTAATTATCGTAAGTATAAGCCTTCATATCAATCAGATCGACCACGCCGCAAACATCTTTTTCAAAGCCAATCGGCAAGTGGATCGGAAACGCTTGCTTGCTGAGGCGGTTGTGGATTGATTCGACAGATTTGTAGAAGTCGCCGCCAGTCTGGTTGATTTTGTTGATGAAGCAGATGCGCGGTACGTTGTATTTGTTGGCCTGTCGCCAGACAGTTTCGCTTTGCGCCTCGACGCCCATTTTGCCGTCGAAGACAGTAACAGCGCCGTCGAGCACGCGCAGCGAACGCTCCACTTCGGCTGTAAAGTCGATGTGCCCTGGTGTATCGATAATATTAATCTTGTGGCCTTTCCAGAAGCAAGTCACCGCCGCCGAGGTAATAGTGATGCCCCGCTCTTTTTCCTGCGCCATCCAGTCGGTGGTGGCGCCGCCGTCATCACCCTTGACGGTACCGATTTTGTGCGTCAAGCCAGTACGGTACAAAATACCCTCAGTGGTGGTTGTTTTACCAGCGTCGATATGGGCAATAATGCCGATATTTCTAAAGTTTTGTAATGGAACGGTTGCTGCCATTGTTTTTCCTCTATTAAGTTGATTTGTCGAGATTCTTGGTTATTTTTTGGCACCAAAAAACTACTCTTAACGACAATTATATCAGATAATTTACAAAAATGATAGCTAAGTTTAATTTTCACAAAACCGCTCCTATGTATAGCGTAGGAGCGGTTCTATGTTTGCGTGAAAAGAAATGATTAGCTGCGAGCAAAATGAGCAAAAGCGCGGTTGGCTTCGGCCATTTTATGAGTGTCTTCTTTCTTCTTAAAGGCAATACCAGTTTCGTTGCAGGCATCGACGATTTCTGTCGCTAAGCGCTTACTGTACGGCATACCGCTTTTACTGCGAGCAGCTTGTACTAGCCAAGTAAAGGCAAAGTGCTGCTGGCGATGGCCTTGAATCGGAAACGGAATTTGGTAGTTAGCACCGCCAACGCGGCGAGACTTAACCTCGAAAGCCGGGCTAATATTGTTAATTGCCTTTTCGAAAACCTCTAGCGGTTCCTCGCTCTTGAGGGTTTTAGCAGCTTGCGCTAGAGCATCATAAACAGCCCGCTCGGCCACTAGTTTCTTGCCGTTGAGCATTGACTTGTTGATGAGGCGCTGTACCAAAACCGACTGGTATTTGCGATCTGGCTGCAATTGGCGCTGGAGCTTTTTAGTAACTTTGCGAGGCATGATTACTTATCCTCCTTCTTGGTGCCGTATTTGCTGCGGCCTTGTTTGCGTTTGGACACGCCTTGCAAGTCAAGCGCGCCGCGGACGACATGATAGCGCACACCTGGCAAGTCTGGCACGCGGCCGCCGCGAACTAGCACCACGGCGTGTTCTTGTAGATTATGGCCTTCGCCGCCGATATAAGCCCAAACCTCGTGGCCGTTAGTCAGGCGAACGCGGGCAACTTTGCGCAGCGCCGAGTTCGGCTTCTTTGGCGTTTTGGTGGTAACCTTGACGCAAACGCCGCGTTTGAGCGGTGCGTTCTGGTTGTAATAGCGCACCTTGAGGGCATTGTGGATACGGCCTAGCGCCGGCGACTTCGATTTTTTGCTAGCCGTCTGGCGAGGTTTGCGTACCAGCTGATTGATAGTTGGCATTCAACTTCTCCTAATTACGATGATAATAAACGAGCTTGCTAAAGGCTCATGGCGCAAGCGGCAATGCAGCAAACATCCGCCTGCATCTCGAGAGCTGCGGCTTTATCACACCGATAACCCCGCTTCACCCGAGAGAAACTCTATGCTCTATTGTAGCAAAAACCTATCAGAAAGCAAGCTTTGCTTGTCCCTTGAGCGCCGGAGTCAGGAATAAACCCGACTAGCGATGATTGGATAAGAAATTCGCTTTCGTCGTTTCCGACTCATCAGCACAGACACGCATCTATGGAGCGAACATGACAAGCAGAGACTTTGACAGAGGTTCGCAGGAGACTGGTATCGCTACAGCATCTTGGCGATATTGATCGCCAAGTAGACTGCTGCTGTGACAGCAATGAGACTGAGGGCTATGGCATTATACAATGCATGCACCGTCGCAGCTGCCGCCGTAGCTATAATCTGGCTACGGTATTTGCGGTAGTACCACAAGTATACCAGCAAAAAACCGAAGCCAGTCATTGACAGTGCGGTGCCCGCCGCGAAACTGTACCAGATGTTGACTACATGGGCAAGCCCAAAGCACACGCTGGCGCGCACTCGTTCGCACCAGCTCCACCTCTCGCTTCCGGAGCGAAAGGCTTGTTCCTCCCACAATGCGAAGAGCAACAGGGTGTTGTATGCTTCACATCTGGTTGCCTTGAGGCTATGAAGAGCCTTCTGCTGTTTCGTGTAGTTCGTGAAGTCTCCTATGAGTAAGACTCCCGCTACACCAGCAACCCAGGCAGCCCCTGTCGCCCACCCCCGGGGAAGAAATGTCGCAAAACCGCGAGTCAGCAGGTTGACCACAGAGCTATCGAGCCCCGGGATGAGTAAGAGCGCTTTTACCGCGGCTATTGTCATAGCAATCAACACTGCTGCGACGGCAGTGAGCCATCGCCTGTCAAGGTATCTAGCGTCCTCGATCGTAGCTACTAGTTTAGGCCAAACAAAAGTTGGCCTAGTGTCTCGGGGCATAGCTCTTCTGAAGAGCCATGCCATGATCCCCTTTCGGGGGCGATGCACCACCATAAGATCTGGAGGATACATCTCTATCACCTCTTTCAGGTCTGCTTGTCAAAGTGCGCTTTCAGACAAGGATTTGCTCAACTTGTCAATGAAAGCTGATATATATATATCACATATGAATGTGTAAGTCAATGTATCATGCAATTTTATTGAATTTTATGCAAAAAAGCGCAAAAATAACGAAAAACAAGCATTTTCACCTGTTTGCGACGTTTGCAGCTGCGGATAAACTTAGCTCTATATTTATAACTAGGAATTGAAACAAATGATAGCAAGAGCTATTTGTCGTCGCTGCTTGATTTCTTGTCGTTTCGGATAAACCATCGAATCAAAGCGATAGCGGCTACTACGGTTGCAATTATTACTATATACGGTATAGCTACAGTGATATAGGTTATGATGATTTCTTTACTCATAGCTATATTGTTTAATTAAGATCGTCTACATGTCAATACTTTCGCCGTATTTTTTGTACTAAACTTGAATCGCTATCGCATTAAAAACGCAAGCAATATAGTATAATGAACGTATGAATCCGCTAAATGACAATGATATCCAATACGCTGGCCACCCCGAACAGGCGCCGCGGCCTGATCCGTTAGTACCAGAACCGCAGCGCCGGCCGCCGCGCGACCCTTTCCGTAAATTTCGCCTGATTATGATTGGCGCTGGTGTCGCCGCCGTTTTAGTGATTATTGTTGCGATCGTGGTAATGACGCTCGCTCGCTCGTCAACAGTCAAAACAGATGAAAAGAAAAAAACTGACGAGACCAAGGTGGCTCACTTGACTGCTGCCGAAACCATCAAGCACGTCAACGTTTATTTCAAAGGCAAGGAAAAAGCCAAATCGTCAATCACTACTCCAGTAAGAGTCAAAGGAAGAAAATTCTACACCGTAGTGCCCGACCTTGACCAAGTTCAGAGTTTAGCTGGTTACGTTCCTAAGGATAAATCAACCTCGCAGCGCGAATCAATCGAGAAAAATATGGACTACGATGGTTTTACCCGCAAGGTCTTCTCGGAGGGCAGTAGAACAAATTATTTAGCTGATTTCACGCGTGACGATGTCACTTGCCAGCTGAGCACCGATATTTCGCAGCGCGACAAGCTCGGCGATTGGATGGAGATTCGCTGTCTCGACACTAAAGTTTACGCTGAATACGCTGAAGCGCAGCAGCCGGTCGTTTCGGTCTATACCCCGGCCGTGAGTGCCGCTGGACAGTACGGTTTCATCGGTAAGCCAGCTCCGTTCAAGGGCGCATTGAAAGGCTACCAGCTGCTAGAAATTCCAGTCAGCACAGTGTTGTATCAGCGAATGACTGCGCCTGACAATCTAGGATTATTCTATCAGACGCCAGACGGCTTGTGGCATTATTTCCAAGACCGCAACCGCAACATACTGGTCGCCTGCACTCTTTACAATAACCGCGAATTACGGATGGCCTACGCTGACCAAAAGTGCCAGCCGATTGGCGGCAGTACTAAAGATACGGTGACGTATTCCGGCAAACGAGATTAGGTCTCGCCTTATTCTGGCTGTTGGAATATGCAAAGATACAGCGTGCCAAAAATTTAGCTGCAAAAATAATTACCGCTCGTCTATATGAGCGGTAATTATAGTTTGAGCGGGTTTGCCTATGATTCGGCATCGACATCTGGCGTGATGTCGTCGGCCTCCTCATCAACGCTTTCAGCGTACTCGTCGGCTGGCGAATCGTCTTCGCTAGTGTCGAGCGAACGGACACCAGTACCCACCGGAATCTTGCGACCGATGATGACGTTTTCCTTCAAGCCGTGCAAGTGGTCGGCGCGGCCGCTGGTGGCAGCATTGATTAATACGCGGGTAGTATCCTGGAAGGATGCGGCGCTTAGCCACGAGTCGCTCCAGATACTCACCTTGGTGATACCCAAGAGCATTTGCGCGTATTGCGCTGGCTCTTTGCCATTAGCGACCAAAGCCTTATTCTCGGCAACGACGCGCGCTTTCGAAACGATATCGCCCATAACAAAGTCGCTGTCGCCTGGGTCCTCGATCTGGACGCGGCTAAACATCTGGCGAACAATGATCTCGAGATGCTTGTCAGCCACGTCTTGGCCTTGCGCGGCGTAGATGCGCAACACTTCGTTGATGATATAGCGCTGAGTTGCCTCGGTGCCCTTCAAACGCATCAGGTCGTGCAAGTTGAGGGAGCCGATCGTCAAGCGGTCGCCTGCTTCGACATGATCGTTGGCTGACACTACTAGCTGCGCAGTGCCCGGAATCTCGTAACGGACTGGCGCGGCAGCGTTAGCGGCAATGACGATAGTGTCTTCGGCGGCTTCGACAACGCCGTCGAATGGCGCTACTAGCGGGCGGCTGTTATCCAAACCTTCAGCGAGAATATCGCCTGCTTTGACGCTAGAACCATCTTGCAGCAGCGGTTTGCGGCCTTCGAGCGGCAAGCGCTCAACGCGGCCAGCCTCTGGCGTGACCTGGACGATATACTTCTTGCCGTCCTCCCAGACATCGACAGTACCAGCTACTTCAGTGATGTAGGCTTGGCCCTTCGGATTGCGCGCTTCGAAGAGCTCCTCGACGCGCGGCAGACCCTGGGTGATGTCGCTACCGGCTACACCAGAGTTGTGGAAGGTACGGAGTGTCAGCTGAGTGCCTGGCTCGCCGACCGACTGAGCAGCGATAACACCAACTGGCTGAGCAGCGCCAACTAGCTCGTTGGTTGCCATATCAATACCGTAGCTGCGGCGCGGAATACCCTCGAGATTGTTGGTCGAGAGAATCGACTGAATCTTAACCTCGTTGATATTAGTGTCGGCTTCGATTTTGTTGGCGATTTCGCGGGTAATCAACTCGTTAGCGCCGATATAGCCTGGCACAGCATCACGCGTATAGCGCCCGTACAAGCGATTGCCGAAGCTGATCATCGTTTCTTCAGTCTCTGAACGATAAATCATGTAGCCCTCGTCGTCGCCTTCTTCGTCCTCGACAGTGAAGACATCTTGCGAGACGTCGACCAAGCGGCGCGTTAGGTACCCCGAGTCGGCTGTCTTTAGCGCGGTATCGATCAAACCTTTACGCGAACCGCGGGTAGCGACGAACGATTCCAAGCTCGACAAACCACGGGTGTAGTACGAGCGAATTGGCAGCTCGATTTCGCGGTTGGCGGCGTCGACCTGGATACCAATCATGGCGCTAGCTAGCTTGACGTTACTAATATCACCGCGGGCACCCGAGTTAACCATGATCGAAATACTAGTGTCGATGTGGTGCAAGTTGTCTTGGAGTAACTTAGTAACTTGATTGTCAACCTTGCGCCAAGCTGCTACTGTCAAATTGTAACGCTCGTCGTCGGTGATCAAACCCTGGTCGTATTGATCGGCAATCAACGCTGCATGCTTGTCGCCTTCCTGGATTATCTCCTCGGTTTGATCAAGGTGGACATAGTCGTCCTTACCAGTCGATACTGCGGCCACGGTGGCGAAGCGGAAAGCTAGGCCTTTCATACGGTCGGCCGTCTTGGCGGTTTCTTCGGCGCCGTAACGGTCAAAGATTTGCGCCAGAACTTTCTTCAGCTCTTTCTTGGTCTGGACGTTATTGTTGTAAGGAAAATCGTCCGGCAAGATTTCGTTGAAGAAGACGCGGCCTAGCGTGGTGTTGTGAATCTCGCCCTTGGCGCGAACCCGAATCGGGCTTTGCAAGTGAAGTCGGCCCATATCGTAAGCCAACTCAGCGTCGCGGCTATTGGCAAAGACAGCGCGATGCTCGGTCTGAACGCTCGGCTTTTCGTAGGTCAAGTAGTAGTTGCCGAGTACGATATCCTGGCTGATGCTAAGCACTGGACTGCCATCGGCTGGCTTAAGCAAGTTGTTAACAGCGCTCATCAGCTCGCGAGCCTCAGCCTGAGCGTCATCGGACAACGGCAAGTGAACAGCCATCTGGTCGCCGTCAAAGTCGGCATTGAAGCCGGCGCAAACTAGCGGATGCAGCTGGATCGCCTTGCCCTCGACTAATTTCGGCTGGAAAGCTTGGATACTCAAACGGTGCAGGCTTGGTGCGCGGTTAAGCAAGACGTACTTACCCTTGATAACCTCGTCGAGTGCGTCCCAAACCACTGCTTCGCTCGACTCGATCAGACGAGTAGCGCTGCGGATATTATGCGCGTAATCATGCTCAATCAGCCAGCTGATGACAAATGGTTTAAACAGCTCGATCGCCATTTGCTTTGGCAAGCCGCACTGATTGATTTTAAGCTTTGGACCAACGACAATCACTGAACGGCCAGAGTAATCGACGCGCTTACCGAGCAGGTTCTGGCGGAAGCGTCCTTGTTTGCCCTTGAGCATATCGCTAAGACTCTTCAAGCGTCGACGGTTGCCAGTGGCATTGACAGCCCGGCCGCCGCGCGCTGATGAATTATCGATCAAGCTATCGACAGCTTCTTGCAGCATGCGTTTTTCGTTGCGCTGAATCACTTCTGGCGCGTTCAATTCGATCAGTTTCTTGAGGCGATTATTGCGGTTAATGACACGGCGATAAAGATCGTTCAAGTCGCTCGTCGCGAAACGGCCGCCTGCCAGCGACACCATCGGCCGCAGGTCTGGCGGAATCACCGGTAGAATCGTCATGCACAGGCTCGACGGCTTGATGCCAGCTGCTTGCATGCCTTCTAGAACCTTAAGCCTTTTTAGTAATTTTTTCTCGCGCTGGCCCCTGGCGTCCTCGGATTCTTGTTGCAGATCAGCGATTAGCTTGTCGAGGTCAATCTCGTCGAGCATTGCCTTGAGCGCGGTGCCGCCCATGGCTATTTCGACTAATTCTTCGTAGGCCTCTGGCAAGTTGCGATAATCAGTTTCGCTCATTAGCGCGTGCTTTTGCAAGCTTTCCAGCTGCGATTTCTTGGTGGTAAATTGATTTTCTAGCTCTTCGAGCTCTTTGCTCTGTTCTTCGGCCAAAGCCTTGACGTCAGCGCCGTCAGCGCCAGCCTCGCGTTCGTAGCGAATTTTGATAGCGGCGCGAGCAGCTTCAGTCTCGGCTTCGAGGTCGGCTAGTAATTGATCGCGTTTCTCTTCGTCAACCTTCAGAATTACGTACGTAGCAAAGTAAGCAATCCGCTCGAGATTACGTACTGTGATGCCCAGCAGCAAGCTCATAGCGCTTGGCGTGCCGCGCATAAACCAGATGTGCGCTACTGGAGCGGCCAGTTGAATGTGGCCCATGCGCTCGCGGCGGACAATTGATTTGGTGACTAGTTCGCCATTTTTATCGACGGCAGCTTCGCGCGAACGCACGCCCTTGAGCTTGGAATCATGCGGATTGATATCCTTGACCGGGCCAAAGATTCGCTCGCAGAATAAGCCATCGCGTTCTGGCTTTTGGGTGCGATAGTTAATCGTTTCCGACTTAGTGACTTCGCCGTGGCTCCACTTTAGGATATCTTCTGGGCTGGCAACCACCAAGCGCACTGCGTCAAAATCTGCGATACCAGATGTCGAGACTACTCGTGCCATCTTACGCCTCCTCCTCTTCATTATCGTTTGTATCGTCGTAATTATCGTAATCGCTTTCCTCTTCCGAGATTTGGCCGTCATCGTCAATATCACGCACGCTCATGCCGTCGTCGATATTGCCGATACCGTCAGATTCGTCAAGATAAGTTTCTTCGTCATCATCGTCGGAATTATCACTGCCATTGTTATCGTCGCTCGCTGGCACAGTTTTGTCAGCCGGACCGCTAGTAGCGATGAGATTTTCGGCGTCGATATTATTAGTGTGTTCGTCAACCAGATCGACGCGCAACCCCAAACCTTGTAGTTCCTTCACCAAAACATTAAAGCTTTCTGGCAGCTTCGGGCCGGTGATGACGTCGTGCTTGATAATTGACTCGTAAGCTTTAGCACGGCCGTAAACGTCGTCGGACTTGATAGTCAGCATTTCCTGCAAAGTAGTCGCCGCACCGTAAGCTTCTAGCGCCCAAACCTCCATCTCACCGAAGCGCTGGCCGCCGTTTTGCGCTTTACCGCCGAGCGGCTGCTGAGTGACCATGGTGTACGGGCCGGTCGAGCGGGCGTGAATCTTGTCGCTGACCATGTGGTGCAGCTTGATCATGTGCATGACACCGACAGTAGTGCGCTCCTCAAAAGCTTCGCCGCTGCGACCGTCGAAGAGTTGGCTCTTGCCATCTTTGGCGAAACCAGCTTTCTCGAGTTGTTCTTCAATCGTTTCGTTGCTGACACCGTTAAATGGCGGCGTAGCGACTTTGTAGCCGAGAGCGCGGGCAGCCATGCCCAAGTGTGTCTCGAACAGCTGGCCCAAGTTCATACGGCTTGGCACGCCTAGCGGGTTAAGCACTACATCTACCGGCGTACCGTCGGCCAAATATGGCATATCCTCGACTGGCAAAATACGCGCTACCACGCCCTTGTTGCCGTGGCGTCCCGCCATCTTGTCGCCGACGCTGATTTTACGTAGTTGTGCGACATAAATCTGGATCTGCATTAGCACGCCAGCCTTTAATTCGTGGCCGTTTTCGCGGCTGAAAATCTTGACGCCGACAACTTTGCCGCCGCCAGCATTATTCATGCGCTGCGAAGTATCGCGTACGTCCTTAGCTTTTTCGCCGAAGATAGCACGCAGCAAGCGCTCCTCAGAGCTTAACTCTTGCTCGCCCTTTGGCGTAATCTTACCAACCAAGACATCGCCGGCGCGCACTTCAGAACCAACCTGTACGATACCGTCCTCGTCGAGGTGGCGCAAACTGTCTTCCGATACATTCGGGATATCGCGAGTAACAATCTCTGGGCCGAGCTTAGTTTCGCGAACTTCAACCGAGTAATCCTTGATATTGACCGAGGTCAGTGTGTCGTCTTCGACCAAGCGGCGGCTGATGACGATAGCGTCCTCCATATTGTAGCCGCCCCACGGCATGAAGGCTACCAGCAAATCCTTACCGAGCGCCAATTCGCCGTCAGCGATTGACATACCTTCGATCAAGATATCGCCCTTAGCGACTTGCTCACCGCGCTGGACTCGAACTTTCTGGTTGATGCAGCGATCATCGTTGCTCTTGGTGAAATGAATTAAATCGTATTTTTTAACGCCGTCAGCGTACTTGACTTCGATACTATCGCCATCAGCACGGATAACTTCGCCATCAGCTTCAGCAACAACCAGTTGGCTGGAATCGCGAGCAATATTAGCCTCGATACCAGTACCGACAGTTGGCGACTGCGGCTGCAATAGCGGCACTGCCTGGCGTTGCATGTTTGAGCCAGTCAAGGCGCGGTCGACGCGGTTTTTCTCGATGAATGGCACTAGGCTAGCAGTTGAGCCGAGTATTTGTTTGTGCGAAGCGTCAATCAACGTCACTTCCGAAGCATCGACGCGGGCCGGCTGCAAGAACTTGCGAGCCGAAACACGCGGACTTTTCAGGTTGTTATTTTCGTCGAGCTTGACGCCAGCGTCGGCAATCACTTCGTTAACTTCTTGGGAAGCATCGAGATAAACAACTTCGTCGGTAACATGGCCGCCAACAACCTTGAGGTATGGTGTCTCGATGAAGCCATATTCGTTAATCCGCGCATAAGTCGCCAAGTTCAACACCAAACCGATGTTAGCGCCCTCTGGTGTCTCGACCGAGCAGATTCGTCCGTAATGTGTCGGGTGAGCATCGCGCACCTCGAAGCCGGCACGCTCGCGGCTCAAACCGCCAGGCCCCATCGAGCTCAATCGGCGTTTGTGGCTAAGTTCCGAAATCGGGTTGACCTCGTCAAGTAGCTGACTGAGCTGGCTAGAAGCAAAGAATTCGCGTACCGCTGCCACGACCGGGCGGGCGTTAATCAATTGGCTTGGCGTGACATTTTCGAGATCAGACATTGACATGCGATCCATAGCGTTGCGCTGCATGCGCAGCATACCGACACGGAACTGGCGCGCTACTAGCTCGCCTACCAGCTTGATCCGCCGATTGTCGAGCGCGTCGATATCATCGCCTGGCTCTTGGGTGTTATTCATGCGGATCAATTCGCGGATGATAGCCACCAAGTCGCTCTTTTGCAAAGTACGATTCTCGGCGATATTTGGCACATCTAGCCCTAAACGCTTGTTCATCTTGTAACGGCCGACACGACTGTAATCGAAGCGTTTGAAGTCAAAGAACATCCGCTCAATCATCTGGCGCGCGTTGTCGGTTGTCGCCAGGTCGCCTGGGCGCAAGCGGCGGTAGACTTCAATCAAGGCCTCGTTGACGCCATGAGCCGGATCTTTCTCGAGCGTAGCGTCGATATATTTGACATCGCCAGTATCAATATCTTCGAATAATTCTTTAATTTCGGATACCTTGCTGTAGCCTAGCGCTCGCAGGAACGTCGTCACGGCAATTTTGCGGCGGCGATCGATCTTGACGTAGATAGCGCCGCTAGCGCTGGTCTCGAACTCCAACCAAGCACCGCGGCCCGGAATCAACTTAGCGCTGTATAGACTGCGCCCAGCACCCTTTTCGGCAGTGTAGAAGACGCCCGCCGAACGAATCAGCTGGCTAACAACTACGCGTTCGGTGCCGTTGATAATAAACGTTGCCCGGTCGGTCATCCACGGATAGTCGCCCAGATAGATTTCTTGTTCTTTGACCTCGCCAGTCACTTTGTTGGTCAGTTCGACCGTTACCGACAGCGGCGCTTCAAACGTCAGATTATTCTCTTTGGCGAATTTCTCGTCGTTTTTTGGATCCTCAAATTTGTAATCCTTGAATCGTAATTCAAGTTTTTGGCCGGTGTAGTCCTCGATTGGGTTGAGTTCTGCGAAGATCTCGCTTAGGCCCGTCTCGACGAAATCTCTCCATGATTCCTTTTGATGAGCCAAGAGGTTCGGCACCTCGACCGCTGTGTCATCATTGGTGAAGAAGACACGTTTGACCGGGGTGTGCTGCGCCGTTGTTGCTTGTGGCATAGTACTCCTGCTTGATGGTTAAGTTTGATGAAACCGCACTAGGGTAGTGATTCCCGCTCGCGATTGGCGCCGAAGCTTTACTAAATGTAGATACCGCATACCAAAAACGCCGCGCCACAGGCGCAGTACACAACCAACCCACATTACACAATCTTCATTAGCTCTAATTATAATCGCGTGAAGCCGCTAAGTCAAGACTTTTGGCGATAAAAACAAGGAAAATCCCCGCCAGTTTTACCCAGCGGGGCGGCTAGGGACGGCTCCCCCTAGCTGGAGTCGCCTCGTTAAGAGGCGCTGTCGAGGTGGGTGGTGTCGCGCTGTGAGTCACGCCAAATTATGGCGGCTTTGGCCATCGCGCGGGTGAAAGCCGCCATAACGTAACTGATTGTGACAAGCAGAGCAGCGCCGATGGCTGCCCAAACAGAGTCTACTGCTAGCAGTCTAATAGCTGCAAAACAAGCAGCTATGGTGTAAAAACACCATGTGGCTGCTCCGAGCTGGTAGTACCGCGTTTTGTACGCGGTATACATACGAGCCGAGTAGGGACTGAAAATCCCTTGGCCCTCAGCAAGTATGTATGCTCTATGGGCAAACGCAGCGGCAACAGTGCCGCAACTGAAAGAGGCCAAAATCATGACCCAAATAACCCTAATCATTCTCTCCTCACCTCCTTAGGCAGAAACGATTAGAATATCTAAAATTATACCACAGTATCTCGTAAAACCCGACCTATACCTCGAAATCGCAAATCAGTTAAAAAACATCACCGTTATCGCGCAGCCGTTAAACCGGACGACTACCACCTCGGCGAACTATTTTCCAGATTTCGCTGGTTTGCTTTTGCTGTTTTTGCGGCCGATTACTTCGTCGACTACGCCGTATTGCAGCGCTTCGTCGGCGCTCATCCAGTAGTCGCGCTCCATGTCAGCTTTGACTTTGTCAAGTTTCTGGCCAGTGTTGTCGGCTATGATTTTCGCTAACCGCTCTTTTAATTCTATCGCCTCGCGCAGGCTGATTTCTTGGTCGGTCACCTTGCCGTGAGTACCGCTCGACGGCTGGTGAATCATCACCCGGGCATTCGGCAGCAAATAGCGCTTACCCTTGGCGCCACTGCTGAGCAAGAAGGCGCCCATGCTAGCCTGCAGCCCAATGCCGATCGTCTGGACGTCAGGCTTGATATATTGCATAGTATCATAAATTGCCAAGCCATCGTACACCACGCCGCCCGGGCTGTTGATATAGAGCTGGATGTCCTTTTCGGGATCTTCGTTAGCCAAGTGCAGCAGCTGCGCTACGATGACGTTGGCCGTAGCTTCGTTAACTTCCTCGCCCAAGAAAATGATGCGATCCTTGAGCAGACGCGAATAAATGTCATAACCGCGCTCGCCGTCGCGCGTACGGACGATTACGTTGGGTACTAAGTAATTCGATGATTTCATGGTCTAATTGTAGCGTACTAATTAGCACTCGTCAAGGCAGAGTGCTAATAACTTGCTATTTAACGCGAAATGTAGTATAATAGTGAGATGGATGGCGCAATCCCGCGCTGTCTCGTCCCGTTTTTATCGAAAGAGGAAGGATGGTCTGCTATGAGCGTACCCATTCCCCCGAACGACCAGGCGCCGCCGTTGTGGCGGCGCCTCATCACCACCCTCCTACTGGCCATCTGGCCGGCGGGAGGGTTTCTCCTTCTCCTCGGCTCCGCAGCCGGGGAGGAGAGTGTCATCGGCCGGGGCTTCGCTGCCCTGGTCGAGGCGCCCTGGTGGGCGGTGACCAGCGCCTGCATGGCGCTGGTCACCGCCACTCTGTTCGCTGTCCCCGCCAACCTGCGGGTGGCGGGAGATTTTGTCATCGGAGCAAGTGCGCTCGCTCTGATGACAGCCTGGGCCGCCGACCCTGCGACGACCCAGGTAGTGGGTACTCCCTTCTGGGGATACCTGTTGTTTTTCATCGGCATCGCCCTGATCGATGCCGGTTACAACCTTCAGGAGCGGCGGGCTCGCCCGCCGCGAAGTGAGAACGGGGCGTAGAGTCCCGCGCCCCGCAGACTAACAGTCTCGCCGGGGGCGGGGCTGTTAGTCTTTTTTTGCAGTATTTTATATCATATTCAAAATACCCCGCTTACACTAGCGAGGTATTTTTTGGCAGGCTATCTGCTACTTGCTTGCCGCTTCTGATTTCTTTGCTTTGGCGCTAGATTTCTTGCCAGCTGGTTTCTTGGCGGCCGGTTTGCCGTCTTTGCTATTTTTGCCAGACTTAGCGGTCTTGTCCGCCTTGCTTTTGTCGGTTTTCACAGTTTTTGCTTTCTTAGTATCTGGAGTGTTCAGCTCAACCAATTTATCAACGGTCTTCTCGGTGATTAAGCGGTTGGCAATCTCGCGCTGGGCTTCTGGCTGATCGAAACGTTTAGCCATTTCGGCGTTATTAGCATATTGCTGCTTGTAGGCATCAATGTGCGCTGCCAGCTCGTCCGCGGTTGCTTCGATTGCCAGTTCTTTGCTTAGCTCGGCTAGCACCAATCCGGCTTTGATGCGCGCTTCGGCTGTATCGTTAGCTTCGGCCTCTACCCAAGCATCACGATTGGCAAACCCGCGCGATTCGTAGTATTGATCCAGCGTCATACCGCGGTACCGCAAGTTTTGCACCAAATCCTGCTCTAATGAGCGGATCTGGTCTTGGCGCAGTACATCCGGTACAGCTACGTCGCTGGCTGCCACTAATTGCTTAACCAAATCGTCTTTTAATTCGTCTAACGCTTGGCGCTCTTGCTGCGCAGTGATTTCGGCTTTGATATCTTGACGCAAATCATCCATCGAGGTATAAGGGCCGGCTTTGGCCGCGAACTCGTCATTCAGCTCGGGCAGTTCTATCTTGTTGACTTTCTTGATAGTCGTTTCAAACACTACGTCGGCGCCCGCCAAATCTTTGGCATGATAATCTTTCGGGAACTGCAAGGCGACGTCCTTTTTGTCGCCCGCTTTGAGGCCAACTAGTGCTTCTTCAAAACCCGGGATAAAAGCGCCGCTACCGAGAGTCAGCGGATAATCTTTACCGGTGCCGCCCTGGAAAGCTTCGCCGTCGCGCTTGCCAACGAAATCAATAATCACCTCGTCGCCGTCTCGCGCTGCTTCGGTGGTTTCAGTCTTTTCAGCCAAACCTTTACGAATGCGTTCGATTACTTCATCGACGTCTTTGTCATCAACCTTGATCGCCTTTTTGGTTGCTTTAAGTTTTTTGTAATCGCCAAGCTTAACTTCAGGCATGATATCAGCCTCGGCCGTAAATTCCAGCATCTCGCCAGGTACGAACTTCTTCAGCTCGACTTCTGGGCGGTCAAGTACTTGCAGTTTGTTGCTAAGGAACGCCTCGGCGACAGCGCGATTAATTGCCGCTTCTAGCGTTTCTTGGCTAAGTGTGTTCGGGTCGGCGTGTTTCTTGACTACCGCAATCGGCACGTGCCCCTGGCGAAAGCCGTTAACTTTGATATTTTTAGCCATTCGCTTGAGCGCAACTTGCTCTGCTGTCTCGAGCTCTGGCTGGCCTGCCGCTACCGTTACCAGGACGCGGGTGGCCGATAATTTCTTCACAGTCGTCTTCATAACGACGTATTATAACAGATTATGCTCAGACTGGCTATTTTGGACAAGCTACAAGATATCTGACAAGTCGAAAACATCGTCGTCTTCGTCGTACTGCTGATGATGACGGCGATCGCTGACAGCGGTGACTACCCGCTCGAAGCTGACTTGCTGTTCGCTGTTTTCGCGAATATTTTGCAGATTATACAAGCCCTTGGCGACAGACTGTTCGTCGACGGTCATTACGTAGCGGACGCGCTTTTTGATAGCTTCTTTGACTTGGCGGTCAATTGGCCGGCCAGTGTAATCAACCTCGACCGAAACGCGCTCGCTGCGCAGTTTTTCGGCGATTCGTTCGGCGTCGTCAAGCACATTACCTACAGTCACAATATAGGCCTGAGTGGCACTCTCGAGGTGGCGCATACCGGTATGGCGCGCCAGCAGCTCAATAATGTTCGACATGTCTGATTGGCCGCCGACCGAACTTTGCAAGTCGTTATTGACGTAGCGTCCGCCCTTATAGAGTAAGGCACTATGTGTAGCGTCAGCTTCGGTGAAATCGAAAATAATGCCGCCAGTGTATTCTGGATGCGCCAGCGTGATATCGAGGATAACGTTATCAATTCCCAGCCGCTCTAACCGTTCATACAATGCCACTAAATTCACATAACATTCACTATGGCGGATAACTTCTGGTAGGTCTTCAGCCGACCTGGCGGTCAAAAGCTTAGATAATTTTTGCAGAACTTCGCTAGAGTGCGACAACCCGACGATGTCAATTGCTCGGTCGCGAAACTTATCTGGCGCCAGCGTTCGCTTCTGCGCTAGTAGGCGCGCCATCAGGCTAGTTTGTACGGCGTCAAGGTCAAGGTATTCGCTCAGTAGCAAATCGAGCATCTCTGAGTCATTAATGCGCAAATTATAAGCCGAACGCTTGATGCCCATAGCGTCGAGACCGCGCTTGGCGATAGCGATTGCTTCGACATCAGCTCGCGGCGACTCGCAGCCGGCATGCTCGTAGCGCAACAAATATGCTGCGCTCGGATATGCTGATACGCTGAAAGCGCCCGCCACAATGTCGTAACGGCGACGATTCTGTAATTTTGACTCGGTGTCAATATCATATTCTTCATAGCCGTACAGTGTTGCCGTGTTGCGCCACGATTGCTCGACTAGCTGGCAAGCGCGCACGGTATTCGGATAGTGCACGTCTGTATCGGCGGTTACATTGGATGCTGGTGCCATCATATACCCCTATTATAGCATAAATAGAATTATTTTGCAAGAGTGCTATCTACAAACTCTTTACAGGCGCACCTAAATCAGCTAGAATGGGTTTGCGCGCTAGATATGATTATGCGCAGCGACTGCGTGGGCAACGCAAGTATGCGTAGACGCGTAGCGCGTTGCTAAGAATCGGTAGATGTCGCGATATAGTACTTTACAATGACACGCAGATGTGGCGGAATTGGTAGACGCGCTAGCTTCAGGTGCTAGTGCCCTTCGGGGCGTGGAGGTTCAAGTCCTCTCATCTGTACCATAACTTGTATTTAGTGGAACAACGTTAATGCTGCCCGCTCAGGCAAAGCGGGCTTTTTTGTTGAGCAAATAGTTGCCTCGCAGCTAAAGTTTGTGTTTAAATAGAAGCATGACGAACGAAGAACTAGCGATCAAGATCGATAACCTAAGCGATATCGTTGCTAATCTAGCAAAAACGATGGACGAACGGTTTAAGCAGATTGACCAAAGGTTTAAGCAAATTGACGAACGTTTTGAGCAGATTGACCAAAGGTTTAAACAAATCGATGAGCGCTTTGAGCAAGTTGACCAAAGGTTTAAGCAAATCGACAAACGGTTTAGACAAGTCGATGAGCGTTTTGAGCAAATCAACGAACGCTTTAGGCAAGTTGACGAGCGTTTTGAGCAAATCGATGAGCAGCTCGCTGATATCCGCAAAGACCACAAGACTCTGGTTGATATTGTGAAAGATATGGATCTGGCGGCAGATGAACGATTCCAGGAATTAAAGGCTGGGCAAGCCGAGCTAGCGGCTAACCAAGAGAGCTTACGGGCCGACCTTGCTGTCGTTCGCCGCGAGCTGTACCATGAGTCTGGCAGCCGCGAGATGGTAGACGACACGCTTTATAACTCGCTTGATAAGCGCTTGCGCCGAGTAGAGGCAAAGTTTCCTGACTTAGCGTCGAGCCAAGCGGTATAGCTGTTCCGCTCAAAATACGATTGCTCTTCTCTTCTCCTACCTAGTTTTAAATAAGTGTAAGCGATAGCGTGCATATATTTGGTCTGTTAATCGATTAAGAGGCCACTTTTTGCTAGCGACGCTAACAATTCTAACAACCTATTTGTAGAAAATATATTTTGGCAGCATCTGCCTATACCTGCGGCAAAACATCGCCGTTGACGCTAGACGTGAGCGATCGCAGATTGTCGCCGACTTTGACGCCCGGATTCATAATACCGAGCGGATCAAAAACTTTTTTGATAGCCGCGTACATTTCGCGAGTGCGAACGTCAAGGTGTTTATACGCGAAATGCGCTGCGATCCGACCTTCGGCTGCTTGGCCAATGAGCGCGCCATCATATTTAACAGCCAAATTAGATAATTCGTCAAAAATCTTGAATAATTTTTGCTTGTCTCCAACTTGACGCAGCGACAGTACCGGATGGACTGTATAAGTTTCAGTTAGCACGTGCCCAGAAATAGGCATATTACAATGCAGACGACCAGCCAAAACTGTTAATGCTTTGGTAAATTCATCGAAACGCGCAGCTGGAATATAAATATCGCTATACAAATGCGGTGCAAAAGCCGGGTTTTTGTCAGGCAATTCGGCATAGCGAGCAATATTAAGTGCTGATAATAGCGCGTCATCGTCCGTGTCTTCGCTAGAAACGAATTTGACTCCCTCGACACTACTAAATGTCTTCTGGATTTTTTTGAGATTACGAGCGCGAGTACGAGTATTGAAATCGTCAAATCCGGCGATAATGACTGCTTGCGGGTCAGCTCCGTCTAGGTTAAACCAGTCAAAGCGCCGGCCAGCAGCGGCGGCAGCGCTAAATAGCTGGGCGTCAAAATACTCGGCAAAAGCTGCGCCGCTATCGCGCAATATGCGCATAGCATCATTGGCTACGCTAGCCGAAGCAAATATCAGCGCGAAGACCTCGTTGCTCTGGCTACGAAATTCGGTGCGCAAAATCATCTCGCTGATAATACCTAGCGTACCCTGCGCACCGATGAATAGCGGTGTCAAGTCGAACTGATTTCCTCTCTTGACAGAGGCTATAGAGCTATAGCCAGACTTATCATATTCTGGGAGAGCAGTAATCACGTCGTGGTATTCATCAATGATTGCGTCAATGCCGCGGTAAATATCGCCTTCTAGACTCTGCAGACCTTTCTTGCGGCTGAGCTCGCGCCGGCCGAGCGGGCCTGTTTGCAAAATATCGCCATTTGCCAAAACGATCTCGAGCTGGCTGATAAAGGCGCTTAAATCGCCGTATTTACCGCTAGCCAATCCAGCCAGATTGTCGGCGATAGCTCCGCCAACTGTTCGACGCGCGTCTAGTCCGTCGAGCGGCGGGATGTTAACGCCCTGCAAGCTTAATGCCTGATGTAGAGATCCAACTGTTGCGCCGGGCTGCAAACGAACTAATCGTTGCTTGGCATCATACTCAAAAATATTATTCATATGCCGCGACATATCGACTATCGCCCCGCGGCCAATTGCACCACCTGTAGTTCCGCGGCCTGAACCGCGGGCAGTTATTGCCTGAACATGCCCGCGTTCAGCCAACTGCCATGATAAACGCGCCGTTTTGCGGATGTCGTCGGTGTTGCGCGGCGCGACGATCATCTCTGGCGCTAAGCTCAATACTCCAGCATCGTTAATATAAGCCTGCCGCACATCGGGCCGGAAGTCAATCTCTCCTAGCAAATGTCCGCGTAGGTAATTAGCAATTTTGCTCATACACCCTCATCTTCATATAAATCTATTTTAGCATAAGCTGCAGTAATTTTTCGCGAATTTGTTAGAAGTTTGCTATAATTATTTGTGCAAGCAAAATGCATGCAATTTGCGTGGTAGTAGTGCATTGCTAGAGCTTGCAAAAGTTCGCGGATGTGGTGGAATTGGTAGACGCGCTAGCCTTAGGAGCTAACAAGCTCGCTTGCCTGTTCTTGTATTTTATAGGGTTAATATAGCCTTTTCTTACTAAAAGAGGAGTCTATTCTTGCAACAGACTCCTCTTTTAGACTCCTTTATTGTTCATAAGGATGTTTTTGCTTGGTCGTTGTCGTTATGTTTATTGTAAATTTTATCGGTTACAGCGAGAAGTGCATTTGATTTTTCTGTTTCGGTTGAGTGAGTATAGATTTGCAAGGTTGTTGTTATTGAAGAATGCCCAAGGATAACTTGTGCATCTTTTGCCGAGACGTTAGCTTCTTTGAGCATTGTAGCAACGCTGTGGCGAATCTCATGAAGCGTTATCTCTTTTAATCCCACTTTTCGAGCAGCATCTTTAAATGTTTTGATAAAGCTTCTACCGTCTATCGGGTTGCCTTTTTTAGTAAGATAGAGAAGTTCGTCGCCGTATGGATAGAGACGTCGTTCATATTCTGCTTGCAGCTCCTGTTTTATACTCGGCAGAAGTGGCAGATCGCGAACACTCGCCCTTGTTTTGAGCGAGCCGATTTTTGGCTCATGCCCCACGAGATAAACCTGCTGTCTAATATGTATAGTGTTTTCGGTAAAATCAATATCTTTCCAGCGCAAGCCAAACGCTTCACCACGTCGCAATCCATAATAAAACATGATAAGGAATAAACCGTAGTATGGATGGTCTGTCATAGAGTAAAATGCCTTAAAAATGCTATAATGCTCTCCAGTATAGGCAACAAGTTTAAGGAGGAAAGATTATGGATTATAAAGAAATA
>ERZ772960.62-NODE-62-length-103837-cov-4.272504_pt1 | contig 103837 bp, 82 predicted proteins | sample MGYA00580678_ERZ772960 | MGnify/ENA primary metagenome ERZ772960 (study PRJEB29015, sample SAMEA2737930) | human oral metagenome | biome: human oral; feature: human-associated habitat; material: dental | place: China | collected 2059 ...
ATCTTTGCCACTTTTGCAACCAGTGGAGCATTGGAATTCACCCTCGTATCTGGCGTTAAATAATCGGAGTCTTCAAACCCTATACGTATCCCTCCTGCTCCTAATTTCAGAGCTTTCTCCAGCAACTTCCAATCTTTCCGATAAGCCTGTGTAAAATTCCAGATGAACTCTCCCTCTTTGAAATTGTCATACATTCCCTGAATCAAGTGGTTCAATCCCGCCTCTGTTGCAGGCATTTCTCCCGGATGGCCGACTACCAAAGACACCAGCATCGGCTTAGGCATACCGTAACAGTCACTTAATCCTCTTAACGTTGCAGCCATCCCCACTTCAAATAACTCCGTGTCCGGAATCTTTCGATTCTTTCGAATCTCCTGCAGGCAGTACCTCACATCCGCTGGCGAATTCTGATATACGGCTTCTCCCAAATTCACTGACCCGATATTGAAACTATTCATATCGACCCATCCAGGACGACAGGGTGCGACTCTCTGTTTAATCGTCAGATCAGAAACGCCTCCTGTCGAAATCTCAATAATAATGTCACAGCGTTTTTTTATTTCCCTGACAGTCGTTTCCAAAACCGATAAATCATCTGTAAGCCTTCCCCGTATGTCTCTCACGTGCAAATGTACGATCGCGGCGCCTTCTAAATAAGAAGCATATACGTCTTCAGCGATCGCCAATGGATTGATATCGTGTTCCTTTGCATAAACCGGCGCAACACAAATCATTATTTTTCTCATGAAATAATCCCCTTGTTTTTCAGCGCCTCTTTCATCGCAATTGCTCCATAATATGGGCTTCCCAGAAAGGGAAGATGATAGCGCTTACTCAAGTCTCCTGCCGCGTATGCCATACTGCCCTGAGCAAGAATAAATACATCTACTGGTTTATCTACCTTATCTACTGCATCTGATAATCTTTTCCGAAAAGCGACCTGGTCTAATCCGAAGGCTCCTTCCACCAATATGTTCACAATCTGCACGCGACGCCCCATTTCCCTTGCCAGATGTTCTACTGTACGCTGCGTCGGATCCATTGTTGTAGGCAGGGTTCCCATGATCCCGATTCGTTCTCCGCGTTTGATCGCCTCTCTGCACATAAGTTCATCAATTCGTACAATCGGTACTCCAAGGTAACTTGCAAGACCAGAGCATGCATCTGCCACTTCACCAACACTGGAACAAGCATTCAGGATAGCGTCACAATCAGCACCGATTGCTTTCAGATACATTTCCACTAATCTTTTTGCGGCTTGTCTGGTAACATATCCTTCTGAATTAATTTCTTTTATGATACTGGGATCCTTCTGCACATATAACTCCACTGCTTCTCCCAGTCTGTTCCTCAGTTCCCTCTCCACATCTTCTTCTAACTCGCTTGTTGTCCCTGTATAAACAATTCCGACCTTCATTTCTACTCCTTATCACCCATCAGCCTTGATGCCACTTCATAAAGCGTTTCTCTATCGCCTACGTTGCCAGGGAAAATTACATAGGGTATCCCCGGGAACTTACTTTCCATATCTGTTTTCCAAACAGGCACCCCGGCTGCTACCTGCCCTAAAACTATTGCCCGCTTTACCCTCAGTGCCTTTGTTCCGATATCTGAAGAGGTAATCCCCCCCTTTGCCAATACAAAAGCTGGTTTGACTTTTAATTCTCCAACACACCTCTGCAGTGCATTTGATATTTCCACGCTTCTCCTCAAGGCTGTCTCCGGGCTGTCCTCTGTCAATTTAAGGAGCTTTCGCCTGGTTGAAATACATACTGTTTTCCCTTGAGAAATAAGTTGTTCCGCCTGTATGATCACACGATCCACTTCGCTCGCTAATTCATCCGGAACCAGCACTAAATCCGAATTAAGTTCAACAAAGACAATCTTGGAATTGCTCTGTAAAACCCTTAATTGTTCTGTTGTCTTCGACGTATGACTTCCAACGACAATGAGCCCTCCTTCTTTTCCGTCCTTTTCTATCATTTCGTCTCTTGTTAGCAGTGGAATCGACTGTACATTTCCCATTGCCTTGATGAAAGATGCCGCGCAGCGTATGACAAAATGCCTTCCCTTTTTCAATGAACGATACAGGGCCACTGCGAACACCTTTACATCATAATCATCTATCGCATTTATAATAAATTTCTTGAAATATCCCGTTCCGCATAGCCGATCCGTGATCGTATCAATCTTAATATTTCTTAATTCTTCTAAAGTGATACTGTCCACTCTTTCCGCCGAATATTCTCCCTGAGATTTTTCTTCGATATACTCCTTCAAATTACTGCTTTGAAAACCGAATGTCTCATCTTTGGCAAATTCTGTTTCCCCTACCGGCACTAATTCATAACCACAGCGAACATAATGCACGTCATCCGCCGTCAGTCGACCGCCTTCTCCGAAAAAAGGGCAGAGTATTTCGCCATCCATCGACAGACCTCTTTTTTCTTCAAACACTTTCCGAAGAATATCTGTTTCCAGAGGATAATGACCTCGCAAGGTGGAGTCTCCCCTGGATATGATGCAGTAATCCCTCTTGTACTCATTCGCTAAAAAATCGATCCTTTGAGCAATCGTCCTATGAACTTCACTGGTTTCCTCAGCGCTCATTGCTCTGGAATTTGTCAAGATAAAAAATACCGTGTTATCTTCTTCAAAGCCTTGTCGAATTGATTCCAAGTCCCAACTTGTATATACATGAATACCATGTACTGTCTGCACTCCGGTCGGATCATCATCTAAGACGATTATTTTCCCCTGATATGACCTGACCTCTTCTTCAAGCAGCCTGTCTACTCCAACTTTCTCCTCCTCTGAATATTTTTTCAAAGTATGCTCTATTTTTTCTGTTTTCTTCATTCCGCCCCTCTTTTTGATAAATTTAAACGTCCTATATTTAAATTCCTCTTAATCTATTTGACAGCAGCTGGCCAGAGATTTTTATCAATCAAAACCAGTCCAGCCGCCGTCAAAAGTAAGTCAAGTTCATCCATCAGAACAGCTGCGTCATCTTTTCCCCCACATAAGGAGTGGATCTCTTTAACTTGCCATTCACATAAAAAGAAATTTCTCTTCCCACAATGCCCCCGGAAATCCGATTGGCGGCGCCTTCAATGGTCAATGCTCTGTCTCCTTCATCCCAGCACATAAGAATCTGATTGTATTCTCCTTTTTCATAGGCATAACTCTCTCCATCATCTTCATACCAGATAAATGAACCATCTTCCCCTGTATACAGATGAATCTCAAGCGGTGTATCTACAAGCTCCGATGCGTACTGAAGCTGATGCTCCATGGGGAGAATGCTTCCCGCTCTGACAAAAAGCGGAATATGGTCCAAACTGACTTCCACGCTTATGTTCTGTCCTCCCTCATAGCGATATCCGGTATAAAAATCGTACCAGGAGCTGCCGGACGGCAGATAACATGGCCATGTCTTCTCTGATCGGATCCTTTTCCCTTCGGGCGCCGCATACATCGCTTCTGTGATCGGGCATACTAAAAGCGAATGGCCAAACATAAATTCCGTATCGCAGGCGGCCGCCTTCCTATCCTTTGGAAACTCTATAAGAAGGCTGTTCATCATATTCTCATCCTGCTGCACCACTGCCCCTGCCAAAGAATAGATATAAGGCATCAGCCGATAGCGAAGCGCTATCGACTTTGCGATTGCCTCATAGGCTGGATCTCCCCGGTCCCCAAATTGCCAGATCTCCCTTGGTGTATCTGTGCCATGGGATCGAAACATCGGAAGAAAGGCTCCCATCTGCAGCCAGCGCACATAGAGCTCGCGGTAGGCCGGATCACGCACGCCCTCCTCGAAGTCTCCGCGCCAAAACCACTTCATGGAGGGATCTGTTTCGCAATCACATCCTCTGTGAGAAAAATTTCTGTAAACAGTGAAAAACCCGCCTATATCAAGCGTCCAATAGGGCATCCCGGAGAGACTCATATTGATTCCCTCCACGATCTGTTTTCTTAAAGTATCCCATGTGGCCGAAATATCCCCCGACCAAAGCACCGTTCCGTACTTTTGACTTCCCGCGATGCCTGATCTTGTCAAGTTTAAAACTCTCTCCCTTGGATGTTCTCTCCTTTGATTTTCATAGATCCCCTGCGCATGGACTCTTGCATACAGATTCGCGCGCTCAGCTCCCAGAAACTTGCAGTGCTCTCTTCCCACAAGAAGAAATCTCTCCCAGGGTTCCCTCATATGCTCCCCATTCCAGTCGGGTCCTGAAAAGGGTTCAGTGGAATCGCACCACCAGGAATCAAAGCCCTGATGCAATACCTTCTCGCATTGTGCCCAATAGATTTCTCTCGCCTCCCGGTCGAAGGCATCGTACGTTGCCAAATCGCCAAGCAGATGACCAGAAATCTCCATTTCCCTGTAGTCCTGCGTATCACAATTCATATTTGGCCAAATAGACACCATGGTATGCACATGCATATCTGCCATCTCCTGTTTCAATTCCAAAAGATTTGGATAGCGCTGTGTGTCTATCTCTGTCTTACATCCCCAAGCATTCCCCTTCCAGGTCTTCCAGTCCTGTACCAGCAGATCCAGACCAACTCCCCGCTCGCGGTACTCTGCCGCGACATCGATCAATTCCTGTTGCCTTTGATAGCGCTCTTTTGACTGAACATATCCAAAAGCGTATTTTGGTAGCATCGTCGCCTTTCCTGTCAGAATGCGAAAACCTTTGAGAATTGATTTCAAGTCTCCGAATACTACATAGTAATCCAGCTGTTCTACCGCATCTAAATATACCCAGGAACCTCTTGCATCGTCTTGAAATGTCATGAGGCATCCTGCGTCAAAGAGGATTCCGTATCCCTTCGTAGAGAGGAAAAAGGGAATCGGGCTTCTCATATTATGCTGGTACAAATACTGATTTGTTCCGCGGTAATTGTAGATCCCCTCCTCCGCCTGACCCAGTCCATGAATTGCCTCCTCCGCCTGAAAATGAAATAAGAGCTTCGCGTGATAGGCTGTGTGATCCTTCACCGGTTTGAGATTTTCTACAAAATTTCGATCTCCATCCACCGTTTTGACCCGACGAATCACCGGCTCTTCGCCTCCTGTCGTATACTTCATAAGGTCAAATGGCGTAAGTTCTTTCCCCGCCTCCTCTAACAGGCATTTCCCGGTGCTCTTTTGAATCCATCGGCATGCGCCGCTGATCGGATCCACTTCTACAGCGATCTTGGAATCAGAGAGCAGAACACGCCCATTTTCCTCCTGCAAATCCAGGCCTTGGTTTTCTCTTAACTGAATCTCTAATGGCGATTCGTCCTTAATGGATGCCTGCCTCGTGCAAACGCAGCGATATATACCTTCTGCCAGCCTGGACACAGATACCATTCCCTCAATTGTTGGCACCCTTCTCATTCCTTCGCCCATATTTCCCCTTTGTTATTAAATATTTTTACGCTGACTCCTTACAAATCCTGATCTTTTCCCCCGCAAACATCTCCACTTTCAGATGCTCTCCAGTCCGCACCTCCTCTTTACCTGTCTGAATATGGTATATTCGAAGAGGACTACCTGGCCAGGGATTCTCCAGCACAAGCGCATGCCCTTTATGACTTGTTACCAGTACTTCCTCTACCTCTCCCTGGACCAGTTCCGCACTCACTTGAAATGCGCCACAGGCCCAGAAATTCTGAAAGGCTGCTTTCGGATGCTGTTTTCTCGGCCAAACCGGAAAAATTCTGACAATCCCCTCCTGGCTCTGCAGCATCATTTCCTGAAGCGTGTTTGGTACCGTACTTAAATTCTCAATGCCATGCGGATTGCGGTTGATAAAACCATTCGGCAGACCTCTGTGAAGGATCCGTTCCCGCAGCTCCTGCCAAATCACCTCCGCATCATAACCAACTCTCACCGCTGCAGGGAAAAACAGGCAGCTTAGATTCATCGCATTCCAGGCCCCTGATTTTCTGTAATGCGCGTCCTCTTCGCCCCGCTCGTTGTCCAGATCATCCGCACCGGTATCATGCTCTCCCCTGTACTCTGCCAAATTGTTTTCAATCAACGCATGCAGGTGGATCGTATTCCTGGCCGTCTCTAAAAGCTTTGACTCAGAGCCAAGTCCGATCGCCCCACCAGGATATATCTGCATGATATTTCCGGGAAAATGGTAGGACCATTTCCCCCCTGTTCCCTCGTTATAAAACACCTTTCTATGCATCCATTTCTCAGGGACCAATTGATGCAACGGGACATCTGCCTCTGCCCAAAGAGTGGGATTATTGGCGATTTCCGCCAGCGTACCTGTCGGGTAGGGCGCCAGATTGCGGGCTATCTCTCTCCATTTTTCTCTTCTCTTTGCGTCCAGGCCAATATCTTCACTGATTTTGGCAATCGCCTCAAAAAACACCTTCAAGTATCCCAGCGTATTCGAAGGATTCCAGGACTCGCCATTCTCCCTGACATCCGCTTCCAGGCGCTCATGCATACTGTCATCACGAATCTGCCAGGATCCATCCTTCCAAACCAGATCATTCTCCCAGAAATCCGCCAGACTTTGCAGGAAGGGATAGATATGCCTGGCATAACTCCTGTCTTCTGTCAATGCGTAACGCATGAGCATATTTGTAGCCCCATGCACACCCTGTGACTTCATGTGGAGCAAGAGGGCCTCACTTACCATTTCCTTTGGCCCCATGCCCAATGGAAGATAGACCCCGTCATGACCAGCAATCCTGTGTCCCATCTCTCTTCCAATATCCATCATCGCAAAATAGGGCGCGTCATGCGGATCCGCCTGTTCAAAATGTCCTGACACAAGAAGCCCCAAATAAGAGGATTGATGATTGTAATTTATCTTATAATTTGCATTCCATGCCGGTCTGTCAAAGGTCGCAATCCCCAAAATATTCGGCGGGTACTTGATGTCCCTGCTGAGACTTCCCATGACATATTGTGAGAGATAATACCGCGACTCCAGAATCGGATCATCCAGCATCAGGCCGGAGATATTCCAGTAATTTTCCCACCAGGCATAGTGTTGCTCCAGCAGCTCATGGATTTCATGCTCAGAGATCCATTCTGCTCTGGACCTTGCCATCTCCATAGGTCTTGACACCTTATCCCAGGACCGCAGGACAAACACATAGTAAACACTTTCCCGCGGGTGCAGGACCAGAGTCTCCCGGCTCTGATCTGTCCCCTGCGGATCTGAATGCCCGATAAATCTTCCTCCAAAACCCGCCTTGACCGGCACATCCACCTGGTCGGCATATTCCCGATACCCAAAGAGGACTCCATCTTCCGACTGCTTAACCTGCACGGGCTGTCCGCTCACAAGCCCCAGTACCGTACCCTTCAGATCGTCACGCGTCCCTGCAAGTACGGAGAGATCCACTCCCTTATCACAACCACATCCCCTTTCATCCGGGAAACGAAATTCCACCCCCAGCTTCAGGTCTGCCTGCATATGCGAAGTGAAAGAAAGAATCAATACATTCTCTGTGGCGGCCACCAGACTTTTGATTTCAAAGCTCTCGTTCGATTCCTTTGTATAGGTAACTGTCGTCTCGGCTCTTGCAAAGCTCTGTTTGGCATGATAAGAGGCGCCTTTCAGCTCCGGTATTGAAAATACCAGGCGTCCTACCGGCCTCGGACCGCCTGTAGATACGGCAGGATCTACTTTTGCTGTCGAGTTATCATGAAAAAATTCCCAGTTCGGATTACTCTCCATCTGCCAAAAATCGTTTGTTGTAACCCAAAATTGAGGATATTCTGCGGGGCCCGCAAAGGCCGCCAGCATGTCCCCGTTTCCCAGCATCGGAGCATCTGTTTTGGTGCCTGAAAACTGCCAGATTCTCCATCTTCCGTTACCGGAAACATCTACATCCCCGTCCGGGACAGCATGCGGCGGTTCCGCAAATTCAGCCCGGAATTTTTTTACGCGCTCATATGGATTCCACATGTCCCCTCTTAACCTTTCACTGCTCCAACGGTTGTCCCTTCCAGTAAATATCTCTGGCCGATGAAATATACCGCCACAACAGGAATCAGTGTCAGCACAATATCTGCGAAAACATAATTCCAGTAGCTTTGGTTTTTCCCGAAAAATTGATAGACAGCCATTGTCATCGGGAACAGCTTGCTCTTACTTGACAGATAAAGCGGTGTCAAAAAATCATTCCAAACGCCCATAAACTGAAGAATAAAGCAGGTGACCAGGGTCGGTTTCATCATCGGCACATCCACCCTGAAGAACATCTGCAAGGGCTTTGCGCCGTCGATCTGTGCCGCCTCATCGATCTCCCTCGGTACGGACTCCACAAAGCTATAAATCGTAAATACGCAGAATGGGATCATCGAACTGATAAAGACAAGAATAATCCCGAGTCTTGTATTCGTCAGATGAAGCCACTGAAATACACGGACAAGCGTCACATAATTCACCGGAAAAAATAAACCGATGACGAAGAAAAAATACAATCCCCTGTTGTTCCTTGTCCGGTTACGACTCAATACAAAGGCCGCCATGGCGCTGATGATAACTCCGACTCCCGTCGCCACCAGGGCGTATAACATACTGTTCACAAAGCCGCGCATCAGGCCGGCTTTTTTGATGACATCGATGTAATTAGAAAACATCCATGTACTCGGAAGCTTCAGATTCATCCTGGCAGCTTCCGCCTTTGTTTTCAGCGAATTTATCAGCACCAGATACAAGGGGAGAAGCACCAGAGCCGAGAGGAAAATACAAAGCAAATGTCCGGCAACTAACTTTATTTTTCTTTTCATTCTTATCACGCATTCACATTTTTACGTCCCATTACCTGTACAATGAGGACGCCAACCGCCGCAGTAACCGCCAGAAGAACCGTGTTCATCGCTGTTGACATACCGTACTGCCCGCTGCCATACAGCTGGAATATATAGGTTGTGATCACTTCTGTCTTGTGACCCGGCCCGCCATTCGTCAGAACATATATAATGTCAAACACCTTAAGCCCATACGTGATCCCAAATACCAGATTAATCATGATCGGACCCCGCATCATAGGTAAGGTGACGTATCGAACCTTATACCAGAATCCCGCGCCATCAATTTCTGCCGCCTCATAATACGACCTGTCAATCGTATTTAGTCCTGCCAGAAAAATGGTCATGATATATCCGATGCCCCGCCATGCGTCCACGCTGAAAATCGATTTCCAGACAACACTTGTGTCAGAGAGCCATTTTTGTTTCAGAAAACCCAGTCCCAGGGCAGATAAGGCATTATTCAACAGCCCGTTATTGTAAGCGAGAACGGATGAAAAAATAATACCGATAATGACAAAGGGCATAATGGACGGCAGATAAAAAACCGTCCGGTAAAATTTTTTCCCTTTTAATCCCGAATGCAGCAAAATCGCGAGGAAAAAGGCCGGTATCATCTTCACAATATTGGATACAAGCGTAAAGCGAATGGTGTTTCCTATTCCCGCCATATAATTTTGATTGGATTGAAACAGGTCAATATAATTTTGCAGCCCCACAAAATGCAGGCCGCTTTTGGCTGTCATGCGCCCCCAGTCTGTAAAGGAATAGAATACGCCCAGGATACTTGGAAACAAGAAGAACACCACGTACAAGAGCAGGGGCAGAAGTACAAACCATTTGGGATAGATCCGATTTTTATTCATAGATGCAACACCTCAAAAGGCACCGCCCAAAGAAGACCTCATAGGCTCTCCTCGGCGATGCCTTCTCACTAAAGCTGATGAAATTGATATGCGCTTTCACAGAAAACTGATGATGTCACTGCCAATCCGGATCCTTGGCTGTTTTCGCCGCTTCTGCGCGATTTTTATCCATGTTTTTCAGGACATCCTCTACCTTGATTGAGTTCTGGCAGTATGCAATCATATCCGCGCCGAATTTCATCCAGCAGTCATTGGTATATTTTGTTCCTGTCTGCAATACGGGAACGCTCTTTTTGTCCGGGCTTACCGTTTTCAGAAAAGCTGTTTCTTCCGGCAGCCAATGCTGATTGATATCGACGTTTACATCAAGATTTGTAAACTGTGGAGACTTGTCCAGAATTTCCTGTAAGCTCTCCGGCGTACAGATAAACTGGAAAAAGGCCTTTACCAATTCCTCATGGGAGGTCTTCTTGTTTCCGAACATGGTCGGCCCTGCCGGATTGGTCGGGTACCAGGTATTGTCTCCCAGCGGAATACAGAACATTCCGAACTCATCCTTCGTTCCGGTTTCCTCTTTGATCTGACGGATAAATCCGGCATTTGACATGGCCATCGCCGTCTTTCGATCGCCAAACTCATTGCTCAGATTCGTTGAATCGGTTCCGATCCAGTCCTCTCCAAAATATCCCTGATCAGATAACTCCTTAAACTGCTGAAGAACCTCCTGCATTTTCTTGTTATCCGCAAACTTGCTTTTATTGTGGTTCAACTCATCGTATAAGTTGGGATTACTTTCTGTATAAACGCCGCCGATCTGGAAAAATGCCAGTGGATGTTGCCAGCCATCTGCACCGGGCATAAACCAGGGGATGCTCACTCCGGAATCCTTAATGATTTTTAGATCCTTTTTCAACTCATCATAGCTGGTTGGAACCTGCTTGATTCCCAGTTCATCAAACATGGTTTTGTTGTATACCAGGACGTATTCCGGTGAATTGTGCCAGATTTGTTGTCCGTACAGTTTTCCGTCGCTCATGCAGGAGGCCTGACGGGATTTTGGTATTACGTCCTGCCAGTCAGCTCCGGTAAAATCAATACAATACTCTGCCGGGTTGCCGATGTTAGACTCAATTGCCCCGGATGGATTCGACTGGATCCAAAAGATATCCGGACAAGTTCCATTGGCAAGGTCTGACTGTAATATATCTGAATATTGATCTGCCGGGATCGTCTGCAAATCGACGGTTACTCCATAGGTATTTTCAAATCTCTCGATCGTGGCATCATAGCGATTATCCATCCATCCCGCGGACACCAGAATACTGAGTTCCTGCCCTTTAAACTGGCCCTTGTTTTCGACCGCCTTAACTACCACTCCTCCATTCGATGATGTCTCAGTGACCGATTTCTTCTCATCCCCGGTATCCGCAGTTTTCTTGCTTCCAGAGTTCCCACAAGCCGCCAACGCAGACATCATCATGATCCCGCACAGCAATAAAGAGACTGTTTTTTTCCTCATGTTTTCCTCCCTTATACTTATCCCCTGTTATATCCCTTGCGCCAGGGACATCTGTTGTATCCCTATATTACCGATCAATCCTCTGTAATCCCATGGACTTTTCTCATCTGTCCTTGGACTTTTTGCGCGTTTTTCTCAAAACATATAGTATGATATGCCTATTATCTGCTTTAATTTAATTATCAGCTGCTTCACCGTGGTATTTTAACGATATCCATACTGTATTTTGAAGATAGTTATAGACATTCTGATGAAAAGGTTCCACTATGTATCATCTACCTGCACACCAATTGAAAAAGGGACCCCAGAAGCTGCAGAAAAAGCTCTTCTCGTACTTTCTCTTTGTCCCCACAATTGTCCTTGTCGTATTTACTGTCTTCTTCTATCTGTACACTTCAGGGATTCTGATCAGCCGTGAACAGAGCACACTAAAAACTCTTGTCGACACAACACAAAGTCAGGTCGACGCCAGACTCAAAGACCTTAATTCTGTCTCTTCCAATATCAATTACTACAACAGGAAGACCGCCTTTCTCCCCGAGCAGTTGACTGAGGATCTGAATACGCCCTCCGGCAAGAATATTGTCAACCAATTACAGACCTTAAATGGCCTGGACGTCAAGGCGGATCAGATTAACCTCTACGACAAATCCGGAAATTGCATCGAGGTCGGCATGATCACCAAAAACATCGCCTGCGACCCGCAGATGCTTCCGCCGGGTCCCGTAGGCGATTCTTCCTATAAATCCTGGTCCATCAGTTACCCCTATCAGACACAAAAATACTCTTCGGGAACAAAGTATGGAGAATGGTATGTTTCTTTAAGCCGCCCTCTTTTAGATGCCCACAGCCAACCGAGCGGAACAATTGAAACGGTAAAGCGGTGTAAAATACTCTTTCAAAGTATTATTCGCTATGAACGAATCACGGAAGACCCCGCACAAGTCATGATCTTTGCTGAAGACGGCACATTAATTTATCCATATGAGGAGAAGAATGCTTCTTCTTCCAGGTGCGGTGACTATTATCAATGGCTGAAAGGGCTCCAGACCGGTAACGGGAAGGCACTCGACCCGATATCTCAATCTCCTATACGATATGTGACCACCAGCTCTTCTTTCAGCGGCTGGACCTACCTCACAATGCAAAAAGACAGCGTAATCCTACGCCCGGTATATCAGATGATTGCAATCCTCTGCTTGATCATCATCCTCCTGTTTCTGGCGTCAATCCTGCTCTCTTATCTGTTAAGCCGTTCTCTGGTTCGGCCTGTAAAGCATCTTAAGCATGTAATCCAGCGAATGCAGCTGGCTAATTTGGATGAGGAGAATATCACTGACTACACTGTTCCTTATAAAGAACTTGATGAGCTCTACCGGCAATTTCAGGAAATGCGAGATTCTCTCCGTGATTCTCTTGAAAAACTGGATATGACGCAAAAACTGGAATTGCAATCCCGCGTGATAGCATTACAGTCACAGATGAATCCGCATTTCTACTATAACACCCTCTCCTGCATCAATATTCTGGCAGAAAACGGGAAAAGCGAAGAAGTCGCCACCATGTGCCAAAAGCTTTCTGCTATCATGCGCTATATCACAAGCACAACCAATACCATGGTGACTCTTCGGGAAGAAATGGATTATGTGCAGGAGTATCTCTACTGCATTGGGATCCGCTATCAGGATAGTCTGACCTATACCCTTAATCTGGAAGAAGAGCTTGCGAACTACCGAATCCCTAAGCTGATCATTCAACCGCTGGTAGAAAACGCGATCAAGTATGGAACAGATTGCCTTCCTCCCTGGCAGGTTCATGTGACAAGCTACCATGATGCGGAAAAATGGTATATCGAAGTGACGGACAGCGGCAAGGGATTTCCCCTGACCACACTCGATCATTTAAAGGCGAAGCTGGCAGACGTATCCACTCATATGGACCGCCAGCTGACAGACCTGAAAATAGGCGGCCTCGGCTTAATCAACGTTTACATCCGATGGCGAATCATGTGCGAAGACAGTATCCTGTTTGATTTCGGGAATACAGATGACGGACATGCCTTTGTACGAATCGGCCGTTTCATTTTCAAGGAAAAAAATAACGCACCAGTATCAGAATCTGAAGCCCCAAAAGAATCAAGTGAGGATACCGTATGAAATACAGTGTGATCGTCGCGGAAGACGAAATTCTTCTTCAAGAGGATATCATTAAAAAGATCAATGAATCCCGGAGTGATTTTGAGGTGATCGGCGCCGCTCAAACAGGCCCTCAGGCTCTTGATCTGATTGAAGAAAAGAATCCCTTCCTGCTTTTTACAGATATCCGCATGCCCATCATGGATGGACTGGAGCTCATTGAACGCGCCAGAGAAACACACCCTCACTTAGATGTCATCATCCTGAGCGGCTATCCTGATTTCTCCTACGCCCAGGCTGCCATTCATCTTCAGGTTCGGGAATATTTGCTCAAGCCCCTGAGCAAAGACAGACTCCTGGAATCGCTTCGAGCTCTTCAGCAGGATTACACTCTGCAGCGCCAAAAGCTGAACAAAACCCTCTCTTCAGATTTTGTTACGGGCTCTGCAAGAGAGATTGCTGATCTGCTGAAAAAATATCTGTCCCAACATTACAGGCAGCCCATCAACCTGAATTTGGTCGCCCAGCATCTGAATTACAACCCCAATCATCTCACGAAGATATACCAGCAATACTATAATACCTCTCCCAGCAAGTATTTGATCCAGCTCCGAATGCAGCAGGCCAGACGAATCATGGACAGTGACCCGGATATTCCCATTCGTGCCGTGGGTGAGGCCGTCGGTTATCCGGACCCCGGATATTTCTCCCGGATTTTCAAAAAATACACCGGTTCCAGCCCCCAGAAATACCGGGAGACTTCTTCAAGATTTCGGTAATAGATAAAAAGAAGAGTCTATCAGGAAGAAAAGAAACTCTTTTTAATCTCATCATGCTATCTTGAAACAGAAGGCATAAGCGGACGAATGGGCACACCTTGTGGCTTGTCGTCAGTTTGCTGCAAAACTCTACGATACAATAGGGGGTAATCATGAAGACAAAAGCAATGGAAACAAAGTTGGTTGTACGTCCTCTGGTCGGATGTCTGACACACACGCATTTCTGGGAAGGACCCTGTCGTGCCGGACATAAGGAAGACATGACTCCGGAGGCAGAAAACGCAGCAGCAGACGCAGCGTTTAAGGATGCCTGCCAAACCCTGCAGCAGGTATCTGACGAGGTCGATCTCCTGCCTCCTCTCGATGTCAGATACACAGAGAGCTTTGTCGTGGGACAGGATGTCTGGCGCAAAGTGGAAGAGGATCTGGACAAGGTAGATTTTTTTCTCTGTATGAACTGGCGAATTCCAAAACTGGAACGCTATGGCAAGCCAATCATCATCCTGCAGAATGGCAATGAGGGCATTGATTTTGCCGCATATTGCAGAAACATTGGTTTAGAAGCCTATGTTTGCATGGACATGAAGGATTTGGATGAAATCACACATCTGCTCTGGGTGCGAAAGGCCGTTCAAAATTCTCGCGTACTGGTACTCACCGCCGGCTCTCTTCCAACATTTGGAATCCAAAGCCTGATTCGCGATCCAGAGGTGATTCGCCAAAGATATGGCATGGAAATCATTAAAGTCCCCTTTCAATCTGTCTTTCAATACATGGATCAGATCTCCGATGAAGACGCGAAGCCAATTGCAGATAAAATGATTTCCAATTCTACTGACACCAAGGTAAATACAGGGTGGTTTATCAATGATATCAAGTATTATTTAGCCGTCCGAAAAATGCTTGATATCTATGACTGCAATGTATTCTCTACAGCATGCCATGAACTGTGCACCTCAGAAATCCCGCAAAATCGAAAATTCACCCCTTGTACATGCCATTCACTGAACAAGGATGACGGCATCCCAAGCTTCTGTGAGGAGGACCTCAATGCTTTAATCGCCATGGTCATCATGCAATATGCTTCCAACAAACCTTGTTTCATGGGAAATCCTAACATGGAAACGGATGAGATGATCCGCTTACACCATGCTGTTCCTGCCCTTCAAATGAACGGTTATGGCACAAAGCCGCTGTCTTACAAGCTCTGGGCCTTCACCGGACAGGGATTTGGAGGTAAGCTGCAGGTGGATTTCACAGAGAATCAATCCGAATATGTGACTCTCGGACGCTTCAATCCTGCCGGAGATACAATGAGCCTCGCAAGAGGTAAGGTTCTGAAGACAGAATTCGATGACGTATACTGCAGTCCCTACTACTATATCCAAATGGATGACGCGAGAAAATTTATGCATAATCTGGCCAACTTCGGTCACCATCAGATACTCGTATTCGGTGATTACCTGACGATGATCCACAAGCTTTCCCAGGTAATGAACTTCCAGATTATGGAACCAAAAGACTGTAAAATATGATCTACTTAAATAATGCAGCCAGCTCCTACCCAAAACCAGCCTGCGTAATCGATGCCTGCCGGCAGTCCCTTGAGGGGCTGCCATCAGGTCAATTTCGAAGCAGCATACAGGACACAAAGGGAAAACTCTCCTCCGAGCAGGCCAGGCACAATATGGCCTGTCTTCTTGGCGTTTCGGATCCATCGCGAATCTTTTTCAGCTCCGGTGCAACCGAATCCTTGAATCTTCTGATCAATGGCTTCGGGATTCACTCGGGAAATATCCTGACGACTTCCACAGAACACAACAGTGTTCTTCGTCCGCTCTTTAATTCGCCCCTGATTAAAGGTAAGCCTGAAATTATCTCCTGTGACAACGACGGCATCATCGACCCCGAAAAGGTCGAGAACGCGATTACAGAAAAGACGAAGCTTCTCATTGTCAACCACTGTTCCAATGTAACAGGAGCCGTTCAGGACATTGCTTCCCTGGGAGAAATCGCAAAAAAATATCATCTCATTTTTCTCCTGGATGCCTCTCAAAGTGCCGGTGCTATCCCTGTAAAAACGGATCAATGGCATATAGACGCCGTTGCTTTCACCGGTCATAAGAGTCTTCTCGGCCTGCAGGGAACCGGCGGCTTTTTCCTTCGGGATCGCCTTCCCTTCCGGGCAATAAAATATGGTGGAACCGGAAGAAAAAGCGATCAGCTGATTTACCCGGATGGTGATCTGGAGTTGGAAGCAGGCACTCAAAATGAACCCGGCATTGCGGCTCTTGCCGCTTCCACTGGCTGGATCATAGACCAGAATATCAATGTTATTCAGAAAAAAGAAAGTGCCTTGATCCGGCGTTTAGAACTCCAACTGTCTGATATCCCTGGCGTGCATATTTACGGCCATCCCAAAGTTCGCGGTCCGCTTCTCAGCTTTGGGCTCTCCGGTTTTTCTCCTTCGGACACATCCTACATTCTGCAGAATTCCTTCGGAATCGTCACCAGAGCCGGACTTCAGTGCGCACCGCTGATCCATAAGGATATCGGAAGCGAAAAATACGGAACTGTTCGGGCAAGCGTCTCCGTGTTCAATAAGGCAGCCGATATTGACGCACTCACCGGTGCCATTCGAGAGATTCTAAAACAATGAGTATGCCACTTAAAAAAACAAAAATAATAAAACTGATTCCATCCCGGGAACGCTGTTCCGAATCCGGTTGGTATGCCTGGGATATTATTCTCTCAGATCCCATGGATGCAGACTTTATACAATCCTTGCGGGGATTTGGCGGATCTTTTTTATTCCTGACACAATTAAAGAAACCCTTTTTTAAAATCGAGTCTGATTACTATATGATTAAAGGAGTAGAAACAGATCCCTTCTTCCGCATGGCAGTACATGATGCCCATAGGGAGGAACTGAAACGGATGGAGCGATACCTGCAATGATGAATATCATCGAAGACCAAACCAATTTAAAACCGGATTTCCCCGTATCGATTCGAAAGCAGCTTCTGTACAAAAAGGATAACTGCGAGGGACTCTATCACTGGCACCCCTTTTGTGAAATCAGCACCTTGCTTTCCGGCAAAGGGCGATACTATGTCAATGGCAAAGAATACACTCTGGAAAAAGGGGATCTGATTATTTTCAACAATATAGAGCCACACGGCTGGGAAGTGACGAGCAATACAATGGAGTTGATGGTTATGATCTTCTCTCCGGCATTTATCGCCTCGTCTTTGGATTTTTTTGATGGCAAATATATGCAGCCCTTCCACTCCCGCGGCACAAACTTTCAGAATAAGGTATCCGGTACAGATCCGAATGTCCCGAATATCGCTGCGCTGATGCAAGAGGTCTGGAAGGAATCCATCCGCCAGGATACCGGCTTTCAGCTTATGATCAAGGCAAAAATATTAGAAATCCTTGCTCTTCTCATCCGTCATTACCAGCGCGATTCTCAAAAGGATACTCCCTCTCTCTCTCCCCGAACCAGGAAATATATGAAGCGGCTGGAAGACGCTTTTTACTATATCAATGCGCACTATACAGAGGATTTAACACTTGAAGACGTGGCAAACCAGGTCTATCTGAGTCCCAACTATTTCAGTACAAGCTTTAAGCAGACAACCGGGATCGGGTTCCGGGAATATCTTATCCGTCTTCGTCTCAAACATGCGCAGGAGCTCAAATCAAATAGCGATCTGACCACAAAAGAGCTTGCTGAATCCTGCGGTTTTCATACCATTTCAAGCTATTATAAGATGCTGCGAAAATATTCGGATTGCATTTGATATTCCGGCACAGCCCTGTGAAAATCTGCCAGACGGGATTCCATAACTTGTTGAAATCCCAGGCGGTCAATAAAGGGATTTTCTCCATCCTTCTCCTTCAGCTTTGCCGCCTTCCCCAACATGTCTCCATGTCCCCCATGCATTGTGGCCCTATACTTCTTTCAATACAAGTGTATATCTTCCCGGCCCAAACATCTTATCTTTCCCATCTGCCAGCCTCACGGTAGCGCTCGTATCAAAGGGTACTTCGAAACAATACTCATATCCTTTCTCTGTTCTCTTCCACTCAGAATGAATCTTCCCCATCGCTGAGTCATAATCGACACAGCAGAATCCAAGGGTTCTGTTGAATCTGGGACTGAGATAAAAGTGGGAAAAACCCGGATTCTGTGGATCCGTTTGTATTCCTCCCATATAGCGATAGATCCACTCGACAATTGCCCCATATGCATAATGGTTTAGACTATTCATTCCCGTATCGCTGATTGTTCCATCGGGTAATACGGAATTCCAGCGCTCCCAGATTGTCGTTGCCCCCATATTGACCTCATAGAGCCAGCTGGGATAGTCTTCGTTGAGAAGAAGCTGGTAAGCCAAGTCGTCCAATCCACTTTCAGATAACGTTTTGCACAGATATGCCGTCCCGACAAATCCAGTTGTCAGATGCACATCCTCATCTATGATCTTTCTCTCCAAGTCCTCTATTGCGCGTTGCCGATGCTCTTCTGGTACTAAATCAAAGTGGAGGGCCAGAACTAATGCCGTTTGCGTATCACAGGCACATCTTCCTGTCCTTGTAAAAAACTCGGCTTGTATCGCCTTTTTTATTTCCTCCGCTCTTGACTGATACTGATGCGCATCCTCCTCATAACCCAATACGCCGGCAGCTTTCGCTGTAAGGGAAGTTGAATAAAAGTAGTAAGCGGAAGATATATATGTCGTATCTGTCCCTCCAAAACTAGAGCCTTGATGATAGTTATCCAAAGCCAGCCAATCTCCAAAGCTAAATTCCGAATTGAGTAGATGTGATCCGCCACATTTTTCCTCGTCAATATGATGCAACCACTCAATCCAACCGACCATATTCGGATACTGCTCCCTCAGTAATCCCTGATCGCCATAGAATTCGTACAGGGTCCATGGTATCACAGCAGCCGCATCTCCCCACGCTGTGGACCCAGCTGTTGTCCCTTGGGCAGCTTCTTTTCCTTCAGAGGCTAAGAGTCGATTGATCTGTCCCAGAACATCCGGAACGACAAAAGGGACTTCCCCTTCATGCCACGATTCCCTCTGCTCATAGAGCATATCCCTCATATATTTGCGATAAAAGGCAGCTGCATAGCTATTAAAACAGGCTGTCCCACAAAAGACCTGCGCGTCACCGGTCCAACCCATTCGCTCATCACGTTGGGGGCAGTCAGTCGGCACATCAAGGAAATTCCCCATCTGTCCCCATTTCGCGTTTTGAATCAACCGATTGATCTTAATATGATCCGTTTTGATTTCCCCGAGGTCTTCCATGCTGGAGGTGAGTACATAGGCCGCAAAATCTTCTAATCGAACCTCGCTTACACCGGATACCTTTAAATAGCGAAATCCATAGAACGTAAAATGTGTACGATAGATTTTCTCTCTTCCATCCGCGATATAACGCAGTTCCTCCCTGGCCGTTCTCAAATTTTCATTATAGAAGTTTCCCTCTTGCAGAATCTCTCCGCACTGAAGAAATATCTCCTGCCCTTTCTTTTCTCTGCAGTGAAATTCCAGAAGTCCAACCAACTCCTGCCCAAAATCCAAGACCGTCTCTCCAGCAGGGGTATCAATGATTTCCACCGGTTCTATTCTGCGCTTGATACGAAGATAAGGACTCAATCTTGGGCGAACCAAATCTGTAAATCCCTGATAAGCCCGTACTTTTTTCAAAGTCCCCTCTTCTCCTCCTTCTAAATAAGTGATTTGCCCAATTTCTTTTCTGCTGTCATAAATTTCACCATTATAAATACTGTTCTTAACAAATGGGGATTCGCAGCAAGTCATGTTTTCATCAGAACTGATCCGATACTTTCTATCCTCTGTTTGGATCAGGAGATCAAAGCAGAGCATCTGTTTGTCACCATTCAGATGCTTCAGAAGATCAACAAATCCAAATCGCCCCATGTACCATCCGTTCCCCAGGAACACACTAAGAACATTCTCCCCCTGCCGCAAATAATTCGTCACATCAAAGGTAATCATCTGAATCCAGTGATTATAGTCATTGTAAAGCGGCAACAGATACTCATCGCCTACTTTCTGGCCATTCAGGCAGGCCTCAAAAAGTCCCAATCCGGTAATATAAAGTCTTGCCGATACCGGCTTCCCGGAAAAATTAAACTTCTTTATAAAGCATGCATTCTGAAAATCCTCTGATCCGACCCAGATACCCCGCAGGGATTCTTCAGCTGTCTCAAACCAGGAAATCCCGCTCCCCATATCTCCCGTATCATCCCACTCCGTCACCTTCCACCAGTAACGTGTCGCCCAGTCCGGCTGAAAATCCGGGCAATATCCTAAGGGCGAGATATTCTCCTGCTTTCCGCTGTCAAACAGGATTTCTTTCATTTTCTGATCTTTCGCGATCTGAATACGACAGGCAACGCGCCTGATTCCTCTTGCCCCCCTGGCTACCCAGGTGAATGTCGGATGTTCTAATTCAAAACCGATTGGTTCTGCGATATGGTTTGTCATCATTCGATCAATCTTCATGCATCTCCTCCTAACCTTTGACAGCACCCGCAGTCAGTCCTTCCATATATAATCGGGAAGTAAACATAAAGAGAATAAAGATTGGCAAGGTCGCAATTACATAGCCCGCAAACATAGCTCCAATATTGACTGTCCCCTGCGCGCTTGTGAAAATTCGAACCGCGACAGTAATCATCTGCTTTCGATTGGATTCAATCACCATCATTGGCCAGATGAAATCGTTATAGTAGGACACAAGCTGCATAATCGCAACGGTGGACAATATCGGTTTCGCAAGCGGCAAGGCGATATATATCAGACAGCGAATCGGACCACATCCCTCCATCTTAGCTGCCTCGAACAGATCCCTGGGGATTTGTTCCATTGCATTTCGGCAGAGTACGATTCCCAAGACCTGTCCCCCGGAAATCCAGGGCAGTATCAGAGCTCCCCAGGTATTGAAAAGGTGATACTTCTGAATCAACATATAGTTTGGCGTCAGGTAAAGTGATCCCGGAATCATCATCAATGCCAAAAACAGGAAGAAGAGAACGCCCTTCCCGGGAAAATCCATTGTTGCAAATACGTAGCCTCCCACTGCTGCCAATGCCAGCGTAAAGAAGACCGCTATGGCAACTACGGTCAATGTACCTCCCATATTCGTCGCCAGGACGTCAAAAGCATTTTGATAATTCTCCCATTGCAATGTTTTTGGCAGGGCAAAGAAATCATTGTAGATCTCCACATTTGATTTAAATGATGTCATCAACATCACAATAATCGGTACAAAGGCCAGAAATGTAATTAGACACATTACCAGTTCAAGAATAATCTGAAACCGTCTCTCCTTAACCTTTCTGCTCCGATACTGTCTCACAGCTATTGCTTTCATATGTTCTCTCCTCCCTTTATAACGATCCGATGATTACTTTTGTCTCTCCCTTGTAAAATAGAGATTGATCAGAGTAATTGTTAAAGTCATAAGGAAAAGAACTACACCGAGTGCACATGCATAACCATATCTCCCAAACTGGGCTACATTGAAATAGAGTTCCAGGGCAGGCACATAGGTCGATGTTCCGGGTCCTCCCTGCGTCAGGACATATATTTCGTTGAAATTCTGCATGGTGCCAATCAATGTCAAAATCAACATGATGCGAAATTGCGGCTTTAAAAGCGGCAATTGAATCCTGCAAAAGATATTCCAGCGATTTGCCCCATCAACCAGCGCCGATTCCTCTACATCATGTCCTATCGCAAGTAAGCCTCCATAGTAAACCAAAAATGCCATTGCGTTGACGAACGGGAAACCCATAAATACAATTGCCCAAATCGCAGTTCCCGCATCCCCCAACCAGACTCTCGCAAGATTGCCCAAACCGATCGTTCTCAGAAATTCATTGATCAATCCAATATTAGGATCATATATTTTGAGCCAGATCATAGCGTTAATCACACTTGGGACAACAATTGGCAGAACAAAAAGGAAACGATGGACATATTTCCTCTTTGTCCCGGAGGCTGAATAGCAGAGCCATGCACAGAGAAGGGGAACTGTCAAAATCTTAATTGCTCCTGTCAAAACAAGAATCAGTAAATTTCTAACTCCAATTAAAAAATATCCCTCTGTGATCATTCTCCGAAAATTGTCAAATCCCACGAACTGAATTTGAGCCAGTGTGCTATTCTGGCTGGACCAGTTTGTAAATGATCGAATAAAGGCCGTAAAAATCCCCTGATAATTAAAAATCCATATCAAAATCAATCCTGGAAGGAGAAGAAAATATGCCATTCTGGCCTTCCAAATATCCCTGCAGCATTTTTTAAGAAACTTTCCACTCTGCGGGAACATAGTAAGCATGAGAATCGCCATAAAAAGCAGGCTGACAGCCAACATGATTCTGGCAAATATGAAAAGTGATTTTTTCAGTTCCAGTGCAGTTAAATTTTTAAGTTCAACCTCTCTTATGTGATCTTCATCTCCTGTAAAAATCACTTTATCTCCATCTGTCGCAAAAGATCTCACTGCGCCTTCTACCTTCAATTCCGCTATTTGCCTGCCACTCTGATCCTGGGCAAAGATATATCCCTCTTCTGTACCTACGACAATTCCCTCGTTCTTCTCATCACATCCCACACTGGATATCACGGCATGAATATCGTTTTCAATCCTACCAGACCTCAATATATTCAAATCCTGGTCAAACAAATAGTAAGAACCATCCTTACAAACTGCGATTCCCCCTTTGCTTGTATGATTCATTTGCAGCACCGAGTAATTCGTCTTATATTTTCCTAACTCTTGTCCTGATAAGTTAAAACGAATCAGCTCGCCACGATTATTTCCGATTGCAAAACTTTGATCGCCGGTAAAAAGGATACCTGCCACCTTTACCTTTAAGCTCAACGAGAGAAGTTCGCTCCCATCGAGATCAAAAATCATCGCACTGGCGCTGCTGGTTCCTGTCAAAGTCGCAACGGCAATTCGATCCCCCGCAGTGTTAAAATCCACGGCCACAACTCTGCGCGTCGTATCTATTTCCCGCAATTTCTCCCCTGACTTCAGATCATACAAATAGACCCGATAGTCCTGATTTCCTGCACAGACGATTCCCCTCTTATGGTTAATAACAATATTGCTGTAAGCCCCCTTAGCGCTTGCTCTCCAGATTTCCCGCCCTTCTTGATAGGCAATCAATTCATTTGTAGAGTTTGTTCCAACGACTATAATTTTGCTCTCAGAATCATATGCCAAACAACTGTTGATCGCCCCTGTTGATAACTTCGTATCTGAAATTCCCTGCATTTTCCCACGAAGACAGATCAACAAGACAATTGAAGTCAGCACGAGAACACTGCATATTAGCAAAAGTATTTTTCTCATCCTTCCCTTGAAAAACATGTCTTAAATCCCCCTCGCCATCGTCAAGAACACGTATGTATCACATAGGGCCATAAAGTATAGGAGGGTGCTCTTGTAGCACCTGCATGCGTCTACATAAGCCCCTCCTATCAAAATACCCCACATCCTGTTTACCGTAGCTTATTCCTACTTTGCTTTTGCCCTGGCACTTGAAGGCTCATTCTGTGGATTCGCAAGATCACTCTCACCAACACCCTTCTCCTCCATTGCGCTGGTCAAGTGAGCCTCGATATTCTTCTGGTGACTCTTTGCCCAGTCGTCGACACTGATCTTACCTGTCAGATAGTCGTATGAATACTGATAAAAATCGCGGAAAGTCTCTGCGCTCTCACCGATTCCCCTTGCAAGCAAATTATTGAAATCTTTCTGACAGTTTCCTATAAACTTGCACTGCTCAAATGCATGCTTCACTTCATCCGGGTAGGTCACACCATATACCAGGCTGGGACCATTGATGGTTCCTCCCGCCTCAAGCAAGGCGTTTGTGGCAACAGTCTTCCCCTCCTTTGAGCTGTAGTACATCAGAAAATCAATAACCAAATCGTTATGCGCCTGATCCTTTGAAATACATCCAAGAAAACCATTGGATACTTCAATCGTTCTGGCCGGCGCCTCAAACCCATTTCCCTGCATAGATGGCATATTGAATGTTCCCAGCGTGAATTTCTTCACATTTTGAATCGCTTCACCATTGGTATTCTTAATTTCTGTTCCGGACTCCAATGCCTTCATATCTTTCATGAAAGTGACGATTCCCCAGCCACCGTCAACCGTCATTGCCGCCTTTCCTTGATAAAAAAGTGTTTTTGCCCCATTTGTATCCGTTCCAAAGAAAGAGTCCTCACCCGCAAACTTAGGGAAAACTTTGGAAAAATTAGTCCAAACCGCTTTCATTGCGTCGGTATCACCTCGGTAAATGCCATTTTTGACATTAGCAAAGGCTCTTACCGGATTCTGGCTCACCTTTCCGGGATCATCATTCCACGGGTCGTTCAAATCCAATTTCCATTTGCCATCCACATCGACATTAAAATCAAAATCCCCCTTTTGGGCGCGATTTTTCTCCACCATAGATCTTGTTGTCTGATCCGCATAGATCTGAGACAGCCATCCCATCTGGCCCGAATAAAAGCTGTCATAATTTCCCGCAACCGCGATCGGCTGATATCCGGCTGCAGATATCTTATTGCAAACATCAATAAACTCATCCCAGGTCTTCGGCGGCTGAACTCCCACTTTGTCAAAAATATCCTGATTGTACAACCAGAGGACCTGGACAGACTCCAGACTTAACGCGTCAAAAGATCCGTTCGCGCCATCGATCCGCTGTTGACTGACATCAAACTGTTGGCCCCAGGTCCCATCAGAATACGGACTGTCATTGTCAATATAATCCTTATAGTTAATCGACTTCCCGTTTTTCGTGTTACCCGCAAGGTTAATGTTTACAATATCAGCTTTCGGGTTCTCTGTCTTGAATGTTGTCTGTACCCACTGGTCATAACCTTCCTGAGCCTTCAGATCAATATCGATCTTTACATCTGAATGCTTCTGTTCATATGCTTTGGCGACGGCTTCCCAGCTTTCCTGTACGCCGACACCTGTCTGAACACTCACTGTAATTGTTTTGTTCGTTGCTTCCCCCTTGTTCTTGGAATCTGTTGATGCGGAATTTGTCTTCCCACATGCGGATAGCAAAGACACCACCATCAGACCAGACATTGCCAGCGCAATTCCTCGTTTTTTCATGTCTTACCCTCCTCATAAAAACATATTGCTGCCCATATTAAATATGACTGTAATCTCCTTGGCAGTCACATTAATATCAATGTTTGCACACCCCAATACTTTCTCTCTCGACAAAAACTCCCCGTATCGTCTTTTCTGTCACCTGGCTTCCCTCAATCTCAGCCAGCAACATACGCATCAACTCCTCCCCAATGCTCCTTGGCGCAACATCGATACTGGACAATGGGATTTGAAGATCTTCATCACGATCATCATTGTCACAGCCCCACAGGGAAATATCTTCCGGAATCCGAAGCTTATGCTCTCGAAGACAGCGCATTGCTCCAATGGCCATCAGATCATTCATCGCGAAAACCGCTGTAAACTCTCTACCTCTCTTCAATAATTGATCCATCGCCTGATATCCCTTAGTCACTGTCGTTTCGCTGTCTTTATCTCCCCAAATAAAAAGTTCCTGATCCACCTCCATTCCCTCATTTTCAAGAGCTTCTCTCAGATTACAGATTCTCGGATCATCCGTCCCCTGCTCTAATCCACAAATCGCGGCGACCCTTCTATGACCATAGCGCTTTATGGTTTTTACCGCTTCAAACATTGCATGCCTGTAGTCAATCAATAATTTGTTCGAATAATCCTGAGGCCCAATACATGGAATCAAAGAACCGATTCTCTCATAGATCCCTTTCCACTTCTGTGTTGTAACAACGAGACCATCAATCTGTCTGGATACCAACTGGTCCAAATTCTCTGAATTTAAGTGATCCTGAAGCATTAACGCTACGATATATCCCTTTTTTGCTGCAAGTTTTTGTGCGCCCTCCAGCAATTTGATATAGTAAGGATTGTTGAGATTATCGACCAAAATAGCGACATGCATAGATCGTTTCGTAATTAAACTTCTTGCAATCAGATTCGGCCGATACCGCAATTCCCTTGCAGCCTCCTTCACACGCGCCTCTACCTCCTCAGATACCGTCTTTGTATGATTCAAAACATAGGATACTGTGGCTACGGATACACCTGCCTTTTGAGCCACATCCTTCCTTGTCACACGATCTTTATGATCCATCAAATAAACCTTCCCTTAACAGACTCCCTCACGAGTTTTCTATATATTCTCAAGGTTACTCGTGTAACCTCTGATTTATATATATGCTATCCTCTCGTTTATTTCAATAGTATGACCACTTTTTCGTCTATATGTGAGATTTTTCTGTTATATTTTTGTTGATTTCGCTTAAAACAGGCACCCTTCGCAAACGATATGACTCTTCAAAATCGCCCTAATAGCAATCTCCAACAGAGAATCTATCATTTTTACTTGAATCCCCGATCATGGGACGGAAGAACCCCCATATAAGCCTTATATGCTCTCGTAAAAGCACGGTAATCACTATACCCTACCTTCTCCGCAATCTCGCTAATACTTTTGTCACTCATGCGAAGCATTGTTCTTGCTTTTTCAAACCGTATCTTTGCCAGGTAGGCGGAGTAATTCTTTCCGGTTTTATGCTTAATGAGCTGACTTATGTATGATTCGTTCAAATGAAATTGCCTGGACAGAACCTCCAGGCTGATATCATCCATATAATGTTCATGAATCCACCGGAGCATGTTCTGTACGGTTCCCTGATCTTCCTCCTCTGAATGAAAGAACTCACCTGCTCTCTCCTGATCAATCCGCTCAATGGTCTTCTGAATCACCTTTCCAAAGACTTCATAGTCAACCGGCTTCAGAATATAGTCGTCCAAAGACATTCGCAAAGCACTTTGACAGTAGGTAAAATCGTCATAGCCTGAGACAATAATGCCATGCACAGACGGATTCTTCTCTTTCATCCGTTGAAAAGCCTCCAGACCCGAACAGATTGGGAGATTGATATCAATGACTACAATGTCCGGGCCTATATCGTCAGCCATAATCACTGCTTCATCACCGTCCATTGCTATCCCTGAAATCTCACAATGATACTTCTCCCAATCAAAAAGTTTTCGAAAGCCTTCCAGAATGATCCGCTCATCATCTACCAACAAAACCTGATATTTCACGATCTCTCCTCAAGAACCGGATGACAGGACTCCCTTACCAATACAAATTTCATGCTGCCGGAAGAATGTCTCCCCACCAAAGAGACATCAATCACTCCTTCCAGCCGTCCGGCTTGATATTCATCCGTATTAATATAAAACTCAGCATTTGCCTCTGATAAATAATTGTTGTTCAGCGGAAGTTCAACGCTGTTGCCGCCAACCGACTTCGCGCCTTCCGGTAAGTAAATCGTTATTTTAACCCACTGCTGCTGGTGCATCCGCTCCGAATTCCTGATCCTTACCTTGATCCGCTTCAACTGCCCATAATGATAGCTGACAGACCCATCATAATCTAAGATTACGGCAAACGACGGATAATAATATCTCACACAGAACGGAGAGAGCGCGCATAATTCCCTCATTGGCAATTTCTCTGTCTTCCCGTTTCCATTAATATATCTCAGATATTCGCCCGCCTTCTCACAGTAGAGATCTTTTGAATCCTGACAATATACGACCGCCCTCTCCGGCGCAAGAATGTCATAGTACTCATTTCCCAACATCATGAACGCGTCCCGTATGACACGCTCCGTGAGCTGTGTAACAGTATCGGGCACCCAGATACCATGGCTTGTCAGGTCAATGCACATTGTGGAAATCCGATCATTCACCGGATCTGTCCACTTTTTCGGCAGATTCCTGGCCCCGGTGATAATCCCCATCACAGCGCCTAAGCTTCCGCAGGTACAATCTGTGTCCTCGCCAAACGAATTTGCCATGCAGAGGCTCTTCCCAAAATCATCCTCTCCATACAGCCATGCCGCAATCACATATCCGATATTTTCCGGGCAGTCCAAACCCGGTGTTCCGATTGCCATCCCCTCGTTATCTTCCCCTGAAATTTCCGAAAGTTTGATTGTTTGAATTCCAAAGGTTCCCGGTGCGGTGTTATGGATGATCTTTCGCACATCTTGAAAAGGCACATGATCTGTCCAGCACCTTAAGGCGGTTCGAATGGATTGATACAAAAGTGTCGTCTCCGGGATGTAAGACAGCGCTATTTCAATTAAATCAAACTTATTACTCTCCACGAAAGCCGCGCTCTCCAGCGCAGCCATGAAAACTTCCCCATACATTCCCTCATCCGCATGGTCTACAACCGCATCCTCATAGGCAAACCGAGTTGCAATTTCCGGGTGCCCGGGAGCCAGGCAGGCCCATATTTCCGAGCGGATCCAGCATCCATTGCTGTCCTTATATGTGTTATCCAGAAACCCTGATATCGGCGGCTGAAATCCTTCTCTCAGATTTGCCTTGCCCGTCCCGTATTCAACCCAATTGGGGATCATATAGGACAGCCAGTAATCACCGAGTATCGATGCCGTCAGGTTGCGTCCATATCGTTCAAACGCTGCCAGGGAAATGATCTGTAAATCCAGATCATCATTGGCTGGAGGACCCATAGAGAGGTCCTGCTGATAAAAATCAATCTTAACAACCTTTCGAATCGATTCAAAGGGCGCGCCCAGGATTCCTCCGATATTTTTTCCCGCCCAACATCCCATCACCTTATCACGATATACATCCAGGCTCATTTTCTTCATAGTCATTTTCCTCCGCTTTTCAAGCCATCTGTCTCCACTATTTCCGGCAGCATTTTTATGACAACTGTGCACCCTCCCAAGGCATTGTTTTCAAAGTGTATTCCTCCCTTCTCTCCATAAAAAATATGAAATCTTGCCTTCACATTTTGGATCCCAATATGCCTGCCTGATCTTTCCCTCTGTATGTTCGCATCGAAGGTGCTGTCCGTTTGATTCAATTCCCGAATACACTCTTCACTCATCCCCATACCATCGTCAATAATGTAGATAAAAATGTATCCATCCTTTTGATTCGCCTTAATGGTAATATTCCCCTGGTAGCCGCGATTTTTAAAGCCATGAAACAAGCTGTTTTCCACAAGCGGCTGGAGAATAAAATTCGGAATCTCAACCTTGTTCAAGGATTTTTCAATCTGAAACTCATAATGAAGGCCCTCATAGCGATAGTGCATCAGGTTCAGATATGCCTTGAGTGTCACAAACTCATCCTCGAGAGGAACAAGCGCGCTTTCTGCCCTTGATCCCCGCCGATAAAAGGTAACCAGCTGCATTAACATATTTGCCGTCACCTTATCATGATTCAACGCCGCAGTAATTCGAATGGTCTCCAGCGTATTGTAAAGAAAATGCGGGTTAATCTGGTTCTTAAGATATCGCATCGCCAGGTCCTGCTCAAAAATCTGATTCTGCTGCAATTTGATTTTATGTTCATATTCTGACTTGACGAGATCATCAATGACATGCAGCATTGAGTTAATCGCTCTTTTGACCTGCCCCACCTCATCGTTATTTTCAACAATGTAACGTCTTGCCAGATCCTTCCGATGAAACTTCCCCAAATCCACTGACAACTCTTTTAATTCCCGCAACCGTTTCTTAGTCACATAGGTACTCAGCAAAATTGTTGTCACCATCAATAGGAGTCCTGTTCCGATACTGATCAAAAAAGTTGGCAGCAGATTTTTGGCAATGGAAGAAACCGGCACAAGCAACTCAAATGAGCAGTTACTGAACTCAGACTTCGCCAGTGTGCGCATGTATAATGTCCCTTTGCGCTTGACAACAGAAGCGTTCCACAAGCGAAGACCTCCCTCCTTCCCCTGATCTTCCATCGAAACCTTTGTGCCAATCAAGCCTGCGTCTGATGAGCATATCACCGTTCCGTCATACGAATAATACGTATACAATGCGCCCTGCTCCAGGGTCTCCTCCAGGCTCTGGTAAATCACCTCCTGAATATGCGAAACACGCGCATTCAAAACAATGTGTCCGATTTCCTGGTACGGAGAAAAACGATACACAGTCCTTGTCAGATACAGGAAACTCATATGATATATATCATCCCAATTTGAGGACCGATACGCGAAATAATCTCTTAGATTCCCCACAAAAATATTGCAACCGGATACAGTCCCTTTCTGCTTTCCCACTTCATCCAGTTTTTGGATAAAGCTCTCACCATAGCCCCCAGACCGGATGGATGAAGCAGGATCCTTGTGAAAAATGATTCCATCATTATCTGTAATTGTGATCCCCTGGATATCCCCCCGTATTTCAACCATAGATGTGTACAAATGATCAAGATACTTCGTGTCATCGATTTGCTCTCGAATTCCTTCATTTCGATAGGAATGCACAATTCTCTGTGTTCGATCATCTGAAAAGCAGATCAGAGACACCCTTCCCATATCGCGCAAAGTATTATCAAGAAGATTCATGGTACTGCTGGAAAGAACTCGCATACTCTCATCACTTTTGTGGAAGAGAAAAATCCCCTCACACACCAGTAAAATCGTAAGCACAGCAATAAAGGCGGCCAAAAAGGTAATCCCATTGGCAATACTCACGCGGGAAGCAATACTGGTTTGATGTCTTTTGCTTTTTTCTTTTTCTTCTCTGAACAATGATATCTGAAGCAGAAACGCTTCCTCCCATATCAGCCGCACAACAAATTACAATGGCTTATTTCCCTCTTGTTCTCTTTTTACCCCTTCACCGCACCGGCTGACAACCCCGATACCAGCTTACGCGAAGCGAATACATAGAAAATACCAATCGGTACCAGACAGATAACCAATGCCGCATAGAGAACATTACTTGTAAATCCGGGCGATCGCGTCTCCAGAAATCGAAGTGGAATCACAGACAGAGGCTGTATGTCATTATCTGTAATAAAGATCATGCCCATCTGAAGCTCATTCCATGCGCTCAAAAAGGTCTGAATCAGGACGAATACCAACCCGGGTCGGGCAATTGGCTGCATCACCAGACAAAAAATCTGCCAGGTATTTGCCCCATCAATCCGTCCCGCATCCATCAGTTCACTCGGAAGTGTATCATAGTAATTTTTGAGAATCAGCAGGTTAAAACAACAATTCAAAGCCGCATAAGGAAAGATCAATGCCAGGGGCGTGTTATTAAAATGAAACAGCCGCACAATCTGATATAAGGGGAAAATCAGAGAGGAAGCCGGTATCATCAATCCGGTCAAAAAAACATAGTACAAAATGTTCTTTCCCCGAAAGCGCAGCTTTGAAAAAGAGAAAGCCGCCAACGAGGTACAGAAACCCACAATCAGCAAAGTCCCGCCTACTGTAAGAATGCTCGTCCGCAGATTTTTCCACAAATCAAAGAAGTGAAAGACCCTGGCGAAATTTTCAATCCCCCCATTATCAAATGCTTTCCCAACCATTAATACGAGTGGGTATACGAAAAGTAGAAGGAAAAACAAGCACAGGATTTCTGAGATCACTGTATACTTCTTTGAATTTCTCATCCTTGCGCCTCCTTATCCTGTCTGATATAAATCCGCAGTTGGATAAATGTTACAATCAAAGCGATGATCAGCATGACCACTGCAATCGCCGAAGCCATTCCCTGCCGGAAGTGATTGAAGGACTGCGTATATAGATACGTAGAAAAGGTCTCCGTCGCATGCGCCGGGCCTCCGCGCGTTAATACATAGGGAAGGTCAAAACATTTCAATGCCCCAAGAACACCAAGAATAACCAACGTCGAATGGGTCCGCCGAAGCATGGGAAATGTAATATGCAAAAAGCGCTGCACAGAATTAGCCCCATCCAACTCTGCTGATTCGTACAAATCCTGTGGAATCGTCAGCATATTGGCGTAGTACATCAACATACTGTAACCGGTCCATTGCCAGATATTTACAAAAATAATACACAACATTGCTGTCTTACTGCTGGCAAGCCACTGCTGGCACAAAAAATCCATATGAATCGCATGGAGAAATACATTTAAATTTCCTCGATTCGTCTCGAAAATCTTAGAAAACAGATCTCCGACAATCGTTGGCGTCGCAATAACCGGAAGATAGAATAAGATCCTGTAGGCCTTAGAAAATGGGATCTTTCTGATAAAAAAGGAAGCGAAGATGATCCCGAGAAATGCCTGGATCAAGGTCGTAAAAACCGCAATCAGGACGAAGTTGATCATGGACCTCATCATAATCGGGTCATGAAAAAGACGAACATAATTTTGAATGCCGCAAAAGGTTCGATTGACCTCAATCCCATTCCACTCATAAAAACTGATCGCGACGTTATAGACAATTGGATATACAATAAATACAGCAAATAAAATTGCCACCGGCGCGATGAACAGGTATCCCATCCTACTCTCTTTTTTGCTCCTGCTCATAAGATTACCCTTCCAAAAACACATGCCAGATGTAAGAAGAGGGGTGACTACATTTCTGACCTGTAGTCCCCCTCACTCCTTCTGCTCATCCAATTTACAGATTGACAAATTCAGCTCTTAACTACCGGGTTGATTCTGATGTCTGCTGAATTTTCGCCGCCGCTTTTTGGGGTGTTGTATCTCCGAGGGCCAGATTGGTAAGTTCATCTGCAAGCGCCTGCTTCAGATCGACATTACTCATTTCACGATATCCTCCGATGTGATCTGATGCCTGCTTCATAATGAAATTCAGACATTCCTTTCCATTTTCCGATAAACCCTGAACATCCAGCTTCAAGTCTGTTCTGGATGGGCAGTACTGCAGCAGCTGATTGACAAGAATATCCTGTCCCCGGTGAAGCATCCAGTCAATCACCCTGTAAGCAGCGTCCGGGTTCTTGGTGTTCTTGTTCATACACAGCGCAACATCCACTGTCTGTTGAACAGGGGCAGCCTTGCCATCATTATTCCAATCGATCAGGAAAGCCGTATGGTGAGCCCCCTCTCCATTCCACTCCTTATGTGTCTGCTCATCCGTTTTCAGGAATACCCCGCATTCCCAGGATCCATTCAAGCACATGGAAATCGTTCCCTCTGTTTCAAATGGATTGGTTGTATCCGTGTACATTCCGACACCGGTTGCCCCATCCTGAAAGACGCCGTCAGAAAAGCATTCCTGCCAGATCTGAAAGGCTCGAACGAGATCCGGGTCCTCAAATGAAGTCTTGCCATCTAAGGCTGAATACAGCTTTTCAGAATTGATGTCATTCGCAATATTCATCCAGGTATCAATATTGACCCACGAATCCTTCGCTCCGATTGCAAGAGGATACTCTCCTTTCTCACGAAGGGTCTTACATAACTTCTTTAAGTCCTCCAGTTTCTCATTTTCCGAGACGTTCAAATTATGTTTTTTGAGTATTTTATCATTGGACCAGGCAAAGCCCGCATAGGTAAGCCCAAGGGGAAGAGCATAATAGCCCCCCTTATCTGTTTTCAGCATTGAAAGCGCATAGCTGTTGTACTGGTCTGCCCACTTATCACCGTATTGAGCCTGTACATAGGGAGTAAGATCAGCTTCAAAATCTCTGAACGCGCTGTAATTAGCTCCTAATTGCATCCCATACACATCTGCGGCGTCTCCCGCGGCCAGATCAACCTTTAATTTCTCATAATGATCCGAATCTGGTACGAAGCGGTATTCCAGGTCAATATCCGGATTGTCTTTTTTAAACTCCTCAGCAAGATGCGCCCATTCCGATTCTCCCGGATTCCATGTTTGGAAGACGACTTTTGTTTTTTCTCCCTTGCCCGCGGATGAATTATCCGCTTTATTCCCCTTCCCGGAAGAACCGCATCCTGCCAGTAAGCCGACTGACAATGCCGCAGTTAAGACATATGCAACAATTTTTCTCTTCATAATTATCCCTCCTCTTGTATATGATGTCCCTCTTTCCCTTTGATTTTTCTAGAAAAAATCAATTTTGTTTATAATCTGATGCTATCACACGTTTTTTATCATTAATATGACAATCCTATGGCTCTATGTAGCAATTCTTTAGCTCACGTATACAATATGGGCTGAAAGACACGCAAAGTAACTCCCGAAATTCTGCCACAAAAAGTAACCTCCAATCATTAGAATTTTGCTCTAACAATTGGAGGTTCGTTCAACAATCGCAATCCTTCTGTGGATCTCTTTGCTTCCGACAATATTCCTTATATCTTATTGTCCATCCTTCATCCAGAACTCTACCGCCTGATCGATCCAGCCCTCTGCAGACAAGCCTTTTGCTGTTCCGACACCATGGGGCACTCCCGGATAAATATGCGCCTCGTAAGCAATCCCCTGAGCCTTTAAGGCTGCTGCTAGCTTTTTCGTGTTCTCCGGCGGTACCGCTTCATCCTCTAGTACAACTTCAGTTCCAATACTCTGGAAGATATCTACTGGTATTAACAATCATATCATCAACCAGCACAGAAATATCTTTTTTTGAGATTCCATGTCCACGAACAAGCGGGTCTTCAAAAGCTAAAATTCCTAGTCTGAGACTGTGAGGCTGTTTTAGGGCTCGCCTTTCGCACACCGTCTTCTGAAGATCCCTGAAACATCTCTATTCAAGATGTCAACGCTTAAACCAATACCGTAAATTATAGATCATTTATAATTACACTATCCTGCTGATTGACTCTCTTATTTCAAGCTTACATGGCACTTCTACAATCGCATCCGTTATTTGCCCGTGCACAAAATCCCCCTTTATTCTGCTTTTCGAATCCGCTTCCAACATTTCCAGCAGAACTTTAGCTGCTGCACACCCTATATCGTGCAAGGGAAGCTGAACTGTGCTCAAAGACGGTCGATAATATGTCGCAAGCTGCCTGTCATCATAACCGGTTACAGCAATATCTTTTCCTGGTATCAACCCCCGTTCTTCCAGCCGATCGTACACTCCGCCTGCCATCAAATCATTCATACACATGATTGCTGTTGCCCCCTGTTTCAACAGACGCTCAGCCAAAGTATACCCACTTTTCCTCTCCCAATCCCCAATCTGAATCATTTCCAGGTCCATTTCCCCCCCATAATGAAAAAGAGTCTCCTGAAAACCTATAAGTCTGGCCTGCGCATGCATTGAGTCACGTTTTCCTGTTATAAGCCCAATCTTACGATGTCCAGCCTTCAAGACATACTCTGTAATTTGTCCCATCCCATTCTTATCGTTCACAACGATTGATGGGATATTTTCTTTTCCTGAATATCCATAAGCCATAACCGCTGGAAGCTTCAAATCATCCGGAAATACCTCTATCTGTCTCTCATGAGCGCAAACATAAATAATTCCATCTACCTGGAGATTCTTCAGTTTCTGTATCTCCTGATGTACTTTCTCAAAATAGAAATTCTCACTGTAATATGTATCGTTATAATTTTTAAACAATCGAAGATTCACCAGGAAAACCTGATATCCAAGTTGATCACAATAATCCGTAATCCCATCAAGCACATCGGGCACAGAGAATATTGTCATATCCTCCACTATGACACCAATACTTGTAGATCTCTTCAGCTTCAAATTCTGGGCAACCACATTGGGAACATAATGCATTTCCTCAATCACCTTGCGGACACGATTTATCGTCTCAGGGCTTGCTTTCCCTTTATTATTCATAATATTGGAAACTGTCGCTATTGAGACTCCGCTTTTTTCCGCAATTTCTCTGATTGTAGCCATTGATTATCTCCAGGTTAGTTTCCATCCATAACCTATCATTCGATTTTTTAAAATTCCCACTTTAAAATAAAAGCATTAATATACCAACTGTATCTTCCATATCTTATATACGTATAACGTTTAACCAATTATACTATCTGCTTCTATATACAGCAATCCTGATATTTATGGTTACATTTTCCTGCCGTTCACCCCGATTCGAAGCACATTCCATGATGCCGGATGAAGAATCGTATGCAACATGCCATTATCACTTGATAAATCGTCTAAGCGTTTCGGTACAACCTTTTCTTCCACGGAACTATTACAGGCATGAAGATCATCATTCTCCAGAATAATCTGTTCCAGCACATGACAATCCCCAAAGCTTCGAATATCTGCATAAAAATCTATGTTTTTTGTCAACGTCCGATTTACCGCAAAAATAGTTAATTCCCTCTTATCTTCATTAAATACACTGACTGACTCTACATCCGTAACCTCTCCATGCTCACTTGTCTCATGCCTTGTGCCATGAACCGAAGGCATTATCACCACACCTCGACCATATTTTGATGCATGCATAAACGGCCAATAGATCGTTTGTCTCCACGCCCTGCCACCATGTTGTTCTGTCATAATCGGAGCAATAACATTGACAAGTTGAGCGAGACAGGCAATCTTAACGCGATCCGCGTGCTTAAGAAGTGTAATCAGAAGCAAGCCTACGACTAATGCATCCTCAAAATTATAGATATCTTCAAGAAGAGGTGGATGACGTTGCCATGGCTGATCCCGCATGAGCGCTTCATCTTTCTCGTTGGAGTGAAACCACACATTCCACTCATCAAAGCTCAGATCAATGCTCTTTTCCCCCCTCTTCTTTGCCTTTACAAAATCGCATGTAGCAATGACCTTCTTGATGAATTTATCCATGTCATCCGACTGAGCCAGGTAGTCAAGCGTATCTTCGGAACGGTTATCATAATAACTATGCAAAGAGATATAATCAACATAGTCATAAGTATGTTCCAGCGTAACCGCCTCCCATTGTGGGAATGTTGGCATCTCTGAATTGGAACTTCCGCATGAGACCAGTTCAATTGATGGATCAATCAATTTCATCGCTTTCGCTGTCTCCGCCGCAAGACGACCATATTCCTCCATTGTTTTATGCCCTATCTGCCACGGACCATCCATCTCATTGCCAAGACACCAAACCTTGATACCATAAGGATCTCTATCACCATGAGCAATTCTCAAATCTGAATATTCAGTCCCTGACACTTGATTACAATATTCTAGAAGATTACATGCATCCTGGATCCCTCTCGTTCCAAGATTCACTGTCATCATAACAGACGACTTTACCTTCATCGCCCATTTGCTGAATTCATTGATCCCAATCTGGTTAGATTCTGTACTTCTCCACGCCAAATCAAGCCGCTCTGGCCGCTGACTTCGCGGTCCAACAGAATCTTCCCACCTAAATCCAGACACGAAATTTCCACCCGGATACCGAATAATCGGAACTTGCAGATCCTTTACGAAATCAATGACATCCCTTCTGAACCCCATCCCATCTGACAGAGAATTTTCCGGTTGATAAATACCATCATATACTGCCCGCCCGAGATGCTCGATAAATGATCCAAAGATTCTGTCATCCACTTTAGAGAGTTCATACTCACGATCCAAAACCAGCTTCACGTAACCAAGTTCTCTGCTCTCCATCTCTGTCCCCCTATTTACTCAAACATCAGGCTTCTTACCGCTTCCCTCCTTCTCATCAAGAGAAAAAACCGGCTCTCCTTTCTCGTCCCAACGCACCTTCATCAGCATCGTATGCCGATTCGGATTATAGAGCGGATCCCCCTCTATCTCAGGCCTTGTTCTGGCATGATAGACAAGAATGGTATTTCCTCTCTCATCCTCAGTAAAGCAATCATGTCCCGGGCCAAAAATGGAATACTTCGGGCAACTGGCAAGAACCGGTTCTCTGTTCTTCTTCCAGCTGCCAGGATCAAGAAGATTTGATTTCTCATCCGCAGACAACATTCCAACACAGTAAGCTGGTCCTGTATCACTGGCTGAATAAGTTAAATAAATTCGGCCTTCATGCTTTAAAACAGATGGGCCTTCATTAACCCAGAAACCATGTCGCTCCCACTCGTAATCTGGAGTAGATAACAGCACCTGACGCGTAACAAGTCTATCGGGTGCAGCCATTTTCGCAATATATAAATTTGAGATCTGACGCCCAGAACCGACCTTCTCTGCCCACACCATGTATTGCTTTCCATTATTTTCGAATACTGTTGCGTCTAAAGAAAACTGTGTAAAGGAGAATTCATCTTCTTCACACGCCTTCATCGGCCCCAGTTCTTCCCAGGTGTCCTCATATGGATTTTCCCCTCTGCATCTCAATACATATGGACGTATATTCCAGATATCATCTTTGTCCCCGGCTGCATAATAAATGTACCATCCCCCGAACAACTTGTGTAATTCCGGTGCCCAGATATGAATACTCTGCGGTCCACTCGCATGCCTATGCCAGACATATATTTCCTGTGCCCCAGTGAGTCCCTCTAAAGTCCTCGACCGCCGCAGAATAATCCCATCATATGCTGGAACAGATGCTGTGAAATAATAATATCCATCATCTGCCTTCACCACATATGGATCTGCCCGTTGAAAAATAAATGGCTTATTATATGTAAGCATCTTTATTCGCCTCGCTTATCTACTGCCACACGCACCATATTCCAAGAGAAAGGTTCTACTGTTCCCTTTATTATATTTCCCGAAAGAGTAAATTTCCCTGCATTGACGGGCTTGACTGCCCGATGATCAATCTGATTTGTCTGTTTTAAATTTGGATGTGACAACTGAATGTGTTCCAACACCCTGCACAATGGCAATTGCTGACATGATATTTCAACATTCTGTATTTGGTCGGTACGGTTAACCAGAAAACTTATACACTCTCCGGCCTCTTCATTCACCATTAAAACAGCATCTATTACAGATGCCTGACCAAACCGCGACTCATAACAATCGCCATAAACACGCTGTTCCAGTATCCTGCCCCGCCCATATCTTGACATATATAAAAATGGGTAGAAAATTGGCTGTACCCATGATGTTCCCCCCCGCTCCGTCATAATTGCCGCACTGATATTGGTAAGCAATGATTGACATGCGATTTTTACTACATCTGCATGACGCATCATGGACATCAGCATACTGGAGAAAAGCAGCGCATCTTCCATCGTATATATCTGCTCACTGAAGGCTGGCGCAACCTGCCAATCTCTGGAAGAAACACTCTGGGCTACATCGTCACCAGGAATTTCCCATACGCCCCACTCATCAATTGAAATCTTGATATCCTTTCTGCCCCTCTTTTTACTCTTTACTGTCCTGCATATTCCGGCAACCGTTTCAATGTAATTGTCCATATCCAACGATTGCGCAAGAAAATCTGCGCTGCCATACTCCTGGTTTCCATAATATTGATGAAGCGCAATATAATCGACAAATTCATAAGTATCTTCCAGAACAATACGCTCCCAATCTGTATAAGTATGCATGGAAGTAGAAGAACTTCCGCACGCGATGAGTTCAATCGAATCATCCAGCGCTTTCATTGCATGAGCTGTCTGTGCTGCTAATCTTCCATATTCTTCTGCAGTCTTATGCCCGATTTGCCAGATTCCATCCATCTCATTGCCAAGACACCACTTTCTTACCCCATAAGGCTTTGGATGTCCATTTTTCGCTCTGAGGTCACTGTAAAAAGTACCGGTCGGCAGATTCATGTATTCCAGCAGGGAAAGCGCATTTTCAACTCCCTTTGTCCCCAGATTCACTGCAAAAATCGGCTCTGCACCTGTATGTGAAATCCAATGCATGAATTCATCTGTACCAAACTGATTTGTCTCGATGGATTTCCATGCCACTTCTCTTTTTCGTGGCCGCTGATCCCTAGGTCCCACTCCATCCAGCCAATTATAATTTGACACAAAATTACCGCCCGGATAGCGAATAGCCGAAACCCCCATTTCGTTAACTTTCTTCAACACATCTGTCCTGAAGCCATCTTGATCTGCCAGTGGATGTTCTGGCTCATATATACCGGAATATACGACTCTTCCCATGTGCTCCACAAAAGATCCAAACAACGCCGGGCTGATCTCGCCGCCACGAAACTCTCCATCTACGATAATCCTTGTTTTACTCATTCCTTTACTCCTGTTGTCGCAATCCCTTCCATAAAGAACTTCTGCCCAAAAACAAATAATATGAGCAATGGTGTAATCGACATTGCCGTAGCTGCCAGTGTCGGTCCATATTTAATAGAATTACTTCCCACCAACACCGCCAGACCTGCGGATAATGTCCTCATATTAACATCACTGGTAAGCATCATCGGATAGAGGAGATCATTCCAGTTATTCATGAAATGAAAAATTCCCAAACTAATCAGCGCTGGTTTAGATAACGGGATAATGATTTGAGCGTATATTGTCAGATCCCCCATTCCATCAATTCTTGCGGCCTCCTCCAGAGATTTTGGAATTCCCGCAAAAAAAGAAGTCAGCATATAAATTCCATATGCACTTGCTATTCTCGGAAGGATCAATCCGGCAAATGTATTGAGTATATGCAGTTTAAACTCCTCAATATATAGGGGAGTCATAATAACCTGAAATGGCACCATCATCGTCACAAGGATGATGGCAAAAATAACTCTTCTTCCTTTAAATTGAAGTCTGGCAAAAGCATATGCTGCCAATGAATCAATGCATAGACTGATCAATGTCACGCTTCCAGCAAAAACAACCGTATTCAAGAGCATTCTAAGAAACGGTATCGCTTCCAGCACATACTGGTATTGATCCAACACCCATTTGGCTGGGAAAAATGACGGTGGAAAACGAATCACATCTGCATCTGTTTTAAAGGAGGAAACAAAAAGCCAGAATAAAGGTAACAGGGCAATAGCTGCAACCACAATAAGTATGACATATTCAATTGTTCTCAGAATTTCACCCTTAGTCTTCATTTCTCTGACCCCTTCCCCAGGGTATATCTACGCATAACAAACGTGATCACCGCGATAATAAAAAACAGATATACCGAAATGGTAGATGCGTATCCGAGATCGTGATTGGTTTGAAACCCCCTGTCATAAATATAAGCCACCAGCGTCTCCGTGCTATTCTGCGGTCCGCCCTTGGTCATAACATAAATCTGGTCAAATGCCTGCAAAGCAGCGATTAATGTCGTCACAAGGCAAAAACTGATTGTATTTTTAATCTCTGGAATTGTTACATATATGAATTTAGCAAAATTGCCAGCCCCATCCAGTTCTGCGGCTTCATAAAGGGAATTTGGAATATCCAGAGCGGCCGCCGAAAGGAGTGTCAATGTATAACCAAACCCCTTCCAAACAGTAACCATCGCAACAACTACAATGGCCCACTTCGTGTTGTTCAAAAGATCCGGCATCATTACGCCCTGCTTTCTTAGGACAAAGGCAATCATTCCCGAATTCGGATTCAAAAGCATCGACCACACAATACTAATCGCCGTCATGGAACAGACATAGGGAACATAGAACGATGCTCTCAGAAATTTATGTACTCTTGTGTTTCTGATCATTAACATCGTCAGGAACAAAGCTAGAACCATTTGAAGAGGGATTTCAAGAAGTGCGAAAATCATAGAATTTTTTGTTGCATTCCACACTCTCAAATCATGAAACATTTTAAAATAATTACCAAATCCCGCAAATGAAATATTCTTCATATAAATATCCATATGCAAAAAACTAATTATAAAAGCAGCAACCAAGGGGACAAACACAAATACTGTCAAAATAATCATGGCTGGTGCAAGAAAGAAATATGCTTTTTTTTGATTCTTATTCTTCATTCTCTTCTTCACTATCTAACACAGAAACCATCTAACATAGATTTAGAAAGAGGAGACCCTCATTTGAAGAAAAGGTCTCCTCTCCTCATACTACTGCTTCAAAATTCCATCAAGAGAATTCGACGCGTCTTTCAATGCATTTCTTACATCTTCGCCTGCCAGCACTTTCTCCATCAGAGGATTCATAACGTCTTTATCAATCTGGCTGCCATACTTATATCCAAGATGCCAGTCACGACCAATGGTTGATGCCTTAGATACCTCTGTAAGAATTTCATTAGACTTTATTTCACTATCATTCATTAAAGAATTAGACCATACCGGAAATCCGTTCTTCATGGACCATTCCTTCAATGTACTGTCATTGAGCCAATACGCCATAAACTTATAAACAGCGTCTCTCGTCTTCTGATCAGCCCCTTTAGGCAACATATATGCACAGCCACCTTCTGCAGAGAAAGCTCCGGAACTTCCAGATGGGATGGCGGCAATTCCATAATTCATACCAAGTCCATTCAGCGCATTGATGTTCCAGGGTCCTGACATGCACATGGCTACCTGTCCTGATTGGAACATGGTGTCTGCTTCTGCCGCCGTGCACTGTGGTGAAACGCCCTCCTTCATCATATTCTGAATCCATTCCAAAGTCTTAATATTTTCATTAGAATTGATCATATTTTTATTCTTATCAACATCTACTACATCTCCTCCATTTCCCCAGAGATACTGCACATAATATCCATAGTCCTTTGGAAGAGCCAAACCATATACGCCTTTTGCCTTGTCCGTCAACTTTTGGGCATCATCCCTCAATTCCTCAAGAGTCTTTGGCGGATTAGAAATACCAGCCGCTTTAAATAAGTCCTTATTGTAGTATAAATATTGCAGATTATACTGCATCGGAACCCCATACTGCTTATCCCCTACATAGGACTTTGAAATAACATTCGACAGGAAATTATCTTTTTTCAGTCCTGACTTATCCCAGAAATCATTAATCTCTTCCAGACAATCATTTTCTGCATACTGTTTCAAATATTCAATGCCCATAAGTACAAATGATGGTCCTGTACTTGTTGAAACCGCCGTTGGCAGCTTCGATTGAAGTGTATCATTTGGCATAATATCAACTTCAACCTCGATATTGTCCTTATTTGTCTCATTGTAATCTTTAATGATTTTCTTCAGGATATCGCCGTCAGATCCTGTAAATACTGTCCAGAGCGACAATTTCGTTTTCCCGGATCCATCTGCGGTCTTGGAAGATGCATCAGATGAACTCTTCGCCCCGGAGGAACCACATGCTGTCAGCATTGAAAATGCCATTAGCCCGGCCAGTAAAGCGCTCAAAATTCTTTTCTTCATGTTCAACCTCCTTATTGAATACCCTCTTTTTCAATGGTCCATTCCTGACATGGATAACCTGTCTTTTCCCATTGATCAATCACTGCGCCATTCTCTTTTGAATTACTCTTCACTTCAAGATATTTCCCCGTTCTAGAATTAACAATTTTAAAAAAGCCTTTATCTGTTGAAACCATATTCCATTTCTCAGTCAATCCCCCCTTTTGCTGGATTACCAGCGCGCCATCAGCAGACGAATTATCCTTGATCCCAAGTGATCTGAAACTATTCTTGTTTATCACTTATGCTTCAGACACACCACACGGCCATAGGTTATCCCCTGTTCCTTATCGAAAGATTGGTTTACTCCAATTGAGAAAACTGTATTCCCACTCGTGTTCATTGCTGCATTCGCCATAATAGCCGGCAAACATAATGTCAAAGCCCCAAACACGAATGCAAATACTATCTTAGTTCGATTACTCATATTCCTCCCTTCCAGTTCTGCTTTTGTTAATCGTTTTTCTTATTTCTTTTTATTTTTTGATAAACCGTTTAACCTTCGTTGGAAAATTAAAGCGACCAATTATTAAATATCTGATCGCCTCATAGATTTGATTATATTCTTTATATTTCATATTTCAAGTACTGTTTTTGTTATAATAACTCCTTACACATAAAAAAATTAGGCTTATTTTTGTGTGTTTTGCACAATAACGCTTGCCTCACATATCAAAGATAAGCCCTGGCCATAACTGCCCCATGCTTGACACTCTAAGACATCTTATTGCCTGTCTTTCCGCCAGAACTCTACCGCCTGATCGATCCAGCCCTCTGCAGACAAGCCTTTTGCTGTTCCGACACCATGGGGCACTCCCGGATAAATATGCGCCTCGTAAGCAATCCCCTGAGCCTTTAAGGCTGCTGCTAGCTTTTTCGTGTTCTCCGGCGGTACCGCTTCATCCGCATCCCCGCACCAGACAAATGTGCGCGGATAATTCTGATCAATATTGGTCTGAATACTGTAAGCGAAGGCCTTCTCCTCCGACGCTTTCTTCCCAAGAAGATTTGCCCTGGTTCCGAGGTGCGTCTTTTCCTCTTCCAGAGTAATCACCGGATATGCCAGGATGATGGCGGACGGCTTCGGCAGACCATAGTGAGGATAGCCCATTTTCGTCGTTCCAAAGGATGCCGCCAAATGCCCTCCCGCGGATGATCCCCACACAGAGTAGTCCTCCATGTCCACCATGTATTCCTCTTTGCGTGATATGATCTCCTGTACAGCCCTCGCCAGATCATCCTGTGGATTGGGGTAAAGAGCCTTATCCCTCACACGATAATAGACGATAAAAGCAGATATTCCTTTTTGGTTCAGAGCTTTCGCAAATGGAACGCCCTCGACGAAACTGCAGACCAGCTGATAGCCGCCGCCGGGACAGATGATTGCGCATTTATGATATTTCCCATCGTGAATCACAAAGCGATCATCTAACACGTATTGATTTTTATGAAAAATATCTCTTACTTTTTGCAGGCGATCAATTTCTATTCTGGTAGCCATCTCCTCTTTCCTTCCTATCTGTGTCCGTCCCCTTTGCGTCAATCAATATTCAACCAGGGCTCTTGCATACAGCTTACATATGATCCGCACGATATGATTCAAATCCATTCCTTCTACATATTCCTCGTATCTTTCCCCGTCGACTCCCTTTCCACCAGCTTCGCCTCAAAGCGAAGTTCTTTCACACTTGTCTTCTTCTCATCCCTCTCGATCAGATCAATCAGCTGATCTGCTGCCCGCGCCCCGATCTCAATTCCTGGCAATTCCATGGAAGTCAGAGAAGTCTCCAGCATATCTCCCACCCGATGTCCGGTCATACTCAAGACGCAAATATCCTCCGGAACAGATACATCATTCTCCTTCAATGCCCGCAAGACGCCCATCCCCTGAGCGTCAGTTGCTGCCATAATCGCATCCAGCCCCTCATAGCGATCCAAAAGCAGGTTGGTACAGTCATAGCCATAACGCATGCCACGCTGGTCTGTTTCCTTATCGATGGTGATCTCTTCCAGTCCCGCCTCTCGAACAGCCTTGGCATACCCCTTGTAGCGGTCTTGATACGGAGGCGTCTGCATGGAGCCATTGATCAAGGCAATCTTCCGGCATCCCCTCTCCAACAAATGTCGCGTCGCCCGATATCCCACATCAACAAAGTCAACTACCGCACTGGAGAGGCTCGCGTCATACTTACGAATCAGTTGCATAACAGGAAGTCCCCCTGCCTGAACATCTCGCAGCAGGCGCGTATTTGCCCCTGTCTGGGCGACAATAATCCCATCGACAAATCCATTGCGCAAGCGATTCAGGCACTCCTTTTCCACACGCTTATCATCCAGAGTGTTGCAGAGCAGCGTATAGTATCCTCTCCTTCTAGCCTCTTCCTCAATCCCGGAAGTAAGCTCAGCAAAGATAGAAAAGGAAATCTTGGGGACAACCACTCCTATGGTATTGCGCTTTCCCTGGCGAAGCCCCCTGGCCAAAACGTTGGGCTGATAAGACAGTTCCTCCACAGCTGCCAAGATACGAGCCTTCGTATCCGGATGCACATAAGAAGTATTGTTCAAGGCCCGCGATACCGTACTTACATCGACACAGGCCCTCCTGGCGACGTCCTTCAGTGTTGCCATAGCTTTTCCCTCTCAAAATACCGATACCATATGTCGATTGATACTAGACTGTCCCTATATAGAATATACCGATTCTATCGACGGGGAGTCTACCAATATCGTTCGTCAATAACCCCCTGCGCGTATCACTTCAAGGCAGCTTCATTTGTCTACAGACTATCAGATCAAAAAATCTTGTGCAAACGATTGCCTTATCTGTAGCTTCTCCATGTTTACGCTCCGTATTTCCCCTTTTTACTCAGCTGCTTTTCTCTTGAAATTTTCACAAATTCTACTGTCTAAAACTGGTTGTTTCCTCCAAGTTCTGCAAAAATTTGCAGACGATATGCAAAGAATTGCAGAGGAGTCAGAATCTATTGTGATTCCCAAATCCGCCTGTTATAACTAGATCATCGAGGGCCACCCACCAGGTGGATAGCACAACACAATCACACAAGGAGGTCAGCTATGGCAAAGCAAGTTACATTCAAGACAATTTTCCCGGCAGTTTCTGTTCCTCTCAATGACGACTACAGCATCAACGAGGAGGAGTTCCGCCTCTATCTCCGCTGGATCAAGAGTTTCTACGACAGAGGTATTCAGGGTTTGGTCTGTAATGGTCACACCGGCGAGATCACCGGCCTGACAAGAGCAGAGAGGAAAAGAGTTACGGAAATCTGCGCTGAAGAATGCGGAGATATTATGACGATCATCTCCGGCGTCAACTGTGAGAACACAGCCGAATCTATTGAGATGGCGAAGGAAGCCAAAGAAGCGGGAGCCGACGGCATCCTCTTAATGCCTCCTCACATGTGGCTTCGCTTTGGCATGAATCCGGACGCCCCTTTCGAATATGTCAAGGATGTCGCCGAAGGCGCCGATATTGATATCATCATCCATCTCTATCCCGCCATGACCAAGGCCAACTACCCAGTTGAGACCCTGATCAAGATGTGCAAAGAAATTGATCATGTCAAGTGCATCAAGATGGGAACCCGGGTAACCCCGATCTACGAGCACGATGTCAGACTGCTTCGTCAGGAGTGCCCGGATATTTCTCTGATTACCTGTCACGATGAAACGCTTTGTGTCAGCTGGTTCCCCGGAATGGACGGCGCCCTGATCGGCTTCGCCGGATGTGTTCCCGAACTGATCACGGATGCCTGGGAAGTATTCAAAAACCCCGACAAGCACAGCTTAAAGGAGGCCCAGGAGGCTTCTAACCGCATTTATCCCATCAGCCAGGCAATCTATGGTGGCGGACAGCCTTCCGGCGAGGCTCACGCCAGATTAAAAGAGGCCTTAAAGCAGCGCGGCATTTTCAAATCTGCTCTGATGAGAAAGCCAGTCCTTCCTCTGGATCAGGGACAGAAAGACTGGGTCGAAAAGGGCCTGAAGCTGAGCGGCTTAGGCAAGGTGGATATCAATCAATTCCGCTGACCTGTCTGTCTCTCCCGTTAACCAGTCCTTATATGCGGGCGTGCACCTGATGTGCATATCAGGGCGCGCCTTTTTTCTATCGACGGCAAATACCCGGTCGAAACGTTCCTAAGTTAACAGCAGCACTCCTATTAAAAAGTCCAAAGCGATAAAAGGAACGCTCTATCTTCATGTCATATCGGGGGTAAAAATTATGGCATACGAAAATATAAAAGTAGAAGGAACCGTGCAGGAACGACTCGGTTTTGAGCCTGGTTCCGTGAAACATCTGTCCGCCAGGGAGCTCCTCAGGAAGGTTGGGCCCGGCATCATTCTGACCGGTATCGTCATTGGTCCCGGCAATATCACAACTTCCGCAATGATGGGCTCAAATTATGGTTACTCCATGATGTGGATTCTGATCCCAATCATTCTCATGGGAATTACTTTCACCATGTCAGCCTATCGTATTTCCATTATGACCGGCATGCCGATTCTGCACGCGATCCGCCACTACTATGGCGGCTTTGCCTCTGCATTCTGCGGCGTAGCCCTCTTCCTATCCTGTTTTTTCTTTACTCTGGGCAATATCACAGGAACAGGAGCCGGCATCAACCTGATTTTCGGAATCCCCTGGAAGCTCGGAGCTCTGATCATGCTGGCTGTTCTGGCCTTTTGCTATATGACCAAAGGCGTCTACAGCAAGGTTGAGAAAGGAATTCTCATCTGTATTATCGCTATGATCCTGGCCTTCTATGCCACTCTCGTCGCAACCGGAGGACCGGCTTGGGGCCAATTCGGTTACGGACTGTCCCACTGGAAATTTGCAGACAAATCTCTCACAACCGCCCTGGCCTATGTGAGTACCAATGCCGCCGTAACCGCCGGTATTTACGGAAGTTATCTGGGACTGGAGAAAAAATGGAAAAAAGAAGACCTCTTCAACGGTGCCATGCGAGCTGACGCAATCACGCATATTCTATCTGTCGTTCTGATCTCCGGAGCTATTGTCCTTGTCGGCGCCATCGTCCTTCACCCCAACCACATCGCGATCAAGACCCCCACGCAGCTGGGTGACTTGCTTCGTCCCTTCCTTGGAAACGCCGCTCCTATCGTCATGGGTATTGCAATTGTAGGGGCTGGTTTCTCCTCTCTCCTTGGCAATACCCAGAGAGGAATGGTTCTCTTTCAAGCTGGCATTAACAGAGAGACCGGACTGGAGTCAAAGCCCATCCGCATCGGCTGCGCCCTGTCTCTGCTTGCCGCAACAATCATCTGCTTTATCTACGGCGGCTCTCCTACCCAGCTGATTTTCATCGCCAATGTCGCAACCTCAATCGCCACCCCGGTTGCCGGTCTCTTCATGGTTCTGATCATCTGGAAGAAGGAGCTTTATGCCGGCATCAAGGCGCCCAGACTTCTTCAGATCGCCATGACCATCTGCTATCTCTTTGCCCTCTATATGACAGTCATTGCCCTTCAGAAGCATCTTGCGACTTTCATAGGTTTCTTCAAGTAAGAGATTCCGCCTGTTCTTGATATCATCACTCCAACCGGATTAGATATCCAAGTCACTGATATGTATTCTCATACACCTCTCCCATAGCAGAGAGAGTTTTGCAAAGAGGTCATGGATGGTAAGCCTGTTGTCGATCCAGTCATATACCCGGATCTCTTTGCCGTTCGGATTCCTGGCATATGTGTCAACCGGGTATATCCATCTTTCACTCGTCATCTGTGGCAGCTGACCAATCCCGGGTTTTTGATCAGCTGCCGGAATGAATCACTCTAACCCCACATCCTTAGGGTCCAGTGTCACACTGCCATCTTCCAGGACAAAGCAGGGAATCCCCGCATAGCCCATTCTCCTGGCCTCATCGAATTCCGGCCGGCGATCTCTTAAGCGCAGGAACGCCTTCAGATTCACGACATGAGCTCCGATATCCACCATGCGAAAATCCTCCCTGCCCCTGATCTGTTCCTCAACTGCCGCACAATCCGGGCAGCTTGGCATACCGTATACCGTAATCATTGCCTTCTCCTCTCTCTAAGACGGAAAACACTTTCTCGTCATGATCACATTATCTCTTCTCCACGCCAAGTCTCAAATCTTCTCTTACTGATAAACAGAGCATTCAGATATAGGCGATCGGAAGCGCAAGCAGATTCTCCCTCAGATACATCTTCTCAGGAATCAGGCACAGGATCACGCCCATACCCCGCTTCCTGTCAGGAATCTTGTCCAGAACCGGGTTCGTCGCCCCCATGGATGCCTTTGGATTTGCTGTCATCTTGATTTCGATAGGATAGAGCACACCATTTTCCTCCAGGATCAAATCAATCTCATTTTCCCGCCTGCTGCTCTTGTCTTTACCACGATAATAAAAGACGCTGAAACGATAGTCCTTCCCCTCATTACTATATGATTTGAGAATTTCCGAGACGACGAAGGTCTCAAACATATTCCCCGCAACGGCCGAGTTCTTCAGTGCATCCGCCGTCAGCCATCTTGTCAAATAGCAGGCCAGGCCTGTATCTCGGAAATAAATCTTAGGGGAACGGATGGTGCGTGTCAGAGCGCTGGCGCTGTAAGGCTGCAAGAGATAGATGATCCCCGTTCGCTCCAGAACCGAGATCCACTTGCGCACCGTCGGTTCACTGACTCCTATCTCACCGGCGATATTGGAATAATTCAAGAGCTCCCCTGTTCTGGCGGCAACCGCCACGAGAAGCTTGGTGAAGGTAATTCCATCCCCGGAGACCAGTTCATTGATATCCCTCTCCAGATATGTGGACACATAGGAGGAATAATACTCCTGCCAATCCCTGTCAATATCATAGAGCTCCGGATATGCGCCCTTGTGGATGATTTCCCAGAGGTCCGGGGAAAGACAGAGTTCTTTCTCTCTCTCCTTCAGATAATCATCTGTTGGGATAAAATGCCTGTTAAATCCCACCCCATGGATTTCACGCAGAGAGAGTCCTGCCAATTCCGTAATGGAAACTCTGCCCGCCAGGGACTCACTCATTCCTTTCATGAGCTCCAGTCCCTGTGATCCGCTCATAATAAAGAGGCCCCGCTCCTCGGAGGCATCTACCCTCTGCTTAATTTCCTCCAGAATACAGCTCTCTTTTTGTACTTCATCAATAAAAAGCGGGCAGGGATGATTCATAAAGAAAAGCCCCGGCTCCTCCCGCGCCTGAAGGCGGGTCAGGCGGTCGTCAAAGCTCGCCTGCTGATACTGGGGAAACTCATGCCTGATCATCGTTGATTTTCCAACTTGCCTTGCACCTGTGATCAAGGCACATTTGCTTGTCGCGACCCGCTCCTTTAAGATCGGTGTGATTGCCCGCTTGATGTATGTCATACCAGCTCCTATGTCTAATTTAAATTTTGATTTTAGCATAGTCGATCTGATTTATTTTTTCAACAGAATAATTCGTCTGATTCAAACTATAATTTTGAATCAGACGAATTTAACCAGGTATTTATTCTCACATGATATTAAAAACTGTGCAGGAGCGCTTTATCTCCTCAGCCTTTCCGAATCTTACGGATCCCTTTGACAATTTCAGGGACGTACTTTTTAAGCCCCCACTACAACGGCAGCAAAAACTTTACCGCTGTTCTTCAGTCAGTCCCCTCTCGTGTCAAGCGAATGACACAAAATATTTTTATAAATCTATGATTACCTCATTAAGCAAAAAATCCTCTGCCCCAATGTATAAAATACCATCATTATCATGTTTAGGAATAATGTACTCCCTTACAATCAAAATCTTTTTAATATAGATAATAATCTCGTTTAATTATCATATAGCTACCTCTCAAGAATAATTCAGGTGGATTTCCACCTTTTTATTTCGAGTTTTATAATTTCGTTCAAACCCGGAGATGTGTATAAACACTTGAAACAGGTTAAAAGAGAGTGATTTCTCTCTCCCTTTCATGCGTCTATTTCCATATGATTTTCTGAACGATGTTCCCCTCACATAGAACAAAGTCAATGTATTTCCCCATTAGCTCCCTTGTAAGTTCATTGTCCTTAACTACCTCATCCTGTCTTTTTGACTGAATAAATCCCTATATGTGGTTGCAAGTAGGACACTGAACATAGAATACGAATATCCGGATAGTTAAGTTACTTTCTTTTCGTTGATTTCATCAGATTGCCTGTCTCATTTAGCTTTCTTGGGTTTCTTTTCGGGCAGTTCCGCATACATACCATCCAGAAGTTCTGTAATCAAATCCGTATCCTCAAATCTGTCGAATACATACATCAATGTCTTTGAACCTTCATAGGGATAACGCAATTCTGAGTCTGCAAGAAGTTTATCAGTTGTCGGCGTTCTCTTTAAAAACAGTTCATTATCACAAATATCACCTATCAGTCTGCCATTGAGGTATACAAGATATCCGCCCATCATGGATTTTATGACAATATCACCTGCTGCAGAAAAAACCTCACGAATAAATTCGTTAAATTCATTCACTATGATTACCTCCTTCAAATTCAAATATTCCTTACTTTATGATAACTCTTTCCCTATTTATCCTCAAAATTTCAGCAATGGCTGATGATTGCCTCGTGGTTTTTTGAATTCCTTCTCGCCCTCAAGCCGATCTTCAGACCGAAATTGTCAACCATGCACCGTCACCTCCTTGCAGTTGGCATGAAAAGCGCCCTTTCATCGAGAATTTGGTACAAAAACGTCCGAACTTCGCGGTAAGAGAGTGATCTTGTCAATAATGGTTGACAACTTCTCCTCAAGGGCAAGCAAAAAAATAAACCCTCTGCGCACCCATCGGTGTGAGAAAGGCGGTAATTCCTTATATTCAAAACACCCTAACGAAAACGGGCAGAAATCCTTGTATCAATCACGCAACGACTTCATCCGTATATATTCCGGCAAACTCCCAATCGTCACGTCATTTGATGTAAACGCCGGTCACCTCCAGATGGAAGTTCAGGCCGGAGGTGCTATTGTCTCTTGCAAAGCCGTTTCCTCCAACCAGTCCCACGCAGGCACAGGTCCAAAGACCCGCCGTAGTCAATCCCTTAATCCTCTGTTTCTCTGTGACCAAAATAGTGCCCACACCTAAGAAACCCACACCGCTGATGACCTGGGCGCCCAGCCTGGCCGAATCTGCCTGCTGATAAAACTGAATTCTCATATACTGACCGGTAAGCATTACCAGCGCTGATCCCAGACAGACAAGCGCATGGGGTCTTGATACCGGCTCCGCGCCTTTTTAATCCCCTCCCAATTCCGATGATAGCTCCCATGACCATCGCTATCGCCAGACAGCCAATGATGGCTGTTGTGCTCTATCCCGACAGGATGTTCATCCGCTCTCTCCACATATCAAGTCTTCCGTTTCCAACATGGATCGCATCCAGCTGGCAGAAAAAGAGCTGGCACCGGACACCCGATTCCTACTTTTCCCCACAGAGAGCCGTAATTTCCTCCGGCTCCGGCATCATGCGCAGAGCCCCTCTTCTCCTGACAATCAAAGAAGCTCCCGCATTGGCTCTCTTAAGCATGTGCTCTAATTCATCAGCCTCAAGATCCTCTAGAAGAACCCCTGTTCCTTCCACCTTCAATCCGTCCGCTCCAGTATTCTTTTGATCTGTCCTCTCCAGAAGAAAGTTAAGCATATTTCCGGTAAAGGTATCTCCTGCTCCCGTTGTATCCACGAGCTCTGCTGCCGGATAGGGATTAGCATAGACAATCTCATCTTTGTAGTAGGCCAGGCTTCCGTTCTCACCCAAGGTAATGCAGATCAGGCGCGGTCCATATTCCTTCTGTATCCGGCTTGCCGCCTGGTCATAATCCTTCATCCCGGTGAGGAATTCCACCTCATTGTCTGAGATTTTAAGAACATGACAGTGGCAGATGCCGTAGATCATGGCCTCTCTTGCCTCTGCCATGTCCCTCCAGAGAGGCGGACGCAGGTTGGGATCAAAGGAAATCAAGGCCCCGGCCTCTTTCGCTGTCTGAATCGCCGTCTCTGTCGCCGCCCTGCAGACCGGATCTGTCATAGACAGAGTTCCAAAGTGAAAGATCCGACTCTGCCGGATCAGGTCTTTCCTGACATCCGCAACTGACAGCATCATGTCCGCCCCCGGATTGCGATAAAAGGAAAAGTCCCGGTCCCCATCGGCCAACTTGTGCACAAAAGCCAGCGTGGTATGAACCTGGGGATCAAAGCAGAGCCCCTCGGTATCAATCCCGCACTCCGCGAGAATCCCTGCCAGCTTCCGGCCGAAGGCGTCCTCGCCCACCTTGCCGATAAACGCCGTCCTGCGCCCATACTTGGCCAGCATGGCCAGCACATTACAGGGAGCCCCACCAGGATTGGCCTCCAAAAGGGGATTCCCCTGCTCAGAGAGCCCGTTCTCTGTGAAATCAATCAGCAATTCACCCAGGGCTGTTACATCATACTGTTTCATAACAGAATCTCCTCTTCCAGACAGCCTTCCCCTTCTCTTTCATAACAATAGCCTTTCCCTCCTCTCTCATAATCTTATTGTACCCTTTCTCCGGAATCTCCGAACATCTGTTGCGCATCATTCACCCAGATTTTTGTACTTCCCTCCCAGGCTCTCGTGCTTCCTCCCAGGACAGACTGCATCCTCCCCCCTTGCTTTCAAGCGAAATCCGCAGGCTGCTCTTTGTCGGATACAGCATTGAAGTAACATGATAGTCGCCCTCGAAAAGACAAATTTCCAGGGCATTCCCATCATAAATTATGTCAAATGGAATCTCCTCTTTGCCCTCGATTTCGGCCTGGTAAATCTTCACTCCACTTCGGCTCCATGGATCTGCCCTGTGATAGTCCCGAATAATATTTCCAAAGAGAAAATCAAGTGTCAGAGATATCATGTGACCGCCATCATCACGAAATGTAAAGGAAATCGAACGAACCGATTTCTTTCGTGAGATCTGACCGTGCAGGTATAGAGATTGTTTCCCCGTGTTCGCGCTCGCGATCTCCAAAGACCCATTCATCGGTATCTTTCTCACACACAGGTCCCCGGTCATCTCTATCGGACGAATGGGCTTCATCTCCAACCGCCCGTCCTTTCTTATCGACAAGAGGCGGGGGCAGGACATGAGTCCCCGATACCCCTCTGTCTCTGACGGACCATGATCCTCAATCCAGGGCATCCACTCCCAGCCCCCCAGCCAGGCGATGGAGAGAAGATGGCCATAGCGATCATGATAGGTCTGTGACGCGTAGTAGTGAGGTCCAAAGTCCAAGGTCCCGCTACTTTCTTTACAGAACAGACAGTTTTTAAAACTCAACGCTCCCACCATGTAAATCGTGGGCAGAAAATCGGTTCGATTCATTGGAGATGCTGTAATCACCCATTTCCCATTCAGTTCAAAGAGATCCGGGCACTCAAACATCGTCCCCTCTCCATCTTCCCCCTCATAGAGGATCCCGTCATATTCCCAGTGCGTCAGATCTTTGGAATGATAGAGATATATGCGGCCATGGCTCGTCATGTCAGAGGCGCTGCCGCTCGTCCCCCCCACCAGCATCTGCCAGCGATCCTTGTGGAAAATAACCTTGGGATCTCGAAAATCACTGCTGCCGGACGGACTCTCCGGGATAATGGGATTTTTTGGGTATTTCTTGAATTGATACCCGTCGTCTGACCAGGCCAGACATTGCTGAGAACGGATCAGCCCGCTTTCCGCGTCTCTGGCCACGGCCGTATAAAATGCATACAGTCTTCCCTCGTGCTCAATGACCGAGCCTGAGAAACAGCCTCCCCTCTGATCATTCTCATAGATCTCCTCCGGAAACAGGACCGGCTGACACTCCTCCCAGTGAATCAGATCCTGACTCACTGCATGCCCCCAGTGCATTTTATCCCACTGATTACTATGAGGATTGCACTGAAAATAGAGGTGGTATTTCCCGTGAAACCATACCAGGCCATTTGGATCATTGATCCATCCCTTTTGGGGGGCAAAATGCCATCGGGGACGGGTAATACAGGCTTGTTCTCTCATGACTTCACTGCCCCCAATGTCATGCCTGACGTGATCTTCTTATTGAGTCCGAAATAGAGGAGCAGCGTCGGCAAGATAGAAGTCGCTATCGCCGCGTAAGTAGCTCCCCAGTCCTTGAGTCCACGGGGACCGATAAAATCCGTCAGTCCGAGTGATACAGTCTTCAATGCTGTGCTGTTAATGAATACCAGGCTGAAGGTATAGTCATTCCACACCGTGATAAAATTCATGGCGACCACGGTGAGAATCGTATTTAGAGAAAGGGGCATAATAATCTTCGTATAAACCCCATAAATGCTCGATCCGTCGATGATGGCCGCCTCAATCACCTCATCTGGAATAAAACGATAGAAATTTGTGAAAAGCATGATCGAAACCGGAAGCTGAAAGGCCAGAAGAGGCAGAATCACACTGAGCCGGTGATCGATCAGACCAACCCGCGAGAACATGGTAAAGAGCGGAATCAGGGTTACCGCATAGGGAATGGTCAGACCGATCAAAAAATAGCGGTAGATCTTTTTTCTCCCCGTGAACTTCATCTTGGCAATGGCAAATGACGCCATAGAGCTCAAAAAAACAATGAATACAAGAGAGATTACGGAGATGATAGCGCTGTTCTTGATATAGGTCAGGACATGACTGCCCTCAAAAATCTTTGTAAAGTTCTCCAGGGTCAATTCATGGGGCCAGGAGAAGGGTTCTGTCAGAAGCTCCCGATTGGAGCGAAAGGCTGCCAGCAGAAGCCAGAGAATCGGATAAGCCTGAATGACCAGGAAGGCGATCATAACAATCCAGTAAAGGCTCTTCTTCGCTCTTTTCCGAAATAAATAGTGCATGCTCTCTCCTCCTTAATCCTCTTCTTCCCGGTCCATGTAGCGGCTGATCAGAAGCACTCCGACGATACTTAAAATAACAATCACCACCGCGATCGCACTTCCATATCCATAGTCTCTGCTGGTAAATGCCTTCTTATACATGTAGGTTGCAAGAATCTCCGATCTGTGATTGGGGCCTCCCTTTGTCATATTCATCGGCGCCGCGAATCCCCGCAGAGCACCCACCAGACTTAAGATGCAGGAGAGCATAATGACATTGGCGATCGATGGAATCCGTATTTTAAAGAGGATCTGCAGCTCCGTCGCCCCATCAATGCGAGCCGCCTCTAAAATATCAGGCGAGACAGACACCAGGGCGGAATAGAAGATAATCATATAAATGCCGATATACTGCCATCCTTCCACCGCGGCGACTGCCGGAAGAACCGACTTGTAATCGCTCAAAAAGGCAATTGGCGCCATCCCCAGAGCCCTGCGGAAAAGATTGAACAGGCCCATGGGCTCATAAGAATAAAAGCTGGTGAAGAGTTGGGCGATGGCAATCACCGTGATGACAGAGGGAATATAGTAGACCGTTTGAATAAATCCTCTGCCCTTCTTTAAATAGGTCAGAAGAACGGCAATCGTAAAACCGATTCCCAGCTGCATGACCATAACAATAACCACATAAATCAGATTGTTAAAAAACGCCCTGCGAAAGATCTCATCTCCAAAGAGCTTTCTAAAATTCTCCAGCCCGACGAAGACCTTGTCCCCAAGTCCATCCCAGTGCAGGAGGCTGTAGTAAGCTGATCCTAAGATCGGGACCATCACCATCACGGTATAGAGAACCAGGGCCGGAACCAGAAAGAGCGCGATTGCCTTTTTATCTCGTAAAACCTTCATAAATTACCAACTCTCATAACAGATCAGCCGCCTCTGATCCTATCCTCGCAGGCGGCTGATCTCAGTCATTCTATTGTCCGCAAGAATCGAATCTTTACGAGTCATCTATCTTGCGATTGATCACAATCTTGCATCCACAAAAAATATTTCCCTGCATAACGCGATTGCTATTTCCCGGTGTTTTCCGCCAGGGACTCATCCACTGCCTTCTCAAACGCCTCTGGGGTCTCTTCTCCCATACAAAGCCCGGGAAGATTACTGTTAATTGTCGCTACCACATCCTCTTTCAGGACGACATCCCAGGGACGGGCAGACGTCTCCCCAATCTTCTGCGTATCCTCCATCACCTTGAGGAAAAGGGGGTCAAACTTGCTCTTATCGTCCGCATTCACCTTCTGCGGCGCCAAATGCTGATGGGCGAAATAAGCGGAACTGTAATTCTTGACCACATAGGTCAGATAGTCTTTATACTCCTGGTCAAAGGCATTGGGATTCACAGAGAGCCCGATTCCTCCGAAGGCCCAGTATTCATTGCTCTGCGTCTTGGCATCCTTGATCGTCGGCATGTAGAAATAATCGACATTCAGATCCTTTGGTCTCTTGGCATCTGTAAAATAGTTGAGTTCCCAGGTCCCGGTCGGATACATGGCGCATTTCCCGCTCAAAAAGAGATTCAGGCCTGTTGCCACATCTGTTGTTGAAAAACCGGGCTGGAAATACTGGCCTATCTGTGCCATAAACTCACTTGCCGCCTTGCCCTCCGGATCCGTCATCTTGGCCTGACCGGCTGCCAGCTTCTGTAAATACTCATTTCCACTCATGCGGAAGGGGTAGGTGGCCAGAAGGCGAAGCAGAGGCCATCCATCGGATCCGCCGATTCCAAAAGGCGTATACCCTTTGGCTTTCAGAGTCTTACAGGCCTCAAGCATTTCGTCCAGGGTTTTTGGCGGAGTCACACCTGCTTCCTTGAACATATCGGTATTGTACCAGATCATTTCTGTGGAGAACTCCAGCGGCAGAGTATAGAGCTTTCCATCTGTCGTTCTCCCGTAATTCAGAGCCAGAGGAATATAACTGTCCTTCTCCTTGATCTCGTCCAGGAAGGCATCCATGTCGGTCAGTTTGCCCTGTTCCCCCAGCTCCTTTGCGTATGGCGTTGCGTCCAGATCAAACATATCCGGCATCTGCCCGCCCGCAATCATGGTGTGCAGCTTCTGGTCATATGAGGAGCGATCCGCGTTGCTGTCGACCACCAGCTTAATCTTGCCTCCCTGCTTGTTATAGGCCTCTGTCACCTCCTGCAGGGCAACCATGGTGTCATCCGAAGCGGCTCGGGATGCGAAATAGTGAATTTCTCTCATGCCGGATTCGTCGGTCTTCTTCTGACTGTCGCCTCCCTTTGAGCCGCCGCAGCCGCTCAACAGCATTGTTGCGGCAAGCCCCATCGCTCCGATTTTTCTCAGTTTTCCTCTTAACATTCTCTCCTCCTTTTTCATTGTCTCAGAATGTATCTCTATGGATTTCTCTTGCCGTTAAGTGCACATTCTCAATCTGAATTCCTCCGTCATCTACGAAGAAACCCCAATGGCTTCGCCCGCTCTCATAAGCGCGCATGGTCAGCGCCAATGAGTCATTGACATAGAGACAGAGAATACTTCCCTCTGCGATCAGACACAGGTGCAGCCGCCGATTTTGTAGCTTACTGAAATCCAAAGGCCGTTCCAGCTCAACCAGAAAGGCCTTGTCCCCATCGATGTACCACTGGTTGACGCCGGCGACCCGCCGGGGCCACATGTCTGCAACAAGCCGGTTATAAAAAGGCTCCAGGCGGAAGTAATAGCCCTTTTCCATTTTCTCATCTTGCCGGACCGCCAGGCCGAATGCCCTCGTTCCCTCTTCATAAATCAGGTCCGCTTCGATCATGCAGTCCTCTTCCATACCGTCAAAGATCAAATTCTTCTTTCCCTGGATATTACGAAGCTCCAGCTTTGAGCCGCCTCTCCGATTCTCTCCTTTATCCTCTGTCTCTTTTCCTCCTTCCTCAGGTTCTGGCCCGCAGAGAATCGGTCTCGCCTCGAATGCTTCCCGCACCGCTCTCGGCGGTGAAACCGATAATCTTCCGTCCGCCTCCTGTTTCAGCTGATGCATCAGAAGGGTTCCACCCCACTCGTACTGACCGAAATCACTTTCCCCCCGCCTGGTCGGCACCCAGGCAAATGCCCATCGCCTTCCCTTTGTCTCCGCCGTTTTCGCCGCGTAGAAGGCCCGACCATCGAAAGTATCTTCCACCGGAGCCGTCCAGGGACCTCCAAGCGAATCCGCCACCCGATAATGTGTGACAAATTTCTCCGAAAAAGTGGAGTAAACCAGATACCACTTGCCCCCCATCCGAAAGAGGTCCGGACATTCATGGGTCATATAAGACTCAGGGTGATAGAAGGGCTCTGCCGCCTGCCAGTGAATCAGGTCTTTTGAGTGGCAGAGCCCCACGCAGCCTCCGTTCTTATCCCCCGCTCCCTTCAGCCGTGCCGCCAGCAGCATGTTATAGCAGTCTTCCTCCCCGTTGTAGAAGACGAATGGGTCTCGCCAATCAAAGGGTTCATAAATACTCTCATCCGCCCCGAAGATCGCCGACGGATCCTTCTCCCAGTGAATCAAATCCTCGCTTATCGCATGGGCCACGAATTGAAGGGGTCTGCCGTCTCTGTGGTAGATCGGATTGTAATTATTCTGCGCCGTATAAAAGAGATGAAAGCGGCCATCCTTTCCCGCAATTACGGAACCTGTATAACAGGCGTAATCCGCATCCTCATATCCTCCAACCGGGAGGACAATTCCCTTGTCCTCAAAGTGAACTCCGTCCTCTGTAATCAGAAGATTCCAACTGGTTCTGTAGCCGTACTCATCTTCGCTGTGCCCTTTTCGCTCATCGTGCAGGTAAAAAATATAGAACTTCCCATCGTGAGCAAAGGGAATGGTATCTCCGACCCATCCGCCCTCAGGCTGGTAGAAAACTCCGCTCATAAAAATCTCTCTTTCTCTTTGGACTGACTTTATCCTAACCGCTTCCATTCCCTTTGAATATGCGCAAATCGAATAGATTTTCAAAAAATGATGTTGCACTCTGTCGTTTTCTTGCATTTTCATTGGAAATATACGATGATTTTCATGGTTTTCATTATTTCCGCTCCCGTTTTCATTTCATTGTTTTTGGAAGGAGTCCTATGGTTACCATTCACGATGTGGCGGATGCCGCCGGTGTCTCTATCTCCACAGTCTCAAGAGTCATGAATCAGAGTCCTTCCGTCTCTAAAAAAACTCAAAAACGCGTTCTTGAAGTCATCCGAAAGCTTGGCTATATCCCCAATGCCGCCGCCAGCAAGGCCGCTCACAAACACAATAAATATATCGGCGTCCTCTTCCCCGACATCTCCAACCAGGTCTTCGGACGAATTCTTCAGGGAATCAACAGCGTCTTAGCTCCTCTCGGCTACAACATCATCATCTGTGAGACTAACGGTGAACTGGATAAGGAGATTCATTTTCTCAACATCCTGAAGGAAAAACAGGTGGAAGGTTATATCATGGCCAGCGTCACGATCCCCCAGGATCATCTCATGTGGATCCACAAAAACCGCCGTCCCCTGGTCTATGTCTGCCAGGATCTCCCCAAATTTGACCTGAAGGTTCCCGCCAGTTCTGTCAATATGGATAACAAGCAGGCCATTTGTGATATGGTGCGTTTTCTCTATCACATGGGCCACCGCGATATCGCCTTCATCGGCGGCCCGCTCAGCGACCCATCCGCGGGAAAATGCCGCTATGATGGTTACATGAAGGGGATGAAGGAATGCCGCCTGCAAATCCGCCAGGACATCATCAGCTTTCAGGAGGCCTTCGGCATCCATGACGGATACCAGGGCATGCATGAAATCTATGAACACGCCATGCTTCTTCCGACTGCTGTCCTGTGCGCCTGCGACAACATGGCAGTCGGCGCCATTGACTTCATGTATGACAATTCTATCCAGGTCCCCCGGCAGGTCTCTGTAACCGGGGTCGATGACTCCAGTTTGGCAGCCTGCATTCGTCCCTCGCTGACAACCATCCGCCACGCGACCAACGACAGCGGCGTCAAGGCCGCGCAGCTCCTGCTGGAATACATTGCCAACCCCGATTTCGGTGGTGCCGCCTTTAAAACGTCATACCAGCTTCTTCGCAGACAGAGTGTCCGCCAGCTGATGGATGGACCACAGTAGGATATATGCTCCGCCTGCCGTCAGAATATATGCCCCGCAAACCTTCAGAATAAATATCCCGCAAGCCTTCAATGACCATAAAAGAGCGAGGACCTGTCATACAGACAAATCCTCGCTCCTTACTTCCTCTTCCAAACCGCGGATCTCATTGAAAACCATGCCCGCGTTTTGCCCTTATGCGGCAGCTCTTGGGTCCTTGGAGCCTTGAGCTCTTATTCCCTTGATCTCTTAGTTCTCTTGATCGCTTGGTTCTCTTGATCCCTTATGCGCTTACACTCTTATGCTCTTGATTTCTTGGCCTCTCGGCCTCTTGATATCTTAATCCCTTATACTCTTGGCCTCTTTACTTCTCATTCCTTCTGCGCTTGATAATCGCAAGACGAACCCAAGTCAGAAGACCGCCTGCAAGCAGGGCGACAGCGATCCCGATCAGAAGCGACTGTTCGTCGCCTGTCTTTGCGGCCGTCACCTCCTGCCTCATTGAATTCTGCCGGTTCTGGGCAGACTTCCGAGACTTGTCCGCCTTTTGACTGCCAAGCGCCGTCTTCTGATCTGATACAGACTTGCCATTTGCTCTGATCCGCGCGCTCGCCTGATCCTGCTTCTTAATCCATGAATCTTCTGTCTCCGGCCTTCTCAGATTCTCTCTCCCGGAGTCGTCTGTCATGGGCTTCTCTTTTTCCGGATTCTCTCTCCCGGAGTCATCCGCCCCCGGCTTCTTTTGATCCTCCGTCTCAGGCTTTTCCGGACCCGGCTTCTTTGGACTCGGATCCTCTTCCTCGGAATCCTGTGGCTTGACCTCCCGCGTCTGATACAGATCCATTGCCGGCGTCGGGTCGATTCCTGTCCTCCAGTAGAGATTCAGCAGGGGATCGTCCGCCCCGATCGCCTCACTCTGCGCGCCGTCCGCTATATGCTGTCTGGAGCTGGTCACCTTCACCTCTCCGGCGATTGCCTTGCCCGGATTGGAATTTCTCAGCTTGCTGGCATTTGCTCCCTGCAGGAAAGCCTCAGCTGTCTCAATGCTCCCCTTTCCGCTAATGGCGTTCCCGCCATCGCCCCAGAGGACATCGCCGCCGATCGCTATCACTTTCCCCTTGCCGTCGATCTTGCTTCCTTCCTCTAATTCAATGGCGTTTCCGCCCTTTGCGTTCAGAAGAACCTTTCCGGCTCCGCCGTAAGCGGCCAGCTGTGCCCCGTCTTCCAGATGAATCCTGCCCCTCACACGCAGGGCAGTCTGTCCCCGGTCACTTCCCGCTTCATCTCCCCTGATAAATACCTGTCCCTTTACTGTGACATTTCCACTCATCGTCACGACCGGCTCCGCTGTCGTGCGATCCGTCCGGCTTCCATTGGCCAGGTAGTTCGCATTAGAATAAATAGCCGCGTTCTCAAGGATCGCTCCGTCCGCCAGGCGAAGCTGTCCGCAGATGGATGCCCCTGTCGTGAATTTCCCCGCGAAGGAATCATAATTCATGGAGAATTTTCCCCCGTCCTGCACATCGATGATTCCCTGAACCGTGGAGTCTGACAGGGTCAGTTTGCCCCCCTTCTCAACGACGATGCGGACACTGCTCAAGATCTTCATATTTTTCAGGGTCAGATCGCAGCCGGCGGGAATATAGAGGGTCTGCGGAATCCTTCCCTGCTCCACATCTTCCCAGGCGATATCATACCCGAGCACCCCATAGGTTCCGCTCTCATGGGAACCAAACCAGACCTCAAGCTTAGCCGGTACTCGAACCGCATTGTCCTGCCCGGACACATTACTTCCGAACTCCCGGATCGCCCAGGGCTCCATGATATCCCAGGCCATCAGACCGTTGGCATATTTTTTGAGATTTTCCTCCTTCAGCTGATCCGCCAGCTTCTCCTGCCCCGAATATACTGTGAAGGGGAGGCTGTTGCTGACTGCCACCCGCCCCTGCCGGTCTGCTACCGAGACAGAAATCAGATAGCGACCCGGATCCTTAGGTGTTCCGCTCAGGGTCAGACTGCTGGACAGGGTCAGGTAACGTCCCTCCATCCCGCTCTGGCTTCCCGCCGCAGTACCGCTGGCCGTATCCGGCACAAGATTTACCCTGCACTGGCCGGGATCCAGCTGGATTTTCGAAGTGTGATCCAGTTCTTCCCAGTCCTGGTCTTTCGGCTCCTGCCCCTTCTTGACCAGGGCCCCATAGACCTTGACACTACTGTTCTTGTTTGAGGATGCTCCGCTGAGACTGGCGCTTGTCACGCCGTCATAGTTCTTCTGCCCCTTGATGGCTGCCTCGAAAGAGCCCTGCAGCTTAACCTTGAGTTCATAGGGATCGCCCTGCTGATCGTCCTCAGCCAGGCTGGCATTCCCATCAGCATCGATAAGGAACTTGAAGCTCAGATCCTCATAGCCCTCCGCCTTAACGCGGACGCTGTCTCCGCTTTTTAAAATAGGAATGGTCTGCGCGGCGCTGAAATCCTGGGCAGCGAAAATCAGCTGATTTGTCTCAGCCTTTTTCTGGTATCTTCCTCCCATATTGGGACTGTAGGGATTCTCCGTCCAGACCTTTCCGTTGACAGAGACCTCCTTTACCTTGGCAACATAAGCATCCGCGTCCGAGACCGTGATCTTCCAGGTGCTGCCCCAGAGACCCAGGCTGAGCTTCAGCTGACTCAGATTGATCTTGCCTGCCGTGTTTCCGCCGCCAGACTGGTTCCCACTTCCGGACTGGCTCCCGCTTCCGGACTGATTTCCACTTCCGGACTGGCTCCCGCTGCCGGACTGGCCTCCGCTGCCCGACTGGCCTCCGCTGCCCGATTGACCTCCGCTGCCGGACTGGCCTCCGCTGCCAGACTGGCTCCCACTCTCCTTTTCTACCGTCGCCTTATATTCATAAGGGTAAACGGCGGCATTCTTCTCTACCTTGACCTTTATTGTCTGGTAGCCCTTTGCCCTGATCGTGATTTGGGCCGGATAATCCGGGTTGACCAGCTTCAGCGCCCGGTAACTCCCATAGGCTCCTGTGACCTCCGTCACCTGCCAGACCTTCTCAGACGTCCCCCAGCTGATCGTTCCCTTCACATATTTACTGCCGTCAACCGTCAGCTCCTCGATCTGATTCATCCAGTTCTGATCTGAAAATTCCAGATTCAAAGTCTCCGGCATAAAACCGCTGACGGTAGCGCTCTTGACCTCACTTGGTCCCTCCTGCTTCTCTGCCGCCGACACAGGCAAAAAGCAGCTTGTCATGACAAGCAGGGCGGACGCCAGCAAGCTTCCTCCCCTTGTAATCATGGCTCTTTTCACGTTTTTCTCCCTTCTTCCATTTCCGATTCCAATTCTTCTTCTCGCGATTCATTTCCTCGCGTTTGAAGCATTCACTGAATCAATGTATTGTTAGTAAAAACTAACTTTTCATCGAAAATAGTAATCGTTTACCCCGGTCCTTGTCAATTCCCCTCTCGCAACTTTACAGATTTTGACAGCGGCCCGATATAAGGAAGTGAGCTCCAGCCAAACACGGTATTAGAGCGGGTTCCCAAAGGACCCCGCCCCAACATTTGATATAAAACAAAAAATACCAACCCGCGTTGACACAACCTGCGTTGACAATAGAGGAAAGACGATACTTAACCGGACATTCTACCAGAAAAACTCAAAAACCCCTCCCACCGTCTGGTGGGAGGGGTTATATCATTCAGCGTTGATTCATGACAATAGAGAATGCTCAAAAAACATATATTCCATTGTCCATCTGTAGCCTGACAAGATACAGGATGATTTTCTTAATATCCGCCGTAGGAGTAGGTTCCCCACTTCTTCAGCAGCGTTCTGATATTGCCGCCGAATCTGCGATTGACCTGCTTGGTCAGAAAAGCCTGGTGGCTGGCATGGCTGTCGACTCCCGCATAACCGGAGCTCGTCTGCCCGAAGCCCTTGCCCTCAATGGTGTGAATGACCCAGGTGGCCTCCTCGACAGAGAGAGAATCAATCAGGCTGTCCAGTCCGGTTGACTTGTGGTAGGCGGATCCCCTTCTATGTCCCGGAATGGCCAGAAGCAGTCTTGCCACCTCGCGGGCATTGGCGCTTCCCGTCATGACGAGAAGTCCGTCAGAACCGAAGTAGGGGCTGACCGTGCTGACTTCCACTGAGTCCGTTTCCTGAGATGTGCTCTCGGCCGTATTCGTCTCTGCTGTCTGCGCACTTGCGGCCTGCTCGGCTGCAGCTGCCTGAGCCTTCTTCATCGCCCTGCTTTTGGCCGCTTTTGTCTTGGTCTCCTCAGCTGCCTTTGCCTTGGCTTCTTCCTCGGCCGCCTTCGCATTGGCCTCGTCGGCCTTCTGCTTAGCCTCGGCAATCGTCTTGTCGCCGGTCTGTGCCAGGGACTCTGCCGCCTTGGCCGTCAGCTGGCCCGAAAGACTCGCCGCATCTGTCTGTGCTTCATTCTCGGAAGCACCCACCAGGTCTACCTGCTCCTGGCTGACACTGGCTGTCGTAGCCTGGGCAGAAACCATTGCCTCGGACGCCGAATCGCCGGTACTTCCCATTGTCTGCATGGACATGGCGCCGGAGAATACTGTTGTCGCAACCAGCAGACCGACTGCCAGACGATTCTGCAGTCTGTGATTTGCCAGTGACTGGCGCAGGCCCTTGACTTTGTTTTTTACATTTTTGTTATCCATGGATCCTATTATTACATAAATGTTACAAATGTCAAGTCTGTCTGAAACATTTCTGTGAAGACTTGGTGAAGGCGCATATGCGCACTCTCTCTCCTGTCCCCTCCATAAATCGCAAGGCGGATCCCCCGGTTTCGATTCCCCCATTCACCTCCTTCAGTTCCCCTGCTTGGGAGAGACCTCCAGATAGTCAAGAAGCGTTGCCTGAAAATCTGCCCCCTTCATGCGGCAAAGAGCGCCCGCGGCGCAGGAGATCTCGTCATATTTCAAAACCGCGTCCCGCCTGATGTTCACTCCAGAAATAACGACGGGTACAGGATCTCCGCTGTGCTCTCTTCGCTCGCAGGGCGTCGAATGATCCGCGGCGAGCGCAATGATGACATTTCCCAGATCCTCCCTGGCGGCGATCAATTGCTCGACACAGGCGAGCATGTGGTCATATTTCTCGATTGCCTGCACCTTCCCTGACGGACGATTGTCATGTCCCATCAGATCTGTCGCCTTATAGTGAAGCGCGACAAAGTCATGGTCTTTCAGCGCCTCCACTGCCATGCCGGCCTTCTTTTCCACATCTGTGTCCAGGTTCCCCGTGAAGCTGCTGTCGGTCATGACATCAAAACCCGCGAGTCTGGCGACACCTAAAACCGTGCTCTCCGCCGCGACACAGGCCGCGGTATAGTGAAGAGCTTCTGTAACCTTCTGGATCGCGGGCATCTTACCCGCTCCTCTGGTCAGGATTGCGTTGGCTGCCAGCTGTCCGGCGGCAAGGCGCTTTTGATTCAGAGCGTGCCCGCCCAGAATCTCGTGCGCTCTTATGAGAAACTGATTCAAGACCTCCGCTGTAAATGCCGCCTCCTTGGACCCGTCGAGAGCCCGGGCAAAGTTGATCCTATGATCCTCGACCTTGGGATCCGTATCAGAAATGCGGTCTGATAGGCCCTCTCCGCGGAGGACCAGAACCGCGCGGTGCTCTGTGGCCTCTTTAAAAAGGATCTGAACCCCATCGATCTCCAGTCCGTTCAAGGCCCGCGCCAGCTCCCCGGTCCCCTCGCGAATCCGTCCCGCCCGTCGGTCTTTGACCAGGAAATCCCCGTCGACGCTAGCGAAATTACAGCGGAGCGCGACATCTCCAGGCAGGAGCTCTACCCCCTCTCCAAAGGCTTCGATCGGACCTCGCCCCGGGTAGTCCTTCAGGTCATATCCCCCCAGGAGAATCATATGCCCGAAATCCGTCCCCACCGGCACGCCCGCCCGGTAAAGGTCTACAATTCCGCAGGATCCGTTCTCAGCCAGCCGGTCCAGGTGCGGCGTGTTGGCATATTGCAGCGGAGTTTTCCTGTCAAGGCTCGGACAGGGCCGATCTCCCAGCCCGTCTGCAATCGCCAGAAGAATTTTATTCTTCATAATAAAAGTTCCTTTCCTGTCATATTTTTTGCACTCTAATTTACTCCAGATCCCGGCCGAATCATCCAAAGCTTCAGTAAAATCATCATTCTGAATTCCGGCGAGTCATCATTTCAGACTTCAACCGGGCAATCACTTCTGACTTAAGCCAACGATTCACCCAAAAACTCAATCTGACCCCAGCCTCCAAAATGCGATCTGGCCTCAGCCTTCAAAATACTCTCTAGCCCTATGAAGTCTATGACTTAATTCCACGGACACAAGCCCTTTTTCATAGACCTTTTTCATAGACCTTTTAACAGACCTTTTTACAGGACAAATCGAATCCAGGCAAAATATACCAGACACAGGGCGCATGCCTCAATGAAGCAGGCGATGACTCCGTAGAGCAGCTCGTCCTTGACCTCAAAGTAACCGGTCCCGAAATAGAGCGCGTTCACCTTGGAATGGGGCGGCAGCGTTATGGTACAGGAAATGCCGAAGGAACAAACCAGGGCAAGAGCTGCCGCGTCCATCCCCAATCCCTTGGCCAGAGTGATGATCGCGGGAATCAGGATAGTGGTGCGAACGGTCTTACTGGTGAAAATCAGATGGCTGAATACCGTGATGAAAATAAGAGCGATCGCAACCATTGACGGGGCCAGGTGATTCAGTCCGGTCGCGTTGATCAAGCGGTCAATCATCCAGCTCGCGGCCTTGGAATCGTCCAGCGCGCTGCCGACGGCATATGCCCCGGCGGAGAAAATCATCAGATCCCACTTGATATTCGCCTCCTTCCATTTAATGACGCCGATTCCCGGCATCAGGCAGAGGAGCATACTGAGTACAGCGGTCTGCTCTGTGCTGATCGCGAATCCGAACCAGCTCTTCTGATAATCCCCGGTCGCCCACAGAAGCAGGGTGATCAGGAAAATAACCGCGGCCCGCTTTTCCTTTGCGCTCATCGGCCCGAGATCCGCAAGCTGTTGTTTCAGCGAGGCAACCGCGTCGGACATATTTCCCGAGAACTCGTCCCTGTAGCGATAGAGGCGGATCCCGATCAAAAAAACAATGACCGTTGTGATGATTGCCTGCGGGAGAGAGCCGATCAGCCACTGCATATATCCGATGTGCGCGCCGGTCTGCTCATTGATAAAACCGACGGCAAGTACCTGGGCGCTGGTCGCCGTCATAACGACGGATGTTGCGAAGGCATTGTTTTGAACTCCCTGTAAGGCCAGGAGCTTTCCGAACCTGCTCTTTCCGGGCGTCGCCTTGTACACCTCCAGAATTACCAGGGCGATCGGAATGATCAGAGAGGCTCTCGCTGTCGTGGACGGCACGAAGAAGGCCAGGATATAATTCACCAGGACAAAGACAAGCAGGGTCTGTGTCGGCGTCTTGGCAAATCTCGTGATCAAAAACAGGGCGATCCGCTTCCCCAGATTGGATGCGCTCATGGCGGAAGTCAGCACGAAGGCGGCGACCATCAGCCAGATGATGTCTTTCCCAAGCATTCCGAACGCGTAGGACTGCTTCTCCACAACGCCCAGCAGGGGAAGGAGCAGGACAACGGCAATCGATGTCAGATAGATCGGAATCGGGCGGGCAATCCACATGATCAGCGCAAATGTGAACAGGGCCAATGCCTTTTGTCCGACCACAGTCATCCCCTGCGGACAGGGCATGAGCATCAGCGCAAGCAGCGCGGCAACGGCCAGACAGGCCCCGATCACCTGGCCCCGGCTTATCTTATTAGATTTTTCTTTACTCATAAACTTCTCCTGAAATATTGTTTTCCCTCTTGAGGAGCTCCTGAAAAAGTTCATGCATGCATTTCTTATGATTGATTCTATGGGATGAGATAAAGTGAATCAAATTAAATTATATTTGTCGATCAATAACGACCTGTTATAATTTTGTAAGCAATCTAAATTTGAAATGTCGGTTTGAACATCAAATTCTGGATATTGAATCCCGGATATTGATTTCCAAGTATTAAATTACGAATATTAAATCCTGGATATTGATTTCTGAGCATCAAATTCCGAAAATCAAATCCTGAATAATGAATTTCGGATATCGACTCAAATGGCTCCCGGCAAATCAGGAAGGCGCATCTGGTGACGTAAAATGGATATAACAAAGCTGAATTCATTCATCGTTCTCGCAAAAAAGGGGAATTTTGCCAGGGCGTCAGAGTTACTTTACATTTCCCAGCCTGCTCTGAGCAAGCGGATTCAGTCCCTTGAAGAAGAGCTTGGCGTTCCCCTCTTCAACCGAATCGGTTCCAGGAGCTATCTCACGATGGAAGGGCAGAACTTCCTTCGCTATGCCCAGCAGATGGTCTCGACATACAACCTCGCTGTTGAGGATTTGCGTCAGATCAACGGGCTGGAGACCGGCACCCTGAATTTTGGGGCGACCAATTTTATCGGCGTCTATATCATGCCCTCCTTTATTTCCCGCTTTCACAGGAAATATCCCAAAATTCATATCAATATGATCATCAACAATTCCAGAACGATCCTGGACCTGCTCCATAAGAACCAGCTTGAGTTTGCCGCGATCTCTGATTATATTCTCCGGGATAAGGCTTCCAGAGACCAATATCTCAGCTGTCCCTTTGTGAAGGACCGCCTCAAACTGGTCGTGGGCAATGCTCATCCTCTTTTCTCCCGGGGCCACTGTTCCCTGAAGGATGTGGAAAATGAGCTCTACATCTCAAAGACAAAGTATTCCTCACAGAATCAATTCCTGGAGGAAATCTTTCAAAGGCATTCCTTTGACTTTAAAAACCGCATGGTTATCAGCAACCAGGAAGCAGTGAAGGAATGCGTGATCAATAACATCGGAGTCTCGATTCTATCCACGCGCTCCGTGACCCAGGAGGTCCTCCATCAGAGACTCGCAACCCTGTCCTTTGATGAATTTGAAATCGAGAGGGATATCCTGTACACCTGTCTAAAGGATCGTCATCTGACCCCGGCGGCCCGGATATTTCTTGATTTCCTGCGTCAGCCCATGTCTGAGTCAAAAGATTCGGATTGCTCAGAATCAAACATCGACGTGGTTTAAACTCAGAATAAACTATCCATCCGATTGAAGCTCAGAATGAAAATCCGTGCGATTTGAACTCCAAATGAACCATCCATCCGATTGAAACTCAGAATAAGTATCCGCGCGATTGAAATTCAGAATATAATATCCATGTGATTCAAATGAGGTAGACTTTATGATCCTGGCTTCTTACTTTAACAAGTTCATGTTCTTTTCCTTCATCGGCTGGCTCTATGAGTGCAGCTACTGCACCATCCGAAACCGCCACTGGGACAACCGGGGTTTCCTCTACGGCCCCATCTGCCCCATCTATGGCTTTGGCGCAATCCTCTGCCTCTTCCTCTTCGGGGACCTTCCCCTTTATCTGATTCAGACCAATCGCCTGCAGCTGCCGCTCGCTGACAACGGCCTGGCCCAGATCCCCCTCTGGCAGATCTTCCTGATCTGCATGGTCGGCTCCGCCATCATGGAATATCTGACCTCCTATCTCCTGGAGAAGCTCTTCCACGCGGTCTGGTGGGATTACAGCCATGTCCCCCTGAATCTTCACGGCCGCATCTGCCTTCCTGCCTCCATCGGCTTCGGCTTGGCCGGCGTCGTAATCAGCAAATGGGTCATCCCCCTGGCCATGGAAGTGCCGGATCGGGAACACCCCCTAACGACCATCGTCCTGGCCCTGCTCCTGGCCTTTTATCTGGGGATGGATTCTGGCCTGACCATCGAATCGCTGATTCAGCTGACCCATCGTCTGGACCTCCTCCAGGAGTCCTTTGACAACCGCATGGAATCTACAGTACAGATCGCCTCTTTAGGCCCCGGGGCTATTGCTGTCGCCGCCGGCTCCGCGGCCAGAGAAGCGGCCTTAAACGCCAGGGAAAACCTGTCTGAAGCTGCCGCCATGATACGGGAATCCGCTGCCAGACAGGCCCTTCCCCTGAAAAACAATCTGTCTGAGATCGGTCCCCGCATGACCCGGCGGGAGCGCTATCATCTGCACGCCATTCGCAGCTACCGCGGCCGCAGGCCGGACCCGGACTCCGCCAAACGGGCAGGCAACGCCTTTCGCCGCCTGCAGGACCGCATTAACCGCAGGGCAAAGCAATAGTCCGGTTCCCTGATCTGGCTCCTCCTTCCCTGATCCGGGAGAAAGAGGAAAGGATTTAAACTGTGGCAATCGGGCCTGACGGCAAATAGTGAAAGCCATGATTTCGGGCTTTAGAAAACTCTTGCCAGGCTGACAAAAAGCATACATAATCATTTTGACAGATCCATTTCACAATGAGGAGCAATTCAGGCGATGAAAGAACATGAAGAGGCGCGCTTTCGGGAGCTCTCAAGAGACCTGACAGAAGATATCCGGGTTCGCCGCATGAGCCAATACATCCAGCACGGATCCACCACGACCTATGACCATGTCCTGCGGGTGGCGCGCACCGCCTACCGGCTCAACCACATTCTCCATCTGAAGGCCGACGACCACTCTCTAATCCGCGCTTCTATCCTTCACGACTACTATCTCTATGACTGGCATCAGCGGGGCGATCGTCTCCACGGCTACCATCATGCCCGCATTGCCGCCGACAACGCCCTCCGGGATTTCGCCATCTCCCCGGCAGAGCAGGCCATGATCCGAAGCCATATGTGGCCACTCAATCTCTTCTCCATCCCCCTTTCCCGGGGCGGCTGGCTCCTCACAATCGCCGACAAAATCGCCTCGGCTCAGGAGACGGTCATGGATCGGATTCGTCCCTCCGCCAGCCCCTGCTGATGACTGCCACCGCGGATATCATATTTAGTCACACATAAATCGGACCCCTGTATTTCGCTTTTGCACCCCATGTGCGCCTGCAATCTACAGCGGTCCGGTAAACTTATGCTTTGGCTTTACCCCTGATCCGGTAACTTTATGCTTTGACTTTCCTCCGGTAAATCTTTCCTTCTATTCTACTTCCGACCTCTATTTCTGACTTCCACTCCTGACTCGGCTGCTTTTCCCTTTCTACTCCTGACTTCCACTCCTGACCCGGTTGATTTTCTCTCTATCAACCCTGCCCGTAATATTTCCCCAAAAACTCCCTGGTTCTCTCATTTTCGGAGGAGAACATAGCCTCCGGCGTCGCCTCTTCCACGATCAGCCCATGCTCCATGAAAATCATCCGGTCAGAGACATCCCTGGCAAAGGTCATCTCATGCGTGACAATCACCATGGTCATCTTCTCCTCCGCCAGGCTCTTGATCACCTTGAGAATCTCCAACGTCAGCTCCGGGTCGAGCGCTGATGTCGGCTCGTCGAAGAAGAGGATCTTCGGCTTCATGGCCAGGGCTCTGGCAATGGAGACCCGCTGCTGCTGCCCTCCTGAGAGCTGGCAGGGATAGGCGTTTTCCTTATCTTTTAGCCCCATCTTAGCCAGGAGGGCTCTGGCCTCAGAGCAGACCTCCTCCTTATTTCTCCCCTGCACATGGATGGGGGCGTCGATGACATTTTTCAGAACAGAATAATGGGGAAAGAGGTTGAAATTCTGAAAGACCAGGCCGAAGATCTGCATGGCCTTTCTCTGGCTCTTCTTGTCCACATAGACTGCCCTGCCGCCCCGGCTCGTTACAATCGGCTTTCCCAGATAAGCCATGGACCCGTCATCCATGGTCTCTAAGAGGGTTGCGCAGCGGAGCAGGGTGGATTTGCCGCTCCCGGACGGGCCGATGATGGAGACCACTTCCCCGGGGGCAACCGCGAAGCTGATATCCTTCAGCACCTGGTTGTCGCCGAAGGTCTTTTTGACATGGCTCATTTCGAGTAAATTCATCCTTGCCTCCTAGTCGTAGTAGCGCATGCTCTTCTCGATGAGCGCCATGATCTCCGCGACGATGAAATTAAACACATAGTAGAAAATGCCCGCGGCAATCAGGGGCAGCACATTGTGGGCAGAGGCGGCGAGCGCCTTGGCCTGTGTGAACATCTCCGCATAGGCGATGGAGAAAGCCAGGGATGTATCCTTGACCAGGGTAATGACCTCGTTTGTGACAGAGGGCAGAATGCGCTTGATCACCTGGGGCAGAATGATCTTGAAGAAGGTCTGGCTCCCGGAGTAGCCCAGCACCCGGGCGGCCTCATACTGGCCTGCCGGCATAGACTCGATCCCGCTCCGGTAAATCTCCGCGAAATAGGCCGCGTAGTTAAGGGCAAAAGCAATGATGACAGCCGTCCCCCGGTAGGCGGAGGAGATCTGTATCCCAAAGATGTAGTAGGGCCCGAAGTAGACCACAATCAACTGCAGCATGAGGGGGGTTCCCCGCATAATGGAGATATAGATTTTTAAAATCCAATGGAGGATTGGGTTCTTCGACATGTAGCCGAAGGCCACCAGCATGCCCAGGGGCAGGGAGAATACCAGAGTCAGGAGGAAGATCTCCACCGTGGTCAGCATTCCTCCGGCCAGCTGACCGATCAATACGGAAATATCCATCTTTTATTTACCATCTTTCCTGGCAGGACAGGGATGGGTCGTCTCCGATCGGACACCCAACTTTCCACCGGCCCGCTTTTCACTCAATCCTGTCCCGCGTTCGTTTTCTGGGACAGAATGCTGACATTCTCGCCGAAATACTTCTGGGAGATTTTGGCAAATGTCCCGTCGGTATCCATCTCATGCAGGACGCTGTTGACCTGATCCCGCAGCTGCGTGTTGCCCTTGAGGAAGGCGACCGCGTACTGCTCGGAGGAGATCTGTTCGTTTAAAATCTGAAATTTGTCCGGCTTGTTCTTCATCTGATCCAGGGCGACGAACTTATCCATGGCGACAGCGTCAACCGCTCCGGACTCCAGATCCATCATGGCCGTATTGTAATCAGCGACCTGATTGAGCTGGGCGAAGCTGTTCTTTAAGGTCTCCTCTTCCTTGGAGTTTAAGGCAGTCTCCGCCGAGGACTCCTTCTGAACATCGACCACCTTGCCTGCCAGACCCTGTTCGTCCTCTATGCCGGAATTCATGCGCACCACAAAGACCTGGGCATTATTCATGTAGGAATCTGAAAAGGTGTAATTCTTCTCCCGGCCGTTGACGGAGAAACCGTTCCAGATACAGTCTATCGTTCCGGCCGACAACTCCAAATCCTTGGTCTCCCAGTCGATGGGCTGAAGGACCAGTTCTACATTCATCCGATTGGCGGCCTCCTGCGCCAGTTCAAGGTCAAAACCGGTAAAATTTCCATTGCTGTCCAGATAACCGAAGGGAGGAAAGTTCTGATCGAAGCCGACGATTAAATTCTGGTCGGTGTTCTTGACGTCCCCCTTTTTGGCGGTTTTGCTCTCAGCCTTACTTCCGTCCCCGGAATTCGCATTCTTCTGATCTCCGGACTTGGTCCCGCAGGCTGTTCCAGCAAGCGCCATCACAGCGATCAAACCAAAAGCCAGGATCTTTTTCATTCCTCTCATTTTACTCTCCTCTCACTCTCCTGAGTTCCCTTTTGACCTGTCATCTCTCCCGACCGGAATCTCATTCCCTCGTCAGATGAGCGATTGCAATTCTCTTTTCCAAAAGTGAGTCTGAATGCGCTCCTGTCTTATCCAGACAAGGACAGGATAAGAGCAAATTCACTTTAGCATGCTAACACGATAAAGAGGATAACACGGCCGCCAGCTCTTGTAAAGAACTTATTCCAGGGGACAGGCCAGGCCCTATTCAAGGGGGATAAGTCAGACCTTTAGCCAGCAGGCCACTGATGAGATGATGCCTACCCCTGTTCAATGGGATGAGTCAGGCCTTATTCAAAGCGATAAATCAAAACGAATTCCAATGGATACGTCAAACCTGGCCGGAATACTGATCCAGAATTCCCTCCATATAAGACCGATACTCCTCACGGACCTCCTCGGGGCCCGCGATCTCAATCTCCGGCCCCAATCCCGTCAACCAGCCAAAGAATTGCGGGCTGACCTCCACCAGAGCCCTGGCCTGGACTTTCCCGTCCTCCAGCTGCCGCATGGCAAGGTCTGTCCCGAACCGGTCGATGAGAACACCGGTCAGGCGGGCATTTGCCCGAAGGGTTACCCTCTCCTCCTGACCCGCGAACATGGAGAAGGTCCGCTTAGTATAGGTGGACGGGTCCATCTGATTCCAGGCAGCCATCCCCTGGCGGTCACGGGCCTGCTCCAGCTCCAGGGCGTCCGTGATCTTATCCACCCGGTAGAAGCGGACCGCGGCCTCCCTCTCTGCGTAGGCGATCAGATAGTAGCGCTCGCTGTCCCAGAGCAGCTCGCAGGGGCTGACCCGGTAGAGGGCGCCACCGTGACGGGGAACAAGCTCCTTGCGGCTGCCTATAAGCTTCCAGTCGCTGTAGTGAAAGCTCATCTGGTGGTTGTGATCAATACAGGAGAAAATGGTATCTATCCCATAAAAGCCCGCCTCCCGCTCCGCCTTGACCCGGTCGGAAACCGTCACCTGGCGGTGCAGCTGCAGAGCGTCGTAGCGATTGGTCAGAGTCCCGATCTTGGAGAGCAGGGTCCTGGACTTCTTCTCCGTAATGAAACGGGAGGCTGCCACGGCATCCGCCAGCATCTTCAGCTCGGGGAGCTCAAAGGTTCGGTCCGCCAGGTAGTATCCCGGAGCCCGTTCTCTCGTCCGCTCAATAGCCATGCCGGCGTCCTCCAGCTCGTGAAGGTCTCTGGTGACCGACTTCTTCTCCGCCGGAAAACCTGCTGCCTCCAGCTTCTCCACAAGGTCTGCGATCGTCAAGCTATGGCTCTCGTTGGTCTCCCGCTCAAGGATCTCTTTGAGCGCAAGGATTTTTCGCTTGTTATTCCTGGTGTTGGCCATATGATCCCCTCCTCTTGCCGGTTCATATCCCCTATATTGTATCGGAGAATGATCTCTTCCGCCCAAAATCTTCCCTGTTTTTGAGTCTTCTCGCTTCCCTGTTTTAGATTTTCTCTCCCTGTCCTCTTTTCCCACTCTCCTCGCTCTGCTCTGACCATCTCCTTTTGCTGCCTTTTGGAATCTGTTTTCGCTTTTTTCTATCTTGTCTCCTCCTGCCCTCCTGACATACTTTCCCGTTTTATCTTGCGCTTGGGGCAAAACAGAACTACAATGAGATCAATTCAATCAGGTCGTACCGGGAGAAAAAGAGCAGGGTATGAATGAGGCGGCGCTGGCCGTCTCGTTCTCTCTGCTCTTTTTGTGCTCCCAGTGTCTGCGGAAGTACTGTCTTTTCTTCATCTGTAGGTCACAGTGGCTCAGTCTCCGGCGCGATCGCTTACAAGGGAGGTTTTCAAATGTATGATGTAGCAATCATCGGCGCGGGAGTCACCGGTTGCGCTATCGCCAGGGAACTGGCCAAATACAGGCTCTCCACCTGCGTTATCGAGCGGGAGGAGGATGTCTGCTGCGGTACGTCCAAGGCGAATTCCGCTATCATCCACGCCGGCTACGACGCCCATCCGGGCAGTCTCAAGGCCAGGCTCAATGTGGAGGGCAACCGGCTGATGGACGGCCTGGCCCAGGACCTGGATATTCCCTTTCGCCGCAACGGCTCCCTCGTCGTTATGACGCGGGATAATGATCCTGACGTCCTGCACAGGCTCTACGAGCAGGGCCAAGCCAACGGGGTTCCCGGACTTCGCATCTTAGACCAGGAGGAAGCGCGCCAGATGGAGCCCAACCTGTCAGAGGATGTGATCGCTGCTCTCTACGCCCCGACCGGCGGCATCATCTGCCCCTTTGAGCTGACTATGGGACTCGCTGAAAATGCCTCCGCCAACGGCGTGGATTTCTTCTTCAACGCGCCGGTAGCTTCGGTGGAAAAGGTCTCTTTCCCTTCTCCCTCACAGGGCAGCCAAAATGAAAACCATATTGCCGCCCCCTTCTTCCTTATCAAGGGCAAAGCTCCCTCTCTTCGCTTTGAGCCCTCTGGCAGCGAGAATTCCAGCAATTCGCAGGCCTCATCTGATCCCGACCTTCGTCTGGATCCCGATGGCAGCTTCTCGATTCATGCCAGGCTTCTGGTCAATGCCGCCGGTCTCTACGCCGACCTCATCAACAACCAGCTCTCCTCCCGCAGGCTGCATATCGTCCCCCGCCGGGGCCAGTATCAGCTTTTAGACAAGAGCGCGGGAAGGCACGTAGACAAGACCATCTTTCAGGCCCCTTCCAAAATGGGCAAGGGAGTCCTGGTCGCCCCGACAATCCACGGCAATCTCCTGGTCGGCCCCACGGCGGAGGATATCGACAACAAAGAGGGCGTAAATACCACCGGGGAAGGTCTGTCTTATCTGGCTAAAACAGCTTCCAGATCCGTGGCCGAAATTCCCCTCCGCGAGGTGATCACCTCCTTCGCCGGTCTTCGCGCCCACGAGGACGGCGGCGACTTCGTCCTTGGACCCTGTGAGGATGTCCCCGGTCTCTACAATGCCGCCGGCATTGAGTCCCCGGGGCTCTCCTCCGCTCCCGCCATCGGCCGCATGATCGCGGACCAGATCACAGAGGCTTGCAAGGCACAGATAAAGTCCGACTTCCGTCCTGTCCGCCGCAGAGTTACTGATATGGGACAGATGGATCTGACCGGCCGCAATATGAAGATAGCAGAGAATCCCGCCTACGGGAGGATCATCTGCCGCTGTGAGTCTGTCAGCGAGGGCCAGATCCTGGAGGCGATCCACAGGCCTTTAGGCGCCAGATCACTGGATGCCGTCAAGCGTCGCACCAGGGCCGGTATGGGCCGCTGCCAGGCAGGCTTCTGCTCGCCCAAGGTCATGGAAATTTTGGAGCGGGAGCTGGCTTTGGCTCCGGATCGGGTGACCAAGCACGGTCCCGGCTCCGAGATTGTCTGCGGCGAAAATAAGAAGATTTAAGGGGGGTATTGAAATGTTATCTTACGATTTGGTTATCATCGGCGCCGGCCCGGCCGGCCTCTCCGCCGCTGTCTCCGCCTACGACGCTGGAATCAGAAGCATCCTGGTCATCGAGCGCGACGACCGCCTGGGCGGCATCTTAAATCAGTGCATCCACAACGGCTTCGGCCTGCATATATTCAAGGAGGAGCTGACCGGGCCCGAGTACGCCCAGCGCTTCATTGACCAGGTGGCAAAACGGGGCATCGAGTGCAGACAGGGCACCATGGTTATGGATATCTCCCCTGACAAGGTCGTCACCGCTATGAACCCTGCAGACGGCATGTTCCAGATTCAGGCTAAGGCTGTCATTCTCGCCATGGGCTGCCGTGAGCGAAGCCGCGGCGCCCTCAATATTCCGGGCTATCGGCCCGCCGGCATTTTCTCTGCCGGAACGGCCCAGCGGCTTGTCAATATGGAGGGGCAGATGCCCGGCCGCAAGGTGGTGATCCTTGGTTCCGGAGACATCGGCCTGATCATGGCCCGCCGCATGACCTTAGAGGGGGCGAAGGTTCAGGTCGTCGCTGAGCTCATGCCCTATTCCGGAGGTCTCAAGCGCAATATTGTTCAGTGTCTCAATGACTTCGACATCCCCCTCAAGCTGAGTCACACCGTGGTTGACATCGAGGGAAGGGACCGGGTGCAGGCGGTCACCATCGCTCAGGTTGACGAAAAGGCCCGCCCTATCCCGGGCACCAAGGAGCGCTACGAGTGCGACACCCTCCTTCTCTCCTGCGGGCTGATCCCCGAAAATGAACTGTCCAAGTCCTCCGGCGTCACCCTCTCCCCCGTCACCAGAGGGCCCGTCGTCAACGACGCCTTGGAGACCAATGTCCCCGGCGTCTTCGCCGCCGGCAATGTCCTCCACGTCCATGATCTGGCGGATTATGCCTCCCAGGAAGCCGCGGACGCGGGACGCCATGCGGCGGAATACATCCTCTCCCTTGATGCAGGCAATATAGACAGGCAAGCCGTCTCCGACCGGGCAGAGGCTCCCGCCTCTTCTTCTGCCTGCGGTCAGAAAACCCATCCCCTGGCATCAGAGACTTCCCCTTCACCGGAGATGATCCCCGTCCTGGCAACAGACGGCGTCCGCTACACCGTCCCCCAGCTCATCCGCCCCGCTTCCATGGCGGACCTGCTGACCCTCCGCTTCCGCGTCGGTGCCGAGTTCAAGGACAGAGCCATTGCCCTCTACTTCAATGACCAGAAAATCTCCTCCCGCAAAAAGCGGGTCATGGCCCCCGGAGAGATGGAGGAAATCAAGCTGAAGAAGAGCCAGCTGGCTGACTTTCCCGACCTCAAGTCCATCCGGCTGGCTATTGAGTAACCCCAGTGTAAATAAAAGACAAATTTTCCCGCCATAAATCAACCAGGCTCTCTGCCACGGGAAAGGAGAAACCATGATCGAAGAAAAGCACTTAACCTGTATCAACTGCCCTCTGGGCTGTCAGCTGACCGTCTCCTTAGAGAACGGCCGGGTCACTTCCGTATCCGGCAACACCTGCCCCCGCGGCGATGACTACGGACGCAAAGAGGTGACCCATCCCACCCGCATTGTCTGCTCCTCCGTCAGGGTGACGGGCGGCGATATGGATATGGTCTCCGTCAAGACAGCCAACGATGTTCCCAAGGAGAAGATTTTCGACATCTGCCGGGCCATGAGAGATGTTCAGGTAGCCGCCCCGGTTCACATCGGAGACGTCATCCTCCCCGATGTCTGCGGCACCGGCGTCAATCTGGTGGCTACCAGGGAGATTAACCTCTCCTCCGGGAATCGATAAAATATATACGCGCACCTGTTGCCGGCTGACAAAAAAGAGACTGTGAGAAAATGGACAGATCCTTTCTTCACAGTCTCTTTTCGTATCATTTCTTTATCTGACTTCTGACCTGCAAGGGAGCATGCCTGGGAAAATATGTTCCCCCAGTGTCCGCATTCATCCCACTGAGGTTTTCTATACGGGCATATTGGCTCGAGAGCCATTTTTCACGCATCAGTACTCCTGCACCTTCTCCTCGCCTCTCATGACACGCAGGGCGCCCTGTGCCAAAGCCAGCATCTCCTCCTCGCCCGGATAGGCGGTGACAGGAGCGATCCAGTCGACGCGGTCGCGGATGGCCTCAATGACCTTGGGCTGATAGGCGATGCCGCCCGTCACCAGGATCTGGTCAACACGCCCCCTGACGACAGAGGCATTGGCGGCAATGTTCTTGCAGAGCTGATAGATAAAGGCATCCATGACCGTCTTGGCGTAGTCATCCCCATTCTCGATTCTCTGGAAGATCTCACGGGCATCATTGGTGCCCAGATAAGCGTTGAATCCGCCGCCGCCGATGATCTTCTTTGTCACCTCCTGCTGGCTGTACTTGCCGCAGAAGCAGAGCTTGACCAGAGAGAGTGGAGGCAGGCCATTGGCTCGCTCCGGAGAGAAGCATCCGTCGCCATTGAAAGCGCCGTAGACATCTACAATCCTTCCGTGGTCATGAATTCCGCAGGAGACGCCCCCGCCCAGGTGGCAGACGATCAGGTTCAGGTCCTCATACTTCTTCCCCTGCTCCTTGGCATATCTGCGGGCGACAGCCTTCTGATTCAAGGGGTGGAAAATGGAGACTCTGGGGCACTCCGGCACGCCGGAGAGTCTGGCAATATCCGTCAGCTCATCGACAACGACCGGATCGACAATATAGGAGGGAACTCCGATCTCATCCCCGATCTCTCTTGCGATCGCCCCTCCCAGATTGGAGGCGTGCTCCCCCTGTACGCCGATCTTGAGATCCGCCAGCAGCGCATCCGTCACGGCGTAGGTCCCTCCCGGAATGGGCTTTAAGAGACCGCCGCGGCCAACGACCACATCGAAGGAGTGGATATCCACCTTCTTCTCGGAAAGGAAATCCAGGATCATCTTCTTGCGGAAGTCCTTCTGGTCAAAAATATGCTCGAAGCCTGCCAGCTCCTGGGTGGAGTGGCGCAGGGTCTCATCAAAAACCAGAGTCTCGTCCTCAAAGACAGCCAGCTTGGTTGATGTGGAACCCGGGTTGATGATTAAACTTTTGATTGCCATGGTTATTTACCCCTCATGATATTGTGTTTTCTCTTGCCTTTGCCGGGCCTGAAAAGATCTCTGCCTTTGCGCTCGCTTGGCTCAGCAAATCCATCTGCAGCGAACAGACTCCTCTTCCGAAGTCCCTTTGTCAGAGTGTACCCTCTCTCTTCATCTGCTCAGCCACAACCGCCGCCAGAGCAATCGAGTTGACCTTGGTCTCGAAGGTATCCGACCGGCTGGTCAGGATAACCGGGACCTTGGTCCCGGTCAGGATACAGCCGTTCTTCATGCCGTCAATGCGGACAATCGCCTTATAGCAGAGATTGCCGGCATGGATATCGGGGAAGAGAAGAATATCCGCGTCTCCCTGAATCTTGCGGTTCGTCGCCCCCTTGTGCCTGGCCGCCTCGGGATCAATTGCCAGGTCAAGAGAGAGGGGGCCGTCCACAATACAGCCTGTGATCTTGCCCTCATCATTCATCCTGGTCAGCTCAGCAGCCTCCACCGTGACAGGCATCTTGGGATTGACTACCTCGACCGCGGCCAGTACTGCCACCTTGGGAACCTCAATGCCGCAGGCCCGGCAGACGGGAACGGTATTATTGATGATATGAACCTTGTCCTCCAGAGTCGGATAGGTCATAAAAGCCACGTCCGTCAGAAAGAGCAGCTGGTCTGCAAAGGGGAGATCAAAGACGCAGACATGAGAGAGGGGCTTGCCGGTCCGAAGTCCCACCTCCTTATCCAGCACAGAGCGAAGGAAGTCCTTGGAATCGATCAGTCCCTTCATGTACATGTCGACCTTGCCGTCATGGGCCAGCTGAACCGCCCTCCTGCAGGCCTGAATGGGGTCTTTTTCATCAATAACCTCAAATCCGGCCGGATCCATGCCAAGTCTTTCGGCGATGGCGCGGATCTTCTCCTCATCCCCAACCAAAACCGCATTGGCAATACCACGCTTTTTGGCCTCATGGACAGCCTCCAGAACAGCGTCATCCTGGGCATTGGCTACGGCGACCGTCTTGGTCTCGAATTCTTTGACCTTAGAGACGATATCTTCGAAATTCTTCTTCACTTTACCACCCTTCTTTCTGTCGAAATCTGCGGCTTGCGGATTATTTCCCGATCCGCGCTCGTATGTTAAAACCTTAACCCTCTTAGGGTAAAAAGACAAGATCTCTCCGCCTGAAATCACGCCGGAACTCGTCTGCGCTCAGTCCAAGGCTCTCCTGAAATCGTATCCGGGCTTTTTACAACCAGTCCAAAGCCTTTCTGAAATCACAAGAAGCGCCCGGTATACTCCGTCTCCACGAATCTGCGCAGCACCGGCAGAGACCGCCGGACCTTATCCGTATCCAGGCAATAGGCCATACGAAAATAACCGGGCAGACCGAAATGATCCGAGGGCACCAGGATCAGGTCATACTTCTTCGCCTTGTTGCAGAAGGCAATCGCATCCTCCTCCAGACACCTGGGGAAAATATAGAAGCTGCCGCCGGGTCGGGTCACCGTAAACCCTAAATCGACCAGGGCATCATAGAGCAAATTCATATTGGTCTCATAGACCGACAGGTCGCTGGTCTGGTCGATACAGTCCGCAATCCCATACTGAGCCGTGGACGCAGGGCAGTTGTGCCCGATCCCGCGGCTGATCTGTCCGAAGATGAGCGCCAGGTCATCCGCCTCTGTCGCCTTTGGATGAACCGCCACATATCCGATCCGCTCCCCGGGTACAGACAGGGACTTGGAAAAGGAATAGCAGGTCAGCGTATTGCTGTAGAAGGCGGCCGGATAGGGCGTTTTCTTCCCGTCGAAGACGATCTCCCGGTAGGGCTCGTCGGAAATCAGGAAAATATCATGCCCGTATTCCTCCTCCTTTTGGCGCATAATTTCCGCGATTTGCTCAAGCGTCTCTTCTGACCAGAGCGCTCCCGAGGGATTATTGGGCGTATTGATCAATACCGCCTGCACATCGGGCGTCAGCATTTGCAGGAAGGCGTCTATGTCGGCCTGAAAATCCTCCCTCCTGGCGGGAACGATCTCCAGTCTGGCCCCCGCCCCCTCCACATAGGGCACATACTCGGGAAAGAAGGGGGCAAAGGTCAGCACGGTGTCCCCCGGGCTGGTCACGGCGCGCACCGCATGGGCAATGGCTCCGGCCGCCCCGGACGTCATGAAAATGTGCCTGGCCTCGTAGGGAATGCCAAAGCGTCTTCGCAGACTGTCCGCCACAATTCCCCGCACCTGCATATTGCCCAGGGAGGGGGAATAGCCGTGCAGATCCATCGAGCTCATGGTCTGATAGCGGCGGATCACAGACTGATTGTACTCTGCCGGAGCCTCCACGCTGGGATTGCCCAGGGAGAAGTCAAAGACATTCTCGTAGCCGATCTCCCGTCCTCTCGCCGTGGCGTACTCGGCCAATTCCCTGATGACAGATTTTGCAGCCAGCATGGATTTATAGCGCTGATTAATCATAGAGACCTCCTTGATCCCTTCTGCCAGATACAAGAACTCACGAGAGTCGGGCGCATCCTGCTCAGCCATTGCCGGTCGCAGGCAATCGGCGGTACGCTCCATCTGACATTTCTTTTATATGTTACACCTAATCTCTCTTTCGCGCTCCTGTCTTCCGTCTCCCCTCTGCAAAACCTTCCGTCTCCCCTCTGCAGAACCTTCTGGACAGAGTCTGATACATGAAAGAATATTCCGCTCTCCCTCACAGAATTTCGCAGGCATTCCATCGTTATGAATACAGCAGCGGCAGCTGCCGGCCCTGTGATCTCGTGGTATAGTTACAATATAGCTTTCTTCCCTGTGCTTGTTCTGAACTGGTCCTGGGATAATCCTGTACCGGTTCGGACCTGTTTCCCATAATAAAGAATCCTGTGAGGTCCTCTATGTCTGTATTCCCTGTCCAAAACCCTACTCCGGAAACGGATGAGTCCCTGCTTCTCCCTCCCGCCTTTATCGAGCGCATGAAAGAGCAAATGGGCTCTGACTTTGACGCCTTCATAAAAAGCTATCAGAGACAGGGCCGCTATCACGGCCTGCGCCTGAATCCCCTGGCAATCTCTGCTTTTTGGCCTGTGCAGGGGGAAACTCCTCCCTCAGACATTTCCCATCTCTCCGACAGCCAGCCTGCCCATCATCTTCCGCCTGCCGATGGCCAGTCTGCCCGTCATCCTTCCTCCGTCAAGGCCCTCCTCTCCTCTGTCATTTCTGACCTCTCTGACCCCATCCCCTGGGCTGAAGACGCCTACTACTACGGCGAGGAAGACCGGCCCGGAAAGCACCCCTATCACGAGGCGGGCCTCTACTATATCCAGGAGCCCTCCGCCATGGCCCCCGCTGTCTATCTGGACGCCAGGCCCGGCGAATGTGTCCTGGATCTCTGCGCGGCTCCCGGCGGCAAGAGCAGCCAGATTGCCGCTTGTATGCAGGGGCAGGGCCTTCTGATCTCCAATGAGATTGTCCCCAACCGGGCGGCCGTTCTCTCTGAGAATATGGAGCGCCTGGGTGTGGTCAATGCCATCGTGACGAATGAAGATCCCGACAGTCTGGCGGATCACTTCCCCCTTTTCTTTGACAAGATCATGGTCGACGCTCCCTGCTCCGGCGAGGGGATGTTCCGCAAAAATGCCATCGCTCTCTTAGAATGGTCCCCCGAGAATGTACAGAACTGCGCCGCCCGGGACGATGGAATCTTAGACGCCGCTGACCGCATGCTGGCGGAGGGTGGCCGCCTGGTTTTTTCCACCTGCACCTTCGCGCCGGCCGAGGACGAGGGAAGCATCGAGCGTTTCCTGGACCGTCACCCCAACTACCAGATTGAGCGAGTTCCTCTCTATCCGGGCATGACCCCGGCTGATCTGGAGGGAACCATCCGCCTCTGGCCCCATAAACTGCGGGGCGAGGGACACTATATCGCAGTCCTCCGCAAGAAAACGTCGGACAGAGCCTTGTCCGCGACGGGTTCCTCCTCCCTTCGCGCCGTCTCAGCCAAGCGTGAGAGCGCAGTAAAGGAAAGTGACTTCAACTTTCTCTCCAGGTCTCTGAGAGAAATTGTCAGGAGCGAGACCGCCGATTGGATCCTTGGCGGCGGCGAAATTCTCCGGTTCAGAGACGACTTCTATCGCATTCCCCGGGGCCTTCCCACGCTGAGAGGGCTGAAGCTCACGCGGGCCGGTCTGCATCTGGGCACCGTGAAGAAGAATCGCTTTGAGCCTTCTCACACCCTCTCGCACGCTCTTGAACCCAATCAAGCGCTGCGGATCGCAAATCTGTCAGCTGGCAATGTCGGCCAGGGCTCCAATGAAAGAGCTCTTTTCGGCGCAGATCAGATTCGACAGTTCATCGGGAATAGGAAACAGAAGCTTCCGGCAGTCATCACAGATGTTCCCGGATTCTCCGCCAGGCGCTGGATTGCCGGAGAGACCTTCCGCACGGGGGGGGATAAGGGCTGGTACCTGATCACCGTCGATGGAATCCACCTGGGCTGGGGTAAGCTGGCCGGGGGATCTATGAAGAATCACTATCCCAAGGGACTGCGGAGAAATCTGTAATTACCGGATTTCCGTACCCGTAGAGCGCCCGCTATTCCTGTGCAGCTCTCAGAGGATCCACACGCCGCACTCCTTCATGTAGTCTAAGATCGCGTCTGCCACCTGAGCCTTGGTCATAAGGGGCAGTTCCCTCTGTCCCCTGTGGTCAATCAGAGTCACCACATTGGTGTCGGTACCAAAGCCGGCCCCGGCGGTTCGCAGGCTGTTGGCTACGATCAGATCGGCGTGCTTGCTCTCCAGCTTGCTCTTGGCGTTCTCCAGCAGATCTCTGGTCTCCATGGCAAATCCGCAGAGGAACTGTCCCTCCCTCTTGTGCTCTCCCAGGTATCTTAAGATGTCCTGAGTCCGCTCCAGCTCAATTGTAGCGCCGCCCTCCTGCTTCTTGATTTTCTCATTTTCAACCTTGACCGGACGGTAATCCGCCACTGCCGCCGCCTTGACAATCGCGTCCATCTTAGGGGCCAGGCGGATGACCTCCTCGGCCATTTGCTCTGCTGAAATGACAGAGATCAGATTGACAAATGGCGGCGGAGCGATCTCTACCGGCCCGGAGACCAGGGTCACCTGCGCCCCCCGCAGCATGGCCGCCCTGGCGACGGCATAGCCCATCTTACCGGTGGAGTGGTTGGAGATGAAGCGAACAGGATCAATGGCCTCCCTGGTCGGACCGGCGGTCACCAGAATCTTCTTGCCGACCAGATCATGTCTGGCCCCAATCTCCTGTTGGATGTAGTCGAAGAGGAGGTCTGGCTCAGGCATTTTCCCGGCGCCGACATCCCCGCAGGCCAGGTAACCTTCAGCGGGACGAATCACCCGGTATCCATAACTCTCCAGCTTCTTCAGGTTGTCCTGAACAATCGGGTTTAAATACATGTGGGTGTTCATGGCGGGGGCGATCAGTCTGGGAGCCTGGGTCGCCATGATGGTCGTTGTCAGCATATCGTCCGCGATTCCGCCGGCAATTTTCCCGATGATATCCGCGGAAGCGGGGGCCACTAAAAAGAGATCCGCCTTCTTGGCCAGAGCCACATGCTCCACATGGAACTGAAAATTCCGGTCAAAGGTATCAATCAGACATTTGTTGGAGGTGAGCGTCTCAAAGCTGATGGGATTGATAAAATTGGTCGCATTCCTCGTCATAATGACATGGACATCCGCCTTCTGCTTGACCAGCATACTGGCCAGACCCGCGATCTTATAGGCGGCAATGGAGCCGCTGACTCCTAATACGACTGTCTTCCCTTCTAACATAAGGCTCTCTCCTTTGCGTCAGCTTTTATCTCTGCCCGAAAATCAGTGCTTTTCGAGGAAAATCTTCCTGGTGATGAAAAGCACAAGCTCATTGACCCCCAGGCCGACGACGCTTAAAAAGACAAAGCCTGCGATCCCGGTGATCAGATCATGGACTCCGAAAAAGCTCTTTCTGCTCGCGCGGAAAAAACTGTTTTCCTCTCGTATTTTCCTGCAGACGTCATTATTCTAACATATTTCCCAAAATCACTCCTGCCGCGATTCCCTCTGTCCGAACAGGCATTAAGCATTAATTCATAAGCCTCTGTTTCCCGGACGATAGAACATATCAGCACCTCATGGAGCGGCTGAACCGGCGCAAGTACAGAAATGGGGCGGGTTCCCGCAGGATCCCGCCCGACATTTTGCATAGTACCTGTCTCGACTTCAATTTGACACAGAGCTTTGCTGCACCATTAATTTTGCCACAGTACCTTATCACGCCCTCGATTTGACACAAAGCCCTTGCGGCGCCGTGAATTTCAACACAGAGCCTTATCACGCCCTTGATTTGACCCGAAAGCCGGTTTTGCTTCTGCTTCTATGTCTGCTTCCGAATTCCTCTACTCATAGCCGAAGAACTCGTCCGTTTTCATGTTGCCTCCGCTGACGCCGGCCTCTGTCAGACTCTCCTTAAAGGCATGATTCATACCGGGGGACCCGGCGATCAGATATTCAGCCTCATTTCCATGGCTGACAGCGTAATTCCTTGCTTTCTCTGCGAATACATTGGAGTCAGTCAGAAGCTGCAGCTTGACATTCGGCATCTTCCCCTCAATCTGCTTCCAGAAGTCACCATACGCGAACTCCCCCCGATTGTCCGCATAGAGCAATTGTATCTTATGCGTGGGCACATTATTACTGCTGTAATGGCGCAGAAGCGAGCGGATGGGCGTCACACCGATCCCCCCGGCGATCAGAAGGCTTCGCTCCTTTCCCTCCATATCAATATCCATCTCTCCTAAGGGCGCGGACACAAGCATCGTGTCCCCGGCCTCCAGCTGCCTGAGCAGGATATCTTTGAACCAGCTGTGCTGGTCTGCAATCCGTGTAGAGAACATGAGGAAATGATCCTCCATAGCTGAGGCAATTGTAAAGACCCGATCCTCCTTCTCTCCCTCCGGAGCCACATAGTCCTGCAGCTGCCAGATCGCATACTGTCCGGCCCTCCAGGTATACCCCTCAGGGATCTCCATCTGAATGCTGTAGATGTCACTCGTCTCCTTGACGATTTTCGTTACCTTTGCCTGTCTGAATTCCATACTGTACCAGTTCTCCTTCCCCATACAGTCTCCCAGGATAACAAGCATCTTTCTCCCTCTAAGAGTAACACAGAAGGGAGAAAATGCCTAGTTGTCAGACATTTTCTCCCTCTGCGCTCAAACCGTCTTCCCGATGGCCAGGCAAATGGCCGCGATCCGAGAGAGCTTGCCTGCCCTCCTCGTTTGCGTGACTTCCATTCCCGGAAGAAGCGCTTGTCACAAGCAGATCTCCCTCCAGGGACAACTCAATAATAGAATAACTTCCTTCCCCGCTCAGGTCATTTTCCCTGTTCACAATGTATTTGCCATTGTGGATCACCTTAAAGGAGGGATACTTGGGATCATAATACTTAAAAATCGCAATCCGCGTCCCGATGGGAAGTCTGGCGCCGGAGGAAATCTTCTTCATATTGTTCGGGTTCAGATCATGCGATCCCTTGTCATCATCTGTCACAATTCCGACGAAAACGCTTCCGCTCTCATCCTCTATGGTCACCGTCGCGTATTTTTCCTCCGGATTGTTATCCTGTTTCTTGTCAGACGATGTGTCCTTCTTTCCGGTATCCGGCTTGGTCTGGCCATTTAGCTGGTCCTGCTTTTTGGCGTCTGACTTCGCCTTTCCTCCCGACTGGCCTTTCTTTTTGCCTGCGGATTTTGTCCCCCGATCCGATGAGGACTTCTCTTCACTGACGCGTGCCTGGGCCTCCTTCTGCTCGGCCTCCTGCTCCGCCTTCACCTCCTCGTCGCTTGCAATATCCAGCTGGAAGAAGATATCTCCATCAATGTTCAGATCATCCACAAAAGCGGTTCGCCCCTTAAGGATCACCTTTGTCGCGGCTATGCGGTCTCCGATTTTGATCTGCGCCTTCAGATCCCTGTCTTTTGCCGCAATGGAAACGCTTCTCTGGCCGAAGGCAATATCCTGACCATCACTCCACTCTTGCCCGTCGCTGGTCACAAGAGCCAGGCTGCTGTCATTGACATGCACCGTCGCAATTCCCTGCTGGTTCTTGAGATTGATCTCTTTGGTCTCAACCTCCAGATCCCCGTCTAAGATCAAGTCAAAGAACTTGACCTTCTTCTCATCCTCCAGGCGGGGAAAATCGTCATCCGCGAAGATCTCCCCCTTGTGCCGGATGGTCAGATGTACGTCACTGGCCAGATTGTACACATAGATGGCAACATGACTGCCCAGGGGCTGCTGGCTTCCATCCGTATACTCTGCCAGATTATCCGAATCCGGATCATAGACGCGCAGGCCATTTACCTTGCCGTCCTTATCGGCACTGGCCGCATTATTGTGAATCGTCACTGTCGCCGTCTGCGCGGTTCTCCGATCCTGCGGCAACGGCGGCGGCATAGGGATGGAATGTTTACTTATCCCCCATCCGATCACAACTGCCAGAACTCCCACGACTAACACGGCAATCAGGTCGAAAGCGAGATTCTGAAATAATCTTCTCATCTTCTTTCTTCCTTTTTCATCTCTCCCGCTTCAACTCCCTGACGCGGACAACGTCCTCTTTACTCCTTTATCCCTGCAATCACATCTTCAATGGAGCAGGATCTCTCTCGCGCAATTCTCGCCAGGTCGTCATACTCATACTTGGCGCGGTTGACTCCATAACCTAAGGCAAGCTTTTTCCGGATCGGTCCCAAATCCGTATCCACCGTCTCGATCCGACGGCCCAGGATATAGCGCTGCTGAATGCTCTCTCGGATCCCCAGAGTCGTCGTATACTTAAAAATACTCTCAACAAGGGCCTGTCTCTGCTCCTCCTGACAGAGCACAACAAGCACCACTCCGGGCCTGGATTTCTTCATTGTGGCCGGAACCATATATACTTCCGCGGCGCCTGCTGCATAGAGACGGTCCATGGCAAAGCCCAGTCGCTCCGCTGTCATATCATCCAGATTGCAGGTCAGCTCGCAAATGCGGTCTCCCTCCCGGTCTGTCTCACCTAAGAAAGCGCGAACGGCATTGAGACTTGTGTATTTCTTGCCTCCGATCCCATAACCGATCTCAGACAGGCGCATGGCAGGCATCGGACCGAAGTCCCGGACAAAATGACGGATGATTGCGGCCCCTGTCGGTGTGCAGAGCTCTCCTTCGATCTGGCCCGCGCAGACAGGCAGACCGCGCAAAAGCAGAGCCGTGGCCGGGGCAGGCACCGGAAGCAGACCGTGGGCGGCTCGAACCTGGCCATAACCCACCCTGACAGGGGAGGCTGTCACCCGATCCGCCGCCAGCATATCCATCAGCAGACAGGCGGAGGTCACATCGACAATCGCATCGAGAGACCCTACCTCGTGGAAATGAATCTCCTCGACAGGCATGCCGTGCACCGCCGATTCCGCTTTGGCAATCTCCCCATATATCGCCAGAATATGGCTCTTTACCCCTTCCGAGATATCAAAGCCCGCAACAATATGATGGATTTCTCCTATTCCATGTCCATGGTGCCCATGATGCGCGTGACTGTGCTCTGATCCATGGGTTCTATGCTCTAACAGACACTCACCCTTCCGGTCGGTCTCCGGCTGACAATCCTCATGCTGATCCGTTTCCTGTGCCAGCTGATGACCCTCATGCTGGTCAGTCTCCGGGTCTGGCTGACATTTCTCCTGCGAATCGGCCGCCTGCGCCTCCTGATCTTTCTCATGCAAGTCCTGTCCGACCTCTTCCTGACCATGTACAAGGACTCGCATATGTACTCCGCAGATCCCCGAGCTGCTGACTGTCTCGGCGCTGACCCGGACGCCGTCCAAACCCAGGCTGTTGACTGTCTTCAGATACTCCTGCTTTTGATCCTCATTTAAAAGATCAAAAAGAGCCGCCGAAAACATATCTCCGGCAATTCCCATTCCCAGATCTAAATAGAGTATGCGCATGCGTCCTGCCTTCTGTCCCCGTTCACTGATACTCCCGTTCTCTACCCTAGCATATTTTCAAGGTACATTCCAGCGCCAACAACACGCATTAACATGCAAAAGCACATGAAAAGGCTCTGGCTGTCTTCAGGCAAGCTCCAGAATCAGCGCCTGATAGGGGGCCAGGCTGATCTCTGTTCCCTCGGAGCCCTCACCCCCCTGACCAGGTCGGATCTGACCGGGATCAGAATTAACATTGGACAGGATTACCTTCTTAACCTGATCTGAGATCCTGACCTTCTTTTCATTCATTGAGAAATTGCCGAGAACCAGAAGCTTCTTGTCTCCCCTCCGGTAAAAGGACATGAAACGGGGCTCCTCCGGCATAAAGGGATCGAAGTCGCCGTGGACAATGCTGTCGCCATAGACTGGATCCGAGCGAAGAGCGGTCAGCCTGCGGTAGTAATTGAGAACAGAATCCGGATCTTTCTCCTGGGCAGCCACATTAATCTTCTTATAATTGGGATTGACCGCCAGCCAGGGCTTACCGGAAGTAAACCCAGCCTGGGGCGCGTCGGACCACTGAACCGGTGTCCTGGCATTGTCTCTGCTCATGCGGTTGACCACCGCCATGGCCTCATCCTGACTCAAACCGGCCTCGCGGGCAACCCTGTACTCATCCCTGGCTGAGATATCACTGATCTGATCGGGCGTATCCACATGGGTGTTCTCCATCCCGATCTCCTGCCCTTGATAGATAAAAGGCAGTCCTCTTAGCATCAGCTGCATGGTTCCCAGGAACTTCTTGCTCCTGTCAGAGAGCTCTTCCGCAGGAATATAGCGGCTGACGCCTCTCGGCTCATCGTGATTTTCAATAATGGTAGAGATAAATCCCCGTTTTCCGATCATCTTCTGCGTCTGATAGCAGGCGTCCCGATACTGGTCCGGCCCGACGGGCTTCCCGTCATACCAGCCCTTATCAGATCTTCCGACGCAATTGGCCTGAAAATCAAACATGCTTGAGAAATATCCATCCTCTGACCCGATCAGCACAGAGGCCTGCTCTGGCCTCTCATCAAAGACCTCAGCGACAGCAAAGGCATCGTGGGGAACAAAGCAGCGATCCCTCATTTCTCTGAAGAAGTCCCCGATCCCCCTGGCCTCCTGAATCATCTGCGCGCAGGAGGAGAGGCCGTCCTCCCGGTCGACTGGATAATCGTGCCCCGCCAGGGGAAAGACCTTCTTGATATTCATGATGGCGTCGATGCGAAAACCGGCAATTCCCCGGTCCAGCCACCAGTTGATCATCTTGTAGATCTCCTCGCGCAGTCCGGGGTTCTCCCAGTTGAGATCCGGCTGCTTCTTATGGAAGAGGTGCAGATAGTACTTATTTGTTCCGGGGATGGGCTCCCAGACGGAGCCCCCGAAATAGGATCGCCAGTTATTGGGCGCGTGCCCGTCGACCCCCTCTTCGATGTAGAAGTACTTGCCATAAGGGCCCTCCGGATCGGCCAGGGCCGCCTGAAACCACTCGTGCTCATCTGAGCAGTGGTTGACCACCAGGTCTAAGATGACAGAGATTCCCCGCTTCTTCCCCTCCTCTACCAGGGTAAAGAGGTCCTCATTGCTGCCAAATCTGGGATCAATCCGGTAGTAGTCCGCGATATCATAGCCCTCATCCGCCAGGGGAGAGAGGAAGCAGGGGGAGAGCCAGAGGATTCCTACATGCAGCTTCTTAAGATAGTCAAGCCTGGAGATGATCCCCCGAATATCGCCGATTCCATTTCCTGTCGTGTCCAAAAAGGACTTGGGGTAGATCTGGTAGGCAATCTTACCCTGCCACCATGTTTTTTTCATTCTTTTCACCTCACGCAAAGAGACCTTCTCTGCTAAAACCATTTGTCAAAAGCTCATCTCCCCGAAGAATCCGCGCATCGGACTCCCTCGGCGTCCTGCCCCTCTTATACCTCAAGGACATAGGCCTCATAGGGCGCCAGCTTCCCGTCATGGATATCGTGCTCAGATATATTCTGAATCAGGACTTTGCCCTTCGCGAAATCCGACGGAATTTCGTATTTCCTCTCGTGTCCGGACAGATTCGCCACGACGAGCAGCCTCCTCTGATCCAGCTCTCTGCGATAGACAAAGAGGTCCGGATCCTCCGCCAAAAGCAGCTGATAGTGCCCGTAGACAATCAGGTCTGAGCTGTGCCGAAGGGCTATCAGCTTCTGATAGTAGTGGAAGACGGAGTCCTTTCGGTCCATCTGCTCTTCGGCATTGACCCTGACATAATTGGGATTGACGTCGATCCAGGGCTTGCCGGAGGTAAAACCGGCCTGGGGAGCATCGGACCACTGCATCGGTGTCCGGGCATTATCCCTGCTCTTGTGAGCGATCTTTGGAAGCAGGTCAGCCGGGTCCATTCCTGCCTTCTCAGTCAGTTCATGGTAAGCGTTGATGGACTCCAGGTCGCGGAACTGGTCTACGGAAGTAAATCCCACATTGGTCATTCCCAGCTCTTCCCCCTGATAGACATAGGGTGTCCCCTGCATCATGTGCAGCACCGTCGCGATGGCCTTGGCACTTCTCTCCCGATACTGGTCTGAGTCGTCCCCCAGGCGGGAGACAATTCTGGGCTGGTCGTGATTGCAGAAGTAGAGGGAATTCCAGGCGCAGCCGTCCAGTCCCAGCTGCCACTTGGTCAGATTCTCCTTCAGGGGCACCAGAGGCATCTTCCTGGTTGACCACTTGTAGGGAACCTTCGGATCCTCATCCAGTCCCACGTGCTCGAACTGGAAGACCATGCCCAGCTCCGTCCCCTGACTGTTCGCGTATTTCTTCGCTTCATCCAGGGTGACGCCTGCCGTTTCTCCCACAGTCATGATGTCAAATCTGGAGAGAACCTCCCGGTTCATTTCCTGCAGGTAATCATGTACATGAGGGCCATTGGCCACGGCGTCAAAGGCCCCGTAGATTCCTCCGTTCGTGGGGGCATCCGCGAAGACCTCCGGCTTGGAGATTAAAGAGATGACGTCCATGCGAAAGCCGTCGATCCCCTTCTGACACCAGCGGGTCATCATATCGAAGATATCGCGGCGGACCTTCTGATTGTCCCAGTTGAGATCCGGCTGCTTTTTGGAAAAGAGATGGAGATAGTACTGGCCCGTCTTCTGATCCCACTGCCAGGCGGAACCGGAGAAAGCGCTGCCCCAGTTGGTCGGCTCGTGTCCGTCCACCGGATCTCTCCAGATATAGTAGTCTCTCTTTGGATTATCGCGGCTCTTTCGGGACTCCAAAAACCATGGATGCTCGTCTGATGTGTGATTGACCACCAGATCCATGACCAGCCGGATTCCGCGAGCATGAGCCTGCTCCAGGAGCTCATCGAAATCCTCCATCGTCCCAAACTCATCCATGATATCCTCGTAATCGCTGATATCATAGCCGTTGTCATCATTGGGGGACTTGTAAACCGGGGAGAGCCAGATGACGTCGATCCCCAATTCCTTCAGATAATCGAGTTTGGATGTGATTCCCTTTAAATCGCCGATCCCGTCTCCATTGCTGTCGCAAAAGCTGCGAGGGTAAATCTGATAGACGACGCTTTCCTTCCACCAGGCTTTCTTCATGATTTTTCCTTTCTCTCTCCGCTCCTTTCGCGGGAGGTCATGCTTCTTTTGGCTTCTTCTGAATCTCTTCTGACGAATCCCGATTGACTGTTTTTCCTTCCGTCCGAGCCTGTTTCCAAGATTTCCTGCATAAGCACATTACCACACACGAAAGGGTCTTCACAAGAGAAAAAGCCCGCAAAAAAGCATAAAAAGACTGTGAAAAAACGCCAGGCAATCCATCCTGTACCGCACCACTTTTGACATGGATGCAGCAGCCGACTTCTGTCTTTGATTTCTTCACAGTCTCTTATACTTTGCCTCTTATATTTCGGCCGGCAAATCCGCCTGCCGTAGAGCATTGCAATGGCCACTCAGCGCACTGAGAACAGCCTGATCGCAACCATTCCGTCCTCAGAGAACATTGCAAGGGACTTTAGCCCTTGACGGCTCCCTCGACCATGCCCTTCATGATCTGCTTCTGGCCGATCAGAAAGACGACGATCATGGGAACGATTGCCAGAAGAGCCGCCGACAGGATCAGGTCCCACTGCTTGACATAAGACCCGACGAAGGCCTGCACGGCGACGGGCAGGGTCTTGATCTTACCGTTGAGTCCCAGCATTAGAGAGGGGAGGAGAAAGTCATTCCAGATCCACATTCCGTTTAAGATGGTGACCGTCGTAATGACCGGCTTTAAGAGCGGGAAGATAATCCGAAAGAAGGTCCCCTCGGGAGAACAGCCGTCAATGGCCGCCGCCTCTTCCAGATCATAGGGAACTCCCTTGATGAAACCGGTCAGGATGAAGACTGTCATCGCTCCTCCGAAGCCCAGATAAGCGAAAATAATGCCGGGGATCGACTGCAGGAGACTGATACCCACGAATTTCCCCGCGTCCCGGAAGGTCGAGATCAGAGGAAGCATAACAACCTGGAAGGGAATGATCATGGACGCGATAAAGACCATGTAAATGGCCGCGGCCCACTTCTTGCGATTGTTTCTGGAGATAACCCAGGCCGCCATGGATCCTAAGACTGCCAGAAGCACCAGAGAGCAGACTGTGATCACAACGGAGCTTCCGAAGGCGGACCAGAAGCGGAAGTTCGAATTATTGACGACACTGTGCAGGTTGCTGATCAGCTGGCTGAAGGAAGCCCCTGCAAAGGAGACCGGGTTGGCCACAATGGCGCTCTGCTTCTTGAAGGCGTTTAAGACAACCAGATAGAAGGGAAAGAGAATATAGACCGCAATCACGATTCCCAGAAGGGTTAAGAGAATTTTCTTGATCTTGCTTGACGTACTCATTACAGCTCTACCTCCTTACTGTTCATCGTTCTTACCTGGATGAGCGATACCGCCGCCAGAATAATAAAGAAGAGGACTGCCTTGGCCTGGCCGACCGCGTAGCTGTTCTTGGAAATGGCCGTATTATAGATGTTCAGGGCCAGCATCTGGGTTCCGTTGGCCAGGTATCCGCCCAGGAAGCCATCGACGGATCCGGTTCCGTTGGTCAGGGCCATGTTGACGTCAAACTGCTTGAAGGCGGAGGTTAAGGTCAGGAAGGTGCAGATGGTAATGGTGGGCATGATCAGGGGAATTCGCACATGGAACAGAACCTGTTTGGAATTGGCTCCGTCGATCGAAGCCGCCTCGATCACATCCTTGGGCACCTGGGTCAGACCGGTGATGTAAATCAGCATAATATAACCGGCATACTGCCAGATATAGACGATGATAATTCCCAGCATGGCCGTCTCTGTATTGGCCAGGAAGGAGGTCTTGGTCATCTGAATCAGGACATTGTTGAAGACGAACTGCCAGATATAGCCGAGTACGATCCCTCCAATCAGGTTGGGAAGGAAGTAGGCAGCCCGGAAAAAACCCGTTCCCTTGATCGCGGAAGTGCAGAGCAGAGCCAGCGCGAAGCCGATCAGGTTGACCATGATAATATTCAGAATCACGAAGAGGAATGTGATCAGTACGGACCAGAGGAAGGCCGGATCGTGGAACATACTGGAATAATTCGCCAGCCCCACGAACTTGGTGATCTTAATCCCCGTCCAGTCCGTAAAGGAATAGCCCACGCCGAGAACCAGAGGGATAATCACCGTCACAGCAAAGGCAAAGACCAGGGGAAAGAGAAAAATAAAATAGACAATTCCCCTGTGGTACCTCTGGCTGGGGAAACGGTAGAGGCCATAGAGAGCAGCCAGGAGACCGATAATCAGCATTGCTCCTCTTGCGCCAAATTTTATCCCTGTAATATCAATGATCAGCGCGCCTACCATAAGAACAATTCCCGTGGTGAGCACGCCGATGGAAATAGGTTTTCGTATCGCGGAAGTCTTATTCATCCCTCTTCCTCCTAACTCTATTCCGGTGCATATTCTGCCGGATTGATTGTCAGTTCTGAAACTGGAAAAAAAGGGGGGCCAGGCCCCCCTATTCCAAGCAGCGCTTACTTGCTGTAATAATCCTTGATCGTTGTCGCCATCTTATTGGTGAAGTCCTCAGGAGTCGCGATCTTGCCCTGTGCGAAGTCGTTGAAGACCTGACCAAGCGCGTTCTGAGCCAGACCCTCCTTGTTTCCGGGCCAGGTCCAGCCGGAGGTCTTGCCAGCCTTCTGATAATCGGTCAAGGTCTGAGCGAAGGGATCAGACGCAACGTACTTGGAAGATTTGAAGGGGCTTACAAATCCAGCTTTTTCAACCAGGATCTGCTGTCCCGCATCACCCGCGCACCACTGGAGGAACTTCTTGGCGGCATCGCTGTTGTCGTTCTTGGTGACAGCCCAGTAAGATGGAGAATCAGACTCCAGACGATCCATACCTTCCTGGAAAGCGTATGGAAGAATACCGCACTTGAAGTTGCCGGCCGCCTTATAAGCGTCCTTGTCATCCTTGCCGGTCATCGTCGCGCCGATCCAGGAGCCCTGGGTAACAAAGGCGTACTTGCCGGAGGCGAAGTTTAAGATCTGCTGATCATAGGTACCTGAGACCAGAAGCGCGGGATCCGAGTACTTATTGAAAAGAGCTACCATCTTGGAGAAGTCGTTGAAACGGGTCTTGTCGATCTCTCCCTTGGAGAGCATATCAAAGTACTTGGTATCACCTCTCTGTAAGCCCCCGTCCTGGTATGCGGAGAAGATGTGGTTTCCGGTAGACCAGTAGAGGTTGACCGGCTCAGTGGAGTAGCCCAGCACTGCGGTCAATCCAAGCTCGCTCTTCTTGGCGTCCAGAGTCTCGAAAGCCTTCTTCATGCTCTCAGGTCCGGTAATGGACTTGGGGTCAATGCCCGCCTTCTGCAGAATGTCAGCGTTGTAGCAAAGGCCGATCGCCTCCTGGGTATAGGGGAATCCGTATACCTTGCCGTCCTCCTTGTAGGCCAGCTCCGTGTCCTTGGTCCACTCCTGGTCACTCAGGTCAACGATGTTGTCCTTCCAGTTCTTGAAATCACTGGAGCCGCCGCACACAAAGATGTCGGGCATATTCCCGGCCTGGTTGTAATTCTTCAGCTGGCCCTGGATATCGACTCCGCCGCCCATGGACTCGATGGTGACCTTAGTCCCGGTCTCCTTCTCATAGGCCTCGGCCAGCTCCTTGAGCTGAGCATCGACCTCGATCTTACCGTTTACCAGGCGAAGCGACTTGCCGGAAGAATTGTTATCACCGGATGAGGACCCGCCGCCGTTCCCGCCGCAGCCGGCGAACACGGAGGCAACCATGGTGGCCGCCATTACAAGAGCTAGAGTTCTTTTCTTCATATTCCCTCCTACTATGACCCGGCGAAAAAACGATTCCAACGTTTCAAAAACAACCGGGTTCAATGTTTACAAGGGCTATTATAGCACTTTGCTAAGGTCTTCCACGAAATATTGCCCTCTCCCGGTTAATTTGGCTAGGCTCACAGTTTTTTCCTCTGACTTTTGTGCAGTTTGCCAATTGAAAACCTTTCCAATATCGTTTACAGCCCTATTTTTCTTCAAAAAATGGTCATTTTGTCAGTATTCCCCTGAGATTGCTCCTTTTCTGCCCATAGGATTCGGTAAAATTCTGAATTCTTCAAAATCAATCGCGCAATCACTCACGCGTCTCTTTCTCCCCGTCTGTCGCCCTGTCAATCTTCTTGCCCAGTTTCTCATCCGTCTCCTCACACCGCCAATCGATCAGCTTATCAAAATAGATGCGAATCAGAGAGGCCACAGGAACGGCCAGAAACATGCCGGTCACCCCGCCCACCGCGGATCCGACCAAAAGAGCCGCGATCACAAGAACCGGGTGAACCGATACGGCATTGGAGAGAATACGGGGATTGATCACATTGCCGTCAATCGTTGTGACGACGAAGACCGCGATCAGGGCGATCAGCAGCTTGCTGTGATCCTGGGCGAAAACGCAGACGAAGGTCACGGAGACATAACCCACAGCCGGCCCTACATAGGGGATCAGGTTTCCGATTCCCATCATCATGCCGATCAAGAGGGCATAGGGAACCTCGATCAGAGACAGGATAATGGACATGGTCACGCCGACGAAGACGGCGTCCAGCAGCTGACCCCGGACATAGCCGATGAAGGCGTGCCCGGCATTTCCCAGAAACTCCATGAAGTAGCCGTACTCCCGCTCAGGCAGGATAGACTTGGCCGCCTTGGTCCAATAGGCGATAAAGCCCTCATGATCCGCCATGAAGTAGATGGAGAAGATCAGGCTGAAAAAGGCGGTGGTCATGAATCCCGTGACCCCTTTAGCCGCGCTGGTGGCGGAATTTCTCGCCCAGTTGGAGGCGTTATTGACCGCCTCCTGGAGGAAGGACCGGTCGATATGAAAACGGTCCATCACCTCCGTCACCAGACTCCAGATCCCGGAAATCGACTCCTGGAAATTGTTGGCGATAATCTTCAGGTTCTCCACACTGACCGCCTGCAGACTGTTGGTCAGAGAGGACAGAAGCAGGGAGGCCACAAGGAAGAAGACCAAAAGTGCGGCCAAAACCGTAATTGCCACGGAAAGACCGCGCGTCCTGTGCTTGCGCAGAATGGGGACGTGCGAGAACCCCCTCTCCAGCCTGTGCACCACGGGCGAGAGCAAAAGGGCCACCATGATCCCGAAGACCAGGGGCTTTAGGATTCCTGTAATCCACCCGATGAAGGTGCCCGCCTGCCAGAGGATCGTATCCATGTGCCGATAAGCCCAGACCATAATCAGCATAATCAGAAAGGTCAGGAGAACATAGCGCATGATTTTATTGAGAAAGTTATCGTTGAAATTCTTCATGGTTGCCTCTTCTTCTGACAGATTTTACTTAGAAAGCGGCCCGGTCCCGTCGCGGCCTTTGGCTTCTTTCATCCTTTAGCCCATGATACGTATTGGGTATTTTCATCCTTCGGCTCATGATGAGGCTTTTTCCCCTCTCCCCAGATTTCCCAGGTGAAAGTGACAGGCAAGGGCATACGAAAAAACGGCCAGAGCAATTCCCGCCGGAATGTCGATGATAAAATGCTGTTTGGTCGTCACCGTACTGATGAAGATCAGGATGCAGAATATGCCGGCAAAAATCTGGTATCCCCTGGAGACCTCAGGCCTCTTATAGACCACCAGGAAATAGGAGGTTGAAATCAGACAATGAAAGCTGGGAAGGAGATTGGTCCCATAGGTCAGCCCATCCGCAGCATAGGTCCACTGCAGAATTCCGTTGAAGAAGCCCGGGTTATTGTTGAGCAGTCCCTCCGCAGCCCGGTTCATTCCTGTGGGATAGAGAACGAAGACGGCCGCTCCAATCAGCTCCGCAATCACGACCCCCGCAATGAAGTCACGATAGTGCGCCTTGTCCACCTTCGAGGCCGCGATCGGTCCTATGATCCAGAAGATATGGCTGAAGAGATAGATGATAATCCAGAACTCCGGCTGCAGGGGGATCAGATCGTCGAGCAGGGGGATCTTGGTCGTATGCCAGACCACCCCCACCCGCTCCTGATACATACGGATCTGCTCATAGAGCAGGTTCTGCAGGGCATAGAGCAAAACCGCCGTCAGATATCCATACAGGGGGCAACCCAGCAATTTTTTTTCGAAGAATTTCATGAATTCGTTTCCTTCATACATTTTTTGGTAAATCTTTTTGTCCCTTTTTTACCTCCTTAGTTTAATCGGTCGGGAGCGGAAAAGCTACTGTTACCTAACCGGCGCCTCACCTGCCTCTACAACCTCTTATTCTTGTTCGGTATCATCCAGTTCCACATAGGTCTTCTGACTGGTGAACTTCCCCTCCTGCACTTTCTTCGCGATTTCTTCCTCGCTCATACCGGTCGCCGCCTTAATCTGCGCAATGGCAACATCCTGATAGATATAGGCTCCCTTGGGATCACAGAGGAAGAGATCCGAATAACAGACCGTACGGTTCAGATCCAGAGGCTCTACCTCGATTACTTCAGCCGCTTCCATAAGACCGCTCCCTGTTCTCTTTGCATCCTGCAGCGCTGTCAGAAAAACCTCCAGATTCCCTTCAAAAAAGTCTGTCAGGATCTGGCGGACTTTTGCATTCCTCTCATAATCTGCCAGAAGTGCCTTAACCTGATCTGGGCTCATGTAAACGCCGGCAGCGTAATTCTCCGTCAGCTTCTCATGCTTTGGTGATGGAATCCAATCCGGCAGGAAACTCCTCCAGGAACTGCAATACTCCCCCATCTGCGGCTGCCTGTCCAGGAGGAAAGAGTAAGCCGTGCCGCGAACATACTGGTATCTGGTAAAGAAACCGCTGATGACAGCCATCCCATAGAGCAGTCCCTTCTCGGTCGGCTGATTGGGATCCCAGCTGGCCAGGGTCTTCATGATATCAATGTACTTCTCCGCGAAGAACTTCTCCTGCTGCTTGCTGCGTTCCTCGGCGACCCTCCGGATAAGGCTGTCATCGCCCTCTCTCAGCGCCTTCATCGGCGCGAAAAACCACGCTTCCATCTCATCCTCTCGAATAGGATGATAACTGATATCAAAGCCCATTTCCCCTCCTTATCTCCCTTGACCGTCCGTCCTCTTCCTGCAGAAGATGATGACGAACGCCCTCCGAATTCCCCTCTTATAGTTCTCTCACCTGCTCTCCCCAGCGGAGGAGGGCCAGATAGGTTCCCAGGCTCAGGCACATGGCCAGGGGCAGAATCATCATCCCCATCCCGTATCCGACCCGGGCAATCACAAGTCCGAAAATTGCATTGAACGCAATGTCAAACAGGGTTCCTGCACTCATAATCGCCCCCGTCGCAGTTGTTGTCAACTCCCTGTGAAAGTAGATCTGAATGCACAGTGTCATGGTCGGGTAAATGACAGACAGACCCAGCCCTGCCGCGAACAGGAGAAAGAAGGCCCGCTGCCCCAGAACAAAGGACAGGATGTAAACTCCCGTACCGGAACCGAGAAAAATCAGAAGTGCCTTTCGAATTTTCAATTTGGCGATCACAGGGGCGAAGAGAAGGCGTCCCAGCATCATACCCCCGTAGAAAAGACTGGGGATGAGGGCCGCGTCCCGGGCGCTCATTCCCAGTCCGTCACGACAGTAAATATTCATCCAGTTCATCACCCCGTGCTCGCCGATAAAGTAGGTGCCGAAAATAAGAATAAAAAGCCAGAAGGCCGGCCTGTGCAGAATCATGATATAGGGAGCTTCTTTTTCTTCCGGATAGGGAGGCTTCTTTCTCTCTGAGGCCCTCCCGGCGGCTTTCTGAGGAATTCCCTCTCCTGTCTCCGCCCTCTCCTTCTTATGGATGTTTCCGGCAGTCTCCCCGCTGACCCTCTTATTGATCTCTTCGGCCGCCTCCTCGCCGACTTCCCTACTGAGTTCTCCGACTGTCTTCTCGCTGACCTCCCTTCTTATTTCTCCGGCCACCTCCTCGCTGACCTTCCTACTGATCTCTCCGGCCGCCTTCTCGTCGGCTTCCCTACTGATCTCTCCGGCCGCCTCCTCGCTGACCTTCCTACTGATCTCTCCGGCCGTCTCCTCGCCGACTTCCCTACTGATCTCTCCGATCACCTCCTCGCGGATCCTCCTGTCGTATGAGAGACCGGTATCCTCGGATGACAGCCTTGCGAAGGCGAGCAGGGCGATGACCCCGATCAAGAGGAGAACCAGGCTGACCAGCTTCCAGGCAAAAAAGGAGGTCGCAAGGCGTCCGATTCCGCCCTGGGTAAGCGTTGTCCCAATCGCCTGGATAAAGAAGAGAATGTTGATTGCGGCCCCCGGCACTGTAAAAAGACGCGTGCTCATGACATTCATCAGCATATTCAAAAGGGTCGAGGTCCCCATGGCGAAGAAGACGCCGACCAGAAGAGCCGGGTAGTGATCGGTCAGAAGATAAAGTGCCTCCGCGCCTATCCAGCAGCAAAGAGAGCCGCAAAACGCCCTCCGAAGGCCGAAATGATCGGAAAGCCTTCCTCCCAGGAGCATGAAGACGAAATTCCCAATGTAGCTGACGGTAATGATCAGGGACAGCTGCGAGGTATTGAGGGCAAAATGCTCTCTGAACACAGGGGCAAAGACGCCCCGCAAGGCGTCGCTGCTGCCCAGCCCCAACATCAGAAGTCCCAGGATCAGATAATAGGCTATCGTCTGGCTCTCAAATTTTGATTTCACGGTCTCTTTCTCTCTCATTCTTCCGACAGCTCAGAAAAGCAGTCATTTCTCACACGGCGGCAGGACTCAAATTCCACCGCCTCGCCGAACGAGCCCCCTGCCTTATCCGCAAAACGGACGGAACAATTCTCCATCGCCAATCCATCCACATGGCGGAACAAAAAGCCGCTGCTGGGGCGCGCTTCGATTCCCTTCCCATAGCCCGGCCGCAGGTCATACATCCCCTTGGGCCACCTGGACTTGCTCGACATGCGCACCTGCACATTACGAAGATAGACATTCTGTATTCTATCATCTTCTCCGCTGGCTTTTCCTTCAGATTTTTCTCCGGATTCCGCGCTGAATTCTTCTCCGAATTCCGCGCCGGATTCTTCTCC
>ERZ772960.64-NODE-64-length-100948-cov-10.939005_pt1 | contig 100948 bp, 97 predicted proteins | sample MGYA00580678_ERZ772960 | MGnify/ENA primary metagenome ERZ772960 (study PRJEB29015, sample SAMEA2737930) | human oral metagenome | biome: human oral; feature: human-associated habitat; material: dental | place: China | collected 2059 ...
AGCGAGATGCGCAGAACGTCCTCCAAAAAATCTGTCAGCGAAGTCGACGTGGCCTTATCTTTGGGATTGCTCATCTTCCTCATGATCCGGTTGTAGAGGGAATCCTCCACGCTCCCCGGCACCAATTCTTCCCAGGCCGCGGCGCTGTATTTCCCCGTAGCCACATCATTTTGAGGGCGTCCGGTGACTTCCAGCTCCGCCAGGAACTGAATCTGGCGCTGAGTGCGGCGCATGTAGTAATGCTCCAAATAATAGTGTCCCATGTAGAGATCGCCGGCCGCTTCTATCGTCTCGGCCCGGGCGGCGTCGGCGATGGGGATGAGGCGGATCCAGACGTCCAGGATCTTCTCGTCGCTATAGGGCATTTTCCGCCAGCGCAGGTTCTCCGAATCCATATAATACACATAGGTATCGTCCTCGTAAACGATCGTGTACTTTTGCAGCTCTTTCTTTTTGTGTTTCTTTTCCCGCTTCTCCCGCGCCTTCTGTTCCTTTTTCTCGCGCTTCAGCTGTTCTTTTTCCTCCGGCGTCAGCGCCTTCTTATCCGCCGCGGCACCGTCCTCCTGGCGCGCGGCGGCAACTTTCGCCTCACCGGCGCCGGCCGTCGTCTCTTCTGCCGCCAACGCCTGGATAGGCAGCACCCACAGCGCGGCCGTGGCCAAAAGTCCGTACGCGATCCTTCTATATCCCTTCATGTCCATGCCTCCTGCTTTTTACGCCCCTGTTCTGTTACGTAAAATATTCGCGTTCGTGAGGAAATCTCCTGTCAGGGGCAAAAATTTTCCCCAAAGACTACATCTCAGCCCCAGCGCCCCTTTTTTATCACGCGTCCCCGAGGGGCTTTTTCTCCGGGGTTCCAGCCTTGCGGGGATAAAGGGCGGGGGTGGGGCGCATCTTCTTCACGTAGAGGACGGCCCTCGCGTCATCGAGGCCGGGAAGACTCACCACTTCCGTAACCGGCGGCGCGCCCCCCAAAAGATCAATGGCTTTCGCCGCGGCCGCCGCCTCCTCTTGAACCTTCGCCCCCTTCTGCGCCGCCAAAAAGCCGCCCACCTTCACGAAGGGCAGCGTGTACTCCGTCAAGACGGGCAACGGGGCCACGGCTCGGGCCACAGCCGCGTCGAAGCGTTCCCGGCAGGATTTTTGCCGCGCGGCTTCCTCCGCCCGGGCGTGAAGGGCGGTGACGCCGGTAAGACCCAGGGCGTCAATCACTTCCTCTAAAAAGCGCACCCGTTTTTGCAGCGCGTCCACCAGGGTCATGTCCAATTCCGGGTGGAGGATCTTGAGCGGCAGGCCGGGAAATCCCGCCCCTGTTCCCACGTCGACGACGCGGCGCACCTCCCCCGTAAACCAGTCCGGGCGCCATACGGAGGCCGCGTCGATGAAGTGCTTCACCGCTACTTCCCGAGGCGCGGTGAGGGCGGTGAGATTCATCTTCTCGTTCCAAGCTAAGAGGAGTGCCCCGTAACGGGAAAATTGCTCCCTCTGTTTGTCCGTCAGGGAAAGACCATACGCTTCCGCTGCCTGACAAAAACTTCGTGTCAATTCGTCCATCGTCGTTTTCTCTCCCGCCGTCTTTCGTTCCCGTCCTTACCGAAATAAATCCCCGTCCCGGTCTTTCCCCCGACGGGAGGCAGCATGTGCCGTCCGTTCCCGCGCCCCCAAACTTTACCCATGCCTGCGCCGCGCCCGTTCCAGCCAGACCAAGAGAAGGGAAATATCGGCCGGAGATACCCCGGAAATGCGTCCCGCCTGGCCCACGGAGCGAGGCCGCAGGGCGGCGAGCTTTTCTCTGGCTTCGTCCCGCAGGCTCGGCACCTGCCCATAGTCCATGTCCTCCGGCAGCAGGCGGTTCTCCAAGCGTTCCTGCCGCCGCACGTCCTCTTGCTGCTTTTCGATGTAGCCGTCATAAGAGGCCGCGATATCCACTTCCCGGGCCGCTTCTTTGGCAATGGCCGGCAAAGGGAACAAGGCGCAGAGTTTCCCGTAATCAGCGGCGGGGCGGCGCAGCAGGGCAAAGAGCGACGTCACCACGCGGATCTCGCCGAGGCCCGCCGCCTTGAGCTTCTCGTTGATCTCTCGGCTGGGCGTCAGCAGCGTTTCCTTAAGCGCCGCCAGAGCGGCCCCGATCTCCGTCTTCTTCTTCGTGAACCGCGCCCAGCGTTCCTCCGTCACCAGCCCCACCCGGCGGCCGTACTCCGTCAAGCGCAGATCTGCATTATCCTGGCGCAGGAGCAGACGATATTCGGCCCGAGACGTCATCATCCGATAGGGCTCCTCCGTTCCCTTCGTCACCAGATCATCGATGAGGACGCCGATGTAGGCCTCGCTGCGCTTTAGAATCAACGGCTCTTTGCCGGCCAGCTGCAAAGCGGCGTTGATCCCCGCCATGAGGCCCTGCGCCGCCGCCTCTTCGTAGCCCGAGGTCCCGTTGGCCTGCCCGGCGGAAAAAAAGCCCCGAATCGCTTTAAATTCCAACGACGGCCAAAGCTGGCGGGGATCGATGCAGTCGTATTCGATGGCGTACCCGGCCCGCATGATCCGACAATGTGTGAGGCCGGGAATGGTGCGGAGAAAAGCGATCTGCACATCCATGGGCATGCTGGTGGACATGCCCTGCACGTAGATTTCCCGCGTATGAAGACCCTCCGGCTCCAAAAAGAGCTGATGCCGCTCCTTATCGGGAAAACGCAGGATCTTCGTCTCGATGGAGGGACAGTAGCGCGGGCCCACGCCCTCGATGACGCCGTTGGCCATGGGAGCCCGCTGGATATTCTCCCGTAAAATCCGATGGGTGGTCTCGTTGGTGTAGGCGAGCCAGCAGGAGACCTGGGGCAGGGTGGGGGACGTTTCGTCGGTCATAAAGGAGAAATGGGGCGCGTCGTCGTCGCCGGGCTGAAGCTCGAACTGGGAAAAATCCAGAGAACGAGCATCCACCCGGGCCGGGGTACCGGTCTTAAAGCGCATGAGGGCAATGCCCGCCCGGCGAAGAGACTCCGTCAGCTTCATGGCCGGGCGCTGGCCGTTGGGGCCGCTGTCGTAGACGGTCTCCCCGATGATGATCCGGCCCCGCAGATATGTCCCCGTAGCCAGGATGACCGCTTTTCCCCGATAGATTTCTCCCGTTTCCGCCGCCACGCCCTGCACCGCGCCGTCTTCGATGAGAATTTCTTCCACGAGAAGCTGCTTGACATCTAAATTTTCCTGATTTTCGCAGGTCTCCTTCATGGTAAACTGGTAGATCTTTTTATCCGCCTGCCCCCGGAGCGCCTGCACCGCCGGACCTTTTCCCGTATTGAGGCGGCGCCGCTGGATGAGGGCCTTGTCCGCGGCAATCCCCATCTCCCCGCCCAAAGCGTCGATCTCCCGCACCAGATGCCCCTTCGCCGGGCCGCCAAGGGAAGGATTGCAGGGCATGAGAGCGATGTTGTCCAGGGAAATCGTCGCCAGGAGCGTCTTGCAGCCCAGGCGCGCCGCCGCCAATCCCGCTTCCACCCCGGCGTGCCCCGCGCCGATGACGATGACATCGTATGTCCCCGCTTCAAACTGCACCCTGCTTCCTCCTCACGTCGTCAAAAAGAACTTTCCTCCGGGTTCTCGTTCGCCCGGGACTTTTTCGTGGCCTCAGGCTGACATCTTCTCACTTACCGATGCAGAAACGGGAAAAGATCTCATCAATAATATCTTCACCCACCGTCTCCCCGATGATTTTGCCCAGCGCCATCCACGCCGCCCGCAGATCGATGGTGATGAAGTCCTCGCCCAGGCCTTCCTCCATGGTCTCGCAAGCCGCCTGGAGATGGGCCGCCGCTTCCTTGAGATGAGCCGCCTCCCGGGCCGTGGCCACGAAAGCGCTCTCCTCCTGCGGTCCTCCCGGGCCGTAAACTTTCTCCCGCACCGCTTCCCCCAGCTCTTCCATGCCCGCGCCCGTCTTGACGGAAAGGGACAGAACCTGCCGTCCCGGCGCGTGGGCCGAAAGTGCCTGCGGTGTCAAAAGGGGCGGACGGTCCGCCTTTGTCAAAAGCAGCAGGACATCCTTTTTCCCCTTCAATAAAGCAAAGATCGCCTCATCTTCCGCCGTCAAGGGCGCAGCCGAATCAAAGAGCGCCAAAACGAGAGACGCCTGCTCCACGGCCTGCCTGGCCCGCTGGATTCCGATCTTCTCCACGTCGTCCGCCGCCTCCCGGATCCCCGCGGTGTCCACGAGACGCAGGGGAACGCCGCCCACCTCCGCGTACTCTTCGATGCTGTCCCGAGTGGTGCCGGGAATATCGGTGACAATGGCCCGTTCCTCCCGCAGGAGCGCGTTCAAGAGGCTGGACTTTCCCACGTTGGGGCGCCCCACGATGGCGGTGGTGAGACCGTCCCGCAGAATGCGCCCGGCGCTTTCCGTGGCCAGCATCCCTTGGATATCCTCCAAGATCCGCGTCACGTTGAGATGGACATCCTCCGCCACCACGTCGTCCACATCGTCCTCGGGAAAATCGATGGTCACTTCCAGATGGGCGATGAGTTCCAGAATCATCTGCCGGGCGGCGCGGATGCGCTCGGAAAAGCGCCCGGAAAGATGACCCGTCGCCAAGCGCAGGGAAGCCTCCGTCTTGGCCGCGATCACGTCCATCACCGCCTGGGCCTGTGCCAGATCGAGACGTCCGTTCAAAAAAGCCCGCTTCGTGAATTCCCCCGGCTCCGCCAGCCGGGCGCCGTAAGAAAGGGCCAGCGACAGTGCTCGACGCAGGATCACGCTGCCTCCGTGGCACTGGATCTCCGCCACGTCTTCCCGGGTATAGGAATGGGGGGCGCGCATGAGAAGCGCGATGGCCTCATCCACCGGCGCGTCACCTTCTACGATATTCCCGTAAATCGCCCGATGAGAAGGGGCTTCCGCCAGATTACCGCCGCGCCGGGGCCGAAACATCCGATCCGCCACGGCGACCGCCTCCGCCCCGGAGAGGCGCAGAATACCGATGCCGCCTTCCCCTAACGGGGTGGCCACAGCGGCGATGGTCTCTTCTTGTTCCACAGCCGGTCACCTCCCAGCTCTCTCTCCGTGAGTAAAAAAGGCCGTCCCAAAAGCTTGAGACGGCCTTTCTCAGTTCTCTTACGAAAAACGTTCGCCCGCGCCGCCGCCATTTTCGCTATGACGGCGGCGCGGCTCGATGACCACCTTGCGAAAAGGTTCATCCCCGGCGCTGTACGTCAGCACGTTATCGTTTTCCTGAAGCGCCAAGTGAATGACTTTGCGCTCGTGGCGGTTCATGGGTTCCAAGACAACCCGCGTTCCCGTGCGCCGCACCTTTTCCGCCAGCCGCCGGCCCAGACTCTTCAGCGTCTCCTCCCGCCGGTCGCGGTAATGCTCCACATCCAGGATAAGCCGCAGGCGATCCTCGGCCAACCCCTGGTTGGCCGCTAAATTCACCAAATACTGCAGCGCGTCTAAGGTCTGTCCATGCTTGCCGATGAGAATCCCTAAATTTTCCCCCTGCAGATTAAAGAGAACAGCGCCCTCGACTTCCCGCCGCTCAATGGTCACCGCCAGCTGCATGGCCGAAAAGATCCGGCGCAGGAAATCCTCCCCTTTATCCAGGGGCGACATCTCCAAAGCCGTCGCCTTCACCCGGGCCAGACGCCCGCCGATGAGGCCTAAAAAACCTTTGGACGGTTCCTCTAAGATTTCAAAGGACGCCCGTTCTTCCGGTACACCCAGCTCGACCAGCGCAGCCTGACGCGCTTCATCGACGGTTCTTCCCGTCTTCTCTACACTCAACGCCATGGGAACGGCCTCCTCATTTTTCTTTTTTCTCCTTCTTTTTTCTCTTATCCTCCTTCGGAGGCTCCGGCCCTCTCTCCTCCCGGAAGATAAACCACTGCTGCGCCACCTGGACCAAATTCATGGTAATCCAGTAAATGACCAGCCCCGACGCGAAATTCATACTCATCCAGCCGATGACAAGAGGCATGACGTACATCATCATCTTCATCTGCTGATTCGATTCATCCGTCGTCTGCCGGGAAGTGAGATAGGTGGAAAGCGCCGACAGCACCGGCAGAATATAGTAAGGATCCGCCTCGGAAAGGGAAGGCAGCCAGAGAAAAGCGGGGTTTCCGCCCTCGTAGGTGGCGTCCTTTAAGGCATAGAAAATCGCCATCAAAATTGGCATCTGCACCAGCATGGGCAGGCATCCGGCCAAAGGATTCACGCCCGCTTCCCGGTAAAGTTTCTGCATCTCCTGCTGTAAGAGCTGGGGATTCGTCTTATACTGCTCCTGAAGGCGCTTCATCTTGGGCTGCAATACCTGCATGGCCTTCATGGACTTGACCTGCTTCACCGTCAGCGGGTACAAAATCATCTTAATGACCACCGTCATGAGGACGATGGCCGCCCCGTAGCTGGGAACGCCCACCGCGGCCGTCAGCCGGTACATGAATTCCACCATGTGCTGTAAAATATGAACTAAAGGTTCAAACAGCGACCACAAAAAATCCAATCCATCACATCCTATTCCCGCTCCCTAAGCCGCAAAAAGCGTCTTCCCCTCAGGGAACCGGGTCATATCCGCCGGCGTGAAAAGGGTGGCAGCGCAAAAGGCGCCGCAGTGTCAGCCAACTTCCTCGTCCGGCTCCATATTTTTCGATCGCCAGCCGCGCGTACTCCGAACAGGTCGGGTAATAGCGGCAGCAAGGCAGTTTCAGCGGCGACAGAAAGATCTGATAGCTCCTAATGAGAAGCAGAAGCATCTTTTTTATCATACGCCTTCGCCTCATCTTCCCCGCGAAAGAGGCCGGCCTTCCTACCCAAGGCGAGGAAGGCCGCCTCCATGACAGGCTGCTTGATTCCGATGGCGGATTTTCGCGCCACCAAAAGGAGATGAACCCCTTCCTTCACGCGCCAGCATTGACGGCGATAACTTTCTCGAAGCAGCCGTTTGAGCCGGTTGCGCACTACCGCGCCGCCCAATTTCTTCCCGGCGGCAAAACCGGCCTTCGTCTCCGGCCCCATCGCCGGAAAGACGTATAAAACCAAATGATGATTGGCCCACGAACGTCCCCGCTGATAAACTGTCTGGAACATCCGGGGGCTTTTCAGAATCCTGCGCTTGGGCAGTTTAGACATAACGCCCGAACCTCATGCATGCAACATAAATCATCGCTGCCGAAAAAAGCCCCTTTTTAAAGGCCTCTACAGCTTCAAGCCTCCGCTCGTCTTACGCGGACAGCTTCTTTCTCCCTTTTTGACGGCGCTTCTTGAGAACCAGACGGCCGCCTTTCGTCTTCATGCGAGCCCGAAAACCATGGGTCACCTTGCGCCAATGCGTATTCGGCTGAAATGTGCGCTTCATCGCCCTGCCTCCTTTCTTCTGCTCGTGTAAGAAAGCGCTCCTCCGAAGGGCCCCCTCCGGACTATCGTCCGATAAAAAACGAATTTGTCTTTCTCCGGCGTTTCCTTCCCGTATCCTGCGCAGCAGGCCGGAAAGCCGCATTCAAGATTATAGCCCACCCCCGGCGGAGTGTCAAGGTTTCCGCTCCCGGCCGGTCGGCCCTCTCATGTTTTCTTTCTCTCTCTCAATACTATATATAGTTTTTCTTTCTTGATCCCTCCCCTCATATAGTGTGAGAGAAAAATTTCCCCCGGTCTCGGTCTTTTAGACAAAATTCTTTATTGCGTCCTGTGGATAAGTTTGATACACTTACGTTAATTCCCTGCGGCCCTCTTTTCCGGCGAAACGGTAAAATACAGAAAGCCCTTGATTTTTCAGGATTTTCGTTCCCTTTTTAAGCTGTTTCGCGCCGAATTTTAATAAGTTATACACAATTGTATATAACTCTGTGGATAAGAGGGCTGGAAGACGGTGTAAGAAAGGATTTTTTCCCATGGAAGAAAAAGAACTTGAAGAAATCTGGACAAAAATTCTCGTCAATCTGCGGGAGAACATCGCCGAAAGCGCTTGCGACCGCTGGCTTTCTCCCGTCCAGCCCAAAGCCTTGGACGAAGCGACCTTTTACCTGGAAGCGCCCAATGAATTCGCTAAAAATTATATCCAAGACCGCTACATTCCCTTCATTAAAGACGCGGGAAAGGATGTCATCGGCCGCGAGGTGGAAATCCGCCTGACGTCGGCTCAGGGCGGCGGTCTCTACGATGAGGTGCGCACGGAAAAGAACGGGCAGACGGTATTGATGGCAGCAGAACCGATGACAAAAAATACCGTGACTGCCTCCACGGGCGAAGGGTCCTTCCTGACGCCCATCGCGCCGGGCGATCATTCTTCCTTAAACGCACACTATACTTTCGATAAGTTCGTCATCGGGAATTCCAACCGCTTCGCTCACGCGGCGGCCTTGGCTGTTTCCGAATCCCCCGGCGCCGTCTATAACCCTCTCTTCATGTACGGCGGCGTAGGCCTCGGAAAGACGCATCTCATGCACGCCATCGGCAACCAGATCCTCAAAAACAACCCAGACATGCGCGTGCTCTACATTTCCAGCGAGAAGTTTACCAACGAATTCATTAATTCCATCGTCAAGGGAAACCCGGAAGCTTTTCGACGGAAATACCGGACCATCGACGTTCTCTTAGTGGACGATATCCAATTTCTCTACAAAAAAGAACAGACCCAGGAAGAGTTTTTCCACACCTTCAATGCCCTTTTCGACGCGCGAAAGGCCATCATCCTGTCCAGCGACCGCCATCCCCGCAACATTCAAACCCTGGAGGATCGCCTGCGGTCGCGCTTTGAATGGGGCCTTATCACCGACGTCCAGGCCCCGGATCTGGAAACGCGCATCGCCATTTTAAAGAAAAAAGCCATCATGGAAGAGCTGGATGTTCCCAACGACGTGCTCACCTTCATCGCCAGCCGCATCGACAACAATATCCGGGAATTGGAAGGGGCGCTGACCCGGGTCGTAGCCTACGCCCAGCTGAACGGACGGCCCATCACTACCGATTTGGTCAGCGAAGCGATGAAGAACGTCTATCCCACCCAACGTACCACCATCATCACGTTGGAACTCATTCAAAAACTCATCTGTTCCTACTTCAATATCACCAGCGAGGACATCATGTCCAAAAAACGCACGAAGGAAATCGCCTTCGCCCGGCAGGTAGCCATGTATCTCTGCCGGGAAATGACGGACAGCTCTCTCCCGCAAATCGGCGAATATTTCGGCGGCCGCGATCATACGACGGTGCTCCACGCCTATAAGACCATCGAGGAAGCCCAGAAAAACGACCAAAAGCTCAACGCCTCCATTCATGAACTGATGCAGCGGCTGAGCCACATGTGACCGTTTTCCTTGTGGATACAAGAGCGCATATCCTGTCGATGACCTGTGCATAAAAAAAAGAAAGGGTTGTCCCTGTGGATCATGTGGATAACCCTTTTCTCTTTATCAACAGGTTATCCAACCCCTTCTTCCTGATGTTATGGCAGCGTATTCCTCTTTTCCACATTTTCACAGAGCATACGACTACGACTACGATCTTTTATTCTATACGATGTCTTAATAAAAAGTCGGGGATAACTTCTTTCTCCCCGCTTTTTCTCCATTCTATTTTCCATTCATGAAAGAGGGGTCCTTTATGAAAATCAACTGCTTGAAATCCGATCTTGTCCAAGCGCTTCACGTAGTGAGCCGGGCTGTAGCCAGCAAACCTCAGACGCCCATCCTCTCCGGTATCCATCTAAAAGCGGAAAAGGATAACGTGGAGCTTCAGGCGACGGATTACTCGCTAAGCGTTCTCTGCCGGGTACAGGCCGAGGTGGAGGAAGCCGGAACCATCATCGTCTCGGGGCGCTATCTGCAGGAAGTGACGCGCAACCTCCCGTCGGACGAAGTGATCATCGAAACGGACGCCGAGGAAAAGCAGGTATTTATCCGCTCCGGTTCCGCGCATTTTCAGCTTTTAGTGATGAACCGGCAAAGCGGCGAAGAATTTCCCACCCTGCGTCCTCTGGAGGGAAAAGTCACTTTCACCATCAGCGACGTCCTCTTAAAACAACTCATCCGTAAGACGGCTTTTTCCTGCGCCGGGGAGGAGGGCCGGCCGGTCTTTACCGGCTGCATGCTGGAACTCGGCGACGACAGCGTGAAGATGGTGGCTACCAATACTCACCGTCTGTCCTTTATGGAAACGGCCCTGGAAGGCGTTCACGGGGAAGGACGGCAGTTCATCATCCCGGCCAAGGTCCTGGAGGAGCTGCGTCAAACGCTGACCTCTGAAATTCCGGAAGATGTTACCATCGCCTGCACTTACAGCGAGATCAGTTTTGCGTTTGAGAACATTTATCTGAAATCGCGGCTTATCGAAGGGCAGTTCCCGGACTACCGCCGGGTCATCCCCACGGAATTTTCCACTCGGGTGACGCTTTCCACGGCGGATTTTCTGGCCGCCGTCAACCGCGTGTCCCTCATCGCCCGCGCTTCCGATTACAATGTCATCAAGCTGAATTTCAGCGGCGGGCAGGTACACATGACCTCCAATAACCCCGAAATCGGACAGGCGGAGGAACGGGTGGCCGCCACCATCGACGGGCCGGACGTGGCCATCGCCTTTAACGCCGCCTACATCACGGACGTCCTCAAGAACATCGACACGAAGAATTTCTACTTCTCTTTAAGCGAACCGCTGAAGCCCGCCGCCATTCGCGAGACGGAAAATGAAGAATTTATTTACATCATTACGCCGGTGCGGACGCAGCACGGATGACGGCGGCGTCTTGGCTCCCGTGCCGGGCCGGGGGAAGAATTGAGGGGAAATCCTATGACCGAGGTAATCATTCGTACCGCTGATATCCAGCTGGATCAGTTCTTAAAATTGGCCGGGGCAGTGGCTACGGGTGGTGAGGTGAAGCATCTCATCGCAGAGGGCCGCCTGCGGGTCAATGATCGCGTGGAGACGGCCCGCCGCCGCAAACTTCGCATCGGAGATCGCGTGACTCTTGATGACGGGGCTGACGGCAAAGTGTATCAGGTGGCCGGAAAGGGATGAAGTATGCGGGTACGTACCGTTACGCTGGCCAATTATCGAAACTATGAGCAGCAGAGCATCGAGGCATCTCCCTCGGTAAATATTTTTTTAGGACGCAATGCGCAAGGGAAAACGAATATCCTGGAGGGGATATGGTACGCAGCCTTGGGACGATCTCACCGCGCCCGCACCGATGCCGAACTGATCCGCTGGAACGAAGCGGCGGGGCGGCTCTCGTTGGAGACAGAGCGCCGAGGTGTGAAATACGCTTTGGAATTTCGTTTTTTTCGGAACCGCCGCCGACAGATTTTCCTCGGCGGGCAGCCCATTCCCACCCGGGATCTCATCGGAACGCTGAATGTAGTCCTTTTTTCCCCGGAAGATCTCCTTTTCGTCAAAGGGGCGCCGGAGGGACGGCGACGCTTTTTAAACATGGAGCTTTCCCAAGCGGATGCAACCTATTTTTATGATCTGGCTGTCTACACCCGGCTTCTTTCCCAGCGCAACGCCCTCTTGAAGAGATTGCGGGAACGCGGCGGGCGGCCGGAAGAACTTCAGCCCTGGGACGTTCAGTTGGCGGAAAAAGCCGTCCGCGTCGTCCAAAAACGACAGGAAGCCGTGAAAAAACTCAGTGATTTGGCGGGCGAAGTGCATCAGCGTCTGACCGGAGGCGAGGAAAAGCTGACCATCGAATACCGCCGCCACGGCCCCGATGAGGTGGCGGAGGCGCTTCTTTCATGGTATAATAATACGTTGAGAGACTCGGCGGCGGCGGATATTCGCCGGGGCAGCACCGGCGTGGGGCCGCATCTGGATGATCTCATCCTGAAGGTGAACGGCGCAGAACTTCGCGCTTACGGCTCTCAGGGGCAGCAGCGCACCGGTGTCCTCTCCTTGAAGTTGGCGGAGTTAGAGTTTTTGCGGAAGGCGACAGGGGAATATCCGGTGCTCCTCTTGGACGACGTGATGAGCGAACTCGATGGGGGGCGGCGGAAGGAACTCTTGTCCTTTTTGCAGCGGGAAAACATTCAGACCTTCATCACCGCCACCGATGCCGCCTATTTTCCTGCGGCCATTCCCGGCACCGTCTTTACCGTCGAGCAGGGAACGATACGGGAAGCGGCGGCCGGGAAAGGCCACGAAAGGGAAGAAAGTGAGGAATTTTGATGGCGCGGACGCGCACGGCGGAAACCGTAGGAGATTTTTTACCCCGCATGCTTCAGTCTTTGGCGGGCAAAAAGAAATACCAGGAAAATCTCGTCTTTTTCCGCTGGCCCAACATCGTGGGAGACATGTTGGCCGCCCATGTGCAGCCGGTACGCTTGGATTTTCGCACCCTCTTTCTCTCGGCTGACGCGCCGGTCTGGGCCAATGAGTTAAAGTATATGCTGGGGACTCTTAAGGATAAGATCAACGGTTACGTAGGCGAGGAACTGGTGCGGGAAATTCGCTTCGGTTCCGCCGCCGGACGAAAGCGTCCGTCTTTTAAGGAACGGTCTCTGACGAAAGAAAGCTGGCAGGGGCCAAAGAAAGAGGAGCGCCAGGCCGCGGCGGAGGCTTGCGGTGTAGTCGCCGACGAAAGCGTGCGGGAGGCGGCCGCTCGGGCCATGGCCCAGAGCCTCGCCCGGACACGTCAGGCAGCGGCGGCGGGAGACGGCGCCTGCCGCCGCTGCGGGGCGCCCGGCGGGGGAACGAGCCGCCTTTGCCCTGCCTGTCAGCGGCAGAGACGGCAGGAAAAGCAAGACGCCCTGCGCCGGATCCTCTCGGAAAGACCGTGGCTACGCTACCACGAAGTGGCGAAGCTTCTTGACGTTTCCCCGGCTTTCGTGATGGCGGAGCGCCGCCGTCTCGTCCAGGAATGGGCGAGCCGCCTGACCTTTCGGGATATCATCGGCGCAGAGGAGAGGAAGCTTGTCATGCTCTTCGCGGCAGTTTCTCCTGCGGAACTCACGGAGGAGAAAGCGCGTCAGGTCATGGGCCGCCTGCGCTTTGATCTTCGCCCCGACTGGGATAAGGCGCACGCTGCATCCGGCCTGCGCCGTCGGCCGGTCCGCGCTTTTCGCCGGAGGGGCCAGACAACGTAAAAACGGAGGAACGCGATGTTTTTACATTTGGGCCGCGGCGTTTCCGTCCGCTTGGCTGAAATCGTTTACATACAGGATTTTGCCCAGACGGAGGCTTCGGAGGAGAATCGGCGCTTTTGGGCACGGCTCCGACGGGAAACCCCGGTTAGGGACCTTTCGGCGGGGCGGCCCCGTTCTTTCATTTTGACCGATCACGGCGTTTACCTTTCGGCGATTTCTTCCGCTACCTTAAAAAAGCGGAGCGATATTTCCTTCGCGGTGCTGGCCGCGTCTTCAATCTGATATAAAAAATTTTTTGACAGACAATATCTCTAAAAGTGGAGGGTATGTAGACCATGATGGATGACGAGAATCAGACGCTGGGGGACGAAATGCCGACAGAGGCGCCGGATACCACGGATGTGACCATTCACTCCGACGAGGAGAGCGCCCGGGTCTCCGCCGTGGAAGGAGACTACGGCGCCAACCAGATTCAGGTATTGGAAGGCCTCGAAGCCGTGCGCAAGCGCCCCGGCATGTACATCGGCAGTACGTCGGAGCGGGGGCTCCACCATTTGGTTTACGAAGTGGTGGATAATTCCATCGACGAAGCCCTGGCGGGCTATTGCAGCCAGGTATCGGTGACGATTCATCAGGATAACAGCATCACCGTGGTGGACAACGGCCGGGGAATTCCCGTGGACATGCACGAAAGCGGAAAACCCGCCGTGGAAGTGGTGCTGACCATCCTTCACGCCGGGGGAAAATTCGGCGGCGACGGCTATAAGGTCTCCGGCGGTCTCCACGGTGTCGGCGTCTCGGTGGTCAACGCGCTTTCCGCCTCCATGGAGGTGGAAGTGAAGCGGGACGGCCACATTTATGAGATCGCCTTCGCCCGGGGCCTGACCGTAAATCCTCTGACCATTGTGGGAGAAACGGCGGAAACGGGCACCAAGGTGCATTTCGTTCCCGATGGGGACATCTTCACCGATACCGTCTATAAATTCGATATTTTAAAGCACCGTCTGCGGGAACTGGCCTTCCTCAATCAGGGCATCACCATCACCCTCACCGACGAGCGGGAAGAGTCGCCCATCAGCGAAACATACCACTATGAAGGCGGCATCCGTTCCTTCGTGGAACACATCAACCGCAAAAAGGAAGTCATCACCCCCGACACCATCTACTTCAACGGCGCCAAGGACGAGACCATCGTGGAAATCGCCCTTCAGTACAACGAAAGCTATCAGGAGACCGTCTACAGCTTCGTCAACAACATCAACACCGAAGAGGGCGGTACCCATTTGGTGGGCTTTAAGCTGGCCCTGACCCGGGTGGCCAATGACTACGCCCGCCGCTTGGGCGTCCTGAAATCCGGCGACGAAAATCTCACCGGCGAAGACGTGCGGGAAGGGCTGGCGGCGGTCATCAGCCTGAAAATTCACGAGCCCCAGTTCGAGGGCCAGACGAAGACGAAATTGGGCAACTCCGAAGTCCGGGGTATCGTGGATTCCATTGTCACCGAAGGTCTTTCCGAATACTTTGAAGAAAATCCCGCCATCGCCAAGCGGGTTCTGGAAAAATCCATTCTGGCCGCCCGGGCGCGGCTGGCCGCCCGCAAAGCCCGGGAGCTGACCCGGCGCAAAAACGCTCTCGAGATCACCAGTCTTCCGGGGAAACTGGCCGACTGCTCCGTCCGGGATCCGGCTCAGGCAGAAATCTACCTCGTGGAGGGCGACAGCGCCGGCGGTTCCGCCAAGCAGGGACGGGACCGCCGCTTTCAAGCGATTCTGCCTCTCCGGGGCAAGATCTTAAACGTGGAAAAAGCGCGGCTGGATAAAATCTTCGCCAACGCTGAGATACGCACCATGATCACCGCCTTTGGCAGCGGCATCTCCGACGATTTTGATCTCGCCAAGAGCCGCTACGGCAAGATCATCATCATGACCGATGCCGACGTGGACGGCGCTCACATCCGCACCCTGCTCCTCACCTTCTTCTACCGCTACATGAAGCCTCTCATTGAACACGGCCGGGTCTACATCGCCCAGCCCCCTCTCTACCTCATTAAGAAGGGGCAAAAACACTGGTACACCTACAGCGACGACGAAATGAATGCCAAACTGCAGGAAATCGGCCGGGATAACATCAGCGTCCAGCGCTACAAGGGCCTTGGCGAAATGAACCCTGAACAGCTCTGGGAGACCACTATGGACCCCGCCACCCGCACCATGCTCCAGGTAGATCTCCAAGACGCCCAGGAAGCCGACGAACTCTTCACCATCCTTATGGGCGACAAAGTAGAACCCCGCCGTCAATTCATCGAGGAAAACGCCAAGAAGGTAAGAAATCTGGATATATAAGGGAGATTTAGAGCAATGGAACAGGTAGGACTTCAAGCGCTGATTGTTGATTTTTATATGCCACATTTGAGAGAGGCGATCATCAAGTTAAAAGAAGACAATATTATTGATATTAAATATTGGTTAATCAATGGAGAAAAATATGCAGGGGAACCAGAGATGCATCAAGACTCTTTAGATCAAATGGAAAAAGAGTATTTTTCTTCCTCTCAGTTACATATTCCCGATACCTTTTATGATCTTGCGCATCAATATTTATATCCTTTTATCAACATAGATAATCGATGGAATCCCAGCACAGAAACATGTACGTATGTACATCGTTTTAATATACTTCTTAAAATTTGGTATCATATTATAAAAAATAATAATATAGAGCTTATGATTATGGGAAATGCACCCCATGCTCCTGTACAATTTATGGCTTATGTGGTTGCGAAATCTTTGAATATAAAAATTATAATAACAGAACAGGAATGGTTTACAAAGGATCGATTTATGTGTTTTCGTTCTTTGGATTTAATTGGGGATGATTATTTAGATAGAAATTTTATATTTCATGATTCTCCACCAGTCATGATAGGCGGATTTCAGAGGAGACCGTTTTATATGGAGAATTTACCTGATGAAATTTTAGATTCAGGACGTGTTCGTATCTTACCTTTATTTATATCGATTTTTAGACAATTAAGATCCCCGTACATGTTTTTGAAGAAACTATACAGACAAAAAGTTATGTTATTATATAAATTCTTCGAAATGGTCGGATATCGTTTGATTGAATTATACTTGGATAAATGGTTTAGAAAGAATCGTAATACACAATGCGTTTCTTTGGATAAAAAAAAGAAAAATGTTTATTTCCCGCTACATCTTCAACCAGAGATGACAACAGATACATTAGGTGGTATATATGAAGATCAACTATTAGCAGTTGAAAGATTAGATCAGCTTTTACCAAACGATTGGGTTATTTATATTAAAGAAAATCCAGCACAAACATATTATAAACGAAATATGGAATTTTTTAGGCGTTTAAAAGGAATAAAGAAAGCAATTTTGGTTCAACCTACAACGGATACATATCAGCTTATAGAAAATGCAGAATTTGTGGCAACGATTACTGGTACAGCAGGATGGGAAGCCATTACTGCTGGGAAAAAATGTTTATGTTTTGGATATGCATGGTATCGTTCATTAGCTGGAGTTATAAGGTATCGCTCAGATTTAACATTTGAGGATATTGATCAATATTGTTTTACAAAAGAAGAATTTGATCAATCATATAAAAGATTTTATCATAGTCTTTTCCCAGGAATTGTAGCAGGATCGTTTTTTTCAAATCTTAAAGATGATTTTTCTATTGATCAAAATAATAGAGAAGTATATCAGAGTTTAAAAGTGGCCATCCAATATTATGATAGATGAGGTTTTGACATGAAACAAAAATGGAAGGAGATTATAAAAAAAATATTTTATATTTTACATATTAATCCACAGTCTATTTTATATTTTTATAAAAAGTTTTTTCAACACGATGTTTTATATAATGTGCATAAAACACAGTATAAAAAGAATTGCCTTTTACAATATATTGTGCAGCCGTTTTTAGAAAAGGAAATTAATAGATATAGACATCAAAATCAATGGCAGGTTAAGGTATTGGTAGATGAACTGGGAAATTTTGGGTACAATGTTGATGTAAGGGATATTGAAGACACAGGAAAGAGGTTAAAACATAAGTATGACTTAGTGGTGGATATCCATATTGGCTTAAATACTACATATAAGAAATATATGAATTCAGGATGCCGGTGGATCGCTTATTTGACAGGAATGAACCCACGCGTAGCGAACCATAATGAACAAATTCGTTTAGAGGCCTTAACTCAACGGAGAGGGATTGTTCTTCCACCTGAAAGGCAAGGTCCTTTGCTTAGTCGTGAGGTAGAAAAATGCGATGCATTTTTCTTTATAGGAAATGCATACAATCTTAAATCGTATGAAGAATTTCATTTACCTCCCGTTTATTTTATAAAAAATCATGGGTATAATTTTCCGTTTATGATTGATTATACATGTAAAGATCCTAAAAAATTTTTGTTTTTTGCGAGTGTAGGACAAGTTCATAAAGGATTAGACCTGTTATTGGAGATTTTTAGTAAAAAGGATTTTTCATTTGAACTTTATGTATGCAGTGATTTTTTATCAGAAAGAGAATTTTGTGCAGAGTATCAGCAAGAATTATTTCATACATCAAATATTCATCCTATTGGATTTATTGATATTATGGGACAGGAATTTCATCATATTGTTGAAGTATGTTCTTTTTTACTTATGCCATCCTGTTCAGAAGGGATTGCTGGGTCTGTCTTAACAGGTATGTCTGCAGGAGTTATCCCAATTGTTAGCAGAGAATGTGGTTTTGAAGAAGATGAGGTATTTCATTTACAAGATTGTAGAATGGAAACAATTGAAAACGCCATTCGATATTTTGGTAATCAAGATAAACGTTGGATTCAAGAAAAAGCTACCTACACAAAAAATATTGTTAAAGAACGCTATAGTGAGGAAGATTTTATCCAATCAGTGCGACAAGCGTTAGAGAAAATATTGAAAGATTAAATTATAGGATTTTTAGAAAGCTATATTTCTTTTTAAGGTGATTTGATGATAAAATGTAAAATCTGCAATTCAAAGACAGAGAAATTTGATCAAGCAATTGTTTTAAAGAAATATCTTGCTACTTATTATTTATGCCCAAATTGTGGTTTTATACAAACGGAGACCCCTTATTGGCTTAATGAGGCATATTCGGAAGCCATTGTTGATTCTGACATTGGTTTAGTTAAACGTAATGTTTTGCTGAATCAATCGGTATCATCCGTAATTTCTTTATGTCTATCCCACTGTCAGTCTTTTTTGGATTATGGTGGAGGTTATGGACTCTTTACACGATTGATGCGAGATACGGGGTTTGACTTTGAATGGTTTGATAAATATTGTGATAATTTATTTGCAAAATATTTTGAGAAGAGTAAAGAGCATTATGATTTAATTACGGCTTTTGAACTTTTTGAACATTTAGAGAATCCAATACAAGAAATACAAGAATTTCTTCAATGGGGAGATAATCTTTTATTCACCACTATGATAGTTCCTGATCCAGTGCCAAACATCAATAATTGGTGGTATTATTCCCCCCATGGTGGGCAGCATATTTCATTTTATACGTATAAATCGTTACAATATGTAGCTAATCAATTCCAACGTTATTATATCAGGTATGGAGATTTACATCTTTTTTCAAAAGAGAAGATCAGTCAGTGGCGCTTCTCTATGGCAGTCCGTTTTTCTTTTTATTTTTCCTATATCTGTAAAAAAAGGAGTTTACTGGATGATGACTATAAAAAGATTACTAATACGTTTTAATGGAGTGTAGTTTTGCCTGATATTTTTGATAGTAATAAGATATGTATTTTGTAAAGCATATCATATTGTATTATGAAGAAGAAGGGAAAAATACGATGAGTAAAAATGAGATCCAATTAGGTCGGTATAAGATCAATGCTGCATCTGTGCCGTATCTGATCGCTGAGATAGGCATCAACCACAATGGAGATTTGCAGATTGCAAAAAAATTGATGGATGCGGCCAATGCTTGCCAATGGCATTGCGTGAAATTTCAAAAGCGCGAACCGGATATTTCGGTGCCGGAAGAACAAAAGACAGTGATGCGGGATACCCCGTGGGGGCGGATGACCTATTTGGACTACAAAAAGCATATTGAATTTGGCGCTGAAGCCTACGGATATATTACGAAATATTGTAAAGAAAAGCCATTGGATTGGACAGCGTCGCCATGGGATATTCCCAGTTTAGAGTTTCTATTGCATTATGATATTCCTTTCATCAAGATGCCCTCCGCCATGTTGACCAATCATGACCTGCTCATTCGTGCCGCGAAATCAGGAAAACCCTTAGTGGTTTCCACGGGAATGAGTACGATGGAGGAAATCGATCAGGCAGTTTCTTTATTGGAAAAATATGCTTCCGGCGGATATATTTTGATGCATACAAACTCCAGTTACCCCACAGCGCCGGATGACATCAACTTAAATATGATTACCACATTACGGGAACGCTATCATTGTTTGGTGGGTTACAGCGGCCATGAGCAAGATTTAGAGCCGACTGTGGTAGCCGCCGTATTAGGAGCCTGCGTCATTGAACGGCATGTCACACTTTCCCATGAAATGTGGGGAACGGATCAAGCGGCCAGCCTGACGGTTCCGGCCATGGGGATGCTGCAGGGACGCATTGCGAATCTCCAAAAAATGATGGGCAATGGAGAAAAAGTTTTAAGCGAGGCGGAACTTAGCGTCCGAAAGAAGTTAAGAGGGTGCTGACAGTGAAAAAGGCTATTTTTATTACCATTCGTAAAGATTCTAATCGTTTGCCGAATAAAGCGGTGCGTCGGATCTTAGGCCGTCCGGTTATGGAACTGGTGATTAAACGAGCAAAATTAGCCAAGGCCTTTGATGACGTTGTGGTTTGCACGACGACACGCCCCTTGGATGACGAAATTGCGGACATTGCAGCGCAAAATGGGGCATTGGTCTACCGCGGTCCTCTGAAAGATAAATTGATGAGATGGCACGGCGCGGCGCAAAAGTTTGCGATTGATTATATCGTCACGTTTGACGGGGACGATCTCTTTTGCGAGCCGACCCTATTAGATATGGGCGCGGAGCAGATCGAGCAGCGGGGATTGGACTTCATAGAAGCGCCGCCGGGGCTGATTTGCGGAGCGTTTACCTATGCGTTCACCGCTGAAGCGTTAGCTAAGGTGTGCGACATCAAGGATACAGAAGATACGGAAATGATGTGGACATACTTTAAGGATACCGGTTTATTCAAAACGGGAATTCTTGAAGACGTTCCGGCCATTTATTTTAGTGATGAGATTCGCAGCACGTTAGACTATCCCGAGGATTTTGAATTTTTCCGTACGGTTTTTGAACATTTCGGGTGCGTAGACAATAATATCAATTTGGCAGATATTGTCCGCTATTTACGAGAACATCCGGAAATAGCGAAAATAAATATTGGGCGCCAAAAAGAGTTTTTGGCGAACCAGAAGGCAAGGACCACTTTGATCCTGAAAGAAGGCAAATGAGATGGCAGAAATGGATAATCCCTCGAAATATTTGGGGAATGAATTGAAATATTTGAGTAAAGTTTTAGAAGGCGAAGCATGGTCAGCGACGACGGGAAGCTGGGTGCATGGCTTAGAGGCTGAATTTGCTAAAATCATCGGCGCAAGGTATGGCGTAGCGGCAAACTCCGGCACGTCGACCCTCCATATGGCGTTAGAAGCTGTGGGCGTACAGCCGGGAGATGAGGTGATCTCGCCGGCGCTTACCGTTATTATGGACAGTACGGCAACCATACATGCCAATGCGATCCCTGTGTATTGTGACGTGGATGAAAAGACGTTTCTTATGGATCCTACGGATTTTGAGAGGAAAATTACGCCGAAAACGAAAGCGGTCATTGTTGTCGCGTTATATGGCGGGGTTCCGGATTATGATGAGATTCTGCAAATTGCCAGACGGCATCATATTGCTGTCATTGAAGATAATGCGCAGGCAGTTCTCAGCCGATACCACGGAAAGATCTTGGGTACGATCGGGGATATGTCCAGTTTCAGCTATGAGAATTCTAAGCACATATCCTGTGGTGAGGGCGGCATGCTCTTGACCGATGATGAACAGTTGGCAGAAAAAGCGCGCAAATTGGGCGGGCATGGATTTAAAAATTTAAAGGCAGATGAAGGGCGCGTTCGCTTTATCAATAAAGAAATGTTCCAAAATCCTCTGTACAAAAGACATGACGCCTTAGGGTGGAATTATCGTATGCCGGAATTTACTGCGGCGGTAGCGTACGCGCAGTTAGAGCGCGTTGAGGAATTGGTCAGGTTACGGCAAAAAACCGCTGAAGTCTTTATGGATGCTATGTCGGCTTGCGATTATCTTACCCCGCAGGCGAATCTTCCCGATACGGTCAATTCGTATTACGCTCTAGGCGTTCTCTATGACGGGGATAAAAGCATTGGCGTTTCTTGGACAGACTTTTGGAAAACCTATGTAGAATTGGGCGGGGATGGGTTCTATGGCGCATGGAGCGTTCCCTATTTAGAGCCGGTGATCGCGGAACGTCTTTTTGCTGCTCGTTTACCTCAGGTTTATAAACATGTTTCTTATCATGCAGGGCTTTGCCCGACAGCGGAAAAGATTCAGCCCAAAATCATGCAGTTCAAAACGAACTATCGGGATTTAACCTTGGCGGAACAAAAGGCAGAGATACTAAGAAAAGTGATCAAGAAATTTAGGTAACAGGGGCGGGTAAGATGTTAGATTTAGCTTTTTATATGAAATTTGATGAAGTTTGGGACAAGGTAAAGAACGGGAAAATCGATGATCGTCAGGTGCTTTTTCATGAACTGGAAAGGATTCGCAGCAAAGTGCCTGTCGTGTATAACATAGAGACGACGAATCGTTGTAACATGCGCTGTGAGATGTGTCCTCGGACAACGATGATGACCCGGCCCATAGAAGATATTGATGAGGTAACTTTCAGGAAAGTGGCGGAACAGATCCAGCCTCATAACGCAGAACTATGGGCCCAATGGAAACGGTATTGTGAAGCGAAATATGGGATTGCCGAGTCGGATGAACCCAGTGAAAATCATTTTTTCCTGTACATCATCGCCAAAGTGATTCAGCTGCACGGTTATGGAGATCCCTTATTAGATAAGCATATGGCCGAGTATATTCAAATTTTGACCGATAAGGGATTTCCTACGTATTTTAGCTGCAACCCGGCTAATATCAATTTAGAGGCAACCTATCGCATGATGGAAGCTGGTCTTAGTTACATTAAGTACTCCATTGAGAGCGTGAACGATGAGGAATACAAGAAAATTCGGGGACGAGCCGCCAACTTTACGCAGAGTTATCAGGATATATTAAAAGTCTTGGATTATAAACATGCACATGGGTTGGGAACGACCATTGTCATTACGATGCTGAACTTGAATCGGCATAATCAGCAGGAGGAATTTGAACGGCTATTGGAAGTCTTTTCGGGCTTGGATGTTTATGTTTACCTGAAAAGCGAAGACTGTCAATGGTACCGAAAAGATTATCACCAAACCCATTCGATTCATTGGAGCGAACCATGTAAACATCCTTGGATGACCATGACGATTAAATCTAATGGCGAAGCAACGATGTGCATGGAAGATTTTAATAATGAAATTGTGTTTGGCAATGTGCAGCAAGCGTCATTGCAGGAGATTTGGGAGGGGGAACGGTATCGCGCCTTTCGCTATCAGCACATTGATGTGGCGGAAGGCATCAAATGTAATCATGAGTGTGATATGAAATTGATTGGGGAGTATCTCTGCCATCGCGGTTGAAATATGGGAGCCGTTGCTTCGGCATGGTGTTTTGTTTATGCGGCGCAGGAATTGAGGAAGGATGCCATTTCCCCAAAGGAGCGACAGAAAATGAAGTTAACGAAATGTTTTCTTTGCGGAGAAGAAAAGAGCGATGTTATACATAAAGGTACGCGGGGGGGATACAATCATATTGACGTCCTGCGCTGTGCGTCCTGTGGCTTAGTTCGGTTGAGTGAAGTCATGGATGATGTGGACGACTTTTACCAAGCGTCAGGGATGCGGGATCAGTTGGTCGATACGCCGGAACATACACGCATCACCACCCGAATGGATGATGAGCGGCGGTTTCGCTTTACCGAAAATATGATTGAAGGCAAAGATGTTTTGGATTTTGGCTGTGGAGACGGCGGATATTTAATTCGTGCCCGAAAGGTCGCACGGAGCGTTCAGGGTATAGAACTGGAAAAAGCCATGCGTGACGGTCTGCGAGCGGAAGGATTGCCCTGTTGTGCTTCTTTGGATGAGGTGGGGCGCTTTGATGTCATTACGCTTTTTCATGTCCTGGAGCATTTAGAGGCGCCGTTGGACTATCTTGAAAAATTCCGTCAGCATCTTACGCCTGGCGGTATGGTTTTAATTGAGGTTCCCAATGCGGAGGATGCGCTTTTGAGTCTCTATCATTCGGAGGCGTTTGCTGATTTTACCTATTGGCATTGTCATATCTATCTGTATAATACGGTGACTCTCCGTCGATTGGCGCAAAAAGCGGGGCTTAAAGTGAAATTTATGCAGCAGGTACAGCGGTATCCATTAGCGAATCATCTCTATTGGCTCTCGCAGGATAAACCGGGGGGTCATCAGGCGTGGGTATTTTTGCGCGATGCGGCATTGGACGAACGATATGGGGATATGCTGGCAAAGTTAGGGATAGCGGATACTATCTTGGCTGGGTTTACCGTATAGCGGGTGGGAGATAGAATGGACATGGGGAAAATTACAACCATACCAGAGATTACGTTGTTTATTACCGATGTGGATGGCACTTTGACCGACGGCGGCATGTATTATGACGACCAGGGGCATGAGTGGAAAAAATTTCATACGCGGGATGGCAAAGGCATCAGTCAGCTTCGCGAGGTCGGTATAGCCGTCATGTTTTTGACTTCGGAGGATACGCCGATTGTCCAGCGACGCGCGGATAAGTTACAAGTGGATTTCTGTTTTATGGGCGTTAAGGATAAAAAAGAGGCATTGGAGGCGTTTTTCGCTGACCATCCGTGTTTTTCGTATGCCCATACGGCGTACATTGGCGATGATGTGAATGATGTAGCGGCGTTGCGGGCAGTCGGGTTTGCGGCGGTTCCCGCTGATGCGATGGAAAAGAATAAAGAAGCCGCCGACCATATTTGTCAATTGCGCGGCGGAGAAGGCTGCGTGCGGGAAGTGTGTGACATGATTTTGCAGGCAAGGAAAAGTTGAAAGATACTGTAATTATATTTTACGATAAGGAGGATAGTTTCCTTTAGAAAATTAAGTTATTGTCAAACCTCATGGCGGAAAGTATACGGATGCAAGGGGTGTCTCTTTTGTCTTGTCTGCATAAGTTCAATCGTTATCTCTCCTACCATATCTTGAAAAGTGTACAAAAAATTGGAGAAATCATCTATAGACATCGTGCTGTATGTGTGACAAACCGCCCCTATCATATCCTTGTCATTCGCTTGGATGAAATCGGCGATATGGTCATGATGTCCCCTTTTTTGAGGGAAGTAAGGAGATCCTATCCTTTGGCGCATATCACCTTAGTCGTTAAACCTGAGGTATATCCTTTAGTTGCCTTGTGTCCTTATGTAGACGAAATACTAACGTTTCAGAAGATTGTCGGGCGATGGGCTTTTTATGTTTCCATATGGAAAACATTTCGCTTTGCTCGTCGTTTTCTAAAAGCGCCATGGGATTTAGCTTTAGTGCCACGATTTGATGTGGACGTTTATAGTGCGGGCTGGATTGCTTTTTTTTCCGGCGCGAAGCGTCGGATAGCGTATAGTGAACATGTACTTTCTGGTAAAGAAAGTTCCAACCGTGGGTATGATGGATTTTACACGGAGGTGCTCCTTCCCAAACAACAAAGCATCAAACATGAAGTTGAACGCAATCTTGATGTGTTACGGTTTCTTGGCAAAACTGTACATCATGTGGCTTTAGAAGTTTGGACAGATGGAAAAGATCGTGAAACAGCACAGAGACTCTTAGGGCGTAGACTTCGCCAAAACGCTAAGAAGATAGCGGTATTTTTAGGAGCGGGACGAAGGAATAAAGAATGGCCATGGATGTCCTATGTCGCAGCATTGAAAAAAGTAGAGAAGCAAGAATCGATTCAAATTATTTTATTGGGTGCAGGCAAAGAAACGGCATTATATGGCGCGGCGTTTTGCAGCGCTTATCCGGCGGCCATGAACTTCATCAATCAGACGACGCTTCGTGAAACGATTGAGATTTTACGGCACTGTGACTGCTATCTCGGCGGAGATACAGGTCCCATGCATCTGGCCGCAGCCTTGAAAATTCCTGGCGTTGCCCTTTTTGTGAATCGTTTGACATGGATGCCGGATGGACTTGATACAGCGGAGCGTTTTGGCGCTTGGCAAGCACCGTTTCATATTTTACGGCCAGAGCATCCGTTATTGGGCTGTGAACATGGATGCATAAAAAATGAATCACATTGTATTCAGCAAATTTCCGTTGATGCCGCAGTAAGCGCGTTGATGGCTGTGCTGCATGATGAGATGTCTTAGATGAAGCGTATTGCGAAGTGCTGAGGAAAGTAGAAGTCTATGTACATTCATAAGCTGGGCATCTTTTTTCGGAAAAAGCCGCTGTATGATCTGGAAAAGATATGGGGAGCAATTCAGCTTAGAAAAATGGGGTGATCCTGCCATGCTTAAAATCAGTGTCATTACCGTGTCATACAACGCTGCCGCGACCATCGAGCAGACGATTTTGAGCGTAGTCGGGCAAGCGTATCCGTATATCGAGTATATCATCATTGATGGGGGCTCAACGGATGGTACGGTGGACATCATACGAAAATATGAGGATAAGATTGCCTATTGGGTGAGCGAGCCGGACAATGGGATGTATGATGCGTTAGCTAAAGGTTTTGTACGGGCGACGGGGGATGTATGTGCGTACATCAATGCGGATGATTTTTATCAGCCGCACGCCTTTGCAACGGTCTGCCAAATTTTTCATAATATGGACTGTCAGTGGCTTACAGGAATCAACGCCATCTATAATTTCTGTGGACAGATTGTGGATGTGAATATCCCCTTTTATTGTCGTGCGAAATTTATTCAAAAGGGCTTTTATAATGGCACAATACTTCCTTTTATTCAGCAAGAATCCACTTTTTGGACGATGGAGTTAATGCAATATGTGGATTTTATGCGCCTTGGCAAAATGAAGTTGGCCGGAGATTATTACCTATGGAAATGTTTTAGTGAACATGCGGAACTTTATATCGTAAAGTGCATTTTATCCGGATTTCGCAAGCGGCGCGGTCAGCTTTCCGAAGCGGGGAATGCATATCGTCAAGAAGTCAACAGTTTTTGCTCGGGGCAACCTAATTGGATAGATAAAATACAAATTCTATTAGATAAAGTGAAGGGACGATTTCCCATGCGATTTAATCCGAACATGATCTGTTTTGATTTTAAGGAAGAAGGGTGGCAGAAATATCAAAGGTAAATGATGATACGATGATATAATAGTTCAGCAAATATAGGTTGGATGCAGGTCTGTATGAAAGAACTGGTTTTGGTAGGCTATCATGTTACCGTATATGGCATGTGGAGATGATTTTTTGGTCATTCTGGCGTATAAGACAGGACAATTAGGCAATCGCTTGTTCCATTACGCGCATTGGCTGGCAAATGCTTGGGAATACGGATATACATTGTATAATCCCAGCTTTGACGAGTATGGAATGTATTTTTCGAGAGAGAGTATGTATGAAAGGGAAAAGGGGCCTCTCAGCCTGTGGTGGATACGGCAGGTCATTTTGTTGCTGGCACGGGTCGTTTTTAAGTGTATGGCCGTGTGCGGTAAAAAGACGGCGGGTAATGCTTGGATTCGCTTTTATCGACTTCGCGAGGACGAGGAATGTGATCTGAGAGATGCCGCGTTTATTCGATTGCGTGAGGGGACGAAATGTTTAGTGGTGCAGGGGTGGCTGTATCGAGATCCTATCTCCTTGCGAATACATGGTGATAGGGTGCGGGACTTTTTTCGAATTTTGCCGATGTATGAACAGCGTGTAGTGGCGTTGATGGAGAAAATCAGGGCGGCGGAGGATCAGGTGATCATTGGGTTGCATCTGCGGCGGGGGGATTACAAAAATTTTTTAGGGGGTATTTATTATTATACCAATGAAGCGTATCGGGAAGTAATGGGGAAGGTAGAGACATATTTTTTTGGGAAAAAGATTCGCTGGTTGCTTTGTTCCAATGAGCCGGTGGATGCAGAGGTTTTTTCCTCCTTTGATATTGTTTTGGGCAACGGGCAGATCGTAGAGGATATGTATGCCTTTGCGGCCTGCGATTATCTTGTGGGGCCGCCCAGTACATACACGGGCTGGGCGGCCTTTTACGGGAAAAAGCCGCTGTACTATATTGAGAAACGTTCGGGAGAAATTCAGTTTGAGGAAATTAACGGGTGAGCTTGCGATGCTTAAAATCAGTATCATTACCGTGTCATACAACGCTGCTGCTACCATCGAGCAGACCCTTTTGAGCGTAGTAGGGCAGATGTATCCGCATATTGAGTATATCGTCATTGATGGAGGTTCGACGGACGGCACGGTGGATATTATACGAAAATATGAGGATCAGATTACCTATTGGGGCAGCGAGCCGGATCAGGGGATTTACGACGCGATGAATAAGGGAATCCGGCGGGCGACGGGCGATTATATCTATTTTTTGGGGGCGGATGATTGGCTGCGGGACGATCAGGTGATGCAGGAAGTCAGTGAATTTATCCGCTTGCATCCCGGCTATGGACTTTATATGGGCAATGTGTTCTTATACCATCCTAAGCTTCGGATGGAGAAAAGGCAGCGGACGGTTTTTTCGATAGAAGAGATAAAAAAGGGGTATATGTATCCGCATCAGGGGATGTTCGTTCAGAGACAACTCTTGCAGGCAGGATTTGATACGAAGTACAAAATTGCAGCAGATTATAAATTTCTTTTACAAAGCATTGTAAAGGGAAACGCTTTTTGCGTGATGGATATTGATGTCGCGTATTATAGCCTTTTTGGTGCCAGTGCCGACATGACACTGAACGATGAATATATAGAGATCATAAGGGAATGTGCCGGAGAAGAGTATCTGGGAAGAATGCGCAGACTTCAAAAGACAGTAGCACTTCGCAGCGGCATTAAACAGATCTTGATTGGGATTTTAGGCGAGGAAAGATTTTTAGCGCTTCGAGGATGGAAAGCGTTTTGTGGCAATGAGAGAAATACTTAACAGACAAGGATGATTACCGAGTTGTTCCTGTTGGAACCAGTGCAGTTGGGGGTTGCCATGCGCTTACAGGTATTGTTGTCAGCTATGAATATCGAGGGATTGGATTTTCTTGATGAGATGAATATTCAAAGCGATATGATTCTTATCAATCAAGGCGCAGTTCATGGCGTAGAAGCTGTTTCGTACCGGGGGCATACGATAGAAATTTATTCGTTTCGGGAGCGTGGCATAGGGTTAAGCCGTAATACCGCTTTGATGCGGGCGAATGCAGATATTGTGCTTTTTGCTGATGATGATTGTGCTTATGTAGATGGGTATTGTGATATCGTTTTGCAGACATTTCACGAACATCCGGAAGCGGATATTATTTTTTTTAATTTAGATTCTTTAAATGCAGAACGTCAGGAACCTTTAGATCATTCGTTTCACCGGGTATATTGGTGTAATTGTCTAAAGTATGGCGCGTGTCGCATAGCCGCGCGATTGGAGAAAGTACGTAAAGCAAATGTCTTCTTTTCGCTTCTTTTCGGTGGTGGTGCGAGATATTCTGCGGGAGAAGACAGCCTTTTTATTATGGATTGTCTAAAGCGCAGGCTGCGTTTATACGCATCGCCGAAATGTATCGGAACCGTACGGCAGGAAAACTCTACATGGTTTCAGGGGTATACGAGAAAATATTATCATGACCGGGGGGCGTTGTTTGGCGCAATTTCTCCGTGCTGGGCATATTTTTTGTGTGCGCAGTTTGTCCTGCGCTATCGAGAAAATACGAGAGATGTTGGGGGTATCTGGCAGGCGTGGAATCTTATGCGGAATGGTGTTCGGGAGTATGCACATGATAGATGAGAGGATTGGCGAGGGTTTTCATGACAGACTGGTGTCAATTATTATGCCCGTCTATAATGATACGGTATATGTGAAAGAGGCGATCATGTCGATTTTAGGACAGACGTATCCGAAGTGGGAACTTTTGCTTGTCGACGATGGGTCTACGATGGATATTTACGCGGCGATAAAGGATCTGCTGTCAGAGGAACGGATTCGCTTCATCCGTTTGCCGGAAAATCAGACGGTCGCAGGAGCAAGAAACGCGGGGATTGCAGCGGCTAAGGGACGATATTTGGCTTTTCTGGACAGCGACGATTGGTGGATGCCGGAGAAATTAGAAAAACAAGTACGGTTCATGCAGGAAAACAATATGGCGATGTCGTTTACTTCGTACCGGCGCGTTTTGGCAAATGGACAGAAAGTCGGACGTGTGCTGAAGGCCGAACTCGTGGTAGATTATTCGCGCTTACTCAAAGGGAATTGCATCGGCTGTTCAACGGTGATGATTGATCGGCAGCAATGCCCTGACATAAAGATGCCGTTCATGCGGCATGAAGATTACATTACTTGGCTGAATCTTGCGAAGAGGAACCTTTTGATTTGCGGTTTAGCAGAAGATTTAGTGCGATATCGCGTGGGAAACAATTCTCTTTCCGCGAACAAATGCAAAAGTTTGTGGTGGACGTGGAAGGTGTATCGAAAGAGTCAGGGCCTGTCCTTTTTTCGGTCGCTTCGTTGTTTGGGCTATTATATCGTACATGGGCTAAAAAAGCGTTGCTGAGCAAAACAGTCATCGCAAGGTAAATTTTAGTAACAGATTTAACAAAAATTTTTCTGTTGATGCCAAGAGTGTTACTACATTTACTTAATTTGCTAAAAATATGACATGATGTTACCTGTTTTTAGAGTCAGTTTGATCAATTTCATGTAAATGAGATCGTAAAAACGGGATTGTCTTTTGATAATCTTTAAGATATCATATAGAGGAGGGAGGCGTGGCTTTGTATCGCATTAAATTTTATGCGGACAAGAAGGGGAATCAGCCTGTACGCGCATACATCAAGGAACTTGCGGCGAAGAACGATAAAAGCCGCCGGATAAGATTGAATAAGATTCGCGAATATATCAAAATCCTTGCCATACACGGCGCGACGATGGGCGAGCCGTACATGAAGAAGATCGGCGGCGATATATGGGAGCTGCGTCCTTTAAGCGACAGGATTTTATTTGCGGCATGGACGGGCAAGAGTTTTGTTTTGCTCAGTCACTTTGTGAAGAAATCACAAAAAACACCACCCGCTGAGATTGAAAAGGCAAAGCGGCTTTTGAAGGACTATAAGGAAAGAGGCGAAGACAATGGGGAAAGGCTATAAAGAAGCGTTAGCAGAAGCACAAGTTGCCTTAGAGGACTTGAAGGAACGAGGCGATGAGGCAATCGGCGGAGAATGGGATGATACGTTCGATAAGGAGCTGTTCACGCCGGAGGAGATCGTTGCGAGTGATTTACGCGTAGCCTTGATCAGTGAACTGGTCAAGGCGCGAAACGAAAAGGGCATTACGCAACGAAGGCTGGAGGAATTAAGCGGCGTGCGGCAGCCTGTAATCGCACGGATTGAAAAAGGCAATATCAGTCCGCAGATCGGAACGCTGATCAAAATGCTGGCACCGTTAGGAAAAACGATAAAGATTGTGCCGCTTCCATCTGCACAGTAAGAGATACGACATTTATATGTGAGGCGTAAAGCAAGGCGAGGAGGCAGACGATGAAGAGGGCTTTGATTACGGGGGTTACGGGGCAGGATGGGTCTTATTTGGCGGAGCTTTTGCTGGATAAGGGCTATGAGGTGCATGGCGTGGTGCGGCGGCACAGTACGCCTTGTACGGAGCGGATTGATCCCCTGCTTTCGGCGGAGGAGCTTTCCGAGCGGTTCTTTTTGCATTACGGGGATTTGACGGATGGGATGAACTTGCTGCGGCTGATGGTGGAGGTGCAGCCGGACGAGGTGTACAATTTGGCGGCGCAGTCTCATGTGGCGGTGTCCTTTAAGGTGCCGGAGTATACGGCGGAGGCCACGGGGGTGGGGACGCTGAAGCTCTTGGAGGCGATTCGGCTCTACGGGAAGCCCTGCCGCTTTTATCAGGCGTCGACGTCGGAGCTGTTTGGGGGGCTGCCGGAGACGGCGCCTCAGAGTGAAGCGACGCCGTTTTATCCCAAGTCGCCCTATGGCGCAGCGAAGCTCTATTCTTATTGGATCACAGTGAATTACCGCGAGGCATACGGAATGTTCGCGGCGAATGGGATCCTCTTCAACCATGAGTCGCCCCGCCGGGGGGAGACCTTTGTGACCCGGAAGATCACCATCGCGGTGGCGAAGATCTTGGCGGGGAAGATGGATCATCTGACCTTGGGGAATCTTGACGCCAAGCGGGATTGGGGCTTTGCCGGGGATTATGTGGAGGGCATGTGGCGCATGTTGCAGCAGGAGAAGCCCGACGATTATGTGCTGGCGACGAATGAAACCCATACGGTGCGGGAGTTTGTGGAATTAGCGTTTCGGGAGGCGGCAGGGATCGAGATCGCGTGGCGCGGCACGGGGGCGGAGGAGAAGGGCTATTGTCAAAAGACGGGGCGCCTTTTGGTGGACGTGGATCCGCACTTTTTCCGCCCGGCGGAAGTGGAGCTTCTCTGGGGAGATTCCTCCAAGGCGGAGCGGGTGCTGGGCTGGCGGCGGCAAGTGGATTTCCCCGCGCTCGTCCGCTTGATGGTGCAGGCCGATTTAGCGAAATACGGTCACTGAGAGGAGGGGGCGCCGCGTGCATATCGTACTTTTGTCCGGTGGATCGGGAAAGCGGCTTTGGCCCCTTTCCAACGAGATCCGTTCCAAGCAGTTTATTCCCATCTTTCCTCAGCGGGATGGGACGTATCTTTCCATGGTGCAGCGGGTGTATCGGCAGATTCTTCGGGCCGATGCCGAGGCGAGGGTGACCGTTGCCACGGCGAAGGGGCAGGTGGCGACGCTCCGGGGGCAGCTCGGGGAAGCAGTGACGCTTTCTGTAGAACCCTGCCGCCGGGACACGTTCCCGGCTATTGCCTTGGTGAGCGCTTATCTTCACGATGTACAAGGAGTGGCTGGCGATGAGGCTGTCGCCTTTTGTCCGGTGGATCCCTATGTGGAGGATGATTATTTTGCGGCGGTGCGGGAGCTCACCGATTTAGCGGCGCAGGAGGGCGGCCTCTTTCTCATGGGGATAGAGCCGACGTACCCCAGCGCAAAGTATGGGTATATATTTCCCTTGGACAAGGCGCGGCTTAGCCGGGTGGGTTCCTTTGAGGAAAAGCCCACGGAGGAAGCGGCGGCGGCCTACATTCAGCGCGGCGCCCTTTGGAACAGCGGCGTCTTTGCCTGCCGTTTAGGGTATGTCTTAGAGAAGGCCCGGACGCTGCTGGGGGGTTCTGGCTATGAGGCGCTTTTGGCGCAGTACGAAGCGATCGATCCCATCAGCTTCGATTACGCCGTGGTGGAAAAGGAGCCGAACCTTTCTGTCCTGCGCTACGCCGGAACGTGGAAGGATTTGGGGACGTGGAACACGCTGACGGAAATTATGGAGGTACCGTCCATCGGCGATGTGACCATGGACGAGGGCTGCGGCGGCACCCAGGTCGTCAATGAGATGGACGTGCCGGTTCTCTGCCTGGGGGTGAGAGATGCCGTGGTGGCGGCCAGCCCCGAGGGGATTTTGGTGGCGGATAAACGCTGTTCCAGCTATATTAAGCCTTATGTGGAACGGTTTACCCGGGCGGCCATGTTTGCTGAGAAGTCCTGGGGCAGTTTTCGCATCTTGGACGTGGGGGAGGAGAGCCTCGTCATTAAGGTGACGCTCCGCGCCGGGCACGCCATGAACTACCATAGCCACGCCCACCGGGCGGAGGTTTGGACGGTGGTGGGCGGTCATGGCGAAGTCCTCGTAGACGGGGTGCGCCGGGCGGTAAGGGTCGGCGACGTGGTGCGCCTGCCGGTGGGATGTAAGCACAAGGTGGAAGCGGCGGAGGACATGACTCTCATCGAAGTGCAGATGGGGACAGACATCTCCCGGGAGGATAAGATCAAGTGGTCGGAGCCGAAGGGTGAAGCTGTTGTCCGTGGGGATGTGAGAGGAAGCGACGAAGCATGATGGAAAAGGATGCGAAGATCTATGTGGCGGGGCATCGCGGCATGGTGGGGGCGGCGATCTTGAGAGAACTCACCCGGCAGGGCTATCAGAATATCGTGACCCGAACCCATGCTGAATTAGACCTCTGCCGGCAGGCGGCGGTGGAGGAATTTTTCGCCGCTGAGCGGCCGGTCTACGTTTTTTTGGCGGCGGCGAAGGTGGGGGGCATTGGAGCCAACAGCGAATTCCCGGCGGATTTCATGTACGACAATATGATTTTGGAAATGAATGTGATTCACGCTGCCTGGAAAAACGGCTGCCGGAAGTTGGAATTTCTGGGCTCCTCCTGCATTTACCCCCGCCTCGCTCCCCAGCCCATGAAGGAGGACTGCCTTTTGACCTCTTCCTTGGAGGAGACGAACGAGGCCTACGCGCTGGCCAAGATTTCCGGCCTGAAATACTGCGCCTACCTGAACCGTCAGTACGGTACAGACTACATCTCGGTGATGCCCACGAATCTTTACGGCCCCAATGATAATTATCATCCCACCCGCAGCCATGTCTTGCCCGCTCTGATCCGCCGCTTTCATGAGGCGAAAATGGCGGGGGCGGCGTCCGTGACTTGCTGGGGGGACGGATCGCCCCGGCGGGAATTCCTCTATGTGGAGGATTTGGCGAACCTCTGCGTCTTTTTGATGAACCATTACCAGGGAAGTGAGACGGTGAACGCGGGGACGGGCCAGGAAATCACCATCAAGGCCTTGGCGGAGTTAGTGGCCCGGGTGGTGGGCTATCAGGGAGAGATCTGCTGGGATACCGAGAAGCCGAATGGCACGCCCCGTAAGCTTCTGGACGTCTCGAAGACCACGGCGCTGGGGTGGCGCTATCAGACGGAGCTGGAAGAGGGCGTGCGGCTGGCCTACGCGGACTTTCAAGAGAACGTCGTGCCGACTTTGGGGTAGAAGGGGCGGCGGAGCTCCGCGGCGGCGAAGGTTGACGGGGGCGGTTACCGGTGGAAAAAGAGGCGAAAGGATGGTATACTAAGGGCAGCGAAGCGCTTTAGAGATTGGCGCTGGCTGAAGGATGTTGGCCATGTTGACGAAATTTCCCACCTTTCGCAAAGTTATGCTCCTTACCGGGGTGCTGCTCTTGACAGCGCTGGCGGTCTATTTGGCGCTCCACACGGTGCTGGCCGTTTATCCGGAAGAATTTTCCACCGACGTGTACTATCAGATGATGCCGATGAACCTGCTCTTGGTCGGCATCCTTTTTGGTGTTTACGGCCTCTTTTCTCTGGCGAAGAAGCGTTTTGGAGAGATCTTTATCGGCCTCGCCCTTTCCGTTCTCTACACCTTCATCATCATGATGGCGGCGAATTTCTTTTTCCGCGCCTTCAGCTATTCCCGGAGCGTTCTCATGGTCACGGCGGCTTACGAGCTCGTACTGCTGGGGGGATGGCTGTGGTTCATGTGGCGCTTGGAACGCTTCATCATGGTGCCCCGGGCGGCCCTCGTCATCGGCAGCGAGAAAGCCTGCGCCCGGGTTCTCCTGCGCCTTTCCCGCGTCCCCGAGATAGGGATCCAGGTGCGCCATATCGCCACGGACGGCGCGGACAGCGACGGATGGCGGGCGCAGCTTTTGACGGTGGATGTGGTCATTTTGTGCAGCGACGTGGAGATCACGAAGAAAGCGGAAATCGTCGGTTGTTGTCAGGAACTGCAAAAAGAGGTTCTTTTGACGCCGTCCCTTTATGAACTTTATTGCAGCGGGCTTTCCATTGATAAGATCGATGACATCCCCTTTTTCCGGCCTCAATATTTGAATCCCTCCTTAGAGCGTCGCTCCTTAAAGCGCATCTTGGACGTTTTCGTCGCGGGGGCAGCGCTGCTTTTAACAGCGCTGCCCATGTTCCTTATCGCCATCCTCATCAAATTGGACAGCAAGGGGCCGGTTTTTTACAAGCAGGTGCGGACGGGACGTTACGAAAAGGAGTTTGCGGTCTATAAATTTCGCAGCATGCGCCTCGACGCCGAGGCGGAGAGCGGGCCCGTCATGGCGGGGGAAAACGATCCCCGCATCACTCGGGTGGGGCGGTTTCTCCGGGCGACACGCCTTGACGAGCTGCCGCAGTTCATCAATGTCCTTAAGGGAGAGATGAGCGTAGTGGGACCGCGCCCCGAGCGGCCCTTCTTCGTTCGGCGGTTTAAGCAGGAGATCCAGGAGTATGCCTATCGCCACAACGTAAAGCCGGGGATCACGGGATTGGCGCAAGTCTACGGGAAATACAACACCACGGCCTACGATAAACTCATCTACGACCTCATGTATGTGCAGCACTGCGATATTTTTACCGATTTAGTCATCATCATCCAGACGGTGCGGGTGCTCTTTCAAAAGAGCAGTACGGAAGGCGTGGACGAGGATAAGGCCGCGCAGGCGCTGGCCGCCTATGGCCTGCGCCAGGACGAGAAAATGAGTGAGGAAAAAAGCGGGTCATGAAATCATTTTTGAAGATCTTTACTATATTCACGCCGTCAGAGCTGCGGCGCTGCGCCATCATTGTCGCGGCCATGGTGGTGGGCGCCATGCTGGAGGCGGTGGGCATCGGCGCGATTTTGCCCTTGATCTCCCTGATGGGGCAGCCGGATTTTCTGGAACGTCACGCCGAGATCCAGTCGTATGCCGCGGGGATGGGGATTGAGGGACATAGGGACTTGATCATAGCCGGGGCGCTGGCCCTTATTTTCCTATATGCCATAAAAAATCTTTACATGGCCTGGCAGGCGAAGCTTCAGATCGATTTTTCGCTGCGGTACCAGGTCTATTTTTCGGGACAGCTGATGGCGAATTATCTCTCCAAGCCCTATATGTTTCATCTGAATCATAATACGGCTACACTGCTCCGCAATGTATCTTCCGGTGGGAGTATAACTTTTTCCACAATTCTCATCCCCACCTTTATGCTGTTGACCGAACTGATTACGGCTGGGACGATCTGGCTGATGCTCGTCTTTGTGGATGCCTTTACGGCCATCATCGTCGCCGGATTGATGGCGGCTCTGATCTATGCCCTGCTCAAATCCTTCCGCCGCAAGATTGCCGAAGCGGGCCGGGTGCAGAATGAGTATGCGGCGGTGTATATCAAATGGCTCAATCAGGGACTGGGCGCCATCAAGGAAACGAAGGTCATGCGTCGGGAGCGGTTCTTTTTGGAAGAATTTCTGGAAAGTTATACGCTCTATGGCAATGCCAATCGAAAGTTCCTCTTTCTCAATCAGCTGCCTCGCATGATCATTGAGACGCTGGTGGTGTGCGCCCTGCTCCTGATGATCGTGGTGAAGCTCTCTTTAGGCACGGCCCCGGGGGATATTGTGCCCCTCCTGGGGGTGTTGGCGCTGGCGGCCTTTCGTCTCATGCCCAGCGCCAACCGCATCGTGAATTTAGCCAACGGCATCAAATTTCAGATGCCGCTTTTCGAGGAACTTTACCGGGAGTTTTTGGCCATCAAGAGCCGAGCGGTACACCGGCGGGAACTCAAGTTGGCGGCAGCTTCCGGGAAATTATCGTTTCAGCGGGAGCTTTCGGTGGAAAACTTAGGGTTTGCCTACCCGGGGCGCGAGGAGACCGTCCTCAAAGAGGTGAGCTTTCATGTGCCTAAAGGCGCCTTCGTGGGCATTGTCGGCCCCTCGGGCGCCGGGAAAACCACCTTTGTGGACATTCTCTTGGGACTCCTGCGCCCTGCCAAAGGCCGCATTCTCGTGGACGGCGTGGACGTCTGGCAGGATATCCGGGCCTGGCAGGCCAACATCGCCTACGTTCCTCAGACGATCTACCTCATCGACGGTACGATTCGGGAAAATATCGCCTTGGGGATGAGGCCGGAGGATATCGACGATGACAAGGTGCGCCAGGTGCTGAAGATGGCGGAGCTCCACGATTTCGTGGCGGCACAGCCGAAAGGGATCAATGCTATGGTGGGCGAGCGCGGCGTCCGCCTCTCTGGGGGGCAGCGCCAGCGCATCGGCATCGCCCGGGCCCTCTATCAGGAGCCGGAGGTTCTCATTTTAGACGAAGCCACATCCTCTTTAGACAGCGCCACAGAAGAAAGCATCACCCATACGATTTTGAAACTCAAAGGGGAGATCACCATTCTTTCCATCGCCCATCGGGTGAGCACCTTAGCGGAATGCGATTTTAAGGTGAAATTCGCCGAGGGGGAAGCGATGCTTTTGGAGACCGATGGATAAAAAATAAGGGAAGCATACAAATATACGCCATAGAACCTGGGGGCGGAAGCTGCCGTGGTTCTATGGCGTATTTTTTAGTTTATGGGGAAAGAAAACACCCCTTGACAAGGGCTAATAAGAGCCGTCAAGGGGTGTTTGGTATCGTGGGTTATATGCTTTGACGCGCCTGTTCGTCTTTGTCGATGAGGATGGCGACGGCGCCGTCGCCGGTGATATTGAGGCAGGTACGGAACATGTCCAGGATGCGGTCGATCCCCGCCACTAAAGCCAGTCCTTCGATGGGGAGACCGACGGACTGGAGTACCATGGCCAGCATGATGAGGCCCGCGCCGGGGACGCCTGCCGTGCCGATGGAGGCCAAGGTACCGGTGAAGACGATCATGACCATCTGGCCGAAGGAGAGATCGACGCCGAAGACGTTGGCGATGAAGAGGGAGCAGACCCCCATGTAGAGCGCGGTGCCGTCCATATTGATGGTGGCCCCCAAGGGCAGAACGAAGCTGGTGACTTCCCGGGAGACCCCTAATTTTTCTTGGAGGTTTTTCATGTTGACGGGGAGCGTCCCGGCGCTGCTGCAGGTGGTGAAGGCGATCATCATGGCTTCCGACATACCGGCGAAGAAGGTTAAGGGGGACATCTTGCCGCCGAATTTCGCCAGCATGGAGTAGACCCCCACGGCGTGGATGACGCTGCCCACCGCCATGCAGAGGATGACGGAAATGAGGGGCAGCAGCACCTTCGGCCCGTGGGCCGCTACTACCGGCAGGAGCAGGGCGAAGACGCCGATGGGAGAAATCGCCATGATCATGGCGATGACCTTGTAGCAGACTTCGGCGGCGGCGTCAAAGAAGCGAATGAGCACCTGGGCTTTTTCGCCTCCCACTTGCAGGATGCCAACGCCGATGAAGAGGGCGAAGACGATGACCGGGAGGATCTGAGCCTTTGCCATGGAATCCACCGGGTTCGTGGGGATCATGCTGACAAAGACCTGCATGATGGAAGGGGCTTCTTTGACCGTCACGGTGGCGTCGCCGGTTATGACCATACCTGCGCCGGGGTGGCCGATAAGGGCCACGGCGAAGCCGATGACGATGGCGATGGCTGTCGTAACGAGGTAGATGACTACCGTCTTCATGCCGATGCGCCCTAAGGTACGGGTATCGCCCAAACTGGTCATGCCTACCACCAAGGAGGTGAAGACCACCGGAACAATCATCATCTTGATGAGGTTGATGAAGATGGTGCCGATGGGCGCGATCCACCACTTGATAAAGGGCAGGTTCTCCGCCCCGGCGATGAGTCCGACGACAACGGACGCGATCAGCGCAATGAAAATTTTGATAGATAAGTTCATAGGAATGATCCCTCCTGCAGGAAAGAAATAAACTCTTTTCATTATATAGGAGAACCCTGGACCTGTCCATCATTCCCCTGCATGTATACAATATGCAAAACGTTTTTTAATAAAAGACCGGCTTTTTCCAAAATTTCGGAAAGAGCCGGTCTTTTCTGTGGTTATTCAAGTTGTCTTCGGGGAAAGGGGCGTCTCCTCCTTGGATCAGTAAGAATTTCAGCTGGGAAATCACCCGGGAGGACGGGCCGTATCGATCAGCGGTAGCCGCCTTCTTTGGCTTGTTCTTCCAGGCGGGCGACGCGCTCCGCCGTAGAGGGGTGGGTGCTGAAAAGGCCCGCGAAGCTCATTTTAGCGTTCTTGAGGGGATTGACGATGAAGAGGTGGGCTGTGCTGGGCGTGGCCGCGTCCATGGGGCGAAGATGAGCGGCAGCGTAGTCTAATTTTTCCAGGGCCCGAGCCAGATAGCGGGGATTGCCGCACAGTTCGCCGCCGCTCTTATCGGCGTCATATTCCCGGGAGCGGGAGATGGCCAGCTGGATGAGCATGGCCGCCAGAGGAGCCACGATGATGGTGAAGAGGAATCCTAACGCGCCGCCGTTATCGTCCCGGTCACTGCTGCGGCCGCCGCCGAAGATGGCTGCCCACTGGGCCATTTGGGCGATGTAGGAGATGACGGTGGCCATGGAAGCGGCTACCGTGGAAATAAGCGTGTCCCGGTGGCGGACATGAGACAGCTCATGGGCCAGAACGCCGCTGAGCTCGTCGTAGTCAAGGATTCGCATAATGCCCGTCGTTACGGCGACGGCGGCGTGAGACGGACTGCGGCCGGTGGCGAAGGCGTTGGGGGTCTCGGAATTGATGACGCAGACCTTGGGCATGGGGAGATCGGCTTTCTGGGCCAATTTCTCCACTAGGCCGTAAAGTTCCGGGGCCTGCGCCCGGGTGATGGGATTCGCCCGGTACATTTTTAGGACCATGGTATCACTGTACCAGTAGGACCCGAAATTGACGCCTAAGGCGATGACCAGCATGATCATCGCGCCTTCGTGGCCTCCCAGCGCGCCGCCGCAGGCCACCATCACCGCGCCTAAGAGCGCCATTAGGGCGGCTGTTTTTATGGTGTTCATGGTGTATTTCCTCCTTATCGGATATCTGGTAAAATCGCTATCAATTATTTCGACTTGTTATCAGCATAAGGAAGGACTATGAAAAATAGTAGGAAGCGCCTATAAAAAGAAAAGAGGAATTTGGCAATAGTTTCGTATTGAGGGCCGAGCTTTTTTCCCGTTTTCAAGTCTTGGGGGGCGATGGAATCAGTTGTATACAAGCAGGCCAGATGGTGGTGGGCGGCGGTTGTTTTCCGGTTGTGGTTCTTGTATAATCATGGCAGACAGCCGTGGCAGGGATCGTTGTTGTCGTCATTTGCCGGGGATCGCTGCCGAACCTTCGATAAGGGCAGGCGATGGCGCAGCCGGTCATGGTGATGTCGGAAGAGGGAGGCCAGGATAGCGTGCCCGCGAGTTTGTCCACAGGGTACACGGAGGGCGGCGTGGATATGTGGATAAGTTTTGTGGATAACTGCGGGGAACTTAGCAGTTGGGAGTGATGGCGATGAATAACCCGGGAACAGCGCGGGAAACGTGGCGGGAAGCGGCCGACTCCGCTCTTGTTGCCAGTTTCTTGGGGCAGGAGATGACCCCAGAGGAGCGAGCGGCTTTTTTGTCGGCTTCCGGCGTGGGATACGAACGCTGGGGCGCAGGGGAAGCAGTTTTTTCCGAGGGAGACCGCCCCCGGGGGACCTTTCTGCTCATCCGGGGCGCGGTGGGGATCCGGCAGGATACGATCTCGGGACGGGAAATCTTTATCACCGATATCAATGAAGCGGGGGAAGTTTTCGGTGAGGTGTATTTTCTGTTGGGAAAATTCTACGATATCAGCGCCCGAGCCTTGACGGCGAGCGAAGGGCTGCGGCTTTCGCCGCCGCTCTTTGACGGGCCGCTGGGAGCGTCTCTGACCCGCCGCCTCCTCAAGGTTTTAGCCGGGAAGGCGTACCAGATGAATCGCCGCCTGCGCGTCTTGGGGAGCGGGTCGCTCCGGGGAAAGATTGCCCAGTATCTGCTTTTGCCCGGGACGAAGCCGCCGCTCTCCCGGGAGGCATTGGCAGCTCGCCTGGCGGTGACGCGGCCGTCCCTTTCCCGGGAGATCGGGGCCATGCAGCGCGAGGGATTGATCCGGATCGACGGACGCACCTTGGATGTGGTGGATCGGGCGGCATTGGAAGAATTTTTGTAAAGAATCGGGTTCGCAGAAAAGCGTCGGCCTGCTGTAACATTCGATACGGCAAGCCGACGCTTTTTTTGTTACGCTACAAGAGAAATACCAATGAAAACAGCGGGGGCGGTCATGTGCTGCCCGTCGTGAGGGGTCGGAATCAGACCGGCCGTGACAGAGCAGAGGAGGAATTTTCGTGGAAAATCAGATGTTTTGTTTTCAATGTCAGGAAACGGCGGGGGGCCGGGGATGTACGGTGCGCGGCGTCTGCGGCAAGACGCCGCCGGTAGCCGGGATGCAGGATCTTCTCGTCTACGTGACAAAGGGGCTGGGGGTCGTCACCACGAAGCGCCGGGAGGCGGGACAGGATGTCCCCGAGGCGGCGGATCGGCTGGTGACGGAGAACCTTTTTGTGACTATCACCAATGCGAATTTTGATGAGGAAGCCATCGCGGATCGCGTGGCCCAGACGATCACCCTGCGGGACGAACTGCGGGAAACGCTGGGAGATGCGGCGCTGCCGGATGCGGCGACGTGGCAGGGACCGCGGGAGGCTTACATGACAAAGGCGGCCACGGTGGGTGTCCTACGGACGGAAAACGAAGATGTGAGAAGCCTGCGGGAGCTTACGACGTATGGACTGAAAGGCTTGGCTGCCTACGTCAAGCACGCCAATATGCTGGGGGGCGACAGCCGGGCCATCGACGCCTTTATTCAGTCGACGTTGGCGAAGCTTTTGGACGATTCTCTGGACGGCGCGGCCCTGACGGCGCTGGCGCTCGAAACGGGAAAATTCGGCGTAGACGGCATGGCCCTCTTGGACGCTTCCAATACCGGCGCTTACGGGAATCCCGAGATTACCACCGTGGATTTAGGGGTGCGAAAAAATCCGGGCATCCTGATCTCCGGCCATGATCTGCGGGATTTGGAAATGCTGCTGGAGCAGACGGCGGGCACGGGGGTGGACGTCTACACCCACGGGGAAATGCTGCCGGCTCACTATTATCCGGCCTTCAAGAAATATCCCCACTTCGCCGGCAATTACGGCAACGCCTGGTGGAAGCAGAAGGAAGAATTTGAAGCTTTCCACGGCCCCATTCTGATGACGACGAACTGCGTGATCCCGCCGCCGGATTCCTATAAAAATCGGCTCTATACCACGGGAGCGGTGGGGGTTGCGGGCTGTCCCCACATTTCGGGGGATCGCACCCATAAGGATTTTTCGGCCCTTATCGCCCAGGCGAAGCAGTGTCCGCCGCCGGCCGAGTTGGAAACGGGCACCATCGTCGGCGGTTTTGCCCATGAGCAGGTCTTTGCCTTAGCGGATAAAGTGGTGGAAGCTGTCAAAAGCGGCGCGATTCGGAAGTTCGTCGTCATGGCCGGGTGCGACGGCCGCATGAAATCGCGGGAGTACTACCGGGAATTTGCCGAAAAACTGCCGAAGGATACGGTGATCCTCACGGCGGGCTGCGCCAAGTATAAGTACATCAAACTTCCCTTGGGGGACATCGGCGGGATTCCTCGGGTGTTGGACGCGGGGCAGTGCAACGATTCTTATTCCTTAGTGCGCATCGCGCTGAAATTACAGGAGGTCTTCGGTCTCGCCAGCGTCAACGATCTGCCGGTGGTTTACAACATCGCCTGGTACGAGCAGAAGGCGGTCATCGTTCTCTTGGCGCTCCTCTACTTGGGGGTGAAGAACATCCATTTGGGCCCCACGCTGCCCGGCTTCCTCTCTCCGAACGTGGCGAAAGTGCTGGTGGAGAATTTCGGCATCGGCACCATCACCGATGTGGAAAGCGATTTGGCGGCGATGATCGGCTGACATAAAAATTTTACTTTTTGTTGTTTTGACCTATTGACTTTTTGCTTTTTTGCGATATAATAGAAACTGTAAGAAGGAACCGAAGAGGATGCGCCACGAAAGACCGTGGCGAGAGAAACCGTTTCGGCTGCCTCTCACGAAATGTTCCAGACATACGTGAAGAAAGGGGATTGATTTTTATGTTTGGATTGGTACCGTTTGGTTCGAGAAATGATCTGGCGAAAAGGGAAGATTCTTTCGACCGGCTTTTTGATCTCTTCCGGGAGCCGTTTTTCCACGGGGCATTGTCGCCGCTGCGGGATTTGGGCGGCCTCTCGTCCTTTAAGGTGGACGTGAAAGATAATGGCGACGCTTATGAGCTGACGGCGGATCTGCCGGGGGTGAAGAAGGAAGAGATATCCCTGAGCTATGAAAACAGCTATCTGACCATCGCCACGACCCGGGAAGAAAATAAAGATGAGAAGGACGATAAAGACAGCTACATCCGCCGGGAGCGCTCGGTGGGCAGTACGTCGCGTTCCTTCTACATCGACGACGTGGACGAAGGGAAGGTAAGCGCCGAGTTTAAGGACGGCGTTCTGAAGGTGACGCTGCCGAAAGCGGCGGCTCCTGCAGGCAAGAAGGCCATCGAGATTCGCTGAGGGATGTCAGAAACTTTTCGCTCAAGGAAAAGGAAATGGCAGATCCCATGAGCAAGAGGCCCCGAAGGGTTATACCCTTCGGGGCCTCTTTTTGTGTACGCAATGTGAGGACAAAGTGCCGATCACTTTCCCGCATGCAAGGCTTCGTCTAAGGTGTGCCAGGAGAGGACGGCGCATTTGACCCGGGCGGGGAGGTTGGCGATGTTTTTCAGCGCGGCGGCGTCGGCCAATTCTTCTAAGGCGTCATCGTCGGTAATTGTTCCTTTGATCATGCCCAAAAAGAGGGCGATGAGGTGCTCTGCTTTCTCCACCGGCTGGCCTTCGATGAGGTCGATCATGAGGGAGGTAGAGGCTTGGGAGATGGCACAGCCCACGCCGGTAAAGGATGCTTCGGCGATGGTGCCGTCTTTGACCGAGAGTTCCAGCGTGATCTCGTCGCCGCAGCTGGGGTTCCGTCCCTTGAGGACGACGGTGGGCTGTGCCAAATGGTGGCGATGGGCGGGATTTCGGCTTTCCTCCGCGATGAGTTCCGTATAAATCTCTTCAAGACTCAAGGTGCATGACCTCCCGCACTTTCTTCAGGGCCGCGATCCAGCGGTCGACGTCGTCCTTCGTGTTGTAGAAGTAGAAGCTGGCCCGGCAGGTGGCGTTTTGCTCCAAATACGTCATGAGAGGCTGAGCGCAGTGGTGGCCGCCCCGCACCGCCACGCCTTCCGCGTCCAAGATAGTGGAAACGTCGTGGGGGTGGACATCCTTCACGTTGAAGGTGATGATGCCCGTTTTGTTGTTGCGGGTGGTGTCACAGCCGTAAAGCTCCACATAGGGGAGTGCTTTAAGCTGGGGCAGGGCGTAGTCTAATAGTTCCTGCTCAATGGCGGCAATGCGGTCAAAGCCTAATTTTTCCAGATAATCGATGGCCGCCGTGAGCCCCGCTGCCCCGCCGACATTTTGCGTCCCCGCCTCAAATTTCGCCGGGAGTTCGGCAAAGGTGGTTTCCTGCTCCGATACATATTCGATCATGTCGCCGCCGGTGAGAAAAGGGGGCATGGCGGAGAGGAGTTCCCGGCGGCCGTAGAGGACGCCGATGCCCATGGGCGAGAGCATCTTATGCCCAGAGAAGGCGAAAAAGTCCGCCCCTAAGGCCTGTACGTCCACCGCCATGTGGGCCACGCTCTGGGCGCCGTCCACCACCACCACGGCACCGGCATTGTGGGCTCGGTCGGCGATGTCCCGCACCGGGTTGACGAGGCCCAGGACATTGGACACATGGGTCACGGCCACCACTTTCGTTCGCGGGGTGATCTTCGTTTCGATATCTTTTTGGGAAAGATTTCCGTCGGGTTCCAGGTAAATATAGTTCAGCTTCGCCCCCGTGGCCTTCGCGGCCTCTTGCCAGGGGACGAGATTGCTGTGATGTTCGGCGATGGTGAGAAGGATCTCGTCGCCGGGGCCAAGTTTCGTCCGCCCGTAGCTGTACGCGACGAGATTCAGGGCCTCGGTGGCGTTTTTCGTGAAGATGATCTCTTCCGCTTTCGGGGCGTTGATGAAGCGGCGGACCCGTTCCCGGGTGTTTTCGTAGATGTCCGTAGCCTCTATGGAGAGGGCGTAGGCCCCCCGGTGGGGGTTGGCGTTGCAGCCGCCGTAATAACCGCACATGGCCTGGATCATGCTTTCCGGTTTCTGCGTGGTGGCACCGTTGTCTAAGTAGACGATAGGGCGGCCGTTCATCGTTTGATTCAGCAGGGGAAAATCGCGGCGAAATTCCTGGGGATCACGCATGGGAAAGTCTCCCTTCAATGGCGGCGCGGATTTCTTCGGCCAACGTCGCGTCTGGCAGGCGAGAGAGTACCGGGGCGAGGGCCGCTTCCACCACCAGTTTCTTGGCTTCTTCGCCGTCAAGCCCGCGGCTCATGAGATAAAAGAGCTTATTTTCGTCCATTTTACCGATGGTGACGGCGTGATGACCATCCACGTCCGCTTCCCCGGAGAGCATCAGCGGCACCGAGCGGTTTCGCACTTTTGGAGAGAGGAGGATGACTTCTTCACTTTCCCGCCCTACCGATCCGGCGGAGCCGCTGACGAAATCCAGCGTGCCGCGAAAAACCTTCTCGGCCTGGCCCGCCAGCGCGCCGTAAACCAGCATGGTGGCATCCGTTTCCGGCGCTTTCTGCTGGACGACGTAGTTCATGTCCGTGTGCCGCGTGCCGTCCACGAAGTAAAGGGCCGCCACGTCCGCCACGCTGCCGCGCCCCGAAAGGGAGATGTCAAGGGACGACGCGGACACCCTTCCCCCCGCTTCGACGGCGGTGAAGCGAAAGGCTGCCCCCGCCGCCACTTCCGCCTCTATCCGGTCGGCGCGGGCCATGTCGTCCGGCGCAAGCTGCACCCGGATGAGGTGCAGCTCTCCGCCTTCGGCGATCTCCGCCCGGATGAAGGCGGAGGGTTCTTCCCGGTAGACCACGACGCACTCGGTTTTCTCTCCCCGGGGGACGACGATATGCTTTTCTACGGGGGCGGCGGACATGACGCTTTCGGGCACCCGCGCCTCGTTGACCCCCAGCCAGCGCCAAGTGCGCATGGGGATCTCACTGTAAACGAACTCTTGCCCCGCCATCAGCCCATCGTCCCTTCCAACTCAATCGTGATGAGATTGTTCATTTCCACCGCGTATTCCAAGGGCAGCGCCTTGGCGATGGGCTCTACGAAGCCCCGCACGATCATGGCCCGCGCCTCATCTTCCTTAATGCCGCGGCTCATCAGGTAAAAAATAGCTTCGTCGCTGATCCGGCCGATTTTCGCTTCGTGGCCGATGTCTGCCTCGTCCCCTTGGATGTCCATGGCGGGTAATGTATCCGCCCGGGAGTTGCTGTCCAGCATGAGAGACTCGCAGCTCACGGAACATCGCGCGTGATCGGCGTCTGGCGCGACCTTTACGGCGCTGCGGTAGACCGCTACCCCTCCATCCTTGGAGATGGAGCGGGTACTGATGTTCGCCGAGGTATGAGGCGCGGCGTGGACCACCGTCGCCCCCGTGTCGAGGTGCTGCCCGTGCCCGGCGAAGGTTACGCCGGTAAATTCGCACCGGGCCCCCTCGCCGTGGAGGATGCTGGAGGGATAAAGCATGGACACATGGGAGCCGAAGGATCCGGACACCCACTCGATGAGGCCGTCTTTTTCCACCAGGGCCCGCTTCGTATTGAGGTTCATCATGTTTCGGGACCAGTTCTCGATGGTGGAGTAGCGGAGCCGCGCTCCTTCTTTGATATAAAGCTCCACGCAGCCGGCGTGAAGGTTGGTCACGTTGTACTTCGGAGCGGAACAGCCTTCAATGAAATGCAGGCTCCCCCCCGGCTCCACGATGATCAGGGTGTGTTCAAACTGTCCGGCTCCCGGCGCATTCAGTCGGAAATACGATTGGAGGGGGATTTTTACCTCTACCCCCGCCGGAACGTAGACGAAGGAGCCCCCCGACCACACCGCGCCGTGGAGGGCTACGAATTTATGGTCCTTCGGGGGTACCAATTTCATGAAATATTCCCGCACGATGGCCTCATGTTCCCGAAGTGCCGTCTCCATGTCCGTGTAGACGACGCCTTGTTTTTTGAGGCTCTCCTGCACGCTGTGGTAGACGACTTCGGAGTCGTACTGGGCTCCCACGCCCGCCAGAGAAGACTTCTCCGCCTCGGGGATCCCCAGCCGGTCAAAGGTATCCCGTATATCCTCGGGCACGTCTTCCCAGCGCCCTGCCATGCGGGCGTCGGGCTGGACGTAGGTCACGATGTGATCCATGTCCAGGGCTGAGAGATCCGGCCCCCAGGTGGGAAGCGGCGTCTGCCGGTAGACTTCGAGGGATTGCAGCCGAAAGTCCAGCATCCATTTCGGATCGTGTTTTTTCGCCGAAATATCCCGGACGATCGCCTCCGTCAGCCCCTCTTCCGTCCGGTAGAGGGGACGATCCTCGTTTTTGATATCGTAGAGGGTGCGTTCAATATCCTCAATAAAAGTCTTTTTCTTTGCCATAGGCGTCTCACCCCCGTGTGTCCAAAAGATGGGTGAAGCCCTGGCGGTTAATGTCGTCGATGAGGGAGGCGCCCCCTTCTTCGGCAATGTGCCCCTCCATGAGGACATGCACCCGATCCACCTTCAGTTCGGAGAGGATGCGGGCGTTGTGGGTGATGATGAGGCAGGCATTCTCCGGGGTATGAAAGGCGCTGACTCCTTTCGATACCACCTGCACCGCGTCCACATCGAGCCCCGAGTCCGTCTCGTCTAACATTGCCAGCTGCGGGCGCAGCATGAGGAGCTGCAGAATCTCACTGCGCTTTTTCTCGCCCCCGGAAAAGCCCACATTCAGGTAGCGCTGGGCGTAGGCTTCGTCCATTTGCAGGGCGTCCAGGGCCGTTTTCAATTCCTTCTTGAAGGCTAAAATCTTGACCTTTTCCCCGGTGACGGCCTGCTTCGCCGTGCGGAGCATATTCTCCACCGTGATCCCGGGGATTTCCTCCGGGGACTGAAAAGAGAGAAACAGTCCCCGCCGCGCCCGCTCGAAGGTGGGGAGATCCCCCAGGTCCTCGCCTAAAAAGGTCATTTCCTCCGACTGCGCCTCGTAGCGGGGATGGCCCATGATGACGTTCATCAGGGTGGATTTCCCCGATCCGTTCGGGCCTAAGAGCACATGCACTTCGCCGCGGTTCACCGTGAGGTCGATTCCCTTCAATATCTCTTTGCCGTCCACGCTGGCTCTGAGGCCGCGGATGGTCAGCAGATTTTCTGCCATAAACATCGATCCCTTTCTTCTCCAGCTTGCGTTTATTTTACAAAGATGAAGTATCTTCATTTTAGGAGATACCCCGGTCCTTGTCAATCCCTACAAATTTTCTATGCTTTAGGGAAATCGTTTCCAGCGCGCCTTTCCGGCGGGCGTCGGCTCATTCGTTGCCGATGATCCGCAGGATTTGCCGGTTCTTTACCATGCGGCGGGGATCCATCTCCGCCCAGTCGTAGAATTGATGGTACACATCATACCGCCGCCAGTCGGCCACGAATTGCTGCTGTTCCAGGGTAAAGAGCTCCCACAGCGCGTCTACGTCGAAATGCGCCCGCAGCTCGTCCAGGAGGCCCAGCCGGGTGAGGGCTTCGGCACTCTCGTAGAGGGCGAGGAACATGGCGTAGCGGGCGGGGCAGTTTTCCAGCGTGATCCCCTGGTTGAAAAAGATCAGGCGGCCGTCGTCATAGAAGATGTTGTCCGGTACCATGTTGATGTAGACGCGCCGGAGGATGACGCCCCAGTCCGCGCCTAAGGAGCGCTGGGCCATGCAGTTCATTTCGTCGGGGACGGGAGGCGAGGCCTGGAGAATGGCGGCGCGCAGGCGGTCAAAGACGGCCCGGACCTTCGCTTCGTCCCCGGGGCCGCGCTCCCGGAGCCATTGGGAGAGCACGGGAGAATCACAAAAGGGCATGGTGGCGGAATTTTCGGCCAGCGTCAGGGGAATGACTTCCAGTCCCCGCTCCTTTAGCTCCGCCGTGTTTTCGGCCAAGCGCTGCAGGCCTTCTCGCCCCGCTGCCGTTAAGGGACGCTTCGTCACCGTTTCCCGCCCTTTGATGGCGGTGGCGATATTCGCGGCGGGGGTTCGATCCGAAGCCAGGGAGATAAAGTCCGCGCCTCGCGCGGTTCGCGGCTGCAGGGCGCATTCCACCAAGAAGGAATTAGCCATTTGGGGGAAGAGCCCGTTGGTGACGATGTAGCGATACAGATACGTTTCCGACAGCACCCGGGTATCCGAGGTGGGATCGTAGGGGATGAGGCCTTCTCCCACGTCAGCGTCGGGGAGGTGCGCGTCGCTGAAGATCAGCTGGGGGAGGCGGTAATCCGGCAGCGGGTAATAGAATCTGACGTAAGGATACCCGGCGTCTTTTAGAATGGTGCGTATTTCTGCCGCCGTGAAGATGTGTCCTTCCCCCTGCTCCCCCGAAAGGCCGCCGAAAGGCTCTTCCGAATACGCGTCCCGTGCGCCGCAGAAGAATTTCAGCCCCAGCCGGTTGTCCATCGCTAAGAGGATACGTCCGTGGGGCTTGAGATATTCCTGGAGTGCCCGGAGATAGCTGGCGTAAGGCGCTAACTCTTCGCGCCCTCCGCAGAGTTCCGGCAGTACGCCGATGAGGGTGATGAGGTCGAACCGGCGGCGAAAGGGCATATCGAAGAGATCGCCGGCGTAGACGTCTAAATTCTCCCGCTCAGTCCAACGTTTAGCCAGGGAACGCGCCCGAAAGAGGGAGCGCTCCATCACCGTCACATGCCCCGCCATGTCGCAGAGCTGACCCGTCAGGGCGCCGAATCCCGCGCCGATTTCCAATACCTCGGCCTGGGGCGGCAGTTCGTACCAGCCTAAAAGGCCGGTGCGCATATCCGAGAGGTGATAAAAGACCGGCCAGCGATCGTCCCCTTTCAGCACTTCGTCGAAATTTCCGTCGGGATGTGCCGTAATGTAGCGGTCGATATCCTGATCCACCGGCGGCACGACCTTCGCCGGGCCGGTAAAATTCGTATGCAGCTTCGCCAATCTTTTTCACCTCTTTTCATCGAGCCTCTTTTAGTCGTTTGTCCCATCGCGGGGAAATGACAGCGGCATGGGACTTTTTTATGGGGAATATCGTCGCACCATCTTCACTAAGTGTCCTTTATTATAGCAATATATTTCTACATAAACAAGCGGCCACGCCGAAGGAAAAGGACGGGCCGCAGAGGAGAAGCTGGGGAAAAGATGCGTCAAGATGATGGGGCTGAATGGATCAGTGCTTCCTTAGCCAGGCGTTATAAGGGGATGAACATGGCATAGGGGGCTGTGAAGACCGCCAGCGCCAAACTCAGCCACCGTATGTCCGCTGGCGAAAGATCGGAGGAAGAGAAGGTGTAACGCCTATTGAAGAAATAGATGAGATAACCGGCCAGCGCTACCCCGGGGAGAACCAGTAAGGTTTCCGCCGGGTGATAGCCCAGCGTGCCCCAAAACCAAGGGGCCGGCCAGACGGCAAAGTGGAGGAATAAGATGAGCGCCGCGCCGCAAATATCGCTCAGAAAGCCAAAGGCCCAGACGCGAAAAATGCTGCTTTTCCAACGGTACTTACGATTTTCGATGTGCCGCCACTTCATGGCGACGTACAGCACGAAACTGTCGATGAGAAAGTTCGCCGGGAGGAGCAGGAGCCAGAGTTCTGTCGGATACAGCCAGAAGAACCACAGGGGAAAGAGGACATTGTACAATCGGATGTTTGGTCGCATGTTAAGATCAACCTCTTTTCTTTGCGATGCGCGGAAAGATCGTCGGTCAAAGCTGCCGGGAGGGGAGAAGGGAAAACAAAAGGCCGTGTCAGCGTCCGGAGGACACTCCAGAGGGGAGGAAAATGATTCAAATACTGCGCGTACATCTGGCGCCGGGCACTGGGGTGGTGAACCATGCCGCGGCGTGGGGTGCTCAGTAGACTCGTTCTACGATAAAGCCACCTTTTTGCAGGGCGGCGATGATGCGGCGGATGTGATCTTCGTCGTGGGTCTCGCAGGTGACGGTGAGCTGGACTTTTTTGAAGCTGTCCGTGACCATGGCCTGATTGTGGTCGAGACGGATGACGTTGGCGTCCTCTTCGGCTAATATCTGGGAGACGTGAAGGAGCTGACCGGGCTTATCGGGGAGCTGTACGGCGAAGCAGAAGACGCGGCCCCGGGCGATGAGGGCTTTGTTGATGAGGGCGGAAATGGTGGAGATGTCGATGTTGCCCCCAGAGAGGATGGCGGCGGCTTTTTTTCCCTTGAGGTTCAGCTTCGGCAAGGCGGCCAAGGAAAGAACCCCTGCCCCTTCGGCGATGAGTTTGTGTTTCTCGATCAAGGAGAGCAGGGCGGACATGATCTCCAATTCTGAAACAGTGACGATCTCGTCTAAATATTTACGGCAGAAAGCGTAGGTCAGGTCGCCGACGGTTTTGACGGCGCAGCCGTCGGCTACGGTGTCCACAGCGGGCAGCGTTACCACTTTTCCCGCCTTAAAGGCTGCTTCCATGGAGGCGGCCCCAGCCGGTTCAACGCCGATGACCTGGACGTGGGGATTGACCAACTTCGTCGCCAGGGCAACGCCGCTGGCCAAGCCGCCGCCGCCGATGGGGACGAGGATAGCGTCGATATCGGGGCAGTCGTCGATGATTTCCTTGGCCACGGTTCCTTGCCCCAAGAGGACTTGCAGGTCGTTGAAGGGATGAATGTAGACGAAACCCTTTTCTTTTTGCAGTTCCAGGGACTTCGCGTAGGCGTCGTCGAAGGTATCGCCGTAGAGGACGACCTCGGCCCCGTAGGCACGGGTGGCTTCTACTTTTAAGATGGGGGTGGTGGCGGGCATACAGATGACGGCTTTGACGCGGAGCTTCTGGGCTGACAGGGCGACACCCTGGGCATGGTTGCCGGCGGAAGCGGTGATGACGCCTTTTTGTCGCTCCGCCGCAGGCAGCTGGCTGATCTTATTATAGGCGCCCCGAAGTTTAAAGGAGCCGGTATTTTGGAGATTCTCCGGCTTGAGGTAGACGGCGCCGCCGGATATAGAGGAAAAGAAAGGGCTTTCGATAAGCTTCGTCTTGACGGCGACGCCGTCGAGCTGCTTGGCGGCGCGGAAAATATCGGCGATGGCGGCCGCGGCGACGAGATCGGCCGCGCTTTTTTTATCGGGCATAAAGAAGCCTCCCCTATGATAGAATGGCGATGATAGCGCCGCAAGCTGTGCGGGAATGAAGGGCGTTTGACCCTATTAGCCCGTTCTGGATGGCGGTTCTCTTTCCTGCGGGGGACCAAGAAGCGATATCCCTGGATCGCGGGAAACTGTTTCTATTTTATACGCTTTACCGTGCTTTTTCAAGGCGGGAAACAAAAGGCTGCGAGGGGAAACGCGTCTCCGTGGCTGCGATGCCTGCTCTTGGCAGGCGCAGAAATTTCCGACGACAATCATAAAGAGAATGATGGAGAATGATGGTGTTTGCTTTACGTTTGTGATATAATTAATAAAAAAAGGAGGGCGTTTTCATGGCACAGGCGATGGTGAATTTTCGAATGGATGCGGCACTCAAGCGCGGGATGGAGGAAACTTGCCGCAAGATGGGGCTGACGATGACGTCGGCGTTTACCATGTTCGCGGCGAAGGTGACCCAGGACCGCCGCATCCCCTTTGACGTGACGGCGGAACCGGATCCGTTCTACAGCAAGGCGAATATGAAGCGCCTTAAGGAAGCGATTGCAGATGTCGAAGCGGGACGCAGCACATTGAAGCCACATGAATTAATTGAGGCCGATTGATGGAAAAACTGTGGCACGATGAGGCGTGGGCAGATTATCTGTACTGGCAGACGCAGGATAAGAAAACACTGAAAAAGATCAATCGTCTGATCTCTGACATTGAGAGAAATGGGGTTCATTGTATGGGAAAACCGGAAGCCTTGTCAGGTAATTTGGCCGGATTTTGGAGTGTGAGGATTGACGGAAAAAATCGCCTCGTTTTTCGCATCAGAGAGGGTAGACTTGAAATATGGCAATGTGGCTCCCATTATCTGGATAAATGAGCACATAAAAATCGCGCCCCATATCGGGGCGCGATTTTTTATCGTTTTATTGCGGATTTCCCGGCAGGTTTTCCGAAGCGAGGACGATCTCACCTCCCGAGGTGTTCTCGTCGAAGGCGACGATATCGTTGAGAGCGCTCTGAATGAGGGCTTCACTGACAATACCCAGGCCCACGAAGGTGAGGAAGAGGTAGAGGATGGGATCGTTGCTGTCGGCGTGCATTCCCCGGCGACGTTTGGCCTCGTTCACGGTTTCTCCCATCTTTACATCCAATAGAGCAGGTAGATGCCGCAGGTGACGAGAGAAAAGAGGAGCGCCATGAGACCGAAGGCGGTGGTCTGGCGGCCGGCGGCCTCGTGGGCTTCGTTGGTGAGCCTTACGAACCAGTAGCAGCCGTAAATTCCGCAGGTGATTAAGCTGAAGATGACGGCTTTGACGATGCTGCGCTTTTGCATGTAGAGATTCCTTCTTTTTCTAGGTATATTATGCGTTACTTTACGGCTGTGCCGTGGTTGCAGAAGCGCACGCGGGGAAAGACCGGCGGCTATTTCTCAATCGCCACGTGGGGCGGGGCCATGGTTCATCCCGTGTTTCGCGGCATGAGCCATGCTAAATCATCGCGTGGGACAGAGTCCCTGGAGGAGGGGACGGCCGGGTCCGAATTGGAGGGAACGGCCGTCATGGGCTCCGTTGGTGACGGCGTTCCCCCTGGCCCTTCGGGCGGCGGATTTTTCAGTGATAATTGGGACGAGATGCCACCGTTGAGAGAGGCCTGCAAGAAGGCAATGGTGAAGATCTGGATCTGGAAAATAGCTAAGAGCATATAGAGAATGCGAGGATGAGGATCCTTTCGTCGGTAGACGATCCAGAGAATACCGGCGGCGATGACGGTCTGGACAACGATCAAAAAGATACTAGCGGCGATGATGGCCTGGATGACAAGCCAAAAGACGCCAATGAAGAGGAAAGCCATCAAGGTTTCGACGTAGCTGAAATTCTGATAGGTTCTCGCCGGGATATCGTTTAAGTTTTGCAGGGTGAAACCTATTACAACCAAGAGAGCAGTAGTGATGACGGTCACGGTATAGGTCGTCTTGGAGAAGGCGTCGAAGGGCAGTCCTCTTTCACGCCGCGATTCCACCAATTCTCCGCTGATCTGATAAAGCCAGTAGTAAAAATAGAAGGTACAGGTAACGAGGGTTAAGAGCACCACCTTAATCCCGGACGGCGTCTGAGGCCGCCCGGAAAAGCGGTGGATATCATCGGTGAGGGTCTTCATCCAATAGAGGCCGAACAGGCCGCAGGTGACGAGGGTGAGGATGATGCGCAGCACCACGTCCCGGGTTTTGAGTTCGCCCATAAAGTAGATTTCTCCTTTCCTGGCGTTCGGATCAATGTGTAGGGTGAAATGGGATACCTTTGGTTCGGGCATGTCGAGGTTCTCCTGTTACGCGTTGACGATGAGGCTGACGAATTTCGTAAATTCCTTTTGGAAGAAGAGAGAAACGGTGTCCACCGGGCCATTGCGGTGCTTGGCGACGATGACTTCGGTGATGTTTTGCCGGTCGGTTTCCTTTTCGTAGTAGTCCTCGCGGTACAGGAACATGACAATGTCGGCGTCCTGTTCCAAGGACCCGGATTCTCGCAGATCGGAGAGCATGGGGCGCTTGATCTGCCTCGATTCTACGCTGCGGGAGAGCTGGGAGAGGGCGATGACAGGGACTTTGAGCTCCCGGGCCAGCGCTTTGAGGGAGCGGGAGATTTCTGAAATCTCCTGCTGGCGGTTGTCGCCGTTCCGCATGCCGCGCCCCTGCATGAGCTGAAGATAGTCGATGACGATGAGGTCCAGGCCGTGCTCCGCTTTTAAGCGCCGCGCCTTAGAGCGCAGTTCCATGACGGTGATGCCCGGGGTGTCGTCGATCCAGAGGGGGGCCTTGGTGAGGCGGTCGGCGGCGCTGATGACCTTTTGCCATTCTTCGTCTTTGAGGTCGCCGACGCGCAGCCTTTGGGAGTCCACCTGCCCTTCGGAGCTGAACATGCGCAGGGCCAGCTGTTCTTTGGACATTTCGAGAGAGAAGAAGGCCACCGTCTTTTTGCTGCGGATGGCGGCGTTGGTGGCGATATTGAGGGTGAAGGCGGTCTTTCCCATGGAGGGGCGGGCCGCCACTAAGATGAGGTCGGAAGGCTGAAAACCTGAAGTGAGCCGGTCTAAGTCCACGAAGCCCGAGGGAAGGCCCGTCAGTGCGCCCTTGTTGGCGGCGTGTTTTTCGATCTGCTCGAAGGTGGCGATGAGGATGTCTTTCATGGGCACGAAGTCGGCGTGGTTATTGCGGGTGGTGACGCCTAAGATGCGCTTTTCCGCGTCGTCCATGATTTCATCCACGGCTTCCGCGTCCTCGTAAGCGGTGCCGGCGATTTCCGTGGCGGCGTTGATGAGCTGGCGAAGCTGCGCTTTCTGCCGCACGATGCGGGCGTGGAAGGCGACGTTGGCCGCGGTGGGCACCGCGTTGGCCAAGGCGGTGATGAAGGCGATGCCCCCGGCCTTTTCCAGCTCGCCGTCTTTTTTCAGCCGCTCGGTGACGGTGATCATGTCCACGGCTTCATTGGCCTGGCTCAGCGCCATGATGGCTTCAAAGACGAGGCGGTGCGCCAGGCGGTAGAAATCGTCGCCGGTCAAGAGCTCGGCGGCGGTACTGATGGCCTCTTTTTTGATGAGCATGGCCCCTAAGACGGCCTGCTCCGCTTCAATATTCTGAGGTGGAATGCGTTCGATTCCGTCCGGGGTTGTCGTGCGGTCAGCCATGATCTTCCTCCTTGGCAAAGAGCAGCGCCAGAGCCTCTTCCGCTGTGGCGACAGGGTGGATGTCGAGGCCTAAATGGCTAGGGGGAATATCCTTGGCGTTTTCCTCTGGGATGATCAGCGTTTGGATCCCCGCCTGCTTCGCGCCGTAAGCTTTTTCAAAGACGCCGCCCACCGGGCGCACCTTACCGTAGAGCGAGATCTCCCCTGTCACCGCTGTGTCCTGCCGGACAGGGCGATTCGTGACGGCGCTGACGATGGCCGTTAAGATGGCCGTCCCGGCGCTGGGGCCGTCGATGTTGCCGCCGCCCACCACGTTGATGTGGAGATCGTAATCGGAGAGTTCCTGGCCGGTGATCCGGCGCATCACCGAGGCGGCGTTGAAGACGGAGTCCCGGGCCATTTTCCCGGCTGTTTCGTTGAAGCGTACGGTGCCTTTGCCTTTTTCGTGGGCAGGGAAGGCCACCGCCTCGATTTCAATGACGGAGCCAAGGTAACCGGAGACGCCGAGGCCGAAGACATGGCCTACTTCCGGCTGGTCGGAGGCCTTTTTGGTGACGTACTGATAGAGGCGGCTCACCTGTGCCACTTCATAGATGTCGGATTTTTCGATGGCGACGGGGCCGCTTTCGCCGCGCTGGCGCTCCAAGGCAAAGGAGAAGGCGTCGGCTAAGATGTTGATGGCCTTGCGCCCCTCGACGGTGTACTCGCTGATGAGAGAGGAAACGCCGTCGCCGAGGGCTGCGTCCAGTTTTTTCGCTGCGTTCTCCACGATGGTCACGATGTGAGCCGGCGTCAGAGGCTCAAAGTAAATCTCCGCGCAGCGCGACCGCAGGGCCGGGCTGATGTCCCGGGCTTCCCGGGTCGTTGCTCCGATGAGGACGAAATCTGCCGGGGCCCCTTCTTCGAAAAGTTTTTTGATGTACGGGGGAACTTTTTCGTCCGTCGGATCAAAATATGTCGATTCGAAATAGGCTCGCTTGTCTTCCAAAACCTTAAGGAGCTTGTTTTGCAGCATGGCATCCATCTCCCCGATCTCGTCGATGAAGAGGATGCCGCCGTGGGCGTCGGTGACGAGGCCGGGTTTCGGTTCCGGCACGCCGCTGTCCGCCAAGTCCCGCCGCGCCCCCTGATAGATGGGGTCGTGGACGGAGCCGAGGAGGGGGTTCGTCATGTCCCGGGGATCCCAACGCAGGGTTGTACCGTCCGTCTCCACGAAGGGCGCTTCTGCTCCGAAGGGGGCGCCCTCCACCCCCTTCGCTTGTTCTAAGACGAGGCGGGCCGCCGTGGTCTTCCCCACGCCGGGGGGGCCGTAGAGGAGAAGGTGCTGGGGATACGGAGAGGAGAGCTTGGAAAAGAGAGAGCGGACGGCCCGGGGCTGCCCCACGATCTCCTCCAAGGTTTTGGGGCGCAGGAGCTCCATCACCGATTGGGTGAGATGGATCTGATCCATTTTTTCCAGGGCTTCGCGCTTTTTTACCGCCTGGGGGCTTTCTACCGGTACTTTTTCCTCTTCCAGGACCTGTAAACGGATGTCCTTTACGTAGTCCTGGTGGTTTTCTTCCAATTTCTCGGCGATCTTTTTTTCGATCTTATCCTCCAATGAGCGCCGGGCCATCATGTCCGCCACGCGCTCGGAGAGCGCTGTGATGAGCTTGGGGATCTCCGAGTCCGTGGGGATATGCTCGATGGTAGGGTTTTCCAGAATGATGCGCTGGAGGGCCAGCACCCGCTCCCCCCGCAGCGGGGAGCGCATGAAGCGCATGGCGTCCATCTTTCCCGCCTTGATAACCAATTTATCGGAGCCTAAAATATCCGCTAACATCCCGTAGAGGGCGTCGATTTCCCGGTCAAGGGCGTTATCGGGCGGAAGGGAAACGCCCGGGGCTTTCTCCGGGCGCTTCTTCTGGAAAAATTTAAACAGGTTTCCCATGACATGTTCCTTTCATCGGGCCTCATTCGGCCACGATGCGTACTTTGATCCGGCTGACGATCTCGGGGTGTATCTTGATGACCGCTTCGTAATCACCGGGGCCGGTGACCTCGGGGATGAGGGTGATCTTGCGCTTATCAAGCTCGATCCCGTGGGCTTTATGGAGTGCTTCCGCCACGTCTTTTCCGGTGACGGAGCCGAAGAGCTTGCCTCCTTCACCTACCTTCACAGCGATGACGGCTTCCACTTTATCGAGCTGAGCCGCCAAGAGCCGCGCTTCGTCCGTTTCCTGCGCCTTCTTGTGAGCAGCGGCGCCGGCCTTTTGCCGGGCTAAGTTGAGGTTTTTCGCGTTAGCTTCGGTGGCGAGGCCTTTGGGCAGCAGGAAATTGCGCCCGTATCCTTCCGCGACTTCGACGACTTCACCGGCTTTGCCGACTTTTTTCACGTCGGTCTTCAATATGACTTTCATATCAACCATTCTCCTTCATGAATTTTTGCGCGGTTTCCACGACGTCTTCCGTGAGGGTTTGGAGGTCGCCGTTCTTAATCTGGGCGCCGGCGACGTTTTGATGACCGCCGCCGCCGAAGGCCTCCATGATGACCTGTACGTTATACTCCCCCGAGGAGCGGGCGCTGATCCCCACGACGTCGGAAGCCAGCTGAAAGACGACGATGCTCATGTGAACGCCTTCAATGCGCAGCAGCGAGTCTGCTGCCTGGGCCGCGATGGCCTGAATGTTGGGTTGGCTGTCGGGGATGGCGGTGACGATGAGACCGCCGTCGTAGAGTTTGGAGGCCGCCTCCGCCTTAGCGATGGTGCGGTTCGTTTCGTAATCGGAGCGGAAGAGATGGCGGATCACCACCGGATCGGCTCCGGCCCGGCGCAGAAACGCCGCCGCTTCAAAGGTGCGGACGCCGGTCTGGATGGCAAAATTCTTCGTGTCCACCACGATGCCCGCGTAGAGGGCGGTGGCGTCCAGACGGCCCAAGGCCAGATCGTCGCTGAAGTACATCAAAAGTTCCGTCACCAGCTCGCTGGTAGATGATGATGACGGTTCCAAATACATGAGAAGCGGGCTGGCGATGCAGTTTTCGCTGCGTCGGTGGTGGTCGATGACCACCACCCGACTGACGCGGGTGAGAAGTTTTGGCGCCGCCACCATGTGGGGAATATGGGTATCCACCACCACTAAGAGAGAATGGGCCGCCGTCATGTTGACCAAAAGCTCTTCCTCCCGCAGGAAGAGGCCTTCATATTCCGGTTTATCCAGCAAAAGTTCGGTAAACTTGTCGATGCCGTCGTTCATGGAACTTAAGACGATATGCACCGGTTTTTTTAGCTGCCGGGCCATTTGCGCGACGCCGATGGCCGCGCCTAAAGCATCGAAGTCCTCATTCTGATGCCCCATGACGTATACCGCGTCGGAGCCCATGAGGAGATCCCGCAGGGAATGGGCCACCACCCGAGCCTTTACCCGGGTATGCTTTTCCACTGCCGTGGCCTTGCCACCAAAGAATTGGGGCTTTCCGTCCACTAAGACCACGGCCTGATCGCCGCCGCGCCCGAGGGCCAGGTCCAATTCCTGCTGCGCCTGTCTCCCCAATTCGTCGGGGGTCTGCCGGTCGGACACCACGACGCCGAAGCTCAAAGTGACCGGGAGTTGATTGGAATTATGCAGAGAGCGGACCTGATCTAAAATGTCAAATTTATCTGTTAGAGCCTGATCCAAGGCGCGGCGCTCCATGACCGCCACGTAGAAATCATCCCGAATACGGCGCAAAAATCCGCCCAAACGGTGCATCCACTCGTCCAGCATGCGGTTCACTTCAAAGAGCAGGGCCGTGCGCTCGGACTCCGTGAGGCCCTGCAGGACTTCGTCGAAATTATCGATCTCAATATAGGCCAACACCAAGCGGCTTTTATGATATGCTTCTTGGAGCTGCGCGTATTCCGTGACGTCCATGACATAAAACGCCATCAAGGCGGCTTCTGCCGGAGCTTGCCCTTCGGCTTTGACAGGGGAAAACACGGGGCGGTACTCGACCCGATAGTGGTGGTCGTCGTGGGTAAATACATCCGCGCCACTGGTTCCCCAGACGGGTTTTATGTTCATCTCCGGCCAGAAATCTTCCACCGGCGTCCCCTGCTCGATGTGGGTCCCGATATAGCTGTCGAGAGCGGTGTTCCCCCACTGGAGACGTTGTTCGGCGTCCACGATGAGGATGGCCTGGGGAAGATTTTCAATGGCGTAATTGGTCACGGGATTGACGTTGCTGGCGATGTCCCGGAAGTAACTTTCAAATTTTCGCTGCCGATCCCGGCACCGTTCCTGGGCGAAGAACGCCAAGCACAGCCATACCAGCGCACTGATGGCGCCCATGTAAAAATTATAGGAAATCAATACCGCCACGGTCATCCCGTAAATGACGAGGAAGATGCAGGCGTCGATCCAAGCGGAAAAATTACGAGGCAAAGCGCCTCACCTCATTTCGATTCGCGCCAATAGCGCTTGCGATAGTCGAACACCGTGTCCAAGAGGCCGGTGAAGACGAGAATGGGCATGAGAAAAGAACTGAAAACGATAAAGAAGAGGGCCAACGTCGTCACGAGGCGCGGCCATCCGTAGCGGCGGGTGACGAATTCATAGAGCGAAGCCCCTTCAATGAGGCCGGCTAACGTCGTTCCCATATTAAGATTCAGGGATACCTGATAAAGGAGGGTCAGTTCCCGTGTCGATCCCCAGTACATCCCCAAAAGAGAAAAGCCAAAGATGTAAAGAAAGGCCGCCGGCAGCCGCCATTCTTTAAAGGGCGGCAGGGGCGGGACGGGTTGTCCGAGACGCGAGAGGAGCCTGCCTAAGGCCCAGAAATTCGCCATGGTATCCAAAAGCCCCATGGTTACCACTACCAAAGGGAGGAGCAGGCGCACCATGGCGATGTTTTGCATGAAGGTATCCCGAGCGGCGGCGATCTGTGCTTCGCTCATGCCAAGGCTCTGATATATGGCCGACGCTTGTCCGAAGGATTCTTCCATGGCGTTGAGCTGACCGGAAAAGGGTTCCATCCCCGTGAGGGAAAAGACGATGGCCAGCCCGGCAAATTTTGCCGCGATGGATACGACCATCGTCGTGGTCACGATCCGCGTGGCCGAGTGACCGCGCCGATAGCCCGTCCCCAAAGCCAGCCCAACCGGACCAAAGGCCACGGCGAGGCGCAGCCCTATCGTAGGCTCGATGAGAACCGCCGTGAGGAGTGCCGCCACAATGACGGACATGACGCCCCAGCGGAGGCCGTGACGCACGATGAGGATGGCGGCTGGAAGCGGCCAGAGCAGCACCGCTAAGATGCCAAGGAGCGGTACATAGACGGCTACCACCGCCAGCACTACCATCACGGCCGCTAAGATACCGCCCTCTGTCAGAGAGCGTGTCCGAGTCTCCATTCCGTCATCCTTTCTCACGGCCGTTTCTGCTCCGCAGAAAAAACGGCGTCAGGGCAAACGCCCCCCATATCATACATATATACGAATGATAAAACAGTACGGTCGTTTTGTCAATTTTTCATCGGGCAGCCCATGCGTAAAACCCCTCATCGTTTGCGGCGATGAGGGGTTCTCTGGTGAGGTCAGCGGACGCGGTGGTGCCCTCTATAGTAGGCCTTTTTTTCTTCGTACATCTTGGCATCGGCGGCAGCGATGACCTTTTGCAGGGAGAGGCCACTGCCCTCGTCCCAGGCGTGGCCGACGGAGACGCTCAATGCGCTGACGGAGTCAATGTGATCCAAGATTTTCGACAGGCGATCAGTAAATTGCGGCTCCGGCATATTCAGGCAGAGGACGACGAATTCATCGCCGCCGGTGCGATAGATTTCCTGCTTGCGAAAGAAGAGGGAGATGGCGTCGGCGAGGCGCATGAGGAGGCGATCCCCGGCCCGGTGTCCCTGTTGATCGTTTACCGGCTTTAAGCCGTTCAGGTCGAAGTAGATGACGCCCACCGGAACGGGGGAAAGATCGATGGCCCGCTGGAGGTGATCCAGGTCGCGGATGAAGGCGTTGCGGTTCGCCACGCCGGTCATGATGTCGGAATAGCTGGCCTTCTCCAAAAGCTGCCGGTTTTGATCCGCCACCATGGAGGTAGCGATGAAGTAGGAGAAAGTGAGGAGCATCATGGAGGCGCTGTCCATCTCTTTCTGGGGCAGGTTGGCAATGAGTACGATGCTGACTAAGTGGTCGCGAATAAGGATGGGGGCGGCCACGCAGTTTTTGATGTGCATTTTCATCAAGAGCGCGTATTCTGCCGGATAGGTCTCCGCCATGAGGGTGCTGTCGGGAACCAGGACATTATTGTGGCGTGCCAGGGCATTTTCCCAACGTTCCAGGCTTCGCAGGGGAAGCTCCTGCCAGAGGTCTTTTTGACTCTCTATCCCCTGTTGACACCACTCATGGGAACAGTGCAGGGAATTGCCCTCGACGTTTAGGATGGCGCAGCGCTCCGCGCGGAGGTAAAGCCCCATGTGGGCCAGCATGAGATCGAGGGCCTTTTCCAATTCCGGCTCCGAGTAGAGAATCTGCACCGTCTCGTTCAGCACGGCTTCCGCCTGGAGGGCCGTCTCCAATTCGTGGCGCTGCCGGGTGGAAGCCGTGACATCGATGCACATGACGATCTTCGCCTTGTGCCCCTGATAGCGAATGGAAGCGTCCACGATCTTGAAATGTTTTTGAAATCTTTCGCTGTAAAGCTCCTTATCGTAGGAACGCTCCCGATGGCTCTGCAGGGAACAGACGGCACAGGGCTGCCGTTCCCCGCGCAGGAGCGCGTAGCAATACTGCTGCCGATAGTCATCTTCGGGTTTCATGCCCAATAACTGCCGGCCGGCTTCGTTGAGGTAGAGGAGCTGGCAAGTGTCGCGGTCGACGATGTAGACGCTTTCCGGCAAAAGGTCGAAGAGGGCGGCGTCCTGATATTCTTTGTCGTCATCATTCATGATTTTTCTGCCCTTCCTTTTCCAGCGCCAAGGCCGCTTGGATCATGATGGCGCACTCCAGACGCTTTTTTTGGATGGCGCAGCCGATTTCGTAAGGTTCGCGGATATTGCCGTGAAAGAGATCGGCGTTGGCGTGGCAGCCGCCGCTGCAAAAGAAACGAGCCCAGCAGTCACGGCATTTTGGCTTGTTGAGGACGTGGGATTCCCGAAAATAAGGGGGGATATCGGGAGAAGTGACGCCCGTGAAGACGGAGCCTAATCGGTATCTATCCCGCCCTACGAACTGGTGGCAGGGATAAAGATCGCCGTTGGCGGCCACGGCGTAGTATTCGTGCCCTGCGCCGCAGCCGGAAAGGCGCTTCGCTACGCAGGGACCGTTGGAAAGATCCATGTTGAAATGGAAAAAGAAGAAGCCGTGCCCGGCGCGATGGCGTTCCATGTAGGCTGCCGCCAGACGGTCATACTCCGCGTAGATGCGCGGCAGATCCTCTTCTTCGATGGCGTAGGGGGTGTCCTTTGCTACCACCGGCTCCATGGAGAGAACATCAAAACCCGCGTCGTGCATGGCTAAAACGTCATCGGTGAAATCGAGGTCATACTTTGTGTAGGTGCCTCGCAGGTAGTAATTATTGCCGCCTCGGTCCGCCACGGTGCGCTGAAAGTTTGGGAGAATACGGTCATAGGTCCCTCGTCCGGCGGCGTCAGGCCGCATGCGGTCATGGACTTCCCGGCGTCCGTCAAGGCTCAGGACGAGGCTGATGTTGTTGTCGTCCAAAAATTTCTGGTTTTTCTCATTTAAGAGCAGGCCATTGGTAGTGAGGGTCAGCTTGAATTTTTTCCCCGTTTCCTTTTCTCTGCGGCGGACGTAGGCGGTGACATGTTCCACCACAGGCATGTTCACTAAGGGCTCGCCGCCGAAGAAGTCCACTTCGCAGTGGATGCGCGGCCCGCTCCCGGCGATGATGTAATCGATGGCGGCTTCACCCACTTCTTTCGTCATGAGCTGACGGCCGCCGCCGTATTCACCGGTGTCGCCGAAGCAGTATTTACAGCGCAGGTTGCAGTCGTGGGCCACCATCAGGCACATGGATTTCACCAGCCCCGTTTCGGCGAAGGTGGGAGGGACGTCGATGTCCGGGGCAAAAAGTTCTTTCGCCGCCATGAGCGTGTGGAGTTCCTCTAACGCTTCTTCAATTTCTGCTTTCGGATAACGCCCCTTCATGGCACGGAGGGTTTCCTCGTCATTTTCGCCGTTGAAGATGTCCATGATGTCGTAGATCATGTCATCGATGACGTGCACCGCGCCGCTGTTTATATCCAGCAAAAGGCACAGGCCGTTTTGCTTAAATTTATGGATCTTATCCCGCATACTGGCTCCTTAAATTTTTGACGTGTGGGGCGGATATCTAAATGATGGGCCATAAGGCCCTGCGCTGAGAACGTGCTGCGCCTGGCCGCCGCGCACCTTTACGATAAGAAACGTGTCAGCGGCAAGGACAATCTGATTTTTGCTCAATAAAAAAGGCGCTGCCAGGGGCAACACCTTTTTTGTCTGGATTTTTATTTCTCGCAGACCTGATTGCCAACCGTACAGGACGTTTTACAGGCCGATTGGCAGGATGCCTGGCACTCGCCGCAGCCGCCTTTATTCACCGTACTCTGGAGCGTCGGCTTGTTCACCGTCTTGATGTGTTTCATGGTCTGACCCCCTTTGGGAAAGCTTCCCTGTCGATTTCTGCCTTTTATTCTACTCCTTTTTTCCTATTCACGCAAGGGTCATTTCTCGTCTTCCGGGGTGAGAATGAGCCGGGCGGGTAAGTTGGAGGCGCCGGGGGGAGAAAATTCGAAGGATAAGCCCGATGTCCGGCGATAAAAGCCCAAGTCGGCCACCGCTGCCGCCGGATCCAAGAGGGGGGTATCTCCCCGCATGGGGACGGGATTTTTGACGCCGTCCCCAAAGAAAATTCCTCGAAGCGGCGTGGGAACGACCCGGGCCGTATCATGCTCCGCGGTCTGTATCCGCATGACGCCGGCGTAGACCCCGCCGATGGGATTGAGCATGGCACGCAGGGGGCGCCGGCCTTCTATGGGAACCTCCACGCGGTAGAGGACGCCGTAGTTTCCTACGTTGGTGACCAGGCTGCCGTCGGTGGCGTCAATGCCTGTGAGGAAGCGGTCGGTCTTGTTGTCTCCGATGGGGAAGTACACTGTGCCGTCCTTTCCCGGGTCGTAGCCTTCTCGGGCGCGGATGGTGCGGTTCATCCCCTGGAAGGTTCCCCGCAGGCGCTGTTCATCCTTGGGGAGAAGAGGGGCGATCTTGAGGTAGGCGAAAGGGTCCAGCTCCGCCGGAGAGAGCAGCACCCAGAGGCGCACCGGGGCGCTGGCTGAAAAGTCGACGACGCCATAGATGAGAGATTCCGGGGCGAGGACGATCTCTTCCAATTCCGACATCAGGAGATGCCGTTCCCCTTGTTTGATGGTGAATTGGTCCCGTTTTTGAGCGTCGGAGAAGTAAGCCGCCTGGGTGGCTTTCCCCACCGCCAAATAATCTTCCCCCGGCTGGCTCACGCCACGGCGGGTGATCTCCACCGTAGCGGCGCGAGCACTGGTATTCTCCATGAGGAGAAGGACTTTGGCAGGTTTTTTCGTCTGATTCAGATGGTAGAAGAGCACCCGGGCCGCGCCGTCCAGTTCGTCGGTGTAGAGGATGCCGGGCCGATCTACGTATTCGGGACTGTCGGAAAAGATGAGGGTGCCGCCGCTGTCGGTGATGTCGGAGGCCCACACCTTCATGGGGCGGGTATCCCGGACTTTGAGATTCGGATCCGCCGGATAGATGATTTCGTCGGCCTTTTCCCGCAGGCGGTCGAGATAGTGGCGCAGGCTGCTGCCGGCTTTATCCGTGGCGATCGTTCCTTTCGTTTTACTCTCGGCCGTTTGGTCAGCGGTTCCTTTTTTTGTGTGTACGGCCGGTTCTTTTTCGGTCGGTGGGGTTTCTGCTTGGGCCGCTGCTGCGGGCTCCAATGTTTTTGCCGCGAGGGGGGCCGCCTCGGCGGCGGGCCTTGCCTCTGCCTTTTTCTCGGCGGGAGCGGCTTCTTCCGCTGCGGTAGCCGCCGTCACCGGAGCATTTTCTCTTCCGGCAGGGGCTGCGGGAACATCCTCGTTTCCGGGGGCGGTGTCATCGCCGGAGGCCTCGGCGGAAGAGGAGGCCTCGCCGGTTGCTTTTTCAGCGGCAGCCTCCTGCGCTAATTCCCATGCCCGCTGCCGGGCTTCCTCTTCCTCCGCAGCTTTTGCCGTTCGCGCTTCGGCGGCCCTGGTTTCTGCCAGGTGGCGGGCCTCTCCGCCCCCACTCCAGAACAGGCATGCCGCCGCAAAAAATGCGGCCCACATTTTCCCTTTCATATGTCTTTCTCCCTTCTCCCGTTTCCCAAAGCAGTCCTTTATGGTGGTTTATGCCTTTAAGGCCTGCCCTTGTACGCCTTTTCCCCTAAGGCGCCCATCTTTCGTTACGTTATTTCGCCAAAATCACATCCTTTACGTCTGCCGGTGCGACCATAGGCCCAGCCGAGCACAGATAGCGGCTTTGTAGAGGCGGAAGCGAAATTCCGTCATCCCCAGCCGGGGGCGGGGAATATTGATCCGCTGCAAAAGATACGGGTTGGTCGCCATGGTGTTGAGGCCCGGTTCTCCCGTCACTGCCGCAAGATATTCGTTCTTTTTTAACAAGGCGGTGATATAGTCCGCGTACTTGCCATTAGGATAGGAAAAGCCGAAGATGGTACGAATGCCGTTCCATTCCATAATGAGTTTTGAGGCGCGCAGTTCATTGTCTGCTTCCGCCGGGGACATCTCCGTCAGGGGCAAATGATTCGCTGTGTGACTGCCGATCTCAATGCCCCGTTCCTGCATATCCTTTAGTGCGTTCCAGCTGAGGTACCCCGGCAGACCGATATCGTTGGTCACCATAAATACCGTAGCCTTCATGCCGCGTGCTTCAAGAATGGGCAGCATGTCTGTGTAGTTGTCCATATAGCCGTCGTCAAAGGTAAGGATGAGCGGCTTCTCCGGAAGCGGCTGCTTCCCCTTTTTCGCCCGCAGAAAGTCCAAAAGGGAAATGGTGGTGTAGCCTTGAGCTAAAAGTTCGTCCATCTGGGCGGTAAATTCCGCCGTGGGAACGGTGTAGACGTCCCGGCTCCAGTCGTTGACCTTGTGATATTCCAAAATGAGGACGCCCGGGGGCGGATCGATGAGGACGGAGACGAAAAGCCCGCCGGCAACTAAAAGGAGCAGCAGCAGAATCGCCAAGAATCGCCGCCCCCATCCCCAGGAGCGATGGCGCCCGGTGTAGGTTTGACCGTATCCGTTCACATAGAGCTTGTTCAGTGTTCTTCCTCCTCTTTAGCAAATTCGGCGATGCGCCGCAGTCGGTGGTTTACGCCGGAGCGGCCGACGCCTAACAGGGCGGCCAGCTCGGCCAAGGTGGCGTCCGGGTTTTCGATCCGGGCGAGGGCTGTCTTTCGCAGCGGCTCCGGCAGACGGCTGAGTTTTCCTTCCGCCTTGAGCTGTCGGATCTCGGCGATGCGTTTTGCCGCTGCCGTCGCCGTCTTATTGATATTTGCGGTCTCGCAGTTCACCAGCCGGTTCACCTGATTGCGCACTTCTTTTACGTTCCGGGCCACTTCGAAGGCCTCCACCCCCGCCTCGGCTTCCATGAGGGCCAAGAGATCGGCAATGGCGTCCCCTTCTTTCAGATAGACGACGTAAGCGTCCTTGCGCTCGGTGATGCCGCCGGGCAGCCCTATCCTTTTCAGAAGGGACTGTAAAAGATCGGCGATCTGGTAATTGGAAGTGACAAATTCCAGATGGTAAGCGGCTGCCGGGCGGTTTACGCTGCCGCCGCCCAAAAAGGCGCCGCGCAGGTAAGCGATTCGACAGCAGGAACGCCGCAGCAGGGGACCGCTGTGCGCGGCTTGGGGCATGGTGTCCGGGGTCAGCCCCAGACTTTTTAACAGTGCCGATACCTTTGGCCCGGGGCGAACGCGCACGGTGTAGATGTTGTTCTTCTTGAGGCGGCGAAAGCGGCGCACGGCGATCTCCGTTTCCACCGGACCGGCTTCCTTCAGAAGGATGAGGGCCTTTCGGGCCACGGCGGCGTTCTCGGTGGCAAAGGTGAGGCCCAGCGTGCGGCCGGCCCCCAGTGTCATCACCGCTCCTAATCGCAGAAGCCCCGCCACTTCGGCCCGGCGGCAGCAAGGACGTCGGTACATCAGGCGGGCCAATTCGTTTTTCACGTCGGCGGAAAAAGACGGCATGGCCGCATCGCCTCCTGTCAGCATGTTTGCGTTATTTCAGCGCGGGACCAAGGTGAAGCTGTGACCCGTGCTTTCAGAGGAGCGCAGGGTCTCAAGAAGCTTCATCACTTGCCGGGTCAGTTTGCCTGGATCGTGGTGACCGGGGTCGGTGGCACTGACGATATCGGCGGAGATCACGCCCACGCCCAGCTGGTTCAGCGCGGCGGCGTCCACCGGCACCGGATATGATCCCTGAGCCGCATAGGCCTGGGCGGTTTGCGTTGGTACTTTCGCCGCGTTCACCAGCACGTAATCCACGACGCCTTTCCCCGCGTGATCAAGAATGGCCTTGACGTGCCGGGATGCCGTGTAGCCGTCGGTTTCCCCCGGCTGGGTCATCACGTTGCAGATGTAGACTTTGATGGCCCGGCTTTGGCGCAGAGCGTCCGCCACGCCGTCCACTAACAGGTTCGGCATGATGCTGGTGTAAAGGCTGCCCGGGCCCAAAAGGATGATATCGGCGTTTAAGATGGCATCCAGGGCCGATTGAACCGGGGCGGCATGGCGCGGATGAAGCGACACGCGGTGAATCTGTTTGTGCGCTTCGGGAATGTTAGACTCGCCTTCTACGACGGTACCGTCGGTCATGAGGGCGTCGAGGCGGACGTGTTCGTTGCTGGCGGGGAGAACCCTTCCTTTGACCGCTAAGACTTTGGAGGATTCTTTAAGCGCCGTTTCCATGTTTCCTGTGACTTCGTTCATGGCGGCGATGAAGAGGTTGCCGAAGCTGTGCCCGGCCAGCTCGCTGTCTCCCCCAAAGCGGTATTGAAAAAGCTTCTCCATCAGGGGTTCTGTGTCCGCCAGGGCCACTAGGCAATTTCGCATGTCGCCGGGCGGAATGATGCCAAGATCGGAGCGCAGCCGTCCCGAGGAGCCACCGTCATCGGCTACTGTCACCACCGCTGTCACGTTGCTGGTGGCCTCTTTGATCCCACGCAGGAGAACGGACAGACCGTGTCCGCCGCCGATGACCGTCACCGCCGGGCCGCTTTCCAGGCGGCGCTTCTCGTAAATGAGATCCACCAGGCGGCCGGAGTTTTCCGGCACTAACACCATGATGAGAGAACGGATGACGAACCGGGTGGCCATGAGCATGATGGCCAGCCCGACGACGACGACGCCCGTTCCCACCAAAGCGGTGGCGGCGTAATCGTAGGAACCGCGCCAATTATAAACGAAGCGGAAGATCGCTTCCTCGATCGCGTCCAGGTATTTGTAGTTAAATATCAGGGCCAGGCCCAGACTGACCAGCATCACGCCGGCGGCGAAAAGGAGCAGCCAGCGTTTAAATTTCATGCCGGGGTACAGCCATTTCAATAAATGCATGATAGGATCCTCTCAACCGGTGCGGAAGGGGCTGCCGTCATGATCTCAATTCCTCGGACGCCGGCGCGGCGGCGTTTTTTGTGAGATCCCGATGTTCCAGCGTCGCCTGCCAGCCGCGCGCCCCCAAGAAGTCGAAGATGTGCCGCGCGATGTAAACGGAACGGTGCATTCCTCCGGTACAGCCCACGGCGATGACAAATTGGTTCTTTCCTTCCTTGACGTATTGCGGGATGAGAAAGTCCAGGAGCCCGTCTAATTTCTCGGTAAATTCCCGGGTCACCGGCCATTTGGCGATGTATTCCGCCACTTCCGGTACTTCACCGTTCTTGTAGCGCAGGGCGTCAATGTAGAAAGGATTCGGTAAAAAGCGTACGTCCAGGACCATGTCGGCGTCCATGGGGACGCCGTGCCTGAAACCGAAAGAGAGGACATTAATCCCCATGGCGACGCCTTCGGCGTGGCCGAAAAGGGCGAGGATCTTTTTTTTCAGATCAGCTTTGCGCAGTGCCGAGGTATCGATGATATAGGTAGCCTTTTCCCGCACGCGGGCCAGCTGCGCCCGCTCCTGCCGGATGCCGTCTGAAAGCCGGGCGCTGGGGGCCAGGGGATGGCGGCGGCGGGTTTCCTTGTAGCGGCGGATGATGGCCTCGTCGGTGGCGTCCATGAAGAGAAGCTCGTACTTTTGCCCCGCCTTATCCATATCCTCCAAAACGTGGAGAAAGGTATCAAAAAATTCCCGGCTGCGGGTGTCTACCACCAGCACGACTCGGGCGATATGTCCTGCCGAATGGGCACACAGCTCGGCGAATTTCGGGATGAACACCGGCGGCAGATTGTCCACACAGAAGAAGCCTAAATCCTCCAAATGGCGGCAGGCCTGCGTCTTACCGCCCCCTGACATGCCGGTGACGATGACGAGACGATAGGTGTTGTCTTGTTCCATACTTCACCTCCGGAAAATGCGACGTGAGAATTTTTATCTTTTTATTATACACGGTGGCCCCCTGGGGAATCAAATTCCCGGCAAAAAATGAAGCGGGCGGCCCATGCTCTCGCCATCACGGCCTTTAGGTTATCCACAGTTTTACGCAAATTTTGTCGTCAAATCGAAGGGAAATCTGTGGATAATGTGGATAAATAAGTGGATAACTCAACATCATAGGGAAATTTTTTTGTCAATCCCCCAGATTTAGTGACACAGGCCGTCAGTTATCCACAAAATTTGTGTATAAGCTGGTCAGCCCTTGCCCCACGTCCGATAGGGATGATCCGTCAGATTGGCGTTATAGTAGCGAGGATCGCCGGAGACTTCTGCGCCCAGCCAATCGGGGCGGGTAAAGGCTTCCGTTTCGCTTTGCAGCTCGATTTCCGCCACGATCAAGCCGTCGTTCTCTCCGGAAAAGCAGTCAATCTCCCAGAGATGACCCGCCACTTCCTCATGGTAGCGTACTTTTTCGATGAGGGGGCGGCGGCAGAAGGGGAGGAGCTCGGCAGCATCGGCGGCGGGAATCTCGTACTCAAATTCCGCGCGGGTGATGCCCGTTGTACGCCCTTTGAGGGTGAGAAAGGCGCGGCCGTCCTGGGTGCGGATCCGCACCAAAAGTTCTCCTGCCTGGGGAAGATAGCCCTGCCGTACGCTGAAACCATGTCCTTGGGGCTGCCACAGGGCCTTCTCTACCAGAAATTTTCGTTCGATCTCCCGTCCCACACGTATCATCCTCCGCAATCGCCTCTTTTCAGGAGGCGTATTTTCTTTATTATATCTTTTTTTGTGAAGTTTTTCAGGGAAAATCTCTTGGTGCTTTATGAGGTATCGCTTTTGGCGAAACGATGGAGAGAGGCTGCTTTTTCAGTCGGAGATTACTTGCCGCGGCAAGTTTTCCCGGGGATTTTCAGTCGGGATTTTTAGTATATATTTTATTGTTTTTCTGTGTGGCGTCTTTTATAATAGAACTGTACTTCATTTTTTTAATGGAAAGAAGTTATTCGATTGCGCAGACTGGATCGTTATTCCCGCCGGGAGAAAAAGAAAAAGAATCGCCATATATGGGTATGGATTCTAATGGTCTTGGCTTTTTTTGCTGCCGTGGGAGCGGGGGCATTCCTCGCCTCCACCAGCTTGTTCGACGCACCGCGCCGGTTGGCGCGGCTGGATCGCGCGAATGAGACGCTCTTGGTGGCGACGGACAAAACTACGGTGATGATTCTGGGCGTGGACGAGCGGGATGACGACGTGGGCCGTTCGGACACTTTGATGCTGGCCACTGTCGATCCCAAACAAAAACAGGTCTCGCTGCTCTCCATTCCCCGGGATACCCGAACGCTGATTCAGGGGAGCTACGATAAAATCAATTCCGCCTACGCTTATGGCGGTTGGAAACTTACCCGGGACGTAGTGGAAGATCTGCTGGATACTCCGGTGGATCATTACGTCCTCGTCAACACCCGTTCTTTTCCTCGGATCATTGATGCCATCGGCGGCATCGATCTCTACGTGGAGTCCCGTATGTATTATGTGGATGAATGGGACGACGCCGTGCCCGGTGGGCTGGTCATTGATCTCTACCCCGGGATGCAGCACATGGACGGCGTTACGGCCATGTCTTACGTGCGCTATCGGGATGAAGAGGGGGACATTGGCCGCATCGCCCGGCAGCAGCGCTTCATGCGCGCGGTGATGGAAAAGGTGACGTCCCCCGCCATTGTCACCAGGCTGCCCGCCGTGATCCGGGAATGTATGGGGGCGGTGGAGACGGATCTTTCCTTCCGCCAGATACTGGAATTGGCCGGGTCCATCAAGGAGGCCCAGGGAAACGGTCTGCGGGCGGAAATGCTCCCCGGCCGGCCCCTCTATATTGATGAGGTGAGTTACTGGGTACCGGATCTCACGGAAACACGCACCCGGCTCGCTTCCACCTTGGGAATTACCATGAGTCAGAAAGCGCGAGCGGAAATGGAACGGGAACAGCGGGAATACGAGGCCTCTATTCCCAGTACCGCTCGGGAAGTACCGCCTGGCGATACTTCTTTAGGACGGCCTGACCGCCGGAGTGGGGGGGCGTCGGCGTCATCCGCTGCGGGACGGACTTCGCCGTCGGGAACGGGCACGCTCCGGGGCAGTGGTGCGGCTTCGTCCCGCAGTTCTGAAGATACGGCGGGGGCGGAGCGATCAGAAAGCGAAGATAATTCCTCGGGGAATTCTTCGGCGGTTCGTCCCAGCTGGGCGAATCCGGAGGGAAGTGGGCCTCGGCCCGGAACCGATCTTTCCCGGACGCCCCCCGGTGACAGCGATGATGAGGCGCCGGCTGGGACGATCACGCCGGAAGCACCGGCCCGTCCTGTCGCGCCATCGGCACCGGCAGCGCCCAGCATGACCAACAGCGGCAAAGGCCGCTGAGAAAAACGAAGAGATATTTTTTAAGACATCGCCGAAGAGGGGAGCCTTTCTCCGATTCAGCGGTGTCTTTTTTGTGTGCCTTCATCCGTTGCCAGAAATACGATTTAGAAATATAATGCTTTCATTTGGTTTGTTTTTTACATCTTTTAAAAGTTTTTTGTTGACAAGAAAAAGGAAGAATGATATTGTATCCATCAACATCATTGTAACTGTTTCCATGTTTCTTAAATAAACAAGGGAGATATGTCCTCTCGGAGAGAAACAATGTAATTTTACAAAAGCATGATGGAGAGGGCCCCGCCGCGGAATTCGTTTACCGGAAAGCTGGGGACGCGTATCTTTGCCATGAGAAAAAAGAAAGAAGGAGTATATCATGAGCGGACTTATGTTAATGGGAATTGCCATCGCCGTCTGTTTGGCAGCTTATTTCGGCTACGGTCGCTGGTTGGTTCGTACCTGGGGGATTGATGAAAATGCCCGAACCCCGGCGGTGCGCTATGAGGATGGACAGGATTTTTCGCCCGCCTCTAAGATGACGGTTTTCGCCCACCAGTTTTCTTCCATCACGGGGGCGGGGCCGGTGACGGGGCCCATCATCGCCGCCATGTTCGGCTGGCTGCCGGCGTTTCTCTGGCTTTTGGTAGGCGGCGTATTCTTTGGTGCGGTGCAGGATTTTACGGCGCTTTACGCTTCGGTAAAGAACGAGGGGAAGTCCATGGGGCTTCTGATCGAGACATACGTCGGTAAGACCGGCCGCCGTCTGTTCCTGCTTTTTTGCTGGCTCTTCACGCTTTTGGTCATCGCGGCCTTTGCCGATATCATCGCCAAGACCTTCAACGGTTTTGCCGCGGACGGCGCTTTGGCCGTTCCCAACGCTGCCGCCGCGTCGATTTCTATGCTCTACATCGCCGGGGCCATTCTCTTCGGCCTCTTTGTGAAGTATCGCCGTCCTTCGGAAACGGCTAAATTTGTCGTGGGCCTCGCCCTCATCCTTCTCATGCTCGCGGCGGGGATCACTTGGCCCATGTACCTAGACGCGTCCCAGTGGCGCTACGTGGCCTTCGGCTACTGCTTCATTGCCTCCGTCCTTCCCATGTGGATTATGATGCAGCCGCGGGATTATCTCAGCTCTTTTCTCCTCTTGGGCATGGTCTTCGGCGGCGTCGCCGGGGTGCTCATCGCCAATCCTTCCATTCATCTTCCTGCTTTTGTGGGCTTTGAGGTCAAGGGGCAGTCTCTTTTCCCCATCCTCTTTATCACCATCGCCTGCGGTGCCGTGTCGGGCTTTCACAGCCTCGTTTCCTCCGGAACTTCTTCCAAGACCGTCGCCAGTGAGAAGGATATGCTCTGCGTGGGGTACGGTTCCATGCTCATCGAATCCCTTTTGGGCGTCGTTGCCCTCATCATCGTCGGCTCGGCGGCGACAGGCGGTGTCATGCCGGAGGGGACGCCGTTTTCCCTCTTCGCCGGTGGGATCGGGAACTTCTTTATCATGTTCGGCCTGTCCCCCCACGTGGCGGTCTGCATTATGACCATGTGCGTTTCGGCGCTGGCCATGACCACCATTGATTCTGTCACGCGCATCGGCCGTATGTCCCTGCAGGAATTGTTCCTTCCCGATCCGGGGGAAAAGCCTTCGGCGTTTGCGGCGTTTATCCTCAATAAACATGTGGCGACGCTGCTCACGCTCTTTTTCAGCTATCTCCTCTGCCGCGCGGGGTACATGAACATCTGGCCGCTGTTTGGGGCGGCGAATCAGCTGCTTTCGGCACTGGTGCTCATCGCGCTGGCGGTATTCCTGCGGGTCACCGGGCGAAAGGGCTGGATGCTTTACGTGCCGATGATCTTTATGTTTGTAGTTACCATGTCGGCGCTGGGGCTCTCCATTTACGGCATTTCGCAAAAGATTCTTCATGGCGGATTCATCTTTATGATCGATGGGCTTCAGCTCATTCTGGCGCTGGCGTTAGCGACCCTTGCCCTTTTGGTGGCGGAGCATTGCGGGCGGGAACTTTTAGGCCGTCGGACGAGCGGGAAGCCGCTGCCCGACGTTTCCGCCGGAACGAACTGAAGGAATTGAGAAATTGACACGGGCGCTCTTTCGTGAGGGAGAGCGCCCGTGTTTTGTTTTCCCCGTGGGAATGGTGGATACGGCAGGGGGCGTCTTGGTAAAAGATCAGGCGAGCGTTGAAAACAGAGGCACTTTTTGCTATGATGAAGGAGAAACATAAGCGGCGCGAAGGGTTTTGACGTAATGCCGACAGATAAAAGACGAGGTGATGGGGATGCAAAAAAGGTCCGTGGCGCTTTTTATCGTTGCCCTGTTGGCCATCGGTGGCTGGTTTTTTTATCACCGGCAGCAACAGGAGGCGGCGGATCGGGCCGCCCGGGAGCTCACGCTTTACGGCAACGTGGACGTGCGAGAGATCGCCCTCGCTTTTCGGGGCAGCGACCGCATCGCGGAACTGACGGTGGAGGAAGGGGATATGGTAAAAAAGGGGCAGCGGCTGGGACGTCTTGACGACGAAGAATTGCGGCTGTCCATCGCCAAGACGAAAGCGCAGGTAAAAGCTCAGGCGGCCAATGTAGACATGCTTTATAACGGCTCGCGTCCCGAGGATATCGCCCAGGCAGAGGGGGCGCTTCACGCCGCCGAAGCCCGAGCGGATTTTGCCGCGGGGGTCGCTCGGCGCCGCCAGGCGATTTATGAAGAGATAGAGGGGGTGAGCCAACAGGAATTGGACAGCGCGCGTACCCAGGCTGACGAGGCGGCCGGCGCACTGCAAAGAGCGCGAGAAGCCTACGTCAAGGCGGTGGCTGGCCCGCGCGCGGAAGAAGTAGCGGGAGGGGAGGCACAGCTGGCTGCTTTGCAAAGCGAACTGGAGCGGCAGGAATATCTCCTCTCGCAGACGGAGCTCATTGCGCCGGCCGACGGCGTCGTCCGCTCCCGTCTCCGGGAAGTGGGGGATATGGCGTCGCCTTCTCTTCCGGTTTACACCCTCTCCCTGACGGATAAAAAATGGGTGCGGGTCTACATTGAGGAGCGCGATTTAGGACGAGTCAAAGAGGGGCAGTCTGCCGCGGTGTACATCGACAGCTTCCCCGATCAGCCCATCGCCGGACAGGTGGGTTATATCGCCGCCACGGCGGAATTTACGCCCAAGACGGTACAGACTGAGGAACTTCGCACCGCTCTCGTTTACGAGGTGCGGGTCTATGTGGAAGATCCGGACAATCGCCTGCGCCTTGGCATGCCGGCCACAGTTAAGGTGGCGCTTTGATATGAAGGAGGAAAACGACGCCGTCATCCGAGCGGCGGCCCTCACGAAAAAATTTTCCCTGCCGGGGAAAACATCGGTTCTCGCCCTTTCGTCGGTCACCTTCACCGTGCGCCCCGGCGGCATTACCGCTCTCATCGGGCCCGACGGCGCCGGGAAAACGACGCTCATGCGTCTCATTTGCGGCCTTATGACGCCTACCGCTGGAACCCTTACCGTTCTCGGGTACGATGTGGTAAGAGAAGCGTCGGCGCTTCAGGCGAAACTCAGCTATATGCCGCAGAAATTCGGCCTTTATGAAGATCTCACGGTGGCGGAAAATATGAATCTCTATGCTGATCTCCATGGCATCGCGGAAGAAATACGTCCCCAGCGATTCGCCCATCTCCTCGCCATGACTGATCTGACCTCGTTTACGGGACGTTTAGCGGGAAAACTCTCCGGCGGCATGAAGCAAAAACTGGGCCTAGCCTGTACGTTGGTGCGTTCGCCGGACCTCTTGCTCCTTGACGAGCCGACGGTGGGGGTAGATCCCCTGTCCCGCCGCGATCTCTGGCAGATCCTTCGGCGCTTGGTGGCGGAAGAACAGCTGTCCGTCTTCGTCAGCACCGCCTATATGGAAGAAGCCGAGATGTGTGACGACGTGTTCGTCATCAGCGGCGGCCGTTTTTTGGCGCACGGCGATCCGGAGACCATACGGCGTCAGGCCGAAGGACGCTGCGGGCGGGTGGTGCCGCCTCCAGGCCTGCCTACGCGGCTTTTTCAGAGTCAGCTCTTGGACGATACGGCGCACTTCGTAGATGCCGTTCCCGAAGGGGACGGCGTGCGCTTTATTCGCGAGGCGGGGGCGGAGGAAAGTCCTCTCTTTGCCGCGTGGGGGATATCCCCCGAGGAAATCGCGCCGCGCCTGGAAGACGCGTTCATGCTACTCCTCCACAGCGACGCGGCGGCGTCATCGGTTTGCCCTGGGGAAGGGGCGGCGGTTTCCTCGTCACTGGCGGCGGAAGCGCCCATAGTCCCCGCTTCGATCGTCGGGCCGAGGACGGAGGCGGCCCGCCTTCCTTTTTGCCCCGCTCCGCCGGAGACTGACGTACCGGTGGACATCGAGGTCAAGAACTTAGTACGAAAATTTGGCGATTTTACCGCCGTGGACAATACCTCCTTCACTGTGCGCCGGGGGGAAGTCTTTGGGCTTCTTGGCCCCAACGGGGCGGGAAAGACGACGACGTTCCGCATGCTCTGCGGGCTTCTTCCGGCCACCGGCGGCGAACTTTCCGTGGCCGGGGTGAACCTTCGCACCGCTCGGATACAGGCCAGGGCCAACGTGGGCTACGTCGCTCAGAAATTTTCTCTTTACGGCAATCTCTCCGTTCGCCAAAATCTGCGCTTTTTCGGCGGCGCTTACGGGCTTGACGGGGATGCGCTGGACAAACGGATCAATGAGGTATTGGAGGAATTTCAGCTGCGCGACAGGGCAGAGGAACAGGCGGAAGACCTCCCCGGCGGATACAAGCAGCGGCTTTCCATGGCCGCGGCCCTCCTGCATCGCCCCCAGATTCTCTTTTTAGATGAACCCACCAGCGGGATTGATCCCTTGGCCCGCCGCCGTTTCTGGCGGCAGATCACCGATCTTTCTGCCCGCGGGACTACCGTTGTCATCACTACCCACTTCATGGAAGAGGCGGAATACTGCGACCGTGTCATCATCCAGGATCAGGGACGGCTCCTGGCCCTCGGCAGCCCCGCCGAAATTCGCCGCCGTCTCGGACGAAAAGAAGCGGCCATGAATGAGCTTTTTATCGCCATCGTGGAAGAAGCCCGCGAGATGGCGGACGATCTTTAAAGGAGGGATTTTCATGCCTGACTCCGGTTTTTCCCGCCGGCTCCGCGCGCTCGTCCGCAAAGAGTTTTTGCAGTTGGGACGGGATCGCAGCAGCCTCCTCTTAGGCGTATTTTTGCCTCTTCTGCTCATTCTTCTCATCGGTTATGGGATATCCCTCGACGTGAAAAACGTTCCCATCGCTGTCGTTTTAGAAGATGCCTCTCCTGCTGCCCGCCGTGCGGTCAGCTTTTTGGACGGCTCCGACTATTTCTCGCCCTATTATGTCACGTCCCTGAAAGAGGGGGAAAGCCTGCTTCGACGCCGCGACGCGGAGGCCATCCTCGTCCTGCCCCCCGATTTCTCCCGGCAGTTGGCCCATGGACAGGCGCGGGCTCAAGCCATTCTCTACGGCGTCAATACCACCACCGCCATGACGGCGCAAGGCTATCTGGAGGCCGGATTCATGGCGATGGCGGCGGAGGCCGCCTATTCTGCACCCCACACTCCGGGATACGTTACCACGGAAAGCCGCCTCTGGTTTAACGACGCCAACACCAGTACCTGGTTCTTCATCCCTGGTCTCATCATGCTCATCATGACCATTGTCGGCGTCTTTCTCACCGCTGTTGTCATGGCCCGGGAATGGGAGCGCGGCACCTTTGAATCCCTTTTTGTCACGCCGGTGCAGGCCGCTGAACTCATCCTGGCGAAGATGATCCCTTACTTCTGTGTTGCTATGGCCGGGATGATCCTCTGCCTTTTAGCAGGAAGATTTCTCTACGAACTTCCCCTGCGCGGATCCCTTCTCCTCATCTTGGGCACATCCATGCTCTATCTCATCGTCGCGCTGGGCATCGGGCTCACCATCTCCGCGGTCACGAAAAAACAATTTGTTGCCTGTCAGATTGCCCTTTTGGTCAGTTTCCTGCCTTCCGTTATGCTCTCCGGATTCCTGTTTGATCTCCATTCGCAGCCTCTCGTCATTCGCGTTATCAGCCAGCTTTTTCCCACTACGTATTACCTGCAAATACTAAAATCTCTATTTCTCACGGGAAATCATTGGCCGCTTCTGGTGAAGAACAGCCTCCTTTTAGCCGGGTACGCCGTCTTCTTCCTCGGCCTCGCCGGGCACATCACCCGAAAGAAGGTGCAGGAATGAGCCGCCTCGCCCTTTTTTGGCAGCACATAAAAGCGATCTCGTGGAAAGAGCTGTTAGTCACCTTCAATAACCCCGTAGAACGCCGCGTCCTTATGATTCCCGTTCTCATTCAGGGATTCCTCTTTGGCTACAGCGCCACCTTTAATTTGGACAGCGCCCCTTACGCGCTCTTGGATATGAGCAAAAGCGCCGAATCTGTCGACCTCGCCGCTCACTTTGAAGCCTCTTCGGCTTTGGAGCGCGTTCGTGTGCTTTCCAACACCTCGGGTATTGCCGATGCCATCGACAGTGGTGACGCCATACTGGTCATCGTCATTCCCTCTGATTTTGCGGACAAGCTGGCGCGGGGCGAAAAAAGTCCCATCCAGACCATTGCCGACGGACGCAATACCATGACCGCCGGGTTGGCCCTCGGCTACGTTGACCGCATCGTGGCCGCCTATAACCGCCAGCGAAATGTTCCCGCCGTCGAGCTTTTGACCCGGACCTGGTACAATCCCACCCAAAACACCCGCTGGAACTTTCTTCCCGGACTCATCGGCATGATCAGCTTCACTCAGGTCATCATGCTGGGGGGACTCTCCGTGGCGCGGGAACGGGAATTAGGCACCTTTGATCAGCTTCTGGTCACGCCGCTTTCGCCCACCGAGATCCTCATCGGGAAAGCGCTGCCGCCCACCCTCATCGGCCTTTTCCAGAGCACGGCGCTTCTCATCATCGCCCGCTTTTGGTTCGACATCCCCTTTGCCGGTTCGTTGCCCCTTTTTTATTTCGCTCTGCTCATCTTCGTCCTCAGCTCCACCGGCATCGGCCTCACCATCTCCGCTATTGCTGACAACATGCAGCAGGTCTTAGTCTACGTTTTTGTCCTCATTCTCCCGCTGGCCCTTCTCTCCGGCATCGTTACCCCCATCCGCAACATGCCGGAGGCTCTTCAGATCCTTACTTACGCCGATCCGCTGCGCTTTGCGGTCGAATGTGTCCGCCGCATTTACCTGGAAGGGGCCGGCTTTTACGACATCGCCCCCAACTTCATCCCCATGCTCGCCGTTGCCGCCGTCACGCTTCCCTTGGCCGGCTGGCTCTTTCGCCATAAAACCACGTGAGGAAAGCACACGTCTTGGGGCGGGGCGAGGGGGTTACCGCCTGCCGATGTCATTGCCTCGCCACGGACAGACCAAATCATAGCGGTCCAGGCGTCCGTCCCTACAGGCGCAGGTTTACAGACCTTGGGGAGTATGGTATACTATCCTCTGTTCAAAAGGAGAGGTGTCCGAGTGGTCGAAGGTGCTTGACTCGAAATCAAGTGCAGTGATGAGCTGCCGTGGGTTCGAATCCCACCCTCTCCGCCAGTAAAATCAAGGCCTCCAAGGTTTTTACCTTGGAGGCCTTTTCTGTTCTATTTTCCTTTTTGACAGCTTTTTTGACAGCCTGGCTGTCAATCGGAATACGTTTCTTCACACTTGATTATTTTGTCGGTGATTCCGTCCTGCATCTGGGCGGTATTATGGATGTACCGATCCATCGTGAAGGCTGCAGATGCATGCCCGAGGCGCACTTGTATCTTCTTCGCGCTGATCTCCTGTTCGGCGAGGAGCGTCGCGTGGGTATGGCGGAAGGAGTGAAAGCGCAGATTGGACGGTAGGCCGAGCTTCTTTTTTAGGTCGGCGAAGATGTGCGTCAAAGCGGTGAGTGTCATGGGATGCGGTTCGTCTCTTAAAGAGCGGAAGATATGGCTTTTCTGCGAAACTCGGATGCCCATCTCCGACATTCGGGATGTCAGTAGTTTTCTCCACTCAAGAAGGCTCTGCACGGCTGCGGGAGAGAGGGTAACAGTGCGTGTACTGTAAGTAGTCTTGGTTGCCCCCTCATATTCCTTCGAAGCCTTCTTTCTCGCCTTGGAAACGCGAATAGTCGCAGCATTTGGATCAAAGTCCGACCAGCGTAGCGCGACAATCTCACCGCGCCTGAGCCCTGTCCCCCATGCGAAACGGAAAATATATTCAACCTGTGATCCACGTACTGCATTTAGGAGGGCGTGGTAAATCTCTGGGGTAATAATTCCCGCGGTTTTTGCTGCGTGCTTTGGTTTTCTGATAAATTCCATCGGGTTGTTCTCGATCAGCCGCTCGAATTTTGCAGACTTGAATATGGATTGGAGTAGCGTATAGATTGCTTGACGTGTGCGATCCCCCTCAATCTTAGCGAGTAGCCCTTTGATAAGCGCAGGTGTTATATTGGCGATCTTCGCGTTTGGTGGGATAACAGGGAGGATGTAGCGAGAAAGAAATCCGCGATAGGTTGTTAATGTGGATTCCTCGAGCTTATCAACGTCGCGCTTCGTTTGGAGAAACGTCTCGGCAAAATTATGAAATGTGTCTGTAATGAGGAAATCGGAGATATTCTCTGCAAGAACCCGTCTGCGTTCAAGTTCAAGTTCCTTTAGGTTGTAAGCATAGATATATCGCTTGACTTTTTCCCCGGTGATCGGATTCTCAATGGCGACGCTCGACTGATAGCGCCCGTCTTTGCGTTTTGTTGGCATTTCATCTCACCGTGCGGTTACTGACTTCTTCGAAGTTTTCAGCTATATATTCTGCTACTGCATTAAACAAGACTTCTTGATGCGACCCCGGAATAATTCGCCTTGGCTTTTTATCTGCGCCTCGGTAAATTACATCGCCGTTATCGTCATAAGCAGTCGCATCCAGGTTTATGCTCATTACTTTTTCGAGGTTTAGCATATCATACAGAACAATCTTCTTCAGAGGTCTGCCCATCAATTGATTATCTTGTGCATATTCGTCATCATACAGCATGTACCACCACACATAGACAACGTCTCCGTTGATCAAATTTCCGTGATGCTGAAAAACGATACTCTCCGGTTTAAAAAATATCTCGACTTTATCGTCCTCTCCCGCTTTAATCCAAGAAGCAGAAGCTGTCCCTTCTATTGCAAGCAATAAAAAGATCCCCGACAAAAACGACAACAATAATTTTTTCATGACAATAACCTCCCCTGTTCTTACCTGAGCAATGTTACTTTATTATGGACAGCACTTTTTACACGGCCGATACCCTTCATCGATTGCTTCGTCTCGGCTGTCAAACTCTACCTTGTTCCCTTCGTTCATTCGCCTCACGTAATGACAGCCGGCGCGGTGAAAGATGCGATCGTCGATTGCCAATGTAGGAGACGGTTACCCGTGCTTTGGCTTCTGGGTTCGGCTTTTTCGGCGGGTCAATAGCTGCTGGCGGCGGGGTTTCTTTCGCCGGGGCAGGAACGCTTTCCGTCTTTTGCTCTTGTACTTTAGCGGGGGACGCATGTTGCACGACGGCTGGATGTGGTGCTGGCGGCGGGGTGCTTGCAACGTTCCCGCCGCAGCCTAAGATGGCGGCAATAAAGGCCGCTAAGACAAATAGAAGAATGCTCCGGGCGCGAAGAGTTGCCAGTTAACTGCGAGAGCGTCTGCGTGAATCTCAACCCGGGCGAGGATGAGCTTCATTTTGCATGGATAAAGATTGATGGTATTGCTCTGCTAACATCGTTCTGTTGAAAGGAGCGCTGGGTTCGATCTCGTTTACGAGATTTTCGAGCTCATCTAAAGAAACCCTAAAAAATTCTTTACGAAGATTGACTTTATTGACGCGCGAATCATTTAATGCGGTGTGTAAAGAGGCTTCAAGTCGTACTGCATCTTGAGAAAATATGAAACTGTGAACATCAAACTTGAATGGGACACTGGTTCCGCTCAGTTCGTCCACACGCTCTTGTGGGTCGAGCCGTCTTGTCATTCCTATTTTGAAAATATCGCTACCGAAAGAGCCTAAGTTGCTAATGATATATACATACCCGGCTTTTCCTGTCTGAAGGCGCACAATCTCTTCTTTTTTACCTTCTAAATCTTTCTTTTGAGATTCAAGTTCGCTAATTCGGGCAAGTAGCTGTTGGATGCGCTCTTCATCGTGCGTTTCTTGGATTTGTTGCTGTAAATTCTCTATTTCTCCTGTGTATTTTGCTTCTTCACGTTCCATTTGCTCCTGCTGTTCTTTTAATCGTGCAAGTTCCTCAGCTTCTGCACGCATTTGCGCCTGCAGCTCCATTTGTTCTTGGCGAGCGGCTTCGCGCTTTACATAGTATTCATATTCAATTTTCACAGCGTCAATAAATAAGGGTTCAGTTTCTCCGATAAATCGCACTAATGTGGAAGAGATGTTGCGGTTTCCGTCCTGTGCTATGTTGAGATACTTTATTGATATTTCTTTGACTTTAGCTATCGCTTCGTCCAGTTTGGAATATTTAAGCGTATAGAGAATGTTTTGCAGTTCAGCTCGTAAAGCGATCACCATGAGCTGATATATGGTACGATTGGTTTTTGTCGTGTATCTATCTTCATAGCGTTTTAACGTTTCGTCGATCACCTTATCATTGGCCCGATATGCTTTACGTAGATCTGGATAGTCCATACTATGCAGCTGTAGCATAACCGAGGGAGCAAGGCTCTCAATCTCTGCAATAAGTTCGTGCGGAAGTACATAAGGGAAATCATTCTGCGTAGACTTAAAGTATGTTTTTAGAGACTGTTCAATACTTTTTTGGATGGCCATCAAGCGGTTCATTTTTGCTTGTTTATTGGAGAGTTTTTTTTCAAGGTCAGCTATCTCTTCCTTAATTCTTCTTACCTCAGCGTAATAAAAATCTTTTTTTCCAATTTCAGAATTTATATAAACATTTTTTTGTTGAGCGGAGCGGGTTATCTGCTCCGCACGCATCTGGGCATTTTTGATGATAGCTTTTTCTGTTTCCTGTATTTGTACTTTTTCTTGTTGTTGCTCATAGGGCTTTTTTTCTGTTTCATTCGATTCGTAATATTTCATGGTGAGTAGAGTTGCAAGAGCAAGACTGAAAAAGAATATAGCTACACTGGAATTTATAAACAAATTGTTACTTATGCTCTGGATTATCGATCCAATTATCGTGAACAGCAGAAGCGAACCAATAAAAATTCTTACGAAAAACTTCGGCTTTAGTCTCATCATTACCTCTCCCTGTTGATCATACTCCAATCCTTTACTGTTTCATTGCTTTTCCATAGCCGATACCTTTGTAATCGTTTCATTTCTATTGTCAAAGATTGGTTATAACTTCCCTCTAACCTCCGCAGTTTCCCCCATAATATCAACCAGCCTTGTGACGTACTTGTACAATACATCAGTCTTTAGGGCCGCCAACCTTCCGAGAGAAACCGTCGGACGTAGTATTCTTCAAGGTCGTATCTGTACGACATGAGGCATTCGGCAAATGTATCCGCCTCTTTTTCAATGCGTGTATTAGAGTATGAGACGTTTCGCATTGAAAAGGCGGTATACCTCCCATGGCATATGATGTGCCCGAGTTCGTGGCAAAGGACGGCGGTCTGCTGCCATTCGGGAAGATTTTCATTAATTATAATTGTTCGCCGCTGTAGAATTCGTTTCCAGAATCCATTGACGGTAGATGGGAGATTAGCATATATAATAATGCATCGCAGTTCCTTTGCGAGACGGTATGGATCTGATGTGTCGTGTATGATTACCAAATTCTTCACACGTAAAGGAATATTCATCGGGTTCACCTCTGTTGCGCTGGTGATTATAAAAGCAAAAGCCTTGTATAGAAATATATGACTCAATCTTTTTTGCGCTTATTCATCTCTTTGACGTTCCAGAACGCAAGCTCTAATGCTTTCTTTACCTTCTCCTTGTCGTCTGCGTTAAGAACAACGCCGTTGTATGTGAGTTCGTCGTCCTCAAGAACTTTCTCAAGCTGGCGGCGAGTGCGTGCATCTATCTTTTGCTCTGTAGGCGATGCAGAAATCTCCCATAAAGTGTTCATGTCTACGTTGAAAAAATCCGCAAACGCTTCTAATACCTCAAAACTGGGCTTGCGGCGACCGCTTTCATACATACTTATGGAACTTTTTGCCAATCCAGTTCCGTTTGCCAATTCTTCTTGTGTAAGTCCTTTTGACAAACGTAACTTTTTGAGTGTATCGGTAAAAGCCACACTACCACCTCCGATGTAAATAGAATACCACGAAAAGTGGATTTTAGCAATAAAAAAGTTTACTTTAAGTGTTGACTTCCTTTTCAGAATGTGATACACTCACAGTGAACTCAAGAGAGAGAGGAGGGATTTCAGTGAATAAAACATTGATAGCTCAACGGCTTATCCATTTACGAGGGAAGCGAACACAGGCAGAAGTAGCGAAAGCTATCCATATCAGTAAATCCGCGCTTTCATCGTACGAATCCGGTGCACGGATGCCACGTGATGAGGTAAAAATTGCACTTTCAAAACTGTACGGGAAATCTGTTCATGAAATTTTTTTGCTTGACTTGTTCACTTAAAGTGATTACGGACTGGGGCCGGCGGCGTGAGAGGGGGTGAGGGGATGGATATGGAGCATTATATTTTTCTCGTCCTGATGTTCTTGGTGTCTACGCTTATCAACGTCACAGCAGCAGGATGGTTATCCCTGCAGATGGGGTTGTTCATGTGGAAGAGACTACAAGAAGATCCGAGATTCACAAGCAAATCTGCTGAAACGAAGATGCCATAGCAGTGAGGTAGGCGGGATAGGTCGTTATTTGGCACTTCGTATCGGGAGGGCAGTAGGCTTGGACATCACGTTCGATCTCTGTGAAAAGCGATGTCCTTTTGAATCTATCAATGGTATCTGTGTGGTTACCGCCGATATGTACGTTGCCCATATTCCGTGTTGGTATATCAAGGAGCCCCAGACGACTTAGATTTCCAATGGCAAGAGATACGCCATGATCGTATTCAGGGAATGTGTCGGAGAGGTATATGTCAGATATCACCCCCGCCATATTTGGGCCATCCTTTGCTGGGAATCGGCAGTATAGCAGAATTGTCGGATTATTGAGGTCAGATAGAACCCGAGCATCCAGAGGGTTCATTTGTTTGATGATCTCAACAAATGCGTGATGAACTTGATCTGACTTGGTCACGTCCATCTCTGCAGCAATCAATTTAGCGAACAGCTGCCGAGCTTCCTCTTTTGCGACATAGTACTTCGAGGCCTCCAAGGCGGGACCAATGAGGCTGATGTCTGGTTCCGGGTTGATGTTCTCTGGTGGGATTTTGTTTAGCTCGTTGTCGATGTCCTTAGCATATTCCTCTATGTTTTTTCTCACTATATTTTCCAGCAGAGGATCAAATCTGCCTAATGTTACTTGCCATAGGAGGTTTAACGTGTGAGCTGGAGCCTTGGCACCGCTTGTTAGCCAAGTAGTACCTAAGGATACAAGAGCCGAGGTTACAACAGGACCCACTTGAATCATCCTTTCCGTGTAATGAGTGTTAGGTTGCAATGCCATTATATCACGGCAGAGAGAAGGACAATAATCGCATAGAGTAGGGGGTGATGATGTGATAACGAATGAACTAATCCCGATCTGGAAAAAAGCCGCGCTTACTGCCGAAGAGGCGGCGGCGTATATGGGCGTCAGCAGAGATCTGGTCCGCGCCCTTGCGCATGCCGCAAAACATGGCACGGGGGATTTCCCGGCGTTCTGGGTAGGTACGTCTATCAAAATAGCGCGGCCGCCGCTTCTTTCGTGGTTAGCTGATGTTGCAGTGTCACATAAAGACTTAAAGCAGGCAGCCGCGATGGTCGAGAACGCTAAGCAAATGAGCGAAACGCGCGGGCGAGGACGTCCACGCCGGAGAAGAGTTTGAGCTGCGTGAGGAGGTGAAGCCATGGCAAAGGAAAAGCCCCCGGCAGAGGGGGTGAGGATATGATGAAAGTCGTCGTTATAGAAGTGCTCGTATATAAGCGGCGGTATTATCTTGCGGATTTGAGATTTACGCTTTCGGCGAACGTGAGAGATAGTGTTATTTTTCCAGACGAAGCAACGGCAGATGTATATGCGGCAGAATGTGAGCGATTCTTCGAGGATAAAGAGATCCTTGTATCTTGTACTCCGGCACAGGAATCTTTGCAGTTTCTGATCCGTGGGGCGCATCGAGAGAAGTTAGTCTCTGAGTGTTGAATTTCGCTGACACTTATCCAGTAGGTGTAAGGCGGTGGAGATGTTACATAAGGCAATTACAGCATCTTCTTCCTTTGCAGGAGAATAGACTTTTAGCTTATGTGCTTTCGGATTGCGGTGAGGAGGTGAAAGTATGGAAAAAGAGAGCGCACGGGAAATGATTGAAACCCTGGAAGGGGCGGATGCGTTTATCGTTATCTCGAAAAAAAACGGCAAAGCAAATGTCTCTGCTATGGGGACGGTAAATGAAATTGGGTCTTTGTTTTTCGTTGCCATCGCGAGATTTGTGGATGAAGTAAATGCAAATAAGGAGGTGGAATGAGAAATGACAAAGGAACGTTTGGAAGGGCTTATTGAAATTTTCTGCGACGCTGACAGACGCGCAAGGCTCACGGAAGAAGAGCGAAAGATATACTGCCCGACGATCGCAGAAGTGCTGGAAGGAGATGGAGACGAATGAGACTGCCGTACTTTACTGAATGGGGATGGACGGTTATCGCCGTTTTTACCGCGTTTTGGGGGGATGGTAATGCTATGGGCATTGGAATGAAAAAAGTGCTGGGAGCGACGATAGCGCTCTCAGCACAACAAGAAAGATTTACAAATAAAGTATAACACAAAATAAGGAGGATTTACAACATGCACATTTCTATTAAACTCACGGATCGCGATCTGCTGAACATTGACAATGCCGCTGTCAACGAGCTGATCTGCGCACTGAAGACGATCAGCACGCGCACGGCACAGGGAACAGAGGAGCTGGTTGCTTCGGAAACGACCCTATCCCCTCAAGTGGCACAGATTCCGACGCCAGCACCAGCAGCACCAGCTCCGTTGGTGGTTCCGGCCGCGGCGCCTCATCAAGTGACACCGCCTCAGATGACACAACCCAAAGTACTTTCGCCAGTGGCAACGGTACCTGTGGCGGAGGCGAAACAGTACACTTTGCCGGAGCTTCAGCGTGCGTGTGCGCCACTTTTGGACACGGGCAAGAGTGCAGAGCTGGTTGCTCTCCTGGCAAAGTATAACGTGCCCGACTTGACAAAAGTTCCGCCCGAAATGTATGGCGCGTTGGCGGCCGATTTGCGTGCACTGGGAGCACGGCTCTAATGGCAGCCACTGGCCACGCGCTGCTAAGCGCATCGAACGCGCACCGCTGGCTCAATTGCACGGCCGCGCCAAAGCTGGAAACAACGTTCCCGGATACGACGAGCGAATACGCCAAAGAGGGTACGCTTGCACACGAGATCTGTGAACTTAAGCTGACGAAGTACACGACGACGATGCCGAAAGGCACGTACACGAAAAAGCTGAATGCGCTCAAAAAACATGAGCTCTACAATCCGGAAATGAATGAGACAACGGATACGTATCTCGACTATGTCAAGGCGAGCGCGCTCAGCTATCCTACTCCGCCCGCGATCCAGATCGAACGACGAGTCGATTTCAGCGACTACACTCCCGGCGGCTTCGGAACAGCAGACTGCCTCATCCTTGCAGGGGATACGCTGCACGTCATCGACTACAAGCACGGTAAGGGCGTTGCGGTTGATGCAGATCATAATCCACAGATGATGCTTTACGCACTTGGTGCGATGCATGACTTTTCCCTGCTTTACCGATTCAAGACGATCAAAATGACAATCGTTCAGCCGCGCATTAGTAATATCAGCGAATTTTCCTGCACGGCAAACGAGTTACGGAACTGGGGTGAAACGGTCGTCAAAGTCAAAGCCGCGGAGGCCATGGGTGAAAATTCCGTCTTTACCCCAGGTGAGCACTGCCGCTTCTGCCGGGCAAAACATGTATGTAAAGCCCGAAGCGAGTATTACAACGGGATGCTGAGCGACAGCCGGCAGCACCACGATCCGCGACTGATTACCCTCGAGGAACTCGGGAAGTACTTAATTAGTGCAAACGAGCTCAAGAAGTGGGCAGAGAATCTGCAGGAATACGCACTCAGTCAATGTTTGGTCGGGAGTACCGTCCCCGGCTGGAAGGCCGTCGAGGGCCGCGGCAGTCGTTCTTTTACGGATATGGATGCAGCCTTTGCCGTTCTTGAAAAAGACGGCATAGAAGAAAATCAGCTCTGGGAGCGCAAACCGCTGACACTGGCGCAAGTAGAGAATGCGGTCGGCAAGAAACGCTTCGGTGAACTTGTCGGCAAAATGGTGGTCAAGACTCCGGGCAAGCCGACGCTTGTACCTGAGAATGATAAACGCCCGGCCATTACCAACGTGCCGCAGGCGGAAGATGTATTTAAGGAAGTTTAGGAACAAAAAGGAGAAGATGAACAATGAGCTACACAATGAGACCTTCAGACGTATTATTAAAAAACGTACGCCTTTCGTACGTCCGCTTTGACAAAGCGGTTTCCCGCAGTGCGGGGCAGGAGCCGAAGTACAGCTGCACGATTCTTGTTCCAAAGACGGATGTAGCGCAGAAGCAGGCTATTGACAACGCCATCACTGCTGCCATCGCGATCGGTCGTGAGAAGTACGGCAGAGTCGTACCGGATAAACCGAAGACAGTGATCTGGGACGGCGACGGATACACACAGTCCGGTAAAGAGTTTGGTCCGGAAGCAAAGGGCCACTGGGTATTCACAGCAAGCCTTGCAGAAGCAAGGGGCCCTGTACAGGTCGTCGACTTAAACCGCAATCCGATCTTGCGGCAGACAGAGATCTACAGTGGTATGTACGCCAATGTACTCGTCAATTTCTTCTTTTATAAGAATGAGTCGGTCGGCGTCGGTGCAGGCCTTGGCCCGGTGCAGAAGGTCGCGGATGGCGAACCACTCGGGGGAACACTGCCTACAGCGGATGACGTGTTCGGAGCACCGGACGCAGCGCAGCCGGTTGTCGGTCAGCCGTATACGATGGGAGCACCTGCAGCGTATGCCACTGCGGCAGTGCCACAGGTTAATCCGCTGACCGGCGCTCCGATGTAATCCGAAAATCAGTAGGAAAGGGGGCGCTTGCCCCCTTTTGAGGACTTATTTATGCGACATCTATCCATTGATCTTGAAACCTACAGTGAGAACGATATCAAGCTCGGCATCGCAAAGTACGTCGAAAGCCCAAAATTTGAGATACTACTATTTGCTTACGCGTGGGACTTTGGAGAAGTTCACGTCGTCGATCTGGCGTGCGGGGAGGAAATCCCCGCCGATGTGATCGAGGCGCTTACGGATCCGGGTGTTATCAAGCACGCATACAATGCAGCGTTCGAGCATCGCTGTCTGTTACGTTATCGCTATCTATCGCCGTACGCACAGTGGGCGTGCACCCAGCTACACGGGTTGTATCTCGGGTATCCCGGAAGCCTGGACGGTATTGGCAAGGCGCTGGGGCTACCGAATGACAAGAAAAAGAATACGAGCGGTAAAGCTCTTATTCGGTATTTCTGCGTTCCGTGCAAGCCAACAAAGCGTAACGGAGGACGAACACGCAATTTGCCTGAACACGATCCTAATAAATGGGAAACATTCAAAACATACAACGCGCAGGACGTCGTAACTGAAATGGAAGTATACCGTCGCTTAGCGTCATTTCCGGTGCCGGCAGAGATACAGAATGAGTGGGTGACGGATAGGATTATTAACAACCACGGAGTACTCATCGATATGGAGCTCGTACGCGGAGCATTGGACATCAACGAAGCGGAGTCGCAGCACCTCCTGCAGGAGGCCACTGAGATCACAGGGCTCGACAACCCGAACAGCCGTGATCAGTTACTCAAATGGCTCAACGACAACACGAACGTCGATATGGAGAAACTAACGAAGGACAGCGTTGCCGAAGCACTGGAGGTCGCAGATGAGACCGCGGCAAAAGTGCTAGACATTCGCAGACGTCTCTCAAAAACCTCCGTCAAAAAGTACGAGATGATGGCGAAGGCCGCTTCTGTAGACAATCGCGTGTGCGGCGTTCTGCAGTTCTACGGCGCAAATCGAACAGGCAGATGGGCAGGGCGTTTGCTGCAAGCCCAAAATCTGCCAAGAAACTACATCGAAAACCTTGACCTCGCGCGCGACCTCGTGCGCAAAGGAAACCGTAAAGGCTTGGCCATGCTCTTCGGAGACGTTGGCGACACACTCTCGCAGCTGATCCGTACAGCGATCATTGCACCGCCCGGAAAGACGCTCTGTGTCTCAGACTTTTCCGCGATCGAGGCACGTGTGCTCGCGTGGCTCGCGGGGGAGACATGGGTGCTGCAGGCGTTTGAAAGAGGAGAAGATATCTACTGTACGACAGCGTCAAGTATGTTCCACGTTCCCGTGGAAAAGCACGGTAAGAACAGCCATCTCAGGCAAAAAGGCAAAATCGCCGTTCTCGCCTGTGGCTATCAAGGATGGACACCGGCGCTGATCAGCATGGGCGCCCTCAAGATGGGTCTCTCAGAGGACGAGCTGCCGGACATCGTCGACCGCTGGAGAAAAGCTAACCCGCGGATCGTAGACTTCTGGCAAAAAGTCGAGAACGCCGCGCTCTACGTCATACAGACAGCGCGCCCCGTAGGACTCGACCACGGCATTATCTTCGCACGGGAGAGCGATCCGAAAGCCGGATTGGATTTTCTCACGATCACGCTACCGTCGGGGCGTAAGCTCTACTATCCAAGCCCGCATCTTGCCGCAAATGCTCGCGGCCGTGAGGCGCTGCACTACCGCACGCAAGTTGGTGCGAACTGGAGCGCAACCAGCACCTACGGCGGGAAACTAGTAGAGAATATTACGCAGGCGGTCGCACGTGACTGCCTCGCAGCGGCAATCACACGTCTAACAGAGCGGAGATATCGAATCACGATGCACATCCACGACGAAGTGGTCATTGAGATCCCCGAAAACGGCGCTGATAAGGCCCTTGCAGCGGTCAACGCCATTATGGCGGAGCCCCTGCCATGGGTGCCAGGGCTACACCTGATCGCAGCGGGCTTTACAAACAAATATTACATGAAAGATTAGGGGGGGAAAGATTTGCAAAACGACCGCATTATTCATATCAGCGTCGGCGCAAGCCGTACCTCGAAGTCATGGCAGTGCACCGAATACCTATGGAGCGAATTCCTTGCGGTACTCCGCACGCCAAAACGGACAGATGAAACCGTCGAAGCCTATCACGCTCTGCCAAAACGCGAGCAGGGGCGGCTCAAGGATGTGGGCGGCTTTGTCGGCGGCACACTGAAAGGCCTCCAGCGCAAGGCGGCGAACGTCGAAAGCCGCGATCTTATCACCCTTGACCTTGACGCCATCGCGCCGGGGGAAACAGACACGATTATCCGGCGTATCGCAGGTCTTGGCATTGCGTACGCTGTCTACAGTACGCGCAGTCACACCGAACACCGCCCGCGACTACGCGCCATATTTCCAACGGACCGCAGCGTCACGGCGGACGAATACGAGCCGATCGCGCGCAAGATCGCAAGCCTCATTGGAATTGATCTCTGCGATACAACAACGTTCGAAGCGAGCCGCCTCATGTTCTGGCCAAGCTGCAGCAAAGACGCTGTATATGTGTTCACCTATGAAGATAAGCCTTTTCTCTCGTCAAACGGAATCCTCAGCACGTACGAGGACTGGCATGATGTACGCACATGGCCACAGGTACCGGGCGCAAACGAAGTGAAGGAACGACTGGCACTCTCCAAGCAGTCCGATCCGACGAAAAAATCGGGCATTGTTGGTGCCTTCTGTCGCGTCTATGACATTCTTGGCGCCATCGAACAATTTATCCCGCATGCGTATGAGGCGACGGACAGCGCCGACCGTCTGACTTTTGCGACGGGCTCCACGGTTGCCGGGGCAGTGCTTTACGATGACAACAAATTCCTTTATTCACATCATGCAACTGATCCGTGCAGCGGACAGCTGGTCAACGCCTTCGATCTTATCCGGCTGCATAAGTTCGCGGAGCTGGACGAGGCGGCAAAAGAGGAAACCCCAAGCAATCGTCTACCGTCTTTCCTCGCGATGCAAAAGCTCGCATTGCAGGATGTAGCTGTCGCGACCGAGCTGCAAACAGAACGTGCTGCACAAGCGGCAGACGTGTTCAGTGGCGTCGCAGGGCAGGAGGCTACGAATACTAAGTCCGGGGCGGAGAGCGCTACACCGGATGTGAACTGGATGCGGACAGCAGGAATCCAGTTCAGCGACACGGGGCGACCGAAAAAGACGATGGACAACATCGTGCGCATCCTTACGCATGATCCTCTACTGAAAGGCAGGATTGCCGTCGAGAAGTTTTCTCTGCGGATGCTGGTACGGGGGGCGCTTCCATGGAACCTATCGGAGAAGCAGCGCGTGTGGTCGGATCACGACGACGCGGGCGTGCAGTGGTATATGGAATACCGATTCGACATCACAGGCAAGGACAAGGTGCTGAGCGCGGTAGAACTTGCTGCCGAGCAGAACGGGTTCAACGCCGTAACGCAGTATCTCGAGGAACTGACATGGGACGGTGTGCCAAGACTTGACACGCTCTTTCACGATTATCTGGGGGCCGTGGATGAACCGTATACGCGGGCGGTTTGTCGCAAATCCTTTGTTGCCGCCGTCACACGAGTAATGCGCCCCGGGTGTAAATACGATTATGTACCGGTCCTTATCGGGCGGCAGGGGCTTGGCAAAAGCACGCTTCTTGCGAAGATGGCAAAGGATTGGTTCAGTGACAGTTTTTCTTCCTTCGATGGCAAGGACGCCCTCGAGGGAATACAGGGTAAATGGCTGATCGAGCTTGCAGAGATGACAGGCTATACGCGGTCAGAAGAGAACATGATCAAGCAGTTCCTCTCTCGCACGAGCGATTTCTTCCGCAAGGCGTTCGGACGGCGATCCGAGGAATACCCGCGTCAATGTGTGTTCTTCGGGTCAAGTAACGATCACGAGTTCCTAAAGGACTCTACAGGCAATCGCCGTTTTTGGCCGGTGGACGTCGGGAAGTGTCTGGCGCCAAAGAGCATTTGGGAGGAGCTGCCGAATGAGGTTGATCAGATCTGGGCAGAAGCCGTAACAAGATTTAGGCAGGGGGAGACACTCTATCTGAACGATCAGGAGGTCATTCAGGCGGCGTTAGACAATCAAAGCGGGCATCGAGAGGTCAATATCAGAGAAGGGCTGATCGCCGAGTTTATCTCGCGTCCTATTCCGACGAACTGGAGCACGATGAAACTGCCCGAAAGAAAAATTTTCTGGAGCGGCGTCATGGAGGATCGTGGCGATCTCGTACCACGTGATCGTGTCTGCGCCCTTGAGATCTGGTGCGAGTGCTTCGACGGAGAACCGAAATTCATGCGACGTGGTGACGCGAAGGAGATTAACCGGATTCTTGAAAATCTTCCCAGGGTTATCCGCGAGGATACCACGAGACGATTCGGATACTGCGGCGTGCAGCGTGGATTTCGTATCATAAACTGAACAGACGTAACATAATAGGAATTCGATGTAACAATGAATGTATTCCTATGTAACTTCATTTATATCGTTACACTTGTAAGTTACGGTCTAATCCCTTATGGTTCTAAGGTTTATACATATTATGTAACATGTAACATATATTTATATAAATATATAAATAGGGAGTTAGGGGGCGATATATATAGCCTACGCCGCCTAATTTATACATGTATACGCGCGCGTAACATTGTTTCGCTGAAAGGAGATCGGGATGAAAGAACGAGAGATCGAGGAACTGTTGCGGAATGGGATCCGCAAGCTGGGAGGTAAAGCATATAAGTGGATATCGCCGGGAAATGCAGGTGTTCCTGACCGTATCATCATTCTTCCTGGTGGGCGAATCATATTTGTGGAACTGAAGCAGGAAAGCGGGCGGCTGACACAGTTGCAGAAGGCGCAGCAGGAACAGCTGTCGCGCCTCAAGATGCCTGTGGCAACGCTATACGGCGCAGCCGATGTGTATAGATTCTTGGAATGGGCAAAGGGGAACAACGCTTATGATCTTCCATCCGCACACGTATCAACAATACTGCGTTGACCGCCTCATTAAGGATCCCCGCGTTGCCCTCTTTCTGGACATGGGGCTTGGCAAGACGATCATTACGTTGTCGGCGATCTATCATCTCAAGTATGCATGTTTTGCTGTTCAAAAGATTCTCGTCATTGCTCCAAAGAAAGTAGCAGAGGCGACATGGCAGCGCGAGGCGGCGAAGTGGGATGGGGTGAGTATTCTAAGGATTCAGACCGTTCTCGGCTCTGAAGCGCGGCGGTTGCGTGCGCTGGGCACTCCTGCCGACATCTATATCATCAACCGCGAAAACATCCCCTGGCTTGTAGAGCATTACCGAAATGACTGGCCGTTTGATATGGTAGTCGTGGATGAGTCGTCGAGCTTCAAGAATCCGCGTGCAAAACGCTTCAAGGCGTTGTCGTATATGTACCCGCATATCAAGAGAACGGTGCTTCTTACAGGCACGCCAAGCCCGAACGGGATCATTGACCTTTGGAGTCAGATCTACTTGCTGGATCAGGGGGAGCGCCTCGGAAAGACCTTCTCAGGCTTTCGGAATCGGTATTTCACACCCGGGGAGCGGTCACGCGACATCATCTACACTTACGACTTGAAAGACGGTGCGGAGGACGCCATTATGATGGCGATTAATAATATTGCCGTCAGCATGAAGGCGGATGACTATCTGGATTTACCTGCGGTCATTGAGGACACGATTCCTGTTGTACTGGATGCGAGGGCACGCAAGGCGTATGACACGATGGAGCGGACAATGGTGCTGGAGTTTCTTCAGAGTGGTGAACAGATCACGGCGGCGAGTGCTGCAGCGCTTTCTAACAAGTTGCAGCAACTGGCGAATGGCGCAGTCTACGACGAAGAGCATGAAACGCATACAGTGCATGACTGTAAGCTGGAAGCATTCACGGAGCTGATGGAGCAGCTAGGCGGTAAATCTGCACTGGTCTTTTATAATTTTCGGCATGATCTTGAGCGGCTTCTTGATGTGTTGCGAGAAATGAAGCTGCGTGTGCGGATCTTGCGTGGGGCAGAAGATGAGCTTGCATGGAACCGAGGCGAAGTGGATGTCCTGCTTGCGCACCCTGCAAGTGCCGCGTATGGACTGAACCTGCAGGACGGGGGAAATCATGTCATCTGGTATGGATTGAATTGGAGCCTGGAGCTTTATCAGCAAGCGAATAAACGCCTGCATCGTCAGGGACAGACGCAGACAGTTATCATCCATCATCTTGTTTCTGAAAATACGCGCGATGAGGACATCTTGCGCGCGATCGGTATGAAGGAGCGGGCGCAGGAGTTTGTTCTGGAAAGTCTTAAAGCGCGTATTGATAAGTATCGGACACATTGAGGAGGACAGTGAAATGCTTATTTTCATGAAGAACGCGAAGAAATTTTTGGAAAAGAAGAGCGCTTTGTCGTTGATCTATTATCATCAGGGCTATGTTTATGCGTCGAATCGGCACAGTCTCATCTGGGTAGAGGATGCTTCCGGAAGAGAAGGCGCTTTCGATGTGACCAGCAATCGTTTGATCGAGAATGTGACGATTCCAAATTACGAAAAACTTCTGCCGCCTCTTAGCGGAAACGAGCCATACTCGACTGTGGACGTCAGTGCACTTACGGAGTTTCTTGATATTCTGAAAGCTACAATCGCCTGCGCCATTAAACAAAGGGATATTAAGGGGGTTATCTTGTTAGTATGGCGGCAAGAGGGAATTACAGCATATGCGCGCGCGAGTCGTTTGCGTTTGGATTATCGACTTTCAGATAGAGTAGAAAATTTTTCCGCTGTTGAACGAACTCTTTTTGCGGCATTTGATGCGCAAAAGATGTCAGATCTCGTTGCATACTTTCGTCAGCGCAAAGCTCCTGTGCAGTTTTATGCGTTGAGATCTGAACATTCTTCGTTGCGGCTAGAGGTGGCTTCAAATGTTAATGCGGATGCATCTGCTGGGGGTCTGCTTGCGCCCGTCCGCATCATTGAGAGAGAAAAATGGGACGACGTGCTACGTGAATTTGGCGCTGGAGGAGAATTGTAATGGCAGAACAAAACTATCCGCAGAATGCGGAGAAATAGGAGAAACCGAATGACGGCGAAGGAATATCTCTGGCGCGTACGCGACGCAGAGCGAGACTTGAAAAGCCTTGAACAGGAGTACGAGCAAGCAAAAGCAGATATCCTGCACTTAAAAGCGATCCAGTATGACGGAGATAAGGTTACCGGCGGCAAGATCGGCGATCTTTCGGATGCGATCACGGCGATCGAGGGGTATATGGAACGGCTGAATGAGCAGTGGGATAAGCTGATTGCGCTGCGCAAGGAAGCGAAGGTGCTGATTGGTCAGATTGCTGACGGGCGCTATCGGGAGGTGCTGACACGCCGATATTTGCAGGGGCAGTCTCTTGAGAAGATTGCTGTTGATATGCGGTATAATTATCGATGGATTAAACGATTGCATGGAAAGGCGATTGGCGAATTTCAAAAATTGGCCCCAGAAAGCCCCCCTTGACCTGTGGTATAGTATAAGCTGGGAAATGAAACAAAAAGGGCATCGCCAGCGCGGTGTCCTTTTTGTATGCGGGGAAAAGGGCAAGGATGGTGGTGAGCATGTAGCATGGCGAAAAAGGATTTAATGCCGCTTAACAAGCGAACAAAAGACGAACAAAAGAAAATCACGCAAAAAGGCGGCATTGCGAGTGGTAAAGCACGGCGGCAAAAGAAAGCGCTTCGGGTCGCACTGAAAGAAGCGGTCGCTATGAAGCTAAAAGACTTGCCACCGGATTTACAGCGCGGCATCATGAAAGCGGCGAAACTCAAAGACCGGGAGTTATCTGTCAGCGACGCCATCTTGGGCGGTATCATCCGTACCGCGTGCGGAGGAGATAGCCGGATGATGAAGCTGCTTTTGGACACCATCGGCGAAAGCGCCGACACGCGGATGAAGGAACGCGAGCTGAAGCTGAAAGAAAAGGCGGTGGATGCGGCGGAGAAGGGGAATAGCGGACTAACAGAGGGGTTATCGCCCATGCTTCAGCTCATCCAATCGCTGGACATGGCACGCGGTCAGAGGGATGAATAATGGAATTTAAGGACTGGGGCAAAAAAGCGCTGGACTTCATTGATACGCCCATAGAAGAGGCCGCATTCATCAACATCCTCGAAGGCAGCGTCCGCTCTGGCAAGACCGTCGCCATGATTCCGAAATGGATCCAGTACATCACAGCGGGGCCTCCGGGGCTTCTCCTTATGACCGGGGTATCGAAAGACACGATCTACGACAATGTGCTGGACGATCTTTTCGACACCATCGGCGAGGGAAATTACCACTACAACCGAAACACCGGGGACATCCTCATTACTTGGTACGATGACACAGGCGAGCGCACGCGGCGTATTAAGGTCATCGGCGCGAAGGACGAAGGGTCAGAAAAGTTCCTGCGTGGTAAGACCTTGGCCGGGGCGTACTGCGATGAGCTGACGCTGATGCCGGAGCGCTTCTTCAAGCAGCTTCTCAATCGTCTCAGTGTCCCCGGCGCGAAACTATACGCCACCACTAACCCAGACTCTCCCATGCACTATCTCTATAAAGAGTTCATCACCGACGAGCGGAAGCTGTCCAGCGGTTTAGTGAGCGTGGTACATTTTGAGTTAGACGATAACCCTAACCTTGACGAGGAGTACAAGACAAACATCCGCAGCTCGTATTCCGGAATGTGGTTTAAGCGGATGATCCTCGGATTGTGGGTGCTCGCAGAGGGCATCATCTATGACATGTTCGGAGATGATCTGCTCTTTGACGATACAGAGTTCACGAACACGCGCAAAAGCACCTGTCGAAGATACATCGCCTGTGACTACGGCACAAAGAACCCAATGGTCTTTCTCGACATTTACGACGACGGCGATACAATCTGGATTCCGGACATGTACTACTGGGACAGCCGCAAGGAGCAGCGACAGAAGACTGATGCGCAGTACGCGGACGATCTCGAAAAGATGGTCGGGGAGGAACACCCGGATTTCATCGCCATTGACCCATCAGCAGCGAGCTTCAAGCTCGAATGCCAGGGGCGCGGATTCCGGGTCAAGGATGCAGACAACAGTGTAAACGACGGCATCCGTATCGTGGCAAAACTCTTGACGAAAAAGAAGATACGCATTCACCGCACACGTTGCCAGCCGATGATTGACGAGTTCCAGAGCTATGTCTGGGACGAGCGAGCGGCAAGGATGGGCGAGGAAAAGCCTGTCAAGCAGGCAGATCACGCGATGGATGCCATACGCTATTACTGTAAGACCATGTTGCCGAAATGGAGGATGAGAGAATGAGCAAAAAGAAAAAGCAGTCTGTTCGGCAACAGAGAACGAACGATTCGTTCCAGAATCCGATGACGCGATCCGGTGTCTTTATGCCGAATCCGCTGGAAGCGACAGAGTACACATTAACCCGGTTCACGCAGGACTGGCAGACGATTAACGCATTCTACCGATCACACTGGATCGTCCGCCGCATCATCGACGTTATTCCTGAAGACATGCTCAAGAACGGCTACCGTATCCTCACGCAGCTCTCGCCCGACAAGATCAAGAAAATCGTCCGCTGCGACCGTACGACGCGCACCAGTCGCCGGATCCTTGATGGGCTCAAATGGGGTCGCCTTTACGGCGGTGCGGGGGCGCTTATCATGATCGAGGGGCATGAAAACCAGCTCGACCAGCCGCTGGACTACGACACGGTAATGCCAGGATCGTACAAGGGGCTTCTCGTCCTTGACCGTTGGTCTGGGGTCACGCCGGAGGATAAGCTCGTCAGTGATATTTCTGATCCAGAGTTTGGCATGCCAGAGTATTATACCGTGTCCAGCGACGCGTTGACGGTCGGAATCCGTGTGCATCACAGTCGCATCATTCGCTTCATGGGGCGACCGCTCCCGTACTTGGAACAGCTTGCAGAGACCTACTGGGGAGCCTCAGAACTTGAGCACGTCATCGACGAGCTCAAGAAACGCGACAACGTGAGTTGGAATATTGCGATGCTGACCTTTATGGCGAATCTGCGTGTCATGAAGATGGATGGTATCAGTCAAATACTCGCCACCGGCAACGAGAAGGCGCAAATGCAGCTCTACAACACCATCCAGGGCATGAACGCCATGATGAACAACAACAGCCTCCAGATTCTCGACAAAGACGATGGGTACGAGACGCACCAGTACACCTTCGGCGGAATCGGAGAAACGTATGACCGCTTCATGATGGACGTTGCGGGCGCAGCAGAGACCCCAGTCACAAAGCTGTTCGGACGCAGCCCCGCGGGCATGAACGCCACGGGAGAGAGCGACATGCAGAACTACTACGACACTATCGAAGAGAAGCAGGAAGCAGATCTTCGCCCGGTATACGACAAGATTCTGCCGATCATGTTCATCTCGACGCTCGGCGGGATTCCCGACGATTGGGACTATGAATTCAATCCCATCCGCCGGCCGCGTGACGACGAGATGGCAGACCTTGCCTCTAAGAACACGGACAGCGTGACAAAGGCGTTCCA